>OGYN01001493.1_pt1 | contig 18987 bp, 14 predicted proteins | sample 1576551 | NCBI WGS metagenome assembly OGYN01 (sample SAMEA3541589, study PRJEB24748) | human gut metagenome | biome: human gut; feature: human-associated habitat; material: faeces | place: China | collected 2012 | reverse complement strand
TTATATATATTAGATATAATTATAAGAAGGAGAAGGATATAAAAGATATAATTAAGTGTATAGAACAGATTAATAAGAAAAATTATGAAATACAAATTGATTCAATTTCAGAAGATGAGTTATCAATTTTAAAAAATGAAATATATAAAACCACTATAATGTTAAAAGAAGCTGCTGAAAATTCTAGTAAAGATAAGCTTAATTTAAAAAAATCATTGGAAGATATTTCTCATCAATTAAAAACACCACTTACTAGTATATTAGTTATGCTAGATAATATTATTGAAGATTCAAATATGGAAGAAAAAATTAGAAATGATTTTATTGTCGATATAAAAAGAAATGTTTTAAATATCAACTTTTTAGTACAATCACTTCTAAAATTATCAAAGTTTGATGCTAATGCGATTCACTTTGTAAAACAAGAAAATGATTTGAAAACAATTATTGAAGAATCAATTAAAAATGTTTCTACTTTATGTGATTTAAGAAATATAAATATAAAATTAAATATAAAAGAAAATTCTAAAATAATATGTGATGATAAATGGCAAATTGAAGCTCTTACTAATATAATTAAAAATGCTATAGAACATTCTAAAAATAATTCAAACATAATAATAAATATTGAAAATAATAATGTTTATTCTATGATTGAAGTAGTAGACTTTGGTGAAGGTATAGCAAAAAAAGATATAAAACATATTTTTGAAAGATTTTATAAGTGTAAAAATACTAAAACTGATAGTATCGGTATTGGTCTTGCTTTAGCTAAAACAATTATAGAAGAAGATAAAGGTACTATATCAGTTGAGTCAAATAAATTAGAAACTAAATTCATTATAAAATATTATAAAATATAATTATGATATAAATGTTGAATCAAACTAAAGTGTACAATTAATTACAATATAAAAAAGTAAATATTAAAAAGAAAGCGAATACCTTGCTTTCTTTTCTTGTTATATTGGTAAAAATAAGTTAAAATTAAAGTATAAATAGGAGGTTTAATATGTTAAAAGATAAAGTAGCAGTTATAACAGGAGCAACTAGAGGAATAGGGTATGCTACTGCTAAAAAGTTTTTAGAAAACGGCTGTAAGGTAGTTATATTTGGTTCAAAAAGTGAAACTGTTAAAAAGGCTTTGGAGAGTTTAAGAAAAGAAAACAAAGATTATGATGTAAAAGGATTCTATCCAGATTTAACTAATTTAAAAGAAGTAGAAGAAGTATTTAATAAAATAAAGGATTTATATGGAAAGATAGATATATTAGTTAATAATGCTGGAATAAGTGCTAGAGAAAGTATTTATGAATACAAAGAAGAAGATTTTAAAAATATAATGGATTTAAATGTTAATGCGGTATTTAATTGTTCAAAGGCGGTAAGTCTAATTATGAAGGAAAATAAAGGTGGCGTAATACTTAATACATCATCTATGGTAAGTATATATGGACAGCCATCTGGATGTGGTTATCCTGCTAGTAAGTTTGCTGTAAATGGTCTTACTAAATCACTTGCAAGAGAACTTGGTAAAGACGGTATAAGGGTAAATGCAGTAGCACCTGGTATAATACTTACTGATATGATGAAAAGTGTTGAAGATAACGTAATAGAGCCTCTTATTAAAACCATTCCATTAGGTAGGATAGGAAGGTCGGAAGATGTTGCAAATGCATTTTTATTTTTAGCTAGTGATATGGCAAGTTATATAACGGGAGCTATTTTGCCTGTTGATGGTGCGGCTAGGAGTTAGGAAATGGGACTCATTAAAAAAATACTTAAAATAGCAGTAGCATCAAAGATGGCAGATGATTATGGAGTTTTTCCGGCAGCAATGTATTTAGCAAATAGTAAGCCTGATATCGAAGACGAAATATGTGAAATATCATTAACAGAAGATGTTAGTCAATTTGAGATAGAAAAAAATAAGCTATGTAATTATTTATATGATTTTTATGAACAATATAAAGATAGTTTTAAAGGTAATCTTGAATTTACAAATAGATTTTTTAACTTACTTGATAAAATAATGGATGCTGATGTGGAAAGTTATAATTTAATATCACCACAAATAAATAATTTAATTGAAGATGCAATTTATTTTAACAGATTAAGTGAAATTACTTATCAACTAAAAAAGATAGTTGATGATTTAGATGAATTTTCTAAAGAAGAACAACAAGAATTGTATAAAAAGATAAATTATGCAATAGATGCAGGAACTAAGACAAAAAGTAAAAAGAAAATGCTAAATTTAATTAAAGAGTTAAAAAAGCATAGAATAACTTTAACAAATGAAGAAGAAGTTATTGCAGCGATAAATAATGGGTTTGAGTAGTTAAAGTATAAAAATGTTAAAATTTAGTGTGTAAGTATTAAATATCCCCCCCGCCATTAAATTGTGTCTGTTTTGCCCAGTATTCACGGGCTTTTTACTTTTTTAGGTACGATGAAACCATGTTTAGGTACGATTGGTAGCTGTTCATGTGAGATAGATCAATAATATAAAAATAATGCTCTTTCTCCTGATATGAAGAGAATAATATATGATATAATACTTAAAGGGGATGATCACAATGGATAGTAGAGATTTAATGTTTATTAGTCAAGTATTTATTGGAGATATTGAAGGGTATTATTCATATAAAAATGGAAATTACTTGGTGGGATTTTTTAATAAATATTTTGATTACAAAGATGTTTATAAATCTGGGTTTCCTTCAAGAAGGATATATGTAGCTGATAAATTGTCAGAGTTATTCTTTTTTGGTGGATTTGATAAATTTTTGAATATATGCTTATCAAAAAGATTTATTATTTCTGATTTGACTAATATTAATGAAACTGAAGCGTTAAATAAACAAAAAAAGATATTAGAAGCATTTAATAAAAACCTGCTATCTAAAGGATATCAAATATATCAATTAAAAGGAGAATTCTTTCTTAAAAATATAGACGAGAATTTAGAACAAATTGGCGATGGTGGATTTGCTGATGTTTTCTATAATAAAATATCAGGAATTGTTCACAAAAAATTAAAAGATGAATTAGCGTCAGACGAGGGTGCGGTTAGCAGATTTAAACGAGAATATGAAATAACTAAAAGTCTACAAGATGTTCCTAATATTATTGGGGTATACGATTATAATTCTACTTCCAACGAATATACTATGGAATTTTGTGATAATAATCTGTATAAATATATTTCACAAAACAATATTTCAAATGATGAAAAAATATCATTAACTTTATCTATTATGGAAACAATGTCAAATGTTCATTCTAGAAATATTATACATAGAGATTTAAGCCCAACTAATATTCTTTTTAAGGATGGCAAAATAAAAATTGCTGATTTTGGCTTAGGAAAAAATCTAGATATGGTTTACTCACATAAAACTGTTCATACAAATATGTTTGGACAATATTATTATTGTGATCCTGAACAATATATGAGTTTAAAAGAAGGAGATATGCAAAGTGATGTATATTCTCTTGGTAGAATTATTAATTACATATTTAATAAGTCACATATGAATTCTAATCACATATTTAAATATATTTGTGAAAAAGCCACATCAAGTGATAGAACTTATAGATATTCTTCAGCTGGTGAAATGTTGGAAGCTATTAAGGAAACGATAGCCAGAAAGACAAATGCCAATAGAGAAAGTGTAATAAATCAAAAACTATCTAATCTTGAATTTGATAATGATGTTGAAGAATGGATTTATGAAATGGAAGGAGTAGATTTGTGCGAAAGAATTATACCAATGAAGCAATTCTATTTAGGTGTTATAAAACTTTCAAAATCATCAAAACAGATTGCTCATCACATAATAGATGTTGTTAATGAAAACTATCAAGTTGCTTGTAAAAAGTTTGAAATGTTTGATTCAATTGCTTATCTTTTATATCAACTATTAAATTTTGAATTGGATTTTGAATATAAAGAAAAATGTTGCAATATAATTCATGATATTGCTTATAATGTAAATAGGTTTAGTATTCAAAGAATGGTTGATAAATTGGTTGATGAAGGCATAGACCCATTACTTGAAAATATATTAAAAAAATAGCTTAGTTATCTTCTAAACTATATATAACTGAAATAACAGAATCGAGTACAGTGATAAACATTTGAGAATATGTATTTAGTGTTTCTTTGATTTTTGCATGTCCTAAAATTTTACTACTAATGTTACATTAGCACCATTATTGATTAAAAGGGATGTGCATGAATATCTGAAGACATGAATTCTAATCCGTTTTAATCCGTCTTTATATGTCAGATTAGAACAATATAAATGTGCTATGGTTCTACAATCAGAATAGGTAAAGAAATTATCATAAAAAATGATGAGTTAGTAATAGAAAGTAAAAATTCATTCTTAATAGAGGACTAGCAATAGTCCTTTTTAAATAATTATGTGAAACGTCAATATTTATTCATGAAAGTTAAAATGGTTAACGTAAGGTAAATAAAATTATCGTTCAGACATAAAAACGATATTTTGTTCAAATGAAGAGTGAGATAGAATGATAAAAATTATGGTAAGTTAATAAAGTGAATAGAAAAAAACAACTAAGAAAACTGCAGGAGTAAATAAGATTAGAAAAAATATAATCATGCCAATAGAAAATTATAATAAAAGATTAGACAGTAATAACTTTAATCACTTTATGTAGATATCACCATGAAATTAGCAAAAAGAAGGGAATAAGTAGAGAAAAAATGCAATAAAAATTATGTGCTAATACATGTTATAATAAAATATATAAGGATGTGATACTATGTATACAATAAGTACCGGAAACTCTGGAGAATACTTTGTTGCAGGAGAATTGGAAAGAAGAGGATTTACTTGTGCAGTACCTATGTCAAATACAAAAGATTTTGATATATTAGCTATTAATAGAGAAACAAATAATCAATACGCAATTCAAGTTAAAACTACATCATATAAATCTAAAGAATGGATTTTAGGAAAAAAGAATGAAGATTTAAAAGGTGATAACATTGTTTACGTTTTAGTTTCTTTAAATGAGCTAGAAGTACCAGAATATCATATTGTTCCAAGCAAGGTAGTTGCAGATAAAATTAAAAAGGATCATGCTAATTGGTTAAAGACACCGGGTCGTAATGGCAAACAACATAATGATAATTCTATGAGAAAATTTAGTGATAAAGAAGATAAATATTTAAATAATTGGGAATATATGAAATAAACTTTCGCGAAGAGATAGATACCTGAGAAAATAATCAAATGCAAGATTGACCAACCATCTATATTTACACAACGTTAAATTTTTTATAAGTTTTTTAGATCTAATTGATCTTTGTTAATGATTTCTAAAGAATATTTCATTCTTAATAGCTTAACTACTTCAGTTTTAATACTATCATAACTAGCATTAAAGATATTTTTATCATAGTATTTTTACTAAAGAAACTAGCAATATAAAATGTAATAATTTCTAACATAACACAAGTAATAATGTACTAATGATAATTATTATAAAAAGGATTTATAACTTCATTTAATTATTAATCAGACACATCTCCTAAGTTTTTTTATCAATTCAACATCTCAATAAATTGTTATATTTATTACTTAAAATTTAAAATTAATCAAGTTATTAGGTACAATTATGATAATTTAGGTGGTAAATGACAGCAAAATACCAAAATTTGTCGAATTATATGTTATAATTTTATATAAGAAATAACTAAGGAGATGCTATTATGATTGATAATTTATTGTATATGATGCAAACTACCACTGTTGAACAACTTAAGGCGGAAATAAATAAAAATACATTTGTTGATAAAAACTTAAAAGATTTTAATAAAGGAAAAGAAGTTGTAGATAATCTACTTGAATTAAATAATGTAGATGATGCGGTTAAAAATGCGCTATTTCTTTATTGCATGTATAAAATAAAAGGTGGTAAGTAATATGAATGAACAAGAATTAAAAAAATTGGAAGATAAATTATGGGCAGCTGCCGACAAAATGAGAGGTGCTGTTTCTGTATCAGATTATAAATTTATAGTACTAGGGTTAATATTCTTAAAATATATTTCTGATTCTTTTGAAGAAAAATATAATGAACTTGTAGATGAAGGCGCTGGATTAGAAGAAGAAAGAGATTGTTATACAGCAGAAAATATATTTTATGTTCCAAAAAATGCTAGATGGGAATATTTAGTAGAACATTCAAAGGATTCTAATATTGGTGAAATTATAGATGATGCTTTAACATTAATAGAAAAAGAAAATACATCATTGAAGAATGTTTTACCAAAAGATTACAACTCTCCAACAATGAGAAATGTCAATTTAGGTGAACTACTAGATTTATTTACCAATATTAAAGTTGGAACTAAAGAAGCAATTCAAAAAGATATTTTAGGAAGAATATATGAATATTTTTTAGGTCAATTTGCCAAAAATGAATTGCAAAAAGGTGGAGAATTTTATACTCCAGCTTGCTTAGTTAGAACTATGGTTGAATGTATAGAACCTTTCAAAGGAAAAGTATATGATCCGGCCTGTGGTTCTGGTGGAATGTTTATTCAGTCAATGAAGTTTGTAGAAGAAAATCAAGGTAATATATATAATATTGGAATCTATGGTCAAGAAAAAAATCCAACAACATGGCGTTTAGCAAAAATGAACTTAGCTATTAGATCTATGTATGGTGATTTAGGAAAATATGCAGCTGATACTTTTACTGAGGATTTACATAAAGATTTAAAAGCTGATTTTATACTTGCTAATCCACCATTTAATCTTGAGTGGGATAGAGATAAGGTAGAAAATGATCCTAGATGGAAATATGGCTTAGCACCTAAAAACAATGCCAATTTTGCTTGGTTACAACACATGATATCTAAGTTATCACAGAATGGTAAAATGGCTTGTATTTTAGCAAATGGTTCATTATCAGCAGGTGGTCAAGAGGGCGAAATAAGAAAAAAACTAATTGAAAACGATTTAGTAGATTGTATCTTATCAATGCCTACTAACTTATTTTATACAGTTACTGTTCCATGCTCTATATGGATAATTAACAGAAATAAGAAACAAAAAGGTAAAACATTATTTATTAATGCAAATAATTTGGGCTCAATGGTAACTAGAAGATTAAGAGAGTTATCAGAAACAGATATTAAGAAAATTGCAGATACATATCATAGATATCAAAATGATGATAATTATGAAAATGTTAAAGGATTTTGTTATTCAGCAACTACAGAAGAAATAAGTGCCAATGATAATGTATTGACACCTGGTAGATATGTTGGAGTTGAAGAAAATCAAAGTGATGATATTCCGTTTGAAGAGAAAATGAAGAATATAACTTCAGAATTATCAAAGCAATTTGAAGAATCACATAGATTAGAAGAAGAAATTAGAAAAAACATGAAAGCTATTGGTTTTGAGTTAGAATAATCGTTTGTAGTATAATAATTACCGTCTTAAAGGGGGAATTATTATGAAAACGGAAGTAATATCTAATATTACAAAAGACATGGAAGATAGTCTTACTGATTATCAACTAAATAAGCTTAAAGAGAGCTTAATAATAAACTTTGAAGGAGTAGAGTTTATTATTAAAACAGATGAATTAAAACATCAAGAAGAGTTAGATGAAAATAAGAATATGATTGATTCATTTATTTCGTCTAAACAAGTTGAAGGTTGTTCAGAACGAACAATTAAATACTATAAAGAAATTATTGAAAAATTTGTTAATAGTTTTGATAAAAGTATTAAACAAATATCAACAAATGAAATAAGAAATTATTTATCTAATTATAAAGATAATAGTTCTTGTGGATCTACAACTATAGATAATATAAGAAGGGTATTATCATCATTCTTCTCTTGGTTAGAAGATGAGAATTATATTATAAAGAGTCCAGTTAGAAGAATACATAAGATAAAAACAGCGGTGGTTGTTAAAGAAGTTTTAACTGATGAAAATTTAGAAAGGTTAAGAGATGAATGTGAAAACATAAGAGATTTATCACTAATAGAATTATTAATTTCAACAGGAATGAGAGTTGGAGAACTTGTTAATTTAAATATTAATAGTCTTAATTTTGAAGATCGTTCTTGTATTGTATTAGGTAAAGGTAATAAAGAAAGAGAAGTATATTTTGATGCAAAAACAAAATTGCATTTAAAAGAATATATTTCAAAAAGAAATGATTCAAATGATGCTTTATTTGTATCAATGAGAGAACCACATCAGAGATTATCTATTTCGGGTATTGAATTAATAATTAGAACATTAGGAATAAATTCAAATATAAATAAAGTTCATCCACACAAATTTAGAAGAACATTAGCAACAATGGCAATAGATAAAGGTATGCCAGTCGAACAAGTTCAAAAGTTGTTAGGTCATGTAAAAATAGAAACTACAATGCACTATGCTTTAGTTAATCAAAGTAATGTTAAAATATCACATAGAAGATACATAGCATAGAATTGTGATTTGTAAGAGAGGATAATGATAAAATGGAATTTATTAATGTTAAATTATCTGATATTGGAGAAGTTGTAGGTGGAGCAACTCCTTCTACAAAGAATCCAGATAATTATGATGGCAATATTGCTTGGATTACTCCAAAAGATTTAGCAGGATATAATAAAGTTTATATTTCAAAAGGTGAAAGAAACATAACTGAAATGGGGTTTAAAAGTTGTTCAACAAAAATTTTGCCCAAAAATAGTGTATTATTTTCTTCAAGAGCTCCAATTGGTTATGTTGCAATTTCTGCAAATGATTTATGCACGAATCAGGGGTTTAAATCAATTATACCAAATGATAAAATAGATTATAAATTTTTATATTACTTACTGAAACACAATAAAGATTATATTGCTTCTAAAGGAAGTGGTTCAACTTTCAAAGAAGTTTCTGGAAGCGTTATGAAAGGAATTGAATTGTCCATTCCAAAAAATATAAATGATCAGAAAAAGATCTCAAAAGTATTATTTGATATAGATAAAAAGATAGAATTAAATAATGAGATAAATAATAATTTGTTGCAGTTATGTAAGACAAATTATTTAAGAATAATTGAAGAAAATAGTGTTGAAATATCTTTATCTGAATTGATGGATTACCAGGGAGGAAGTCAACCACCAGCTTCTGAATTTCAAAAAGAAAAGAATGAAGATAACATTAGATTTGTCCAAATAAGAGATTTTGAGACTGACTCATATATATGCTATATTCCTAATTCTAATAAGAATAAGTTGTGTAATAAAGATGATATTCTTATTGCAAGATATGGAGCATCACTAGGAAGAATATGTTATGGATTATCTGGAGCATATAATGTCGCTTTGGCAAAAGTATTACCTAAAAAAGCGGAGTATAAAGAATTGTTAAGAGTTATATTAGAATCAGATGACTTCTATAACTATATTAATCAGGTTGGACAGAGAAGTGCTCAGGCAGGATTTAATGCTGGAGATATAGCTGGTTATACTGTTATTATTCCCAATGAAAATGGATTAAAAATATTTAACAGTATTTCAAAAAATATTATAGATAAAAGATTATTAATGATTGAGGAAAATAGAAAACTATCAGAATTAAGAGATACATTATTGCCAAAATTAATGAATGGTGAAATAGATTTAGATAATATAGAAATTTAATCATACAAATTGTGATTTGTAAGGAGAAATATGAGAGAAATTAAGTTATTTGAAATTCCAATATATTCTATGAAAGAAAATGAATATATAAAAAGGTGTTATAAATATATTGATGATAAATCAAGTATGACCACACCTGATAATTATGAGTTCTTTCATGAATATATGGAGAATACGTATTATAAAAAACGACCATGGAAATATAATCAAATAGTTGGATATATTACTATTTCATTTAAAGATAATAGTATTTGGTTTGACGAGTATTGCACTTTTGATAAAAGAATTCATGCAATAGCTGATAGAAAACATATTATTTATAATATGATGCTTAATGGGCACCATTTCTATTTAAAATCTGATATGAATAATAATGAAATAAAAGATGAAATTTTAAACTGGATAAAAGGGATAGAAAAAAATATAATAAATAAACCTTTATATTTAGATAAAGAATTATTTTTATTACAATTAAAAAGTACAGATATAAGGGAAATGATAGGAAGTGATAAATAATGTTTAATGAAGAACAATTAGAAGATGCTACATTAAATATATTTGAAGAATTGGGTTATGAAAGGTTAAATGGATATAACATTGATAGGGATTATCATAATGTTTTTATGGAAAATAATCTTTTTGATGATTTATGTAGAATTAATAAAGATTTTAATGATTCCCAAATTCAAGACGCCATAAAGACTATAAAGACATTGTCGCACGGTAATCCAGTTGAAGATAATAAAATTTTTACTAGATATCTTTTAGAGGGTGTTCCTGTTCAGGTAAAAACTAATAATGGATATCAATATAAGAATGTTAAATTGATAGATTTTGATAATATTAATGCTAATCACTTCCAAGCAATTAATCAATATACTATTATTGAATTTGATACTAAAAGACCAGATATAATTGTATTTATAAATGGTATTCCTTTAGTAGTGATTGAATTAAAAACAGCTACTAATGAAGATGTTAAATTAGAAGATGCTTATACACAATTAACAGGTTATAGAAATGTTTATATTCCATCATTATTTAAATATAATCAGTTTTTAGTTATTAGTGATGGTGTAACAGCTAAAGCTGGAACTATTACAAGTCCGTATTCAAGATTTAGTGATTGGAAGAAAGTTGAAGCTAATGATGAAGTTTATGAGAATATGCCTACACATGAAACATTATTTAATGGAATGTTTAAAAAGGATAGATTATTAGATATAATTCAAAATTTTATATTATTTAGTGATGATAAAAAGATACTTGCTCAATATCATCAATACTTTGGAGTTAAGAAAGCAATTTTATCAACAGTAACAAATGGAACAAAAACTGGTAAAGCTGGTATAGTATGGCATACTCAAGGATCAGGCAAATCATTTAGTATGGTTTTCTATTCTGGTAATATGATTAAGCTATTAAATAACCCTACTATAGTAGTAGTAACAGATAGAAATGATTTGGATAATCAATTATATGAAACATTTGTAAAGTGTGATTATTATTTAAAACAAAAACCACAAAAAGCAGAATCAAGACAATCACTTGATGAAATGTTAAAAGATAGAATCTCTGGTGGTATATTCTTTACGACATTACAAAAATTTGAAGAAGAAACAGGATTATTTACTGACAGAAATGATATTTTGGTTTTAGTTGATGAGTGTCACAGAAGTCATTACGGATTAGAAGCATCAATGAAAATAGATTACGAAACAAATACAGCTAAAGAAAAATTTGGAACAGCAAAATACTTACATAATGCTTTACCAAATGCTATTTATATTGGATTTACAGGAACTCCAGTAGAAACTAAAGATAAATCTACTTCTTCAATATTTGGCAAAGTTATTGATACTTATGATATGACACAAGCAATTTTAGATGGTTCTACTGTTCCTATTATGTATGAATCTAGAATGGCTAGAGTAGGTCTAAATCAAAAGATATTAGATGAAATAGATAATTATTATAATTTTGTTGAAGATGAAGGTGTTGCTGATGCATATACTATAAATAAGTCTAAGCAAATGATGGCTAAAATATCACAAGTAATTGAAGATCCTGATAGATTAGAATTAATAGTTAAAGATATTATTAGTCACTTTGAAGAAAGAAAAGATATGGTAGCAGATCATGCAATGGTAGTTGCATATTCAAGAAAAGCAGCTTATACAATGTATCAAAAATTCTTAGAATTGAGACCCGACTATAAAGATGTAGTTAATATGATTATTACTCCATCTAATAAAGATTCAGAAGAAATGCAAAAAGCAATTGGCACTAAGAATGATAAAAAAGAATTAGAGATTAGATTTAAAAATGAAGCTGATGATCCTAATGAAAAATTTAAGATAGCTATTGTAGTGGATATGTGGCTTACTGGATTTGATGTTCCAAGATTGGGTGTTATGTATATAGATAAGCCTATGAAGGCTCATAATTTAATGCAAGCTATAGCAAGAGTTAATCGTGTATATAAAACTAAGCCTGCTGGATTAATAGTTGATTATATAGGATTAAAAGCATGGCTATTAGATGCATTAAAAACATATACTACAAGAGATCAAAGACAAGTTGTTGATAATAATGAGTTAGTTAATGCTTTAAAAGATAAAGTTGAAATTATTGATGGAATATTAAATGGATTTGATTATTCTAGCTTTAATGATTTAGATAATACCGGTAAGTATAATTTAATTAAAGATGGGGCTAATTTAGTACTAAGTTCTGAAGATAAAAAGAAGAGATTTATGAAGCATAGTTTAGATGCTAAGAATCTTTATACTTTATGTAATGGTATATTAGAGCAATACTATAAAGACAAAGTATTATTCATTATTTCAGTTAGATCATTTATATCAAAAATAACAAACGAAAATAAAATTGATGTATCAGAAATTAATAGAAATGTTGGAGTAATGCTTGAACAATCTATTAGAGAAGATGAGTTAATTAATCTTGGAGAATTATCTAGAGGTAATAGTTTAGAGTTATTAAGCGATACTATGCTTAATAAATTAAGAAGTTTAAAAGATAAGAACGTAGCAGCTGAAATACTATCAAGAGCTATTAAAACAACAATAAGTGATATTGGTAAGATAAACTTAACATTACAAGAAAAATTCTCAACTAAGTTTAACAAGATAGTAGATGCTTATAATGAAAGAACTGATATAGCTGATATAGAAAAAATTATTGAAGAAATGATTAAATTAAAGAAAGAAATTGAAGATGAATTAGAAAAAGGAAATGAATATGATCTATCTTCTGAAGAAAAAGCATTCTTTGATGCTTTGGGAGCAGATCCAGAAATAAAAGAATTGATGCAGGACGAAACTTTAGTTCAAATAGCTAAGGAATTAGTAGAAATTATTAATGAAAATTTAACTTTAGATGCATTTAAGAGAGAAGATGCTAGAGCTAGAATTAGAGTTAATATAAGAAGATTACTGATTAAATACAACTATCCTCCAGTAAAACGTGAAGGGGCAGTTGAGCAAGTTATTAGACAAGCTGAATTAAAGTATGCAAATAATTAGAAAACTATTTTAGCTTTATATAAAAAATGCTATAATATATTTAGATAATAGAGTGTGTTTCATTTTTTAAGATGGAATATGCTCTTTTTTTGATTGGAGGTAATGAAATGGATTTAAAAGATGTAATATATGATTATTTAAAAAACAAATTTATTAATTATGCAATTTTAATTAAAGGTGAATGGGGATCAGGAAAAACTTTTTTTGTTAAAAAAAATGTAGTTAAAAGATATGACAATGCACTTTATATATCATTATATGGTATTTCTTCTATAGATAAACTAAGTGAGAAAATATATTTAGAAATAATTAAATCTAAGGCAACAACAAACTGCATAAGTAAATTTTTCAGAAAATTGCATAAAAATATATTTTTCAAAATATTATTCTTTATACCAATTTTGATTTTTAAACTATTAAAATTTCTTTACGAACTATTATTTAGATTTATTTGGATTATTACTTATAACTTAATAAATTTGAAGTTTAATATAAATATTTCATCATTAAATAAAAAGGATTTCTATGGAATTTTAAAAATGTATAAAAAATTATATAAATATATTTTAATAATAGACGATTTAGAAAGATGTAGTATACCAATAGAAGAGACTATGGGATTTATTAATGATTTTGTAGAGCACAATAATATGAAGTGTATATTAATTGCTAATGAAGATGAAATTTATAAAATTCAATCAGAAAATATTGAATTAAAAATATTAACTGCTACTAATGAAAAAATAGAATTCTATGATAATGAGAAAGAACCAGATAGATATAGCTCTAAACAAAATGGAAAGTTAGATAATAAAGACATAAAAAATAGAATAGAGTATCTATATAATGAAAATAACAAATATAAGATAATTAAAGAAAAACTTATAGGCAAAGAGTTTACATTTATTCCTAAATTAGAAGAAATATATGATAATCTTGCTTTTAAATACAAAAATATAGATGATTTTTATGATATTTTAAATAATACCAAGCTATCAGTTATTAATGCAATGAGATTTAATAACTTTAACAATATTAGAACATTAGATTTTTATTTTGATAATTTTTATCATATATATAAGTATATAAATAATTTTGTAAAAGAATGTAGAATATCAGAAGATTTTATATACAGCAATATATGTTCAAGTATTATTAATGGTTGCATTTCTATAAAAAAAGGATATGGAATAAGAAGTTTGCCAAGTGGTAAAAGATTCGATTATATATCATACAATGAGGATAAAAGTTCAATATTCCAATCAAATATGTTTTTAAATTTTGATTTTGTTAATGAATATTTGATATATAATTACATAGAAAAAAGTAATATAGAAGAAACACTAAAAGAATTTGCAGATTCAAATTGTGATAAATTATCAGAAGATGATCCATTTAATCTTTTAAATGAATATTGGTATTATTCATCGGCTGAAATAAATAAGATTTTAGACGACATATACAATAATATTAAATCTAATAAGTATAGTCCGTCATTATATAGACTAATAATTAAAAAATTATCATGTTTAGAAGCTATGGATTATAAAGAACCAATTATAAAGCAAATAGTTGAATTAATTAGATTAAAAGTTTCGTCAGGAGACAATATTAAAATTGATGAATATGAATTATTTTCAGATGACGCTGCATCACATATTTATTCGAATTATATTCAACAAATAAAGAATGACATTAAAAGTGGCTCCACAATTAAGAGTAATATCCTTCTTGATGAAATCTTCGAAAACGATGATTGGGCATTAGCATTTTATAAATATGTTGAACAGGTAAAACCAGAAACACTAACAGAAAAAAAATTTTTTTCAGCACTTGATTATAAAAGAATAATAAAAAATTTGTTGAATTCAAATATTAAAAATGTTTATTACTTTAAGTATTCATTAGATTATATATATGGATTTGCAAATTTAAAAGATTACTATGCTTCTGATTTAGATTGTTTGAAACAATTTAAAAAAGAATTAAATAAAGAGTTAAAGAATAAAAATATAAAAGATCCTATGTTGAAATATCCATTTAAAATATTATTAGAAAAAGTAGATAGTGTTATATCTGTATTAGAAGCCTAGCAATAGGCTTTTTTATATATGTTAAAAATAAAAAAAATAATTTTTAGGTGCAATTTAGGTACAAAAATAGTAAAAAACCACGGTAAATGATGGTTTATGCCAATATAAAAAGACCCGTATTTAAAGGGTTTAACGTAATTAGGTCTCTTCTAACTGAAGAGTGCATTTCTCCTCTAAAATCTAACAAACACTAGCAAATGCTAGTCTTTTTTGATATATTAAATACATGAGGTGATTTTTTATGTATGACGTAATTATAGTAGGAGCAGGAGCATCAGGGTGTTTTTTAGCACTTACATTAAAATATAAAAATCCAAATTTAAAGGTAGCTTTAATAGAAAAGAACGACAAATTAGGCAAAAAACTATTAATAACCGGTAATGGAAGATGCAACTTAGGTAACACAAACATAACGATAGATAATTATAATAGTTCTTCATCATTAAATAACTTTATCAGTCAGTTAGAAGAAAATGGTTATTTAAACTACCTTAAAAACTTTGGAATTTTAACAAAAAAAGAAGATACATCAACAAGATTATATCCATATTCTAATCAAGCAATAACCGTTTGTAAGTCATTTGAAAGAGCATTAGAAAAAGAAAAAGTTAATGTAATATACAACTATGATGTAAAAGATGTAACTTATAAAAATGACTGTTTTGTAATCAATAATAACCTAAGGGGTAAAAAAGTAGTTATTGCAACCGGCGGAAAAACTTATCCAAAAACAGGTTCTACTGGCATGGGATATAACATATTAAAATCATTTGGTCACACTATAACAAAGCTATATCCATCTCTTACTTATTTAAAAACAAATTATAAATACATAAAAGATTTACAAGGAGTCCGTGCTGATGTGGTAGCTAAATTAAACGTCGATGATAAAACAATTTTGACAGAAAAGGGCCAAATACAGTTTACAAAAGATTCATTATCAGGCATATGTATATTTAATTTATCAAGATATGTAAACAAATACTTAGAAAAGAATAAGAAAGTAGATGTTGTAGTAGACTTAGTTCCTGATTATGATGAATCATATATTAATAGTTATTTAAAAGAATTTGATAGCTATAACGTATCTGATGCTATATGCTGTATTTTAAATAAAAAAGTAGCAGACGTAATAACAAAAAACTTAAAACTATCAAATAAAACGATATGTGACATAAGTAAAACAGAACTAGAAAATATTTCATTTACATTAAAAAACATGCGTTTTAACATAACTGCAACCGGTGACTTTGAAACATCTCAGGTAACCTTGGGAGGTGCTTTATTAAGTGAGTTTACTAACCATTTAGAATCTAAAAAAATAAGCGGATTATATGCTTCTGGAGAAGTGTTAGACGTAGATGGTATATGTGGTGGTTATAATCTTTCTTGGGCTTTTACAAGTGCTTTAATAGTAGCAGAAGGTATACTAAAAGATAATCTAAAATAAATTATTGGATTATCTTTTTTCTTGTTTAATAATTTAAATAATAGTATAATAAAATTATAAAGAATAGGAGAAGTAATATGAAACAAAGAAAAAAGAAAAAAATGAGTAAAAAAGCAAAAATAATATTAGTTGTAATTTTATTACTTATAATAGGTGTTTTAGGTTGCTTTTTACTAACAAATGATAAAGAAATAGAAAAGAAAATTCCAAAAAAGAAGAAAATTACAAAAGAAGAAGAACAAATAAAAGTAGTTGACTTAAGTTCTACCGAAAGACCAATTGCAGTAATGATTAACAATAACAAAGCAGTTTGGGGATACCAAGCAGGCATACAAGATGCATACATTACATATGAGATGATAGTAGAGGGCGGAATAACTAGAATGATGGCTGTATTTAAAGATAAGAATACAGAAAGAATCGCATCAGTTAGATCATCAAGACACTATTACTTAGATTATGCATTAGAAAATGATGCAATATATGCACACATAGGTTGGAGTCCTAGAGCAGAAAGTGATATTAAAACTTTAAATATTCCAGCGGTAAACGCAAATAATTCAAGTGCATTTACATGGGATAATAGTCTAAGAAGAATATCAAAAGAGCACAGAGCATACACAAGCATAGTAAAAATAAAAGAAGCAGCAAAAAAAAGAGGATACAGATTAACATCCAATCAAAAATTACTTCTAACATATCAAGCAAAATCACTTGATCTTGCAAACTATGAGGGTGCTGTACCGGCAAGTACGGTTAGAATTCCGTATTCCACATCTCACGTAACAAGTTATTCATATGATTCTGAAAACAAGGTATATAAGAGATATCAAAACGGATTAGAACATAAAGACTATGTGACAGGTGCGCAGTACACAGCTAAAAACATAATAACTTATAAGGTTCATAATTACACACTAAACGATGGATATGCAGGTGGAAGACAAGATTTAAATAACATTGGAACAGGTGATGGATACTATATTTCAGAAGGATATGCTATTCCAATTACTTGGTCTAAACAGTCAAGATCTAGTAAAACAGTTTATAAAGTTAAAGCAACCGGAAAAGAATTAGTGGTAAATGATGGTAATACATTCATTCAAATAGAACCAGCTAATCAAACTTTAACAATAGAATAGATATTATTATATGACATATAATTACTTAGGTGATTATATGTCTTTTATTTATCTTTTTTTAATAGGAATACTAATTGGTACTGCAATGATTATTCCAGGCGTAAGCGGCTCTGTTATTGCGGTTATATTTGGTGTTTACGATAAATCAATAACAGCCCTAACTAATCTTTTTAAGAATTTCAAGAAAAATATAATTTATTTATTTGTTTTAGGAAGTGGAATATTAACTGGTGCTATATGGTTTAGTAATGTAATGATGTTTTTATACGAAAAACATGAAATAATAACAAAATTTTCATTCATAGGATTAATACTAGGTGGTATTCCATTTTTAATTAATGAAATAAAGAAAAAGAAAACAGAAAATATAAATGTAAAAATGTTTTTAATAACTCTTTTATTCTCGTTAGTTCTTTGGTATTTATCTGAAAACCTAATTAACCTTACTATAAATATTAATAATAGTTCTAAAATACTTAATTTTTTTCTTCTTTTCTTATCAGGTTTTATTTATTCGGTAGGAAAGGTTATACCAGGTATAAGTGGTTCCTTTTTATTAATCTTAATTGGAATGTATGAATTTGTACTATCTATAATGGCAAATCCTATTAGTGCTGTAGTTACATCCTTTGATAAAATCCTTCCATTTATATTAGGATTAATATTTGGCGTTATAGTTCTTCTTAAACTTATGAAATATTTGCTTGATAAAAAATTTGGTTTAACTTATAGTATAATAATTGGTTTTGTAATAGGCTCTATTCCAGCACTAATTCCTAAGTTTAGTTTTAATTTAGATTTTATAACAGGGATCACAGTAATGATAGTAAGCTTTGTTTTATCATATAAATTAACAAAATAATCATAAATTTTAAAAAAATTAATAATGGTACTTGACAATAACGTATGATTTTTAGTATACTTAAAGAGCTTTAGGAAAAAAGCTTATGTGGTTCCGTGGTGTAGGGGTTAACACGTCTGCCTGTCACGCAGAAGATCGCGGGTTCAAATCTCGTCGGAACCGCCATTTTTTTTATAAAAAACCCGCGATTTTACCCTGCACACCGG
>OGYN01001461.1_pt1 | contig 19226 bp, 16 predicted proteins | sample 1576551 | NCBI WGS metagenome assembly OGYN01 (sample SAMEA3541589, study PRJEB24748) | human gut metagenome | biome: human gut; feature: human-associated habitat; material: faeces | place: China | collected 2012 | reverse complement strand
ACAGCTAACACAAGGGCAGAACTGATGGAGCAGTTCCGCAGCAACCAAGCACAACAAGGAACAAGCGGTCAAGCTGAAATTACAGTCGTGAATATACAACGCTTTGCAGAGGATAAGGAAAAAGTACGCATCAATGATTATGCTACAAATCTGCAACGTATCTTCATTCTCGATGAAGCACACCGTGGCTATAAGCCCGGTGGATGTTTTCTTGCCAACCTTTTTGATGCGGACACTGATGCAATAAAGATAGCCCTCACGGGTACTCCGTTGTTAAAAGAGGAACGTGCAAGTTGCAAGGTCTTCGGCACTTACCTGCATACCTATTATTATGACAAGTCCATTGCAGACGGTTATACGCTGAAAATCATTCGTGAGGATATAGAAACATCCTACAAAGAGCGACTTTCGGACGTGTACGACAAGCTGGACACATTGGTGCAAAAGAAAGACATCCGCAAATCGGAAATCATAGAGCACCCCAGCTATGTGAACGAGCTGGCTCACTATATCATGAGGGACTTGAAAGAGTTCCGTAAGATACAAGGAGATGATACATTAGGCGGTATGGTCATCTGCGAAACCAGTGAACAAGCAAAACAGCTTTATGATGTATTCCAAGAGGAGTGGCAGAAATACCAACCAAAGCCTATCAAGATAAAGCTCCTTGACGGGACGTTTGTGGTAGGTGAACCGGAAGTGGATTACAAATCAAAGTATAGACCACTGAAAGCCGGAATCATTCTCCACGACACAGACGACAAAGAAACCAGAAAACAGATAGTCAAGGATTTCAAAAAGAATATGACCGTGGACATCCTTATTGTCTTCAACATGCTATTGACTGGTTTTGATGCACCTCGTTTGAAGCGTTTGTATTTCGGTCGCAAGCTGAAAGACCATAATCTACTTCAAGCCATTACCCGTGTAAATCGTCCATATCCTGGAATGCGTTACGGATTTGTCATTGACTTTGCCGACATTAAACGTAACTTCAAAGAAACAAACGAGGCTTATCTGCAAGAGTTGAATCGTTTTAACGATGTGGATGAAACGGGTGACGGCAATGCTACAGATACTTTCACTCAAGTGATTGAGGACAAGGACGAGATTGTGGCACAAATGAAAAAAGTACGCCAGACCCTCTTCGATTATTCCTACGATAATGCGGAAGAGTTTTCTTCGGAGATTTCCACGGAAGAAGACAAGGCTGTTCTGCTTGACCTAAAACAGGCTTTGGAATCTGCGAAAAATATGGCAAACCTCGTGCGTACTTTCGGCGATGAGGACATGAAGGAACAATTCGCTAAACTTGAAATCACGAAGTTGCCTCAGTTGCTTTCCGAAGTACAAAGGCGTATTGGCATCATCAACCAAAAGGAAGCTTTTAGCATCGGTGATGAAACAAAGACACTAATCAATGAGGCGATGATGGATATAGAGTTCACCTTCTCTAAGATTGGACAGGAAGAAATGCGCCTTATTTCAGGCGGAGCGGAGCTGAAAGAGAAATGGCAACGTACCATTGCCTCGTTTACCCAGAACTTCGACCAAGACGATCCTGAATTTATGTCGTTGCGGGATGCTTTTATGGAACGCTTCAAGGAACATGGTTTTGTGATTGACAGCATAGCCAAGTTCAACGAAGAGACTCAGGCTTTGGATGAAATCATAACCCGTTTGCAGGACCTGCAAAAACGGAATAACGCTTTGGTGAAGAAATACAAGGGAGATGAGAAGTTTGCCAGAGTACACAAGCGCATCCGTGAGGTAAACAAACAAAGGGAAGAGAAAGGGCAGAAGCCGATGTTCTCATTCCTTGATGATGAGATTGTAGCCATTCTCAATATTATCAAAGAGGATGTGGATGCTAAAGTATATGACCGTAACGATATTCTGAAAAAGGATGCCTATTTTGGGCGCACGGTAATGGCTCTTATCAATGGGTGCTTGTATCATTTTCCACAAATAAAGCCGGAAATGGACGATTATAAGTTCATCCAGCAACGAATTTCACAACAATATATCAATCAATACAATGCCACATACGGCATGGCTTAAAAAGAAAGAATTATGTCAGATATAAAAGAAAAAACATTAAAGCTCATTGACGGACTGAAAGCGACATGCCAGTCTTACGGTATGGGCAACGATGGCAACGAATATAAGATAATCACTCAGGTGTTTCTCTATAAATTCTTGAACGACAAGTTTGGCTATGAACTGAAAAATGCAAAAAGCGATATTGCCAAAAAATTGACAGGGAATGTGAAATGGGAAACGGCATACGAGAATCTTTCGGATGATGAGCGTATGCTTATCCAAAGTGCCATTTCGCCAGATGTTCCTATGCTTGAGCCTTATCATCTGATAGCCAATCTTTGGAACCAGCAAAGCAAAGGAGATTTCGATACAATCTTTGATTCCACGATGACAGACATTGCGGAGCAAAATGCGGATATATTCTCCACGCAGACTACGGCCAACACAAAGATTCCTTTGTTCGAGGCTCTTACTCCGTTTGTAACGGACACAGCACAACGTGCGCCTTTTGCTCGTGCATTGGTGGATAAACTCGTAAACTTCTCCTTTGAAGAGGCATTTGCACAAAACTACGACTTCTTCTCCAGTATATTTGAGTACCTGATAAAGGATTACAATACAGCCGGAGGAGGTAAGTATGCGGAATACTATACCCCTCATGCAATTGCCACAATTATGGCTCGCCTTTTGGTGGGTGACAATGCCGAACTTCATAGTATGGAATGTTATGACCCATCAGCAGGAACAGGTACTCTTCTGATGGCACTTAGTCACCAGATTGGTGAAGACCGTTGTACTATCTTCTCGCAAGATATTTCTCAACGAAGCAACAAGATGCTAAAGCTGAATCTGCTGCTTAATGGGCTTGTCTCTTCGCTTGACAATGCCATTCAAGGCGACACTCTTGTCAATCCTTATCATAAGAGCGATGATGGACAGCAACTGCGCCAGTTTGACTTTGTGGTCAGCAATCCGCCCTTCAAGATGGATTTCTCAGATACAAGAGAAAAGATAGCTGCCATGCCAGTACGTTTCTGGGCAGGAGTGCCTAAAGTGCCCGCAAAAGACATCGACAAAATGGCTATCTATACATGCTTTATTCAGCATGTTGTTAATTCACTCAAAAAAAATGGTAAAGGAGCCATTGTTATACCTACAGGATTTATCACTGCAAAAACTGGTGTTGAAAAGAAAGTTCTTCACAAGTTGGTGGATGATAAAATTGTATATGGTTGCATATCAATGCCTACAAATGTATTTGCTAACACTGGTACGAATGTCAGTGTCTTATTTTTAGACAAATCAGCAACCACAGACAAGGTGATTCTGATTGATGCCAGCAAATTGGGTGAGGAATACAAGGATGCCAATGGACTGAAAAAGGTACGTCTAAACGATGAGGAGATAGAAAAGATTGTCGGCACATTCCAACGCAAGGAGGCCGTAGATGATTTTTCTGTAGCTGTTAGCTATGAAGAAATCAAAACAAAAGGTTATTCTCTTTCTGCTGGGCAATATTTCGACATCAAGATTGATTATGTAGATATTACCGAGGAGGAGTTTAACCAACGTATGGCTAACTATAAGCAAACCCTTTCCGAACAATTTGCAGAAAGCCATCGTTTGGAAGAAGAAATCATGAAACAGTTGAATGCTTTGCAATTCAACGTAAATGTAGGTGACAATGAGTAAAGAATTGACCATCATAGACAAGGACTATACCCAGTGGGTAGAAGATCTTAGTGTGCGTTATCGGCAAAGTCAAATCAAAGCCGCCGTAAGAGTAAACCGAGAATTGCTCAAGTATTATTGGGAACTTGGTCGAGACATAGAAGAAATGCACGTTGAAGAGCGTTGGGGACAGAGTGTCATTAAGAATCTCTCTGTGGATTTACAACTCAAGAATCCGAATTCAACGGGGCTTTCTCGTACCAACATCTATTATGCAAAAAAATTCTATTTGCTTTATTCTCAACACCTAAAAATTGTCCCACAAACTGTGGGACAATTAGAGGATGAAAATGCGCCACAATCTGCGGAAGACTCTTCTGAAGTTGTCCCACAGCCTGTGGGACAATTGAAAGAGATGCTTTTTTCAATACCTTGGGGACACCATCGTTATTTGATTGACAGATATGGAACTGAACCAGAAAAGGCTTTCTTTTATGTAAAAAAGACAATGAAAGAGGGGTGGAGTCGTGATGTGCTTCTCAACTTTATGGACTCAGGACTATATGAACGAGAGGGCAAGGCCCTGACAAACTTCACACGTACATTGCCAGACGAGGCAAGCGACCTCGCACAAGAACTGACGAAAGACCCTTACAATTTTGCCTTTACAGGAATAACGAAACCCTACAATGAGCAAATTCTCAAAGATGCATTGCTCGCCAACATATCCCAATTCCTGCTGGAACTCGGTACGGGATTTGCATACGTTGGCAAAGAATACCGACTTCAGATAGGACAAAAGGAAAAATTTATTGACTTGCTTTTCTACAACATAAATTTATCATGCTATGTGGTAATTGAGGTTAAGATTGGTGAGTTTGATTTTCAAGACTTGGGTCAGTTAAGTGGTTATGTGGTTGCATGCAATCATATCCTCAAGAAAGAGGGAAGAGATAATCCTACAATCGGTTTGCTCATCTGTCGTCAAAAGGATTCATTACTTGCGCAATACGCATTGGAGGGAAGTAATCTTCCTTTAGGAATATCTGAATATGAGTTATCTAAACTCTATCCAGAAAAGGTGGATGGAACAATACCAACGATTGAAGAGATAGAAGCAAAATTGGGCAATAAAGATAAAAGTTGAAAGAAAAATATGATAGATTATGATAAAATAACCGAATATATGACCACTATGGGATTGAATGCGAATGGTGGTTTTCAGTTGTCTGCATTTGCGATAAATGAAATGTTAGGCAATCATTACTCTATATCCGAAAAAGACTTGCACGATGGTGTAGAATGGCTAAAAGCTAAGATGAAAAAAGAAGTTGAAGAAAATCCATATTGGACTACAGAGCATAAAGAAGATGTAAAAAATGGACAAGAATACTTTTTGAATTGCTTTGAACATGAAGCCAAATCATATCTAAAAAATCAAAATAGATTATTATGATTTTGACGAAATATAAATTGGGAGAAATCCTTGATGTTACAAGAGGTGCAAGTCTCAGTGGCGAGTATTACGCCACTGAGGGTGAATATATCCGTCTGACTTGTGGCAATTTCGACTATCAGAACAACTGTTTTAAGGAGAACAAGTCCAAGGATAATCTTTATTATGTCGGAGACTTCAAATCTGAGTTTCTAATGGAAGAGGGAGATATTATTACCCCTTTGACAGAACAGGCAATAGGCTTGCTTGGTTCTACTGCCATTATTCCTGAAAGCGGCAAATACATACAAAGTCAAGATGTAGCAAAGATTATCTGCAAGGAAGACTTGTTAGATAAGGATTTCGCATTTTATCTCATATCCTCCGCCCTCGTTAAGCAACAGCTAAGTGCTGCTGCCCAACAGACTAAAATTCGTCACACTTCACCTGATAAAATCAAGGATTGCACAGTGTGGATTCCCGAATTATCTGAGCAAAAACGCATCGGTAAGTTATTGCGCTCCATTGACCGCAAGATAGAACTTAACCGAGCGATAAATCAGAATTTACCGACACTTGACCGTTCATCAGAAGCGGTAGGAGTTCATCTCGTTGTTTAGTGAGTTCTTCTATTTCGCATTGTCTTAGTAATTGCTCATCAAACATAGATTTTACAGTATTCACAAACATATTTTTCACGTTTTCATTAAATGCAAAATTAAAATCCGCTAAATCTCCTAATACTATATAGGGAATAGATGATCCATGTCTCCCTCCACTGAAAATTGGCTGAAACAAATATTTTAAAGTATAATAAAAGAAAGATATGTCGTGTTGATTTTCATCTAAGACACAAGCGTAAGTTCTTTGGTATAAGTCAAATTTCCCTTTATAAAAGCCAACTCGTCCAGTATAGCTTCCATTACCAGATACCAATACAGCATATCCGTCATAAATAAATTCATTTGATGTGATAGGCTCGGGTGCGCAAGAGAAAAATTTGTATTTCCCAGGGATAGCTTTAGATACATCTTTCTTTCCTGTAAAAATTTTCATAAAGTTTTTTATTGTCCCATTATTATTCCAAGATACTGGTATTTCTCGTTTCAACCTATCATTCCAAATCATTTTACCACCACTGCTCTTGTACGGCTTCCCTTCTTCATTAGGAAAGTCAAACTGCACAAACCAGTAGTTATATAGCTGTTTTGCCATCGCCTCTAAATTCTGATTTATTCGACGGTTGAGTTCAATTTTCTTGTCCAATGCAGAGAATATTTCGCCAATTCGCTCTTGATTACGTAATGGAATCATTGGAACTGGAAACGAATTGAGCGCTTCAACGGATAACGCATAGCGTTGTCCGCTTCCAGAAGCATTACAAGCGAAATATTTCTTTGCATAGTCAGTATGCAGAAGGGCGTTTAGGTAACGTCCATCTAAAATATCTTTGTTTGGAGTAATCAGGGCGCAATGGTACCCCAAGATAACATCATCAAAATCATCGGCAATATAAGTGGGAACACCAATGTCATCACGAGTCTCACTATCCTTGGTTAAAGCTACTTGACCTTTCTTTAATTGGAACTTGGAAATCTCATTGGGACGGGCAGTCGCAAACATAAAGCCATCATGCTGAGCTGTGGTTATAGCCCAGTTATAATAGACATCAACAAAGTTGCAAAGCCGGATTTCTTGTTCGCCGTCTTTTGTTTTCTTGTCAACCCCACTAATTTCTACAGTGGCAATATCTCCCAGTTTCTGTTTATCCATTTGCATCCTATTTGAATGCAAAGTTACACATTTTTAAGCAGAATCCAGCATGATTACTTATCCCAAGTATTTCTTATGGGCTAACTTTACATTGTTTTGGTTCACAATGGCATAATGCAAGGTAGTATCTATACGCACATGACCGAGCAGACGTTGCACCTGTTCAATGGGCATACCTTTGTCAATAGCCATTGTTGCAAGTGTACGACGAAACTTATGCGGATGAACCTTAGGCATAGAAAGAGACTTTCCTAATTCCCGGATTCTTACTTCTACACCGCTAATTGTTAGGCGAGTATGAGGTGAGTGGAGGGAAACGAATAAAGCAGGATTGTCATCTGTGCGTTCATCAAGGTATTGCTGCAAATGTAGTTTAGTTCGGGCATTGAAGTAAACAACACGTTCTTTGTTGCCCTTGCCAAATACCACGCACTGGCGTTCATGGAAGTCAATATCTTCACGATTCAACTTAACCAATTCACCCACACGAATGCCCGTGGAAGAAAGAATGTCTATAAGGGCAAGGTCTCGTTTGTTGGTGCAACTATCCCGCAGTTGCTCCAGCTGCTCGTCAGAAAGCACCTCCTTAACAAGCGAATCTGTCTTAACCTTGTGGATACGTCTAACGGGACTTTTGGCAATATAATCTTCATCTTCCAACCATGCAAAGAAGCTGGAGAAGATGCGTCTCATGTTGTCTATGGTCACTTTACTGGATTGGTGCTCTTCCTGATAATCGGATAGATAGGCTCGAATATCTGATGTTGTTATATGACAAATCGCTACTGAAAGCGTAAGTAATAATCGCTCAATAGTATTACGGTAATATGCCAATGTCTTCTCTGAGCACCCCTCTATCTTCTTTGCCGAAATAAACGAGCTTAGAAGATGCTCATTCTCTTGCGCTTGTTGTTTGGAACAATCTTCTTTTTCGACTATTTCTACATTATGTAACTCTGATGCAAGCACAGCTTTAAGCCGTGCCATTTGTCGGCAGTCCAAGTCACGCTGCATCTCCGCAACTATTGCCTGAATGATGTTTTCTTTCATAATTCTATAAAAATGATGTATTATAATATAGAATATAAGCAAGAGAGACCTGATAGCCTCTCTTGTGCATTTTTAATTAGTCTTCGTTCCAATGCCTTTCACATTCAGGACAGCAATTGACACTAGATTCTGCATAGAACTCATGTCCACAACATTCACAAACGATTCTAAGGAATCTCTTTCGAATAATTCTATACCTCATAATGTAATTATTAAAGGTCATGTGGGAATATGCCCATGTATATATGAATAGTAATTTAGCAGCACAACGGGCTAAAAAGAGTCGATAAATCAGAATTTACCGACACTTGACCATTCATCAGAAGTGGTAGGAGTTCGTCGCGCTGCTTAGTCAAGTTATTATTCTCAATTATATTCTGGTCAATCATTAAGTGGTATTGCGCAACAATAGTATGAAATGTTTCAATTAATTGTTTTGGAACTTCAAACCAATGATTTGCCAAAAATACATCTGTTTGAAAGTTCTTAATACCAGATGTTTTCCCCTCAAAATTGAACATATTACCATTATCATAAAGGTTTTGCCATAGATAATAGAAGTACTCAGAAAACTCTCGTTTCTTCATATTGAATGACTGGCAGAAATTAGAACATACTAAAGCGCCTCCATTTCTTCCTATAACTCCGTTTGTTATCAAAGCTACTCTACCTGTCGCTTGAACTGGGCTTCCTCCAGAAATTTCAATCACAATATCACCATCTTCTAAAAGTCGGTCAGAATGTTTCGATGTAATATATCTTGTGGGCACATCATTTAACTTAATAATATCTGCGCCACGTACACAACCGACTTTGATTGTTCCATCTTTTGGAATATCATAGCCCCAATCTCCAGCTTTATTTTTATCTATAAAGGCATTAAGTGTAACTTCTTTCCAGCCTTCGGGTATTTCTCTCTTAATCTTTTTGTTCCACACCATTTTGCCACCGCTTGACTTATATGGTTTTCCGTTCTCATTTGGAAAATCAAACTGCACGAACCAATAATCATAGAGTAGCTTCGCCATCGCCTCTAAATTCTGATTTATCAACGTACATAATTCTGTCTTTCATTTTGCTTATACAGAAATACAAGAGCATTAATTTAATTTGCTGGTAACTTGCTGGTAAGCAGAATAACCGCCATAGACAGACTGTAACAGGGGAGGAAGGCCATCCCTGTTAGTTTTATGTGATACAATATACAACTAGTCCCAGCCCCATTGTATAAACAAGCAGGGATATCACCAAGACTTTCATCCAGAAGTCCGAGTACCATACGCCCTCATTCCGTCTGAGGATTTTGCATATATTGGATTCATGCTCGGTAATAAGTTTCGATTGTTCGGCGCGGTGATTAGCCAATACCGAAATCCAACTTTCTACAGAATGGTCTATAAGTTGCCTAAGCTTCGTAAGTTGCTCTGGGGTAATTGTTGTCTTGAATTTCGTGTCTCGTTCTGCTTTCACAATGGCATTGCAGATGCCGTTGACAATATTGTCACAACTGCCAGCTGCCGCTTTGAGCGCACCCTCAATGTGACATTCGGCAGCGATAGCTTTCTCCAAATCCTCATTGAACTTTATCAGCGTTTCTTTTGCCTCTCTGATTTCTACGAGAAGTTTATCTACTTCTGATTTTTCAGCTTCAATTTGCTGGTTGATTTCAACTTTCTCCAGCATGTCGTTGACATTTATAGGTGAAGTGCCCCTTGATTTTCCTATACCCATTTTCTTATATTTATAGAAGGTAGATTATCTGTGAAGTCCTTTTCTGCGTTTGCACATGCTGTTTGCCATTCTTGCGCAGCGGCGTGCCCATTCAAGTTTATCCTCGTCCTTGTCTCGTCCCCAGCCACCAGTGTCAGAACCGCCACCGCCACTTGAAACGGCCATGCTTGTGGCTGCATCTAAATACTCAGCAAATAGCAAAAGAGCTGTGTGCTGTATCTCTTCAATCTTAGCCAACGGATGAGCTTCATCCAAAGAACACTCCTGCTTGATAATATTGTCAGCGGTTTCGGGTATCTCTACATGGTAGCTGTGATATTCGTCTGTTGCTATATCATAGTGCCTTATAACAGACTGTGGAGCCATCTTGGGTTGTACAACAGAATCAGCGTTGGCTGTCCGTGTTTGTTGGAGAATAGAATTTGTCGGCTCAGACTTCCGTCCCTGAAGATGCAGTTTTGCCCAAGTAGCTTCTATCTTTGATGGAGTCAGATTTCTCCCGATACCCAACACGGATGATTTATAATTTGAGTTACCCCGTTTGACTGAATAACCATAAACCTTTCCCTTATCATTTTCTTGTATGTGTACTTTGTAACCCCGTTTTGTCAGTTCCATTTCATATTGTCGCCAACTGAATTTGTCCATTGTACGAAGTATCTCCATGCAACATTTTGAGATTTCCTGCCTGTGCCGTATGCCGATTTCTTTGGACTGTACCCATCCTCGTTTTTCGTTGATGATATTCGCAGCCATGACTGCCCTCTCACCAATCTTATGGCTATCATTTATTTTTCCATTCATATCCACACGGTTGGCATCAATATGCAGGTGGAGAATGCCACTTTTGGAATCACGATGCAAGGCAACGATGTACTGCGAACCTTTGAGGTTTGTCTGCTTTGAGGATGCTCGTTTGGTCTTCTCGGAAAGGTCTATGGAATCAAACACATGGATGAACTCGTTTGCTAAATGTACCCAATCATCCATCATCCAGTTCCTGCTTTCTTCCTCGGCTGGGGAAATCTCAATTCTTATCACGTTCCTGCCAAGAGGCCTGCCCTTGTTGATTTTCTCGGCAAACATCTTCTGCACGAGCATTATCCGACCGTACATCGCTTCCGGTGAAATATCATCGGGCAACAAGTTGGCTTTGACTATATCCGCTCTGTCTTTATTGACGGAATATCTTATGGCATTTGCGCCATGCGGTATGGTACTGGCTTTTGCTATCATAACAAGTGGGGGCTTTTATTCGGTAAGGTAATTCTCTATCTGGTTCCAGCGGTTGATTAGTTGCGTGGCAGCTCTCATCCATTGTTCCACAAACCGGGTATCGCTGAAATACATTGCACGTTTATCCGCTTGAATGGACTTTACTGCTGCTGCAATACGGATAAGGTCGCCCCTTGCATCCGTCAGGCTGCACAAGGCTTCTACCTCACGGTCAGTCAGCCGTTGCCGTGGATGCCGCCCTAAAGCTGTGCGGCGCACATAGTTGCTCATAGACAAACCGCAGGTTTTGGCAAGTTCTGCCGCTTGGGTGTATTCCTGTTCCGTCACCCTAGCTTCAAGTCGCAGGATACGCTTTATAACTTTCTTGTCATTTTCTTCGTCAACTTCATTGCTGATATTCTTTTTCTTCTTCATGCTTCATTGTGTTATGAGTGAAACTTCTTTCTAAAATTGGACAGCACGGTGGGAGCTTGCGACTGCCGGAATATGCCTATGAGGTACGGATGAGCGCAGCGAATTTGTGCGACATAGGAACTTCTTGCAAGACCCCACACGAAAACATAGGCTCTACCGCCATATCCAGTATGGTTATGTCTGACCATCTGCTGAAACATCCTCGTTGGATTCTTCCTCTGCCGCAGACTGTGAAGAAACAGAAATAAGGGAAGAAGGAATTTCTCCATTATCTGATATAACTGGCATTTTGCCTGCGAAGGAAAAATCTGAATCGGAAACGCGCCCCTCATTCATTGCTTCAGTTTGCCTACAATCATCCTCTCCTTCTTCTTGCCGGTCTTTCAGTCGGACATAGAAAGGATTGTCTATGCGATTACCGTCCAGCATCCATGCCGATATACATTTCAACGTGTGGATGCTTGTCCGGTTGCTCTGCGTGGATGCGACAATTCCCAACTGGTTCATCTTGTCAAGCACACGGGATATGGTCTTTTTGTCATAACCCAACTTGCAGGCCAAATCCACTTCCGAGAGTATGGCTTGCCCCACTTGTAAGGTTGTGGAGAAGCCTTTCATTGTGTATTCGGTTTCTTTCACTACTGTTGCTTCAATAAGTTTGTGCAAAATCTTCATGCGGTCAATGCCATACTTGCTTTCTGCCAGATATGCAAGCTGCTCTAACGAAAGCACTATACAATAATTCAAATCTGTTTTCATCGTCTGTCAATTTTGAAGATGGTTTATAAATGGTGCAGCCAAAAGAGAAAGTCATCGGTGCATTCCACATCCTCTCTCTGGCATATAATACTCCTTGTCGTATGCGATGTGGTCAAGTACGTTTTGCAGCCTGTCCAGTTGTTGGCTGTCCAATACACGGATGGCGGCAATGGTAATGTTCTGTGACGCAATACGCCGATGTTCACAATTCCGTTCTGATATACTTCCGTCTCCATCGGCATGGACACTTCGCAGGTAATTGTTCACCGCCTCGTCTGTTCCTTGCTTGGAAAAGTGGAGGGATAACGGTCTTGAACATACGTAACCATGTGGCTGACCGCATTTGCCAACAACGGGGCACGTTCTTGTAGCTGTTTGATAAGTTCTTCTTTTCTCATATTGTGATTTATATTGTCCCGTGTCCCAAGCGTTCTTATAACTTTCTATTTTACTTACTTCCTGTTTTTGTTCTTTTTTGAGGGCAAAAGGGACAAGGGGGCATAAGGACATTAGTTTTTTCTTTTTCCCTTATTTTAAATTAGAATGGCAATTCCTGTTCACTTGGCAGTGTCGCGCAGGACTCTTCACTTGGAGCGTCCACCCTCACCCATGGGTATTTCGTCCGTCCCGTCTTGTCGCAATAGGCGGGATGCAGCCCCTTGACCTTCTCCTGTTCGCTCCGTTTCCAATTTGGAATCATGGACATCAGGCGGTTGATGTATTGCGAAGTGTATTTGGACGGATTTCGTCTGACCAAATCATTGGGCAGTTCCTCTATAATCTGTCGGGCACAAACCATATTGAGTGAGGCCATTGTGGAATTTGGCTCTGAGTATGCTCCTTTCTGATAAGCCAGCCGTGTCGGAATCATCCAGTTTGCATACTGCATGGGAACCTCACGTTCCAGATACATTTCAATATCTTCCATAATTGGGTCAACAAGAATGTTGGAATGTTGCATCTGCACCTCGTTGGCCTCATTCTCCATGTCCGGTGACAAATAGAGTTTCATACCTTGCTTATAATATGTATATGCCTCTGCCCAAAGTTGAGGAACGGAACACTGCAAATCATCCAACCAATCTGACACATGACCATTGCCTTTGACTGGGATAATCCACCATCGGCGGTTTCCATTATCTCCTTGCAGGAAGTTTGCCTCATTGGTGGTAGCCGCAAAAACATTGTGCCGCATGAACTCCACCACCTTATGCCCGTAAGCCGGACGCATATAATCACTGCAACGGCTTAGAAAAGCCTTGGCAGCTTCCGCATCATTCGCCCGTTTCAAACCATTCAACTCACTGATTTCAATAATCCAGCCATTGGTTATGGTCTCCACTTTCTCCTTGTCACCACTGGCGAAAGAGAATGAATCGTTGAACCATCTCCCACTGATGGCTTTGAAGAAGGTGCTTTTACCAATACCTTGGGGACCGGGCAAGGTCAGTACGTTGTCAAACTTGCAACCTGGATTGAATACTCTGGTTACAGCCGCCACAAACCAAAGTTTTGTCTGTTCCCGGACAAGCGGAGTGTCCTCTGCTCCAAGATAATCAATAATGGTCGTAGCTATACGAGGCTGGCCGTCCCATGTCTCTTGTGAGATGAATTCCTGTACAGGATTGAAACTCCGTTCAGAAGAAGTGGTCTTCAGTATCTCAAATACCTTATTCTGCGTCAGACGTATTCTGTATGTCCTTTCCAGATAGTCCTGTATCTTTCCTGCCGATTCTTCATCAATTTTGTTACCATTGACATTGCGGAACAAAGGGCAGAAACACACATCGTCCTGACAGAAGGTATCGTACCTTATCTGACTAAGATTCTCATCCAGCGTAAAAATAAGCCGAAGATTACTGATGGAACGAACCGGATTCCCGTAACTGTCTGTTGCCAGATTCTTTTTCCAATTCTCTTCCATACCGCTATTCTTTGATATGGATGCCACCTGATTCCTTTGCCAAAGACAGTGCGAGGTCTGCATCCACTACGATTTTTCGTCCTATCTGTGTGATAGCCTTATCTATGATACCGCTTTTCTTAATGCGGTTTGCCGTGGGTACACTGCATCCGAACACACGGGCGATTCCCTCTATGCCATAGTAGTTGCCTTTGGATGCCACTTGGGGAGTAACCGTTTCTGTGTTTTCCACGCTCTTGGTGATGAGAAAGCAAAGTTCTTCGCCCGTCATCATGGCGATAGGCTTTTGGAGTAATTGGTTGAGATTGAGTTTTTCTTCCATACCTTTACTTGTTTGATGATTAAATACTTTAAGTATCGGTTCAACTCTGTGAAACCGATTTCGCAAGCAAAGGTAGTGTATGAAACTCTGTGTGTTGGTCGGTTTATTTATACCTTAATTTTACCGACCGTATTACAACAGTTGTTTGCAAAGTAAATACGGATAGCTGGATTTCCCAACTACCCGTTATTGGCAAAATAGTCCGTCCATCGGTCTATTATCCGTTTTGCTTTGGTGTAACTGCTTCCTCTTTGGGGTGAGTTCAAAGTAAGTTCCTTGATTTCCCCGTATCGCTTCTGCGGTATATCGTGCCCGTAATGCCGGTGGGAGAACTGTTCGATGGCACGGTGGAATGTCATGTATCTTGTGGACGCTTTGATTTTGCCGGACTTTACCAATGATTTCAACAGATAGGCAAGACTTATGTCCTCTGTATTCTCTTCAAGAAACAAACGGATACCCTGCTTGATACGTTCCTTGTCGCCCAAAAGAATATCATTCAATGATTGTATCACCTTTCTGTTGCCTCGCCTGCCTTTTACTTTGCGTAAGGCGAACATCACTTCTTTCCAGATTTCTGGGTTACACCTCTCAACGGTGTTTTCCCAATCCGCTTTGGTTTCTGTACCTATCTCTACACTTCTATTGACAAGCAGGGTAACACATGATTTTACCAAAAGCATATCGCCATGATCAACCTCTTCACTGTTCAGCAGACGGTTAAATAATTTGGCCATACGTGAAAGACCGTGGTCAAATACCACGAAATAATACATACAATAAGCCAGATTCTCTTTCTTTTCCATTACACGGTCATACAGGTTAGCCATGAATCCACTAATAAACACCGCATGGGAGAGGAAAACAATTTGAGAGATATAGGTCAGGAACTGATTGAGCATTTTTCTTTCCAGTTTACTCAACAGATAACAACCTTTGCTGTTTCTCATAAGCAAATCCAACTGTTCAGTCAAATAGGTTCTCATTTCCAATGGCAGGTAGTTCCAAATTTCGATAGGCGTTTCAGAATGAACCATCAACAGTCCGGACTTTGGAGAAGTAAGCAGTTCTACCGTACCTATTTTCACATTGATGCCTATCCACAGACGCTTGTTGATGATACATCTGGCGATGGTCTCGGTATATTGGCCAGCCCACTGTTGATTTTCGACACCTGATACACCTTTTCCGTTTACAAAATCAGAAAGCCAATTGTACATAGTCAATGCTTCTGGTGGTGTACAGTCACGCATCATCTGATACATATCTATCAGAACAGACATATCGCCTTTAGCCACAGCATCGATACGCTTACAAAAGTCGGCATACACTTCTTCGTTAGCTGATTTCCATACACGGATAGCCATATCAGCCGCATCCTTCCTTTTGGAATAGGATTTTATCCTTTCTATGAAATTTATCATCAGCATTACGGATTAAGGTTGTCTGAATAGTTTAAGCAGTTCTTCTGTGGACATGCTTGCCAGCTTCGCCAACAGAGCATCCCTTTCAGAAGAATTCTCCAAGTTTAGCAGTTTTGAATTGTTCTGCATCTGTATATCAAGAGGATAATGCTCAATGTAGATTTGAGTGATTACATGATCAGAAGTGGAATGCCCCATACTTTCAGAGATATAATCCATATCCACTCCAGCATTATGCAGATTAGTCGCAAACGAGTGTCGGCACCATGTGCCAGACGGACAGATGGACTTATCCCAATTCAATGCCTCATGGCAAATCTTAATGACGCGGTCTTTCACGTTTGAGTTTTCTTGTACCGTGTATTTGCGGCGCAGTTCTTCTGTCTCCGCTCCCTTTAATATGTCGGGGAACACCAAGCCATCACGAGTCGGAGGCGCAGCAATCTCATCCAAGATATATTGTAAGGGAGGGATAATAGGAACTATCACCTCGGAACTATCGGGGCATCTTCGGGAAGTCTTTTTGCGATTGAAGCGGAACGCCTTGCCTTCTGTCTGGTAATAATAACTGTTGTAAGTCAGCCGTCCGGCATCAGCCATGTTGAAACCATTACACAGATATTGCGCAAGGAACAGCCCTAATGAATAATGGGCACGTTTCATATAATCTTCCGTCCAATGTTCGGGGTATTGCTTTGAAACGAAAAGGTTATAAAGCTCTGTCATCTGGTTTACGTTCAGGAAACTCTGCTTGCGCTTTGCGCTCTTGGGAATGCTTACCAAGCCTTTCTCTTTCTTGTTAGAAAAGGGATAAGGAACATCTTTGAGGTAGCCCTCATGCACACACCTGTTCCATACAGCACGGCAACAACGCAAATAGATGCCAGCGGTAGTGTCGCTGATTTTCCCGACAATCACACCATTCTCGTCTTTTACCCCATTGTGCATTCCGTCCTTCCATTTCTGAAGTTCTGCCGCACTGATACAAAAATCTTTTATGGCATTCTCTCCAAGAATCTTTCTGAATGATTTGAGAGAACACTCGTAACTTTCGGCTGTGGTAAAGCGTACTCCGCCATCTTCTGTTCGGAGGTCATGGATGACTTGCTCCCAAATGCCAACAAAAGATTGAGAGGCAGTAGCGTTGTCATCTATGGATGTTGCTTCTTCACCGTCTATTATACATCGACGTACCATTTCGTATGTGAGGATGCCTCCCTTGTTCAGATTCGTCAAGATTTCCTTGTACTTGGGAATAAACGTGTCCTTCCATTCCTTTTGCAACTTGTAGTTCTCGCTCCTACATTTTACAGCACTACAAATGTCCGAAAACTCTTTTGCAGTATAAGACCCACCAACGGGATAATAAAAAGCTCTACGTTCTAATGTAAAACGCACAGATAAAGGGTACTCACTTGATTTCCTCCTGTTGGTTCGAACATCAAGGGCAAGTGATACAGTACAACCACGCTCTTTGAAAAGGGGCATGGATTTGGTTAATTTTTCCATTGCATTCATTGTTTATGTTCAACATAACCTCTGAATACAGACGCTTTGCAATGTGAGGCATACATATACAAAACACTGCATATAACCACAGAGTCCCTATCCTTAGGCGGATACAAAACATTGTCGTTATATGCAGCGGTGCAATCTCGTTGTCTTCTGTCGCTGACTGGTAACCGGGCTTCTGCTAATCGGTCTCAACCCCTGAAGCAACTCTCACGTATTGTTTGAAATAGAGTATTCTCCGACTAATACTCCCTCTACGCTTCGATTCATCGGAATGGGATGACCCTCCCACGAAGGTTAGGCAAACTCACTTTTCCTTTTGGGGAAAGAGCACCTTTTGGTCATGGCTCACCTTACATAATGATGCAAAGGTAATGAATTATCTTCATTTTCGTGCAATAACAAGATGAAAATCAAGTCTCATAGACACTATTTAACTTTCATACTCATGTCAAACACCACTATCATACTCTATTTATGTATTTTCTCCATCATTTCTGCGAAAACAATGCGAAAACAAATGGTTTCAGTTAGGGGTATTTAGTGAGTTTCATAGGGAATAGTAAAATTCACAACTAATTGATACACAGTAAAAACGTGCAAAGCGGGCTATCACAGAATATCATATTGCCGTTCTCATAATCTGGAGGTCCCTGGTTCAAGCCCAGGCTGGTCCACGAAGCATAAAACAAAGAAAATCAAGCCGTTACAAGCAACCTTGTAGCGGCTTTTTTCTTGCACACTAAAACTCCTTGCACACAATTTGCACACAACCTTTGGAAAGTGGTGATAATCAATGATAAACGTGACACACCGGTAAATGATATTCTTTTTCTTTGGGTTTCTTCCTTTTGCATAGGTTATCCTTGGTTTCGGTATAGGATGAGGCTCTTTGCACACAAATTGCACACGTTTTGAGAAGAAAAAAGGGATAAGCTACACACCGGTAGTTATCCCTTTTCTTCGCAATAAAATCAAATAAGAAGTAATAGTGTAGATAATATACGACTATTCATTTCCAACAAAGTACAATCAAATATTATCAATGTCATTTGATTTTAGTTCCTTTTCACAAGAGCGTGGTGACTCTTTCAAATAAAGACGTGTTTCCTTGTTTGTACAACCATGTCGAACAAGACCAGGATACTGCCGTTCCAAACAACGCGCATACTCTCTTCTGCTTTTAGGACTCTTGTAAGAATTCCAACGCTTCAGATAATTTGAGTACAAATCACTGACTCTTACAAACTTTACTTCTGATGTGCAGTCACCCTCATCGTCTGAAGAGGGCTTAATATCCGTATCTACACAAGGGACTGTCATTAACTCATCACAATTCTTACTCTCAACAGATTTTTTTGAGTCGGCTCTGTTGTTACCAATTTCATTTTTTTTCATTATTTTAAAAATATAAAAGTTATTGAAGATAAAAGGGTGTCTTCTTCCCATTATTTAAAATCCATATTTTGCAGCTATTTCAAATAAGCGGTCACTATTATATCGATACCGTCCAATTATCATAGCGGAATATTCCCTATCAGTTTCATCATAATCATAATTGGGATAAAAACTACTGACCTTATGAAATAAAGCCCTACCTTCCTCACCAAACATATTCTTAATAATATTGCCAATGGCAATCCAATCATTGTAGTAATAAGTAATATCCACTTGATTTCTGATTATTTCATTCAATAGCCGTTCAACCTTTTGTTTCTTCGTTAAAGGAGTGGCGCTTTCCAAAACCAAATTACTTGGACGAAGAAATGTTTCTATAACGCTGGGAATAAGAATCGTTTGGGGTTTAGGTGGTTTCGTTTTAGATCTCTGTTTTGGCTTATAAATATATTCCACTGCTTTTGATTTTGGCTCAGACATATAAACTTCCGCATGTTTATTGACATACGGTTGCGTATCATGCGAAAGGAAGCG
>OGYN01001450.1_pt1 | contig 19306 bp, 15 predicted proteins | sample 1576551 | NCBI WGS metagenome assembly OGYN01 (sample SAMEA3541589, study PRJEB24748) | human gut metagenome | biome: human gut; feature: human-associated habitat; material: faeces | place: China | collected 2012 | reverse complement strand
GCACCAGCGTCGGGGTGATGGCCAGCGTGAAGCCGTGCTCTTCGGCCTGGTCCACAGCCATGGTGAGCATGGCGATCTGCATACGTGCCACCTGGCCGCGCAGGAAGTAGAAGCGGGAACCGCCGACCTTCACGCCACGTTCCATATCGATGCCGGCAACGCCACGACCGAGGGTCAGGTGATCCTTCGGCTCGAAACCTTCGGCTGCGAAATCGCGGATCTGTCCAACCTTCTTGACCACCACGTAATCGTCTTCGCCACCTTCCGGAGCTTCCGGCTCAACCACGTTGGAAAGCTTCCACATGGCGGTGGTGTATTCTTCGGCTGCGGCGTCCGCTGCGGCCTTGTATTCGGAAACCTTCTGGGAGAGTTCCTTGGTTTCGGCAATCAGCTTGGCCTTTTCGTCGGCCGGAGCCGCGGCGACCTTCTTGCCGATTTCCTTCTGCTGCGCACGGGCAGCCTCGAATTCCTTCAGAGAGGAACGACGAACCTCGTCGGAGCGCAGCACCTCGTCGACCAGTTCGACCGATTCGCCACGCTTGCGCTGGGATTCCTTAACAACGTCAGCATGTTCACGAATGAATTGGATATCAAGCATGCCTCCTAGCCTAGTGCTGAAAGCCGACACCCGCCGCAGTCCTCTCATTTTTGTATACAACGTGCAGGAATCGTCGAATAAATCAGTCTTGATTCGCTTTTTTCGCATCTTCCGTGAACAATAGATGACATGCCTATGCCTGTTATCATTCTGATTGTCGTTCTTGCGGTCGCAGCGGTGTGCGCGGCCGTCTTTTTCGCAGTACGCGCGTATAAGCATCGCAAACTTGCGGAACAGCTCGACAAGCGCGACGATGATCAGGTGCATTACGCGTTTGTGATCAATCCTTCGAAACCGCAGGCGGAACAACGCAAGCAGCATATTCAGGAGTTCTGCGAGGCGAAGCATCTCACGCAGGTTGAATATATCGGAACGCAGCTTGATAAGGATGGTCGCGCCTGCGCGCTGGAAGCCTTGGAGCATGGCGCCGACGTGGTGGTCGCGGTCGGCGGTGACGGCACGGTGCGCACGGTGGCGAGCGCACTTTCGGGAACCGGCCACGCGCTGGGCATCATCCCTATTGGCACCGGCAATCTGTTTGCCCGCAATATGGGCATTCCTGTGGATGATATCGATGCGGCACTGACCGTCGCCACATCTCATGGTTCGCGTTTGGTGGATGTCGGCCGACTGACGCTGCTCGATGATGAAGCCGCCGATCACGGCCATGCGTTCCTTATTATCGCGGGCATCGGCTTTGATGCGGTGATGATCGACGACACCGATCCTGAGTTGAAGAAGAACATCAGCTGGCTCGCCTATTTCGTGTCGGGCGTGAAGAACCTGTTCGCTCCGAAGTACAAGGGTGATGTGACCATTACCAGCGCCGACGGCAGCACGCACACCACGCACGGATTGACCTTCCGCACGTTCATGGCCGGCAATTGCGGCCAGATTCCGGTATTTTCGCTCATGCCCGACGCCGTGTACGATGACGGCATTCTCGATTACGAGATCATTGACACATCCGGCGGTTTGATCGGTTGGGCGAATCTGTTCGGCGATGTGCTGCATCAGACGATCACCGGCAAGGCCCAGCAGAGTCCGCTGTCCACGAATTCCACGGTTGACCAGATTCAGGGCGTCAGCGCGGAAATCAAGTTGGAGAAACCCGTGTTGGCTCAGGTGGATGGCGATATGCTTCCCGAAACGCAGCATATTCGTTTCAGTGTGGAGCGTAAATCTTTGTGCGTGCGTGTGCCGGAAGCGCCCGAAGCCAATACTTCCAATGTAAATCAGTAACTATTATCGTAATTATTAAATTATTTATTACGATGATTATGTATTTTATGCAAATTATGCATTGGTATCGTCATTCTCATGCGATTCCGTCGCATGAGAAGTCACTCGTGCGACATGCAAGGTGAGATAGGCGATTTCCGCTTCCGAAAGACTCACGTTCAATCGCATTTTGACGATGATCGCAAGTTTGTTCGCACAATCCGATGCTTTCGGATATGAGGTTTTGATGGATTCCACGATTGGTTCAGGCTCGTCATCAAGCTGTTCATGTTGGTGGATGCGCACGAAAAGATAGCGCAGATGCGTGATGAAACGCGCCACATTGACGCTGTTCTGGTCGAGAGTGATGCCGTAATAGCCTTCGATGACCGTCAGCATTTGCTGGATGACGCCGGTCATGGTGTATGTGGCGGAAAGATCGCCGGTAGAGAAGCCCGCATTGACCAAGTGCAGGGCCAAAGCCACGGCTTCGCAATCCGGCAGCGCACCGCCCAGATACGTGTTCATGGCATCGACCAGAGCTTTGCCTTTGGCATATTCGCTCGCGTAGAGCGAACGCACTTCGGCTTCCAGCGGATATTCGATGGTCTGCTTGTTTTGCGATCGGCGGATCGCACCGCAAATATGGTCGGATAATGCCAGCACCAATGCAGGCTGTCTGTCGGCCTGTTCCTTCAGACCGGTGCGGTTCATGGCGTCCGTAACGAGACGAATGATTTCGGGCGGAATCCCGGCCACCTGTTGGGCCATATGGTCGGGATCCTTGCCATCTGCGGGAACGAACCGACGGACGATCTTCGCGTCGTCAACATGCTGGCCGGGCTTGGCTTGGAAACCTATACCTCGACTGGTGAGAATCACCTCACTGTTGCCGTCTTTTGCCAGTACGACATTATTGTTGAATACGCGAAGAACGTCCACGTCGGCCCCTTCCGACTATGCGATTGGTCAGCGCTGAATGTCGATCACCGACTCACCGGCCTTGACGTCGACGCCGGTCTTTGGCGTGACGGACGCGAAGGCCACTGTGTTCAGCACCGTCATCAATGTGGTGGTGCTGTATCCAGCTTCCTTAACCTTATCAAAGTCGACGACAACGAGGTTGTCCCCCGCGTTCACGTGTTCGTTGGCCTTGACCTTCACATCGAAGCCTTCGCCGTTCATCTTCACCGTGTCGATGCCGACGTGCACGAGCACTTCCACGCCATCATCGGTTTTGATGCCGAATGCGTGACCGGTTTCGGCGACGGTCTGCAGCACGCCGGATACCGGCGCGACGACGGTGCTGTCTGCCGGCTGGATGCCGACGCCTTCGCCTAGTGCGCGGGATGCGAACACCGGATCGCCGGTTTCATCCAGGGAAATCACATGGCCTGCGACTGGAGCGTTCACCACGGTGGTGGTGGCAGCAGCAGCCGGGGCTTCAGTCTTGGTGGCGGTAACAGTGGCAGTCGCAGTGGCAGCAGCCGGAGCGACTCCCTTGGCTTCGACCGACGAGACAGCGGTCTTCTGATTGGCAGCCGCACGGGCCAGCACTTCGGCCTTCTGTTCCGGAGTGCGGTAGTCGAAGGTGATGATCAGAAGGAAGGAGGTGAGGAAGGACACGGCGATGGACACTGCATACACCCACATCTGATTGAAGACCGGAATGGTCAGCAACGAGGTGAATGCGAAAGCGGTGGTGGTCACGCCATGCACGGTCTGGCCGGCGGCGGTGACGGACGGGAAGAGCCAACCGAGGATGGCGATGACGACGCCACCGAGACCGCAGCCCACCAGCATGCGCTTGTAGATGAGCTTGTAACGCAGGTGAATGCCGTACAGAGACGGTTCGGAAACGCCACCGAGCAGGCCGGCCGCAAGTGCGCCCAAAGCGGTCTGGCGCATGTCCTTATCCTTGTCACGCACAGCAAGGAAGAGCACGCCAGCGGTAGCGCCGAAGCAGGCGAAGTTCCACACGCCCATCGGGCCTTGGATGAAGTCGTAGCCGAGAGTCTGGATGTTCATGAGCATCAAGGCGTTGAGCGGCCAGTGCAAACCGAGCGGCACGAGGAACGGGTACAGCATCGGAATGATGATGGCGAAGATGAACGGGGCATGGGTGTTCATCCAGGCCAAGCCGACGCCGAGGCCGTTGCCGACCCACACGCCGATCGGGCCGATGATGAAGGCGGTCAGCGCGCCAACGATGATCATGCAGAAGAACGGCACGAAGACCAGCTGGACGCTTTCCGGGATGATCCTCTTCAATCCGTGGTAGACGAGAGCAAGCACGGCGGCCATGAGCAGCGGCACGAACACGTTGCCGGAATAGTCGCTCAATGCCATCGGCAGACCGAATATGTTGGCCATGCAAGACTTGGTGCCCAGAGCGGCGTTCTCCACGCACGTGGTGGTCTTGGCGTCCATCAAGCCGGTGAACTGCGGGGTCATGAGCATGGCCATGATGGCACCACCCAGCCATGGGTCGACCTTGAGCTTCTTGGACGCGTTGTAGGCGACCATGATCGGCAGGAAGTAGAATACGCCCTTCCAGATGGCTTTCACGAATACCCAGCCCGCGGAGGCCTCGTCATTCGGAATGACGTTCAACGAAATAAGCAGGTTGACCAGCGCGATGATGATGGAAGCGCCGAGCAGCACGCCCAGAATCGGGCGGAAGGAATCGGAGAGATACTCGAAGAAGGAGTCCAGCCAAGCCACCTTGCCGCGGGCCTTGGAACGGGCTTCGGCCTTGACGTCGGCATTGCTCTTCTGACCATCGTCGGATGCGGAGGCACCGCCGACACCGGCCATTTCGGGCAGATGCATGATGTTTTCGTACACGGTGGCAACGCCACCGCCGATGACCACCTGGAAGCGGTCACCGCTCTGCGGCACCGCGCCGAGCACGCCCTGCATGTGCTCGAGACTATTCTGATCGACCTTGGATGCGTCAACCAGTTCAAAGCGCAGTCGAGTGGCGCAATGCGTCAGACTGCGAACGTTTTCAGGACCACCGATTGCAGTGATGATCTGCGATGCGAGTGAGTCAGCCATCCTGATTTCCTTTCTTTCCCTTACAACCGATTCGATCCGAGCAACACCGCTTCGGGCAACAAAAAAAGACCTGAGATATGGCTATAGTTCAGCCACATCTCAGGTCTTGCGTCTTTATGTTGACTAGCAACCCTGCATCAGTCGAATAGCATAGAACTATACACCATCGTTTGACATTGCGCAACTCGGCTAAGCGCAGAATCCGCCATTTTCGAAAATTCATGTACACACATCCGAACATGCACTAAACAGACAACGTATTCATCGCGCATAATGGGACAATTACGCACATCTGACGCAAAAGCGTGGCAGAATAGTGACTATGGTTGCAAACAATGCGGGAATGCCCGCTACCCCAGCAGATCTGATCAATGTCGACGAGGTCATCGGCAAGTACTATGACGTCGTCCCCGACCCCAACGTTCCGGAACAGCGTGTCTCCTTCGGCACCTCCGGCCACCGCGGATCGTCTCTGAAGACCTCGTTCAACGAGGCCCATATCGTCGCCATCACCCAGGCCATCGCCGAATACCGCAAGAAGGCCGGCGTGACCGGCCCGCTGTACATCGGCCGCGACACTCATGCTCTGTCCGAGCCGGCTTGGAAGACCGCCATCGAAGTGCTCGTCGCCAACGGCGTGACCGTGCGCATCGATTCCCGCGACGACTTCACCCCGACCCCGGTTGTGTCCCAGGCCATCCTGACCCACAACCGCGCAGCGGATGGCACCCAGCGCTTCACCGGCGAAGGCCTGGCCGACGGCATCGTGGTGACCCCGTCGCACAACCCGCCGACCGATGGCGGCTTCAAGTATGACCCGGTCACCGGCGGCCCGGCTCCGTCCGACGTCACCAACGCCATCGCGGATCGTGCCAACGAGCTGCTCGGCGATTTCAAGAACATCAAGCGCGTTCCGTTCGAGCAGGCCGTCAAGTCCGACCTGGTCGAGCGCTTCGACTTCCGCGAGCACTATGTCGCCGATCTGGAGAACGTCATCGACTTCGATGTGATCCGTTCCTCCGGCGTGCGCTTGGGCATCGACCCGCTCGGCGGCGCTTCCGTCAACTACTGGCCGCTGATGAACGAGAAGTTCAACCTGACCATCGACGTGGTGCGCCCGCAGGTCGATCCGACCTGGAGCTTCATGACCATCGACCATGATGGCAAGATCCGCATGGATCCGAGCTCCCCGTACGCCATGAAGGGTCTTGTGGACTCCCTCAACAACGGCGCTTGGGACAAGTACGACCTGGTCGGCGGCACCGATCCGGACGCCGACCGTCACGGCATCGTATGCCCGAACTGGGGCGTGATGAACCCGAACCACTACATCGCCGTGTGCGTAGAGTACCTGTTCGGCGGCAACCGCCCGGGCTGGCCGGAAGGCGCCGGCATCGGCAAGACGCTGGTGTCCTCCTCCCTGATCGACCGCGTGGCCGCTTCCATCGACGCCAAGCTCGTTGAGGTTCCGGTCGGCTTCAAGTGGTTCGTTGACCCGCTGTTCAAGGGCGAAGTCGCCTTCGGCGGCGAAGAGAGCTCCGGCATGAGCTTCCTGCGCAAGGACGGCCGCGTGTGGACCACCGATAAGGATGGTCTGATCCCTGACCTGCTGGCTGCGGAAATCACCGCCAAGACCGGCAAGAACCCGGCCCAGCTGCATCAGGAGCAGGTCGATCGCTTTGGCGAAAGCTGGTACAAGCGAGTCGACACGCCGACCACCTTGGAGCAGAAGCAGAAGTTCGCCAAGCTTTCCGGCGACGACGTCGCGGCCACCCAGCTGGCCGGCGAGGACATCACCGCCAAGCTCACCGAAGCCCCGGGCAACCACGCCAAGATCGGCGGCCTGAAGGTCACCACCGAGAACAACTGGTTCGCGGCCCGTCCTTCCGGCACCGAGAACATCTACAAGGTGTACGCCGAGTCCTTCGAATCCCCCGAAGCCCTCGACAAGGTGCTCGCCGAAGCCACCGAAGTCGTGGACAAGGCCTTGGCCGAGTGATGATTGGCGAATCGGCGTAATCCAGCCATTCGCCAATCATTCGCAAACTCACTGAGAAGCCCGCTTTCCTGAAAAAGGCGGGCTTCTCGCATATCCGCCCGAATACGAATCGCAACGAACACGAATCGTGCGATATGGCACGAAACGCCGAATTCTGGCATGACACGCACGCTATCACCCTCCTGCCGGCCCCGCTTCGCATTACGCTTGAATGATAGCGACACAACACTCAGTCCAGCGGTCCCCGCCAATCTTCATGGGAGGTGAACGATGCGCATCGCCATCGTCGAAGACCACGCCGCCGAACGCCAACTGATGGCCGTCATGTGCGCGGAATATTTCAAACGCACCCGCGATATCGGCGTGGAATGCGTGACCTTCGCCGATGCGGAATCCTTCATCGAAAGCTGGAAAGACGCCCGATACGACCTGCTGCTGCTCGACTGCTATCTGTCGGACGACGAAACCGCCACGCATGCGGTGACCGGACTTGATATCGCACGGACGCTGCGCAGACAAAACGACGATTGCCCGATCGTGTTCATCACGTCAAGCACTGATTTCGCCGTGCTCGGCTACGAGGTGCAGGCAAGCGGATATCTGTTGAAGCCCCTGAATCACGACGCGTTCCATGCGACCATGGACCGCGTCGCAGCGCAGCTCGACACGAAAACACCGGTCACTCATCTGAAAAAACATCAATCGACGGGCAATGCACAAAACAGCACGGACGCCGCATGGCAGGTGGCGTTCGGCAATCCCGCCATCACCATGGACCGTCGCCTTATCGCCTACGCGCTTTCCAGCGCGCATTATGTGGAATTCACCTTCGCCGACGGCACCTGCGCGAAAATCCGCACCAACTTCTCCGATGTGGAACATCGTCTCACCGTATTCAGCAACTTCTACCGCACCGCGCGAGGAGTGCTCGTCAACTTCGACTACGTGTCAGGCATCAGCAGCAATGAATTCGTAATGAAAGGCGGCAAGCACATTCCCATCACGAAAACCGCGGTGACCACCACCTGCAGAAAATACGCGGAATACACGTTCACCCGCATGAGAATGGAGGACTAGCCATGCTTGACGCACTCGCATCGATCGCGCCATCATGCATGTTCTTCGCCATCGGCGAGCAGCTAAACGCGCTAACGGGCCTGCTTCTCTGCCTGTACATGACCTGGCATCATATGGAGAATCCCAAGCGCGACGGCCTTATTCTCATGATTTCCGGCGTGATTGTCTTCTTCCTGTGCGGCATCGCGTGTTGCCTCGCTCACGTCCCCTCGCTCTGGTCCGTGATTCCTTCGGCTCCGGTTGTGGTATTGGCTTTACGTAAGATGACGAATCTTCCTTGGGGGCAGCTTCTTTTCGTCGTTTCAACAGTCGCATATATCGTCGCGATCATTTATTACCTGTCTTTGGCCGTGGATTTAGCTGTTCTGAATGAGCAGTCCATGAATTTACGTGTCGGATGGCCGGGAATGATCAGTCTGCTGATTTTTGATTTGATTGCGGCGACTACACTTTTCCATCCGTTCCATCATTCATTTTCCGCAACATTCGATTCACCTTCCATCAGCAGGAATTTTTGGAGGGTCATCTGGCTTTTTCCGTTCATTTCCACAGCAATTGTGGTGTGGTGCATGCCCGCCGACAACGCATCGCTGCTCGACACCCGCGTGCTTAGCATCGCCTTCACCGTATCCATCGCATATTCCGGTTTCATGACCATGGCCTACTTCCTCATCTGGTATATGATCCAGCAGGCGGACCGACTGCGCGAAGCCAGCAAACGCGAACATTACGAAGCCATGCAGACCTTGCAGCTGCAGCATATGAACGAACGCATCAACGAAGCGAGGCAGATCAAGCACAATATCCGGCATCATATTCAGACGTTGCAGGCTCTCGCCGCGGCCGACGATATGCCCGGCATCACCTCGTATTTGGAGGAGATGGCCAATCATAGGCTGTTGCAGCCCATCCCCATGCAGTATTGCGAACATGCTTCGTTGAACGCGGTGCTGGTCTACTACTGTGACTGGATCCGCCATATAGGGGCTGAAGTCGATGTCAAAGCGTCGGTGCCGCAATATCTCAACATCAATAATGCCGAATTATGTTCCATGGTCGGCAATCTACTGGAAAATGCGTCTGAGGCCATTATGAAACAACAGGATGGGGAGAAAAAACTCAGGGTGCGCATCAAATATCGCACTGGGCCGCCCGCATCACTGTTCATTGTGGTCGACAACACGCACGATTCCTCCATTATGCAGGTTGGCGACGCTTTCGCCTCAACCAAGCATGGGGGTGAAGGTTTGGGCACCGCCACCGTGCGCGAAACCGCGGAACGGCATCATGGCGCGACCTCGTTCGATTATGACGGCACGCTGTTCCGCGCTTCCGTCATGCTGTGTTTGGATGATTGAGATTCCCGTTCGACGTCGCCCGATCACAGTTCGCAGTTCACCACGTATGGCAGCGTCTCACGGCTTTCGTAGGGTAGAGATATGACGATTACGGTTTCTACAGACGGTTCCGCTTTAGGCAATCCGAATGGTCCGATGGGTTGGGGTTGGGCCGATCATGAGCTTGCCACAGGCGGCAAGCCGGGGCATCACCATGAGGGCGACTGCGATGCCGGCGGAGCTACGAACGGCACCAATCAGATTGGCGAGCTGTGCGCAGTGCTGGAGGCGTTGCGCGCGCACCCCGGCTCCGAACCGTTGGTGATCGAAACCGATTCGCAGTATGCGATCAACTGTTCCACCACGTGGGTTCACGGCTGGAAGAAGAACGGCTGGAAGAACTCGCAGAAGAAGCCGGTAAAGAACGCGGATCTGATTCGCGCGATCGATGCCGAAATCTCCAAGCGCCCCGGACCGGTGAAATTCGTATGGGTCAAGGGTCATGCCGGCAATGCCGGCAATGAGAAGGTGGACGAGCTGGCGCGCACCTATGCGGGCGATTGCCGTTCGAAGATCCGTGAAGGATATCTTCCTTTGGAGGGTTGGCAGTCGCTGCTGGCTTCCGAATATTCGCAAGGTACCGATGTTCCCGATGATGCCCAAATGCTGCTTGACGGCAAAATCACTACGGACGAATACCATATGGGGCGCGGGCAAGGCAAGTCCGCTCAAGGATCGTTGGCCGATGATCTGATGGGCGCGGCCGATCCGGAGCCGCGTCCGCGTTCCATCGCCGATATGCTGGTGGAGCCGGAAGGCTATCCAGCGCCCGACGAGGCGACATTGCCGTTGACGTCCAACGAAATGTCGGTGGAATCCGACGACATGCTGGAACCGACCACCGCGCTTGATACGACCATGCCTGATGGCACGACGCCTGACGCCGAGGCACCGCGCAAATCGTATGCCGAAATGCTGCTCAAGCCGGACTGTTTTCCCCACGAGCATGACGAGCGGCAGCCAGCCGACGATGCACAGAACGAACAATCCGCGAATTCCTCGGAAAACACGCCGGCGCCAACGAGCGAATCAGCCGAATCCGCAAACGCGTCGGCGCCAACGAACGCCGTCGCCGACTTGCCGAAACTGCCGCATCGCGCCAGTCCTTCGGGATTGGCGGTGTCGGGCACCATTCGCTTCACTCCCCCGCCAAATTCCAGTCCGACGTTCGACGGCAAGCCACGCCTGATCCGCGGTTACATCGCGGTGGAAGGCTACGTGCAAGGCGACGGCACGCTCGTCCTCGACGAAGCGCCATTTGCAGTCAAGCACAACTAACGAGCCAGCACTTTCGACCTTAACGCCTCGAAAATGCGTGAAACATCCTGTGAAAACATTTGCTGACCACCAATGGCACACCTTCGTTCATGACATGTCCGCAAACGCACAAAAATCAACACATCCGATAATATGGAGACGGTCTTAACCCCATATCGAAGGAGGATCATGGACAAGGCACAGCAGGACGCATTGAAGAAGGCAGCCGGCATCGAAGCTGCCAAGCTGATTCAGAACGGCATGATCGCAGGTCTGGGCACCGGCTCGACCGTGCGCTTCCTGGTCGACGAGCTCGGCCGCCGCGTGCAGGAGGAAGGCTTGGAGTTCACCGGCGTGACCACCTCCCGCCGCACTCAGGAGCAGGCAGAAGGCTACGGCATCAAGATCGTCGACATCGATGACGTTGATCACATCGACGTGACCATCGACGGCGCCGACGAGGTCGACAAGAACTTCAACGGCATCAAGGGCGGCGGCGCCGCTCTGCTGTGGGAGAAGATCGTGGCCACCAACTCCAACAAGATCGTGTGGATCGTGGACGAGTCCAAGGTTGTGGACACCATCGGCAAGTTCCCGCTGCCGGTTGAGGTGATTCCGTTCGGCGCAGGCCAGGTCGTCAAGAAGTTCGAATCCCGCGGCTACAAGCCGGTGCTTCGCCTCGACGCCGAAGGCCAGCCGGTGCGCACCGACGAGAACAACTACGTGGTCGATCTGCACCTCGAATGCATCGAACACCCGGAGGCTCTGGCCGACGATCTCATCAACACCGTTGGCGTGGTGGAGCATGGCCTGTTCCTGCACATGGTGGACCAGGTCATCGTGGGCGATCCCAACGGTCCGCGCGTGCTCACCAACTCCAACAAGTGAGTTTGAAGTAGCGTAAGTTCCGCATTTTCCGCGGATTTTCGCGAACCTACACGAAACCATATGAGGCTGTGCGTTCAACTTCGAGCGCACAGCCTCCTTTTGCATCTATTGATTTTCGATTCTCGTACTTTTCGTTTATTTCTTTGCAATATGCAAAAATCCCGTATACCTCAAGAAGACATACGGGATTTTGTTTAAGCGACGCTTCAACCGCGCCTGAAGACTACTTGCGCTGGTGGCGAGTCTTACGAAGCAGTTTGCGGTGCTTCTTCTTGCTCATGCGCTTGCGGCGCTTCTTGATGACCGAGCCCATCTCAGCCTCCGTTCTTAAACTCAAAGGGTAAAAGTTTGCAACTTGCCCAATACTACACTGCTTCGGGGACTAACACACACAACCGCATTCATATGGTGGAAGCACGCACCTCTTTATCGGAAGATCAGGCAAACGCAGTCCGCATGGTCCACGGCTGAATCTTACGTGAATCATGCATGAATCATAGGATCGCACAACCAGCCGTAGGCAGTATCATAGCGGGAACTGCTGGTAGAAGCGCTGCACCGAATCCTTGGCTCCCGTGGCTTGGAACACCACGGTATCGTTGCGCCAGACCGCGATGGCCTTGGTTTCGTCGTCCGGATCGGTTTTGGCGCTATAGGCGCCGGTCGCTTCACCGGAAACCTTCACATTGCCGCTGCCCAGCTCCTTGCCGGTCATGGCACCGGTCAGATTGTCATACTGACTTTGCGCATCCTCGGACTGAGACCATTGCGCCACTTTCAAGGTGATACCCTGACCGTCCTTGCCCGTGGAATACGTCAACGTGTACTCCTCGACCGGGGAAGCGCCGCTCCACGAAGTGCTGGCATCGGCCTTGGTGCGCGCGAAATTCAACACGGAATCAGGCATGGCCTTCAACAGTTCGCTGGCGTCATCCGGCAACGCCACAGCGTCAATGGACGGCGTGGTCGGCTCAGAGGCATCCTGCGACGCGCCCTGCGAGGTGGTGGTGCCCTGAGTGGACGCTTCATCGCCCTTGTTCAGAGCCCAGCCGGGCCAGATGAAAGCGGACACCAAGGCGAGCACGACCACCAAAGCGGCGGCAATGACAGCCACGATCAGTTTGCCATGAGAAGAGGAAGTTTGCGTAGTAGACATGGCTGTTATTCTTTCATATCCGTGAGACGCTCGAATCCAGAAACCGTGATCTCGCCATCATCCCGCACCAGCACCCCCTTAATATCTCCGAAAACGATTGTCCCAAAATATCCGTATTGTCGGCGATATGGCAAAGACGTCCTCACAATTTGTATGTTCCGAATGCGGCTGGAGCGGGCCGAAATGGCTGGGCCGCTGCCCTGAATGCGGCCAGTGGGGCACCATCGAGGAATTCCATGAAGCGCGCCCCTCCGCATCGTCACGCACCGCCGCTCCCGGACGCACATCGCGCACGCTATCGCATGCAGTGCCCGATTCCGCGGCGAAACCGATCACGGAAATCAGTACGGAAAACATTTCCAGAATCGACACTGGGTTCACGGAATTCAACCGCGTACTTGGCGGCGGCATCGTTCCCGGTTCCGTCACGCTTATCGCGGGCGAACCGGGTATCGGCAAATCAACGCTGCTGCTGGAGACCGCAGGCAATGTTGCCCGTCTTTCCGCAGCACAGCCCGAGCGCAACACGGTGCTCTATATTTCCGGTGAGGAATCGCAGGCGCAGGTGCGCATGAGGGCCTCGCGCATCGGCGCGGTCGAACCGAATCTGCTTCTGGCCGCCACCACCGACCTGTCAACCGCGCTGGGGCTTATCGAACAATGCAAGCCTGCGCTGGCCATCGTCGATTCCGCGCAAACCATCGTCTCGCAGGAAGTCGATGGCATCTCCGGAGGCTCGACTCAGGTGCGCGAAGTGGCGAGCGCTCTGATCGACACCGCCAAAACGCTTGATATTCCGGTATTGTTGGTCGGTCATGTCACCAAAGACGGGTCGATTGCCGGCCCGCGCACGTTGGAACATTTGGTTGATGTGGTCTGCCAGTTCGAGGGCGACACCGAAACCGCATTGCGTATGCTGCGCGCGGTGAAAAACCGTTTCGGCCCTACTGATGAGGTCGGCTGTTTCGATATGAGCGGCGAAGGCATCGAAGAGGTGACGGACCCGTCCGGACTGTTTCTTTCCTCGTCCAATTCCGCAGATCCCTCTCCGGTGGAGGGCACGTGCGTGACCTTCACGTTGGACGGTCATCGCAGTCTTCCCATCGAAGTGCAGTCGCTGGTCACCAAATCCGTACTGCCAACGCCACGACGTGCCGCGAACGGCGTCGACGCCAACCGCATCGCCATGCTGGTGGCGGTGCTATACAGGCATGGCAACGTCAATCTTTTGGCGAACGATCTGTATATTTCCACCATCGCCGGAGGCCAGGCGCGCGAGCCCGGATGCGATCTGGCGATCGTCGGCGCATTGGCGAGCGCCTCGAAATCGAAGGCGATCAGCCGCACCACATGTGCGATTGGCGAGATTTCGTTGACCGGGCAGGTGCGTCCGGTGCCGCGACTGGAATACCGGTTGCGCGAGGCTGCCCGTCTTGGCTTCACCACCGCTGTAGTGCCGACATTACGTAGAGAAATCGCAATTCCCGGATTGTCGATCGTTCAGGTCGACACATTGCAGGATGCGCTTGGCGCCATGTTGCGATAATACACACCCTACATACCGTTTTCGCATGTATGCACGCGAAGCATATACATTATGTTATTTTTTTAACCTATACTAGTGGGGCTCTTACGTAGATTCTTACGTAAGAGCCCCACTATTTTTTTGAATGCTGATACGTTTTATCGAAAATATCAGCATTCATTAATCACTGTCATTATCGTGATTATTATTGCGATCATCGTTGTGATTAGCATCAGGCAGTAATTCGCTTGGTTTCCTCGACATTGCGCTTCAGCTCATCGATCAAATCCTGTGCGGAATCGAATTTGATTTGAGGACGCAGGAATCCTACGAATTCCACACGTACCTGGTGATCGTATAAATCAAGCCAATCGTCGGTGACGGCATAGGCTTCGACCACGCGATCGTTCATTCCGGTCACCTCGTTGAAGGTCGGCTTGGTGCCGATGGAAATCGCAGCAGGCCAACGATACGGCGAATGATCGGCAAGTCGCGCGTCCACGGAAGAGGAATCGAACTGCTGCGAAACACCTTCGGAAGCGCCCTGCGCATCATCGTCCGCCGTCTTCGCGCCCAAGTCCACAAGCCAACCGGCGTATACGCCGTCGACCGGCAGATAGCCTGCCACATTCTCGCTCAGATTCGCCGTGGGGAAGCCGATGGTGCGCCCACGTTCCTCGCCATGCACCACGGCGCCTTCCACGGCATGCGGATGTCCCAGAATCGCGTCGGCGTCTTTGATGCGCCCCTGGCCCAGCAGGTAGCGCACATTCGTGGAGCTCCACACGCGCACGGCCTTCGCCTGGTTTTTCTTGCTCCATGCGCGACGTTCCGCCTTGGACGCGCCTTCCAGCGGATCGGCCGGCTCACCATGGTCGGTGGGCATAACCGGCTTCGCATTGGCTGGCACGCGGGTTTCGCCCGGTCCACGATCGTCGACCACGTCAAGCTGGAACACGCCGGTGGCGAGCGCCAGATTCTCGATGGCCTTCACATCGCCGGCACGGTTCGCACCCATGGCCGCATCGGATCCGAGCACTAGCGCGCGCATGCCCAGCTTGCCCACCATTTGTCCAAGGAAGAATCGGTACGATTTCGCCGCGAACGCCAGCGTGTAACGCACGATGAGCGTGTAATCCACGCCCAGCTTGTTGATGGCGCGCAGACGCTCCTGCATGCTGGTGAGCGCCTGCGTGTCGATCATGCCTGCCGGCGGCTCCTGGCCACCGTTTTGCGCCGCGTAGCCGTGCACGAGCGCTGGGCGTGGATCGAACAGCACCACCACGGAGAAGGACTGTTCCTTCTTGGCGAGTTCCACCACGCGGCGAATCACCGCCTGATGGCCCTGATGCATGCCATCGAACGAACCGATGGTCACCACGGATTTCTTATCGTTGCTCAGCGTAGGCCAATCCACCATGCCGCTGGCATCAGGCGTGAGCGTGATTGTCTTCATCATGTCCTTCTTGTGTATGAATTCGTATCTGTAGTCTGATTGGATGGTTCAGTTGAATACCGCGACCGGTTTAGCCTCACCGCGTTTCGCACGTTCGAGGATGGCGACCAAATCGTTGGTTTCCTCAACGTACGCCGCCGTGGTCGTACGTATGTCATGCGCGATTCTGCGTCCGAAACGCAAGTCGGCCGCTTCCTGATCGCTCACGGCCAGCATATTCATGGAAGCCGCAGCGCTGGCCACGGGATCGAGCGCATGATCGAGCGCATGATCTGCATCGTCAAGCACTGCACGATTGCGCGTCACTTCCATGCCTTCACGATTGGTGAATGTTTTGGATTCAGCGTGGGCGCTCATGACGTTGGGCATATTCACTGAGAATCTGCCGACACGTGTGCGTCGCAGCATCGTCAGATGGCCTCCCAATCCGAGTTCCTCACCCAGATCGCGTGCGAGCGCGCGAATGTAGGTACCTGCGGAACAGGTCACGGTCACGTCGAGTTCCATAACGGGCTGCATGTCTTCATACGGCGCAGTGTCGGCAATCCATCCATCTCCTGCCCTCTCGGCCACGACTGCGCCAGCAAGTTCCGTACCGGCACGATCGCTATGCGTGTAGCCGTAACGCGCCTGCCGCACGTTGAACTCTTCGATGGTCACAGGACGTGCCTTAAGCTCCACATCCTTGCCTTCGCGCGCCAGATCATAGGCACGCTGGCCATTGACCTTAATGGCGGAGTAGACGTTCGGTACCTGTTCGATGCGCCCGGTGAACCGTTCTGTGATCAGCTGTTCCACGGCTTGACGCGAAGGAAAGTTCACTGCCCGCTCCCCCGCCGGCAACAGCTCGCCTTCGGCATCGTCCGTAGTGGTGCGCTGTCCAAGGCGAATGGTGGCCTCGTACGTTTTGTTATGGTCGACAATGTAGTTGAGCAGTCGCGTGGCATTGCCGAAACCCACCACCAGCACGCCGGTGGCCATCGGGTCGAGCGTGCCAGCATGGCCGACACGCTTCATATGCAGGGCGCCACGCACGGCCGCGACCACGTCATGGCTGGTGACCCCCTGCGGCTTGTCGATGACCAGCAGGCCGGAATGTTCAGGCTTCTTCGTCATCATCCCAATCTTCGACTTCGACGTCATCATCGTCGAAATCATCGTCGTCATCCTCTTCCGGATGCTTGTACGGATCGGCTTCGCCCGCATACTGGGCGGTTTCACGAGCCTTGGCGAGTTCTTCGTCACGCTTGCGCGCGATGGCGAGAATGTCTTCGATCTCATGCGCCTCGCCCGGCACCTCGTCGAATACGAATTCGAGCTGCGGGGTCAAACGCAGACCGGCCTTGGTGCCCACAAGGGAACGCAGACGACCCTTGGCTTGGTTCAGTGCCTGCTGTGCACGGCGGCGTTCGCCCTGCTCATGGCCTTCACGGCCAAGCTGGGTCCAATAGACTTTGGCGATCTGCAGATCGTTGGTCACACGCACTTCGGTGATGGTCACGTTTGTGAGACGCTTATCGTGCAATTGCGCCTCCATGGAGGATGCGATCACACGTTGGATCAACGCCGCGATGCGTGCGGCGCGAGGATTGGTTCCTGCCATTGTTGTCCTTTAATCAGGTAAGTTCTGTTGTATTACGGAACGCCCGCAGCCGTATGTCAGCTGTGGGCGTTCCTTTCTTGTTATCGATTGCTGGTTCGAATCAATCGACTACTTGCGTTCGATTTCCTGCATTTCGAAGGTCTCGATGATATCGCCAAGCTCGATGTCGTTGAACGAACCGAGGTTGATACCCGCTTCGTAGCCTTCCTTGACGGAGTTGACATCGTCCTTGAAGCGACGCAGCGAGGAGATTTCGAGATCATTGACGGTGGCGATGCCGTTGCGCAGAATACGGCACTTCGTACCGCGCTTGACTTCGCCGTCCTGCACCATAACACCTGCGATATTGCCGAACTTGGAAGAACGGAAGATCTCGCGGATCTCGGAGTGGGACGTGACGACCTCTTCGAATTCCGGCTTGAGCATGCCCTTGAGGGATGCTTCGATGTCTTCGATGGCCTTGTAGATGATCGAGTAGTACTTGATTTCCACGCCTTCGCGTTCGGCCATATCCGCCACCTGACGGTTCGGACGAACGTTGAAGCCGATGATGACGGCCTTGTCGACGGTAGCCAAGTTGACATCGTTCTGGGTGATGGCACCGACACCGCGGTGGATCACCTGGATGCCGACCTCGTCAGACACCTCGATCTTCATCAAGGAATCTTCCAGCGCCTCGACGGAACCGGAGGAATCGCCCTTGATGACGATGTTGAGCATGTCGACCTCAGCCTTGGCGAACTGCTCCTTGAGGCTTTCGAGCGACACGACCTTACGACGCTTGGCCAGCTGGGCCGCACGCTCGGTGGCCTGACGCTTTTCGGCGATCTGGCGTGCGGTACGGTCATCGGAGGCCACCAGGAACAGATCGCCTGCTGTCGGCACGGAGGTCAAACCAAGCACCTGCACCGGAGTGGACGGCGTGGCTTCCTTCATATGGGTGCCGTTTTCGTCGAGCATGGCGCGGACACGGCCATACGACGTTCCCGCGACGATGGAATCGCCGATGTGCAGAGTACCGGACTGAACGAGCACGGTTGCCACGGCACCGCGACCCTTGTCGAGTCGGGCTTCCACGGTGGCACCGCGAGCGTCCATATCCGGGTTGGCACGCAGATCAAGTTCGGCGTCCGCGGTCAGCAGCACGGCTTCCAGCAGCTTGTCGACATTGGTGCCCTGCTTGGCGGAAATGTCGACGAACATGGTGTTGCCACCGTACTCTTCCGGAACGAGGCCGTACTCGGTGAGCTGGCCACGGACCTTGTCTGGGTTCGCGCCCGGCTTATCAATCTTGTTGACGGCCACCACGATCGGCACGTTGGCCGCCTGAGCGTGGTTGATGGCTTCCACGGTCTGCGGCATCACGCCGTCATCGGCCGCGACCACAAGGATCGCAACGTCGGTGAGTTCGGCGCCACGGGCACGCATGGCGGTGAAGGCTTCGTGGCCTGGGGTATCGAGGAACGTGATCTTACGCGGTTCGCCTTCGAGATCGACGGTCACCTGGTATGCACCGATACGCTGGGTAATGCCGCCGGCCTCACGTGCGATGACGTTGGTACGACGGATGGTGTCAAGCAGTCGGGTCTTACCATGATCGACATGGCCCATCACGGTGACGACCGGCGGACGCGGCTTCAGATCTTCATCTTCCTGAAGTTCTTCTTCGTCCAGATCGATGTCGAACTGCTGCAGCAGTTCCTTGTCTTCCTCTTCGGCGGACACGATCTTGATGTCCCAGCCGATTTCCTCACCGAGGATCTGGAAGGTGGATTCGTCCAAGGACTGGGTTGCCGTGGCCATCTCACCAAGGTGGAACAGTACGGTGACCAGTGCCGCCGGATTGACGTTGATCTTCTCGGCCAGATCGGCAAGGGATGCGCCCTGACGCAGACGAACGGTCTGACCGTTGCCGGTAGGAATACGCACGCCGCCGATGACCGGGGCCTTCATCTCCTGGAATTCCTGACGCTTTGCCAGACGGTTCTTACGAGCCTTCGAGGACTTGCCGCCCTGACGACCGAACGCGCCTGCGGCACCGCCACGACCGCGACCGCCGCCGCGTGCCG
>OGYN01001424.1_pt1 | contig 19492 bp, 10 predicted proteins | sample 1576551 | NCBI WGS metagenome assembly OGYN01 (sample SAMEA3541589, study PRJEB24748) | human gut metagenome | biome: human gut; feature: human-associated habitat; material: faeces | place: China | collected 2012 | reverse complement strand
TCTTCAATCTTTCCTACTAAAACTGCTATTATTACTATACTGTGTGCAAATAATATAATTAAAGAATAAGTATATTGTCTATATATCACAAATACTGACATCAAGCAACATTCAATTATCCATATACAGATAGTTTTTCTCGTATATACTTTCTTTTCTTTTAGGGTAAGAGGCTTGTTTATATTCTGTACTGGAGCCATAAGCAATATAACACTCAAAACAATCATTTCAATTCCAATATACACAAGTTTACTATATATGGATATATTGCTAATTACCAGTAACATTAAAATCACAATTAAATTTGATATTATTGCACAGTGCCAAAACTTATCTGCATGCCATCCTCCGGCATAACTTCTTAATGGAATTGTCATTATTAGAAACCCCCATATTTCTAGCCATCTGCTTGTAATCAAACAAAGTATTATTACAATAGCTATATTTATGCCTCTTTCTAAAATTAGCGTGTACCCATACTGGTACACGCCAATTTCATCTTGTTTTATTCTTCCAGAATCTATTTGGCAATCAATAATATGACCTACTATTTTTTCAACCATATTTATTTTACCTTTTTGTATTTATTTGCAGTTTCTGGAAATTTCGGTTCATGAACAATCCATCCGCAAGCTGTATTTGCACTTTGAATTACCATTAATAGCGCCATACAATTTGCAATTATTCCTAACTTTGAATAAATTTTCTTAAACATTTTTTCCTCCTTTGTTTTTCATAAATTTAACGTTTTTGCTAACATTCGTCAACATAAGTGACAATTTTTGCATATTTTTGGTCTTTTTTTGTATTAAAAATATTCTTTTCTTTTTAAATTGTCATGGCATTCCCATTTTTCTCTGTTAGATAAACCGTAAAATGTAACTAAGATAATATGTTTTTTAGTCATCTATGTTCAAGGCCAAGGAAACAGGACTTAACCATTCATCTCATTTACCATCTAAACACTCTACCATATATTGTGTTATTCTACCTATAAAGGTAAATCTATTGTTATTCATTCCTTGAATAGCAAAATTCCTTCTGATATTACACAAAATAGCACAATCCCTAACTCAATAATATTAAACTCATTCAACTTATATATATTTGTAAAGTTTCCCAATAATTGATTTAAGGCAAAAGAAACAATTATAATACATTCTATAATAAAGTGATTGCATTGACCCAATTTGCCCTGCTTTCTTTTTTTTAAAAAATTAGCTACCACATAGCAAATAAGGCACGTTAATAAAATCTTAAAAATTGTCATTTTGATAGTGGAGATAAAACTAGATCCAATACCAACAGAGAAACAAAGTATTATATAATTTATTTTTTTATTTTGCATACACTGTAAATCCATAATAAAATCCCCACCTACTCTTTTTTAGTTCAACCTGTATACCTTTTTTGCCTTGCATTACGCAATCCCATAATGCTGACACGAACGGTCCAAGAAAATACCATGCACCAATAAAGCCCACTGCCCATCCTACTAATCTTCCAGCTGGACCACATATTGAACCTATTTTTGCCGTAAGTCTTGCAACTTTTGCGCTAAGTTTCGCCTTTAATATCTTATATCCTAAATATAATAATACTGTCGCTGTAGGATTAAATCCTATTGCATAAACTACTATTTTAGCCAATGTTTTTAGAGAAATATACAAGTATCCACTAGGATCTATATTATTTATTGGATCACTATTGCAATATATATATAAGTTATCTTTAAAAATACTTTCCATCTCTATTCCAAGCATATTTATATCATCTGCATTGATAAATCTACCCACTTCTGGGTCATAATATCTGCTCTGCAGGTAATAAAGATTTGTATCACTTTGACTGTCATTACAACTTCCATCATAATAGTAGCTTCTATACAATACATGATTCAATTCAAACGGTACTTCATATCCTTCATAACAGAAACTTGCCCCACTATCAGTAATGACATTTCCCCATGCATCATAAGTATATACAGCTATTTCTGCTCCTCTGGCATCAAGCAGACCTATTACATCTCCCTGAAGATTTTTTTCATAATAAATTCTAGTAGTCTTAAGGATTGAATCTGTTTCACTTATCTGGCTGTACTCAAATCCTACTACGCTGTCATTTGCATCATACATATACCAGAGGTCATACTTCTTACCAGTCTGCTTATATGTAACAGTTTCCCTAAGCAGTTTAGAATCATCCCATTCGTATACGGATGTTGTTTTTGCCGTATCCTTGTAAGTTCTAAAGCCATCTTCATTATATTTATAGGATATTTTATTTCTATTTTCAAGTGTTGCTTCTTTAAGTTGTCTTCCTCTGTACCAACTAAATGATATTCCATTATAATACTCTTTCGGATTGCCACTGCTGTCATATGTAATTGTATTTCCACAATACTTGGTAAGCTGATCTGGCCAATCTCCGTTCTTGTATGTATAAGTCTTAATCTCATCATCAAGTTCTACCGGATGATCTGCATCACTGATATCATATGTATGCTTTGCTTCCACATTTCCCGTAGTAGTATATCCATACTCATACGCCCTTGAAGTATCATAATCATATTCCCACGTAAGCCTTCCGTGTGCATCATATTCATATGCATATGTTAATGTCCCGTCAATTTTTATTTTGGTAATGTTTCCTGCTTTATCATATGTATAATCAATGTTTTTATCTTCGCCATATTTTTCTATATCAAAAGTTCTGTGCGTCGGGCTGTCTTCCACGGAAGAATATTTTACAATATTCTTTTTATATGTGTTTGAATATAAACTCGTTATATCTGATTTTCCGTCATTAGACAACACTCCATTTATAACGTCATCATTATACAAGGTTACCTTGCTCTCAATCTTTTCATTGTCTGAAGCATCCGTCTCTACTTTGGATACCCTTGTTTTCTCTTCATCTGTTAATGATTTATATGTATACCTGCTTTCAAGGGTACTTTTATTATTATCTTCGTCGATATCCTGCGTAACCTCTTTTATAAATCCGTCACTTCTTGTAATCTTTGTGGAATTATCCGTATACTCATAACTGTATGCTGACTGCTTATCCTCTGTATTATCTGTTAGGGTAATTATCTTCCCCTCAGCATTAATTGAGGTCACATATGACGGTTTTGTTTCATCATCATAAAACACTTCTACCTGTTCTGCGACAGCGTTTTTGTTATCCTCCGCAACCTTATATTCCGTAGTTACGGTTTTTACTTTCTGTCTGTCAGCACCACTTCCGTAGTATGTTATCTGTTCATCCTGTGACTTTATCTTAGCCCCTGAATCTGTTTCTGATACAGATTCGTCTGACTTTTCTTCTTCTAAGTTATTGACAGTGCTGTTATACTCATATGATACTAAAGTTTTATCGCCAACCTGCAGATTTGTAATTTTATTATCTGAATTATATTCCATTGTATATTTTGTCTGCTGGTCGCAAATGAATTCTACATTTCCATGTTCATCATATGTGTATGTGATACAAATCGTCTGTGTATCATTATCATCATACTGTTCAATAATCGCTGTATTGTTCCCGTCAGCATCATAAAAATATTTCAGCCGTTTATTTAACTTGGTATTACCATAGTCATTATATATGCTTTTTATATCACCTCTGTAAATGTTCACAATATATGTAACTGTAACGTCATTTTCTGTTTCTGAATATTCCCTGTCGTATAGTCCTTTATGGACCTGTGCTGCCGATGCTGCTGATTTATCGGTTCCTTTAATACGAGGGTTGTCCGTTTTTCTCGGATTATTATCTCCTGCATCATCCTTGTCTCTTAATCCGTCAAAGTCGGAATCATACAGCCACGGATCCGTACCTTTCTGATACTCTTTCACATCCGTCCATCCGTCACTGTCACTGTCCTCTCCTGATTCATTCGCCACAGCCGGATCTGTTCCCAGCGTAAACACTTCATATCCATCTGGCAGTCCATCGCCATCACTATCCTGCTCATACTTTGGATTTTCTTTCGTACTGTCCTTTGTTTCTGTATTCCAAAAAGTTTTAAAATCCCAGATTTCATATCCGTCTTCCAACCCATCACCATCTGTATCAACCGTGGTCTGCTCATATGTTGTAGTTGTCACTTCCTCCCCAGTATCATTTTTTTGTGTTTCCGATTTCTTCTCGAAAGTCACAATATTACTCAATACGTTCACATCATCCGTGGTATCTAGCTGCGTTCCTTTCTGGTCTACTGCCATTACACGTATGTCAGCAACAGATTCAATATCATCTGTTCCTACCTCATATGTCTTTTCTGTGGTCTTTCCTACATATTCAAATTTATTTTCTGTTCTCTTATATACTCTGTATAATGTTGCAGCCTGTTTAGAATCCTCCCATGAAACATCTATCTTCTTTGATTCTTCATTATACTCTGCGCCTATTTCAAAACTTCCGTCATACGTTGCATCGATTTCTTCAGGACTATTATAGGACACAATAAACACAGGAGCTCCACTCTGGCTCTTTACTCCCCAGAACTCCATGTATTTTGATTTTTCTTCAGTTCTCAACTCCACACCCTCCATGGCATCCGCCTCTTCTTCTGCCACCATGGTACAGTACTTTGTAAAATCGATCTGATATGGAAGCTTCTCCGTACCGATTACTGCCTGTGAGAGCACTTCGCTGTCTGATGCCGGTTCATTGCTCCACTTTAACGTACCCAGGTTCCAGTTCTCAGTTACTTCATGCATATCCACAGTCATATCTCCGCCGACCTGTTGTGCCACATTAAAATACGCATAGGCATAATTTACCTGTTTTCCCTGTAAAAGTTTATTTAACTTGTTAAACTTTATGTATGTCTTGTAGTAGTCACCTGCACCACTTCTTCCCACAACAAATCTGTTTACGGCATTTGGATACTGGCATGTATCCCCCGATCCTGGTGAAAGTTCTATAACAAACGAAATACCAAGAGGATTTTCGTTATTGGCATATGTTACCCACTCTACAGTAGGATCTAATGTTACCGGATATGCAGTATCCATATCATTCATATAACTTTCAGGTAATTCATATGTTACTGTCCATAAGTTTCCACTATTTTTTATTTTTGTTTTAATATCATAATTTGTATTTGTTCCTGTGCTATCATTTAAATATGCTGCCGGAATAACTGCAACTTCTTTCTTTGTTTTGTTGTCATACAAGCCTATGATGTTTGTTTTCTTATCCAGTTTCATATGCATACCGTCTAATGTATATGAAAAACTATATAATAGTTCATCAGTCTTATTATTTATAATTACATTTTCTTTTACACCATTATCCAAGGACACATACTGATATGTTACATCGTCTTCTACATACTCAACCTTATCTTTTGATGCTTTTACAACATTATCTGATGTTGTCTCTTTCTTATTTTCTGTGTCATCCTTTTCTGATTTTTCTTTGCTTACTTTTTTGTCATCTATCTCTGGCACAAATGCTAATGAATGCGCCCCATTTTCCATCAGTATTGGAGACTCTTCCGCTAATTTTTCTGGAAAATACTGCTTGCTGTTTCCTTTCGCGTTTACATAAGCATAATCCTCTGTATGAAAGCTTTCAGACATAGCCTCGCCAGTATAATAAGATGCTTTTTTATTATCTGTTTCTATTAAATTAGAATCATACTCCTGCAATTCACCATTTTCATCTTCATAACGGATAGGACTACTATAATATGCTGCAACGACTGAGCCATCTGCTGCTTCATAAGTATCATAATACTTTGTTTCCTTTAGTTTTCTCCCTTTATATGTCCCATCTGCAATCTGCTGTGCAACCTCGTCTGGCGACAACGCCTGCTCTTTCTGTGTCTTTTCTGTTGTCTTTCCCTTTTCATTTTTAGCCTTTGTACTCTCTGCCATAGTGGATATTCCACTTCCGGTTCCGACTGTAGCAATAACCAAAAGCATTGCTATAACCCTTTTCATCCCTTTTTTAACTTTCAATTTTTCTTTCCTCCTATAGTTTGTTTTGCAATTTATATTGCCTGAAAAATATTAGCATTTCTTTTGGATTTTGTACCACAAACGGAAATTTTTGCATTTTTTCGGTCGATTTTTGCATTTTTTAACAAAAAAAACTACTTTTATCTCTCAAAATCTATTTCAATTTTCAATTATCTAAAATGCAAAACTTCATCTCTCCTTGTGTTCTCATAATCTTTCTTACTTTGAAATTTATCTGTAGCTTTTACCTTTTCTTCCTTGTATGTTTCAACAATCTCTCCATATAATCTTTCTCTAAACTCCTTTGTTATCGGAAAACATATGTCCTGATATACTGCTTTTCCTTCCTTATCCGTCTGTTTTGTTTTGTAAGAAGGCATTGCCACAAATACATCGTTTTTGCCATGAATAACTGATACATTATTGATTACGAAACTGTCATCAAGATATATTCTTGCCAATCCTTTTATATTGCTTCCTTCTCTCTCATACGGCGTCACCTTAACAGCAAATGATGGCATTTCCGGCTCTTTTGTTACCTCTCTGTTTTCATTTCCTGCGTTTTTATATCCATCAAGTATTGTATCGTATAATTCTGTTCTAAACTCTCTTGTTATTGGATTACATATATCTTTATAAATATAGTTATTTTTTTCATCCACTTCACTGCTTCTGTACCTTGGCATGGATACGAACAGATTGCCTTCACTGTTTTCAAGGATTGCAATGTTTGTCACTTTAAATGACTCTCCAAATACTACTGTCGCAAATCCTCTTAAATTTCCTTTATTTTTTCTTACCTTGTTTACTTTTACTGTATATTTCATCTTTTACTCCTTTTCCGCATAAATTTCGATTATGCTATGTTTAAAAATTTCTTGTTACTAAAACAGGGACAGCTATCTGCCATCCCTGTTACTTTCATTAGGATATTCACTCATATCCTGTGTTTTACTGTCTTTGTTTACGGTATACGTGTTCTTCGCATTCTCTGATACTTTCAAATTTGTCTGTTCTGACACACATATCTCTTCATCAATGTTCTTTTCCAAATCAAGCATTGCGTTTAATTCTGCCTCTTTTGCTTGTCACTTAATTCTTTCTCATAGGCAAAAGGCTTCTCATACTCGCTCTTTGAGGACTCCATGTCTCTCTTATACTGTTCAATCTTCTTTTTGAGAAATTCTTCTTTTTCATTTAAGTTATTAAACAGGTTGTCAAGCTTTATCATATTCCCCACAGGGCTTGTTGACATTTCAGCCTTATACTCTGTCTTTCCACGAAGTATCATATAATTAATACCCATATAGTTCTTTTCTACTAAAAGGGTGAAACCTCTAAAACTTCCAATCTCATAAGTATCTCCGCTTTTGCTCTTGCTTACTGCTTCAAGCAATGCAGTACCGCCTTCGCTTCGCTCATCATATGTAATCTTACCTATGGTTATGGCAAATCCGTCACCTTTTAAAAGTTCCTTATCTCTTGCTTCAATGTCATACTTTACACACTTAAGTTTTTCTTCTACCGCCTTAATCAGTTTCGGATACTTAATCATAAAATTATCCTGAAAAGTATATCTCTGGCTGTCGTAATTAGACTTTAACAGCTTTAATCTCTGCAATTCATTATCAAGTTCCATCTTTTCCTTTATCAGCGGATTACCTGTTGCAACTGCCTTTATCTCTGCATAAGACAATGTTGCCTCATCTATGTCTTCACATGTTCTTGATACTGCCTTGCTTGTCATTACCTGACTTATGAATCTCTGTTTGTTTTCCACAAGTGACCAGGAGTATGCATCAAAAGTTTCCTTTGTAACATATCTGTATACTGCAACTTCTTCATTCAAATTGCCCTGTCTTATTCCTCGTCCCTCTCTCTGTTCAATACTTGACGGTTTCCATGGGCAGTCTATATGATGCATTGCTACAAGATGTGTCTGAACATTTACTCCCGTACCACATTTGTCTGTTGAGCCTATAAGTACCTTCTTTTTACCTGTTCTCATTTCCTTAAATAAGATATCTCTTTGTGCATCTGTTTTTGCATCATGGATAAATGCTATTTCATTTTCAGGTATTCCTTTTTTTACAAGTTCAGACTTTACGTAATTGTATACATCAAACTCTTTTCCTCCGGGTGTTCCAATATCTGAAAAAACAAGCTGACAGCCTATTTTTCCTTCACTGTTCGCCCTGTCATATTCGTAGAACACATTTTGTACTACCTTATTAAGTTTTCCGTCAGGATTGTTGGGAGCATCCTTATCAAGAAGTCTTGCATCCGTTCCAAGCAATCTTGCTTCGTGAGTTATCTTTAAAAAGTTATCAACACTTGAATCTACGCCACCATTTCTAATACGCTCTGCCCTTACCACAAAATCTTCCATTACCTGTTTGACATACCAATCAGGCTCTGATTCCACAATGATGTACTTTCCATCTCTTAATTTAGGAACATCAAGCTCTAACATATCCTGTGTCTGTACATCAGCAACCTGTTTAAATATGTTCATAAGCTCCGGCAGATTGGTAAACTTATTAAATCTGCTTTTCATACGAAAACCGCTTCCTTCAACCGTAAGTTCAAGTGTTGTTGTAATCTCACCGAAGTTTGCTGCCCATGAATCAAAATGATATATTCCCTTTTCTTCCAATGTATCCTTCTGCAGATAGCTTTGCATTACATACATTTCACACATTGTATTGCTTATAGGGGTTCCCGTGGCAAATACAATTCCTCTTCCCGGATTTATCTCATTTATATACTGACATTTAAGCTGCATGTCTGTTGCTTTCTTTGCTCCCGAACTGCTTATGCCTGATACATTATTTATCTTTGAAAATATGGCAAGGTTTTTGTAATTATGTGCTTCATCCACCATAAGGCAATCAATGCCTAATTCTTCAAATGTTATCAGGTCATCTTTTCTCTGCTCATCTGTAAGAGTCTTTAACTGCTCTTTTAGTCTTTTTTTCTGGGCTTCCATTTGTTTTACAGTCCATCTTTCGCCGTTCTTTTCTTTTGTCTCATCTATGGCATAAGAAATCTGTTCTATTTGCTCATTTAACATTCTTTCCTTTCTCTCTTTTGAGATTGGAATTTTTTCAAACTGGGAATGGGACATAATAATGCAGTCATAGTCTCCTGTGGCTATCCTTGATATAAACTGCTGTCTCCTGCTTTTTTCAAAATCACGTTCTGTTGCAACCAGTATGTTTGCAGACGGATACAAACGTAGAAATTCAGATGCTGTCTGATTTATTAATGCTTTAGGAACAATCATTGCTGTTTTGTTTGCAAGACCTAATCTTTTCTGTTCCATACACGCTGCCATCATTTCAAATGATTTTCCTGCTCCAACACAATGGGCAAGCAATGTATTTCCTCCAAACAATATTCTTGCTACTGCATTTTTCTGATGAGTTCTTAATTCAATCTCAGGATTCATTCCCGGAAAAGTCAGGCTTGAACCGTCATATTCGCGAAGTCTTGTATTATTAAATGTCTGATTATAATAATCCACATATTTCTTTCTTCTTTCCGGTTCTGCAAATATCCATTCCTTAAATTTCTCCTTAATCAGATTTTGTTTCTCCCTTGCAAGCATTGTTTCATTTTTATTTACAACATAATGATATTTACCGTCACCGTCATCCACCCTGTCTTTTACAGTTACGGTCTTCAAATTAAGACTTGCTTCGAAAATAGAATAAGCATCCATGCGGCTTGTTCCATATGTTTTGGAAGCTGCCACAGAATGCTTATCCATTGATTTATTTTCTATAAACCATTCCATACTGTATTTATTCAGATGAACCATTATTCCTGATGAATAATAAGCACTTCTTATTGCTTTTGCACGTCTCGGTGTTCCTAGAAGTTCATAAACAAATTTCTCATAATCCTGTTCTTCAATCCATGTTGTACCTATCCTTACATCTATTTCAGATGCATCCAAATCTTTAGGCTGAACCTTTTTAAGTTCTTCTGCATTTATTCTAAATATTTCAGGAGTTTCTTCAGCATACTTTTCTGCCAATGTAAGCTTACTTCTTACGTTTCCTGACAAATATTCGTCTGCCGTCTCCCACCCCTCATCCATATTGTTTTCATTATATCTTGAGGGATTTAAAAAGATTAGTCCTCTTAGTTCTTCTATTAGTTTTTGTCTCTCTGCATCATCTGACCTATTCTCATCTGAAAAATTGTTATTTTTATCTTCGTCATATCCATTTATGTCAGGTGTATATATACTAAGCATAAACGGAATGTTTACCTCTCCAAATTCACTGATTGAAATATTAAGGGCTTCCACTGCAGTTTCAACTCTGTCTATCGTCACCTCCGGTTTAATTGTCTGTTTATAAAACATGTCAGCCTTTGTAACCTCACCGTCTTCATCCACGTTTTCAAGAGAACACAGAAGAGGATAGTCAGCATCATCACGAAATGCCCTGTTATTTGCCTTTGATGTAATCGCACCGTATTTATTTATGAACTCATCATACTTATCATTTAATATCTCCTGACAGTTTTTTAATTCTTCCTCACTGCATCCTTTAGTCTGTATGTCAATAAGATTTCTTGTAAGTTTTCTTATCTCATCAAGTACTTTTATTCTTTCCTCAGCTGTCCTTGGATACTCCTTTAAATACATCTGGGAGTTTTGTCTGAAATACAACTTACCGTCTAAAAAAGTATATGTAAAATTTCTGACATCCGGATTTGCCTCAATTATCTCCTCATTTTCTTCCGGTTCTTCAATTTCAAAGTCTGTTACAGTTGCATCAAGTTTTCCTATTGCACTGCTTAAGCTTTCATAGATATTGAAATTTTCTTTATGATTTACACATATGGTATATCTGCTCTTATCTCCAAATCTTCCTGTATCATACTCCATTGTCCCAAGCATCATATCAGGGTGCTCCACAAAATATGAATTAACCGGTATGCCATCTTTCGTATATCCAAGATGTACCCAGTCTGGTTCAATGTCTATCTGTCGTTCCCTTTTTTTAAAAAACAAAATGTCTGATGTTACTTCCGTTCCTGCATTTTCTTTAAATGCCGTATTGGGAAGTCTTATTGCACCGATTAATTCTGCCCTCTGTGCAAGGTATCTTCTTACATTGGGGTTTGCTTTGTCCATTGTACCCTTCGTTGTAATAAATGCCGCTATTCCTCCCGGTCTTATCTGGTCTAACGCCTTTGCCAAAAAATAATCATGTACACGAAAGTTTAACTTATTGTACTTTGGATCATATACTTTATAATCTCCAAAGGGTACATTACCGACTGCAGCATCAAAAAAGTTATCCGGAAACTTTGTATCTTCAAATCCTGCAATTGTGATGCTTGCGTTCTGATATAACTGTTTTGCTATTCTTCCTGTAACATCGTCCATTTCCACACCGTAAAGTTTACAGTTTTGCATTGCATCAGGCATACTGCCGAAAAAGTTTCCAATGCCCATAGACGGTTCAAGAATGTTTCCCTTTGTTACTCCAAAGTTTGCAAGTGCCTGATTAATGCACATGGCAATGTCAGGAGAAGTGTAAAAAGCATTATTAACACTTGCTCTTGCATTTTCATATTCTGCCGGGGTAAGAAGTTCTTTTAATTCTTTATACTCCCTTCTCCATAAATCATTCTTTTCGTCAAACACTTCCGGGATTCCACCCCATCCTGCATACTGTGAAAGTATTTTCTGCTCATCATCTGTTGCATTTCTTTCTTCTTTTTCAATCTGCTTTAATGTTTTTATTGCTTCAACATTCCACTGATACCTTGTTTTAGAACCTCCTGTTTCAATTCTCCACAGATTGTAATGAAAGTCTTTCTTTTCAATGTCTCGTTCCATGTCAGATATAGGCTTTTTACCCATTTCAAACACTTCATCCGGAATGTCATACTCACCGATTATTTCTTCCTCAATTATCTCCTGATAATATTCACCTTTATTTATCAGAACCCTTAATTCTTCCTCAACAGTATTCCAGCTTACATATCCTTCTTTTTCTCCTTCAGCATCTCTCCACTGGAATCTCATTCCCTGAGGCTTAAAAGTATCATATCCGTGTAAACCATAGCCATCAATTGGCCAGCCTGCACCTCCAAGACCAAATTCCTTTTTTATAAGTTTTGCCCTTTCTGATGGGCTGTCCACTGTCTGATAAATTTTATATACTCTTTCCTTTCCTCCCACAAATCCGGTTCCTCTTAAGAGAACTGAAACAATGTAATCATGAGGAACTACACGTTCTTTTTTCGGTTCCATATAGGTATATTTTTTTCTTTGATTTGGCAAAGGCTTTTTACTGTCTGCAACTGTTATTTCTTTAGTATTATCATCAAATAAAAAGGAAGCCTGCTCAAAGCCTGCTTCCCTTGATACTCCAAATGAATTAATTTCATCCAGCTCTTTATTTAATTCTTCATTTATCTGTCCGTCAGAATTTTCAGATTCATTTTCTAGTGAAATCTGTACACTATCTGATTTAGAACCACTTCCTCTGCCATCATCTTTGCCTGATTCCTTAGTTTCCACATTTCCATTGTTGAAGTAGGATTCTGAGGTTTGTGTTTCTTTAAGTAATCCGTCATCAGTGTGTCCATCAGGCTGTTTGCCTCCGTGTCCACTTCCTTCATCTTCTCTGCCAGTCTTCCCAGACGATACAGTGTGTTGTATCTGTTCCTCTCGTTTTCCTTCAGATACTCTGCTGCCATCATTCCGTACTTTCCTATCTGTGTCATGCTTATTTCCTGCTCCTGTGGCAATTCCAGATTCGGATACAGCATTCCGTCTGCTCCCTCGTGATAAGTTATTCTCTTTTCTTTCATTTGTGACGCTCCTTTCTTTTTCTATTCGTCTTACTCTGTAATTAAACTCTTTAAGAACACTACAGGATACGTCACATACAAGGGAACCAAAGCGGTAAATATCATCTTCATCAGATATATTTATTATAAAACTCATGTCCTGTTCTTCAGCGGACATGTCAAATCCACATCTTGTACCTACTGCATATAAAACGCTTTCATATAACATTTCTTCAACAGTAAGCCCTTGCGTTTCATTATCTCCACCATTAATCACACCACCTGTAATCCGGTTAAGTTCAGAAATCCCTGCTTCGGATTTCTCTTTCATTATAGATCGTATGTTCTCCTTTGTATAGTTCTTTAAGAGATTCTCTAAATTTTTTCTGTCATCATTTAAATAAGGCTCAATCTTTCCCTCTTCTGTCAGTTCGTCCACCAGACTTTTTAGATTATCACCATTCAAATCCCATGTCAGTTTAACGTTCTTTCCTCCTGTGTCAGATATATCAAAAATGTATCGCATATGTGGTTTTAAAATCTTTGACGGGAATATTGCAATTCCCCTGCTTCCTCTTTTTACATATCTGCCTACCTTTTTCCATGAATCATAATCTCCTACCAGAGTTGCATTTGGTCGCTGTGCATAAACCATAAGTATGTTGTCAAACTCATATCTGTAAATTCTTCCTGTTATTCTTAAAAAGTTTTTCCAATTTTCTGCACTGGACACAATGTCATGAATATACTCGTCATACAGTCTTTGTACTTTGTAATCAGCACTCATTTTCAATCACCCCTTTCAAGGCATCTCTTATGTCCTTTCCGTCAATTTCATCACCAAGGCAGTCCCAACCGTCAGCTGTTTTTCTGGCAAATAGTTCAATACGTGGCACATCCCCGCAAAGCTCTACAATACGTTTCCTTATTTCATCAGGCTTTTTGCTGTGTGCCATTACTCTTGCATCACATATCTGACTTACAGCTTTGGAAACACGTTTAGGATGTCCTTTTGTTCCGATTAGACATACTTCTGAATTCGACCTTGTCCAAAATCCTAACCCCATAAAATAAGTATCTTTTTTCTTATTTCTCTTTACCCAGTTAAAACCACAGGTTTTGTATGTAAATCCCCAGCTTTCCATTACGGAAATTCCCTCTTTAAGGCAGGGGAACGTAATCCATAAAAATAATACACAGTCGTCATCTGCAATATCAGCTACCGGAAGTGAACGTATGTCATCAATATTCATTGTATGGTAATGATTTTCTGCACTTCTTCCCCGACCTTTTTTTGAATACACACGATACTGCCAGGGAGGATCAGCATAAATGACTTTATATTTTTTACCCATGCTACGCACCTTCTTTCGATTCTAAAAGTTTCAAATATACATTGTATTCTTCTGTATCAAGATTTACACAAAATTCTTCTTCACCTTTTTTCATATTTCTGTTTATCTTTTTTATCAGTCTTAACATTACAAAATTTTCTTTTGACATTTTCATACTTTCCTCAAAGTCAATGTTTGTGTCTTCATTAATAGTTTTCTGTTGTTTTACTATATGTTCTGAAATCTTACTTCGTAATTTATGAGCCTTATTTAAAGATACTTTAATTTGATTGCTGTCTCCTTTGCTTTTATTCCATTCCTTATGAAGTTCGCTTATCAAAAACTCCATGTTTTTAATATATGTTTCTCTCATTTGTCCTCCTGTTCCAAAAGAAGCAGAACAATTTATGCTCTGCTTCCTTAACAATTTTAATTTTTCTTCTTTTTATCCGGTCTTCCTATCATAACCAGACCACCATTATGATAATCCTGCATAACAACTCCAGTTGCCTCATCCACTGCTTCAACCATTTTTCCGTCTCCGACATAAATTCCTACATGACTTATATTTTTATATCTTCCGTTATTTGAATAACTGTAGAATATAAGGTCTCCCGGCTTTAGGTTTTCTTCTTTCACAGTACAGTCATTATCACTGCACCACTTAGCCTCAGATGCTGCCGTATTTGAACCGTCCGTCATTACAGATATGCCGGCACTGTTCCATGCATAATATGCCAAAGATGAACAGTCAAAATGTGTCCCTGAATTTCTAAGTGGCTGACTGTACGGATAACCTACTTTTGACAATGCAAAACTCACTGCTGTTTTTGCTTTTTCATCAGTTATCTTGTTTAAAATCTCATTAATCTCATTCTGAGTAAGCGATGACTTTTTATTCCCTCCGTTTTGTGTTCCCGTACTGCCACTGGTAATACCCAATGAAGACAGGTTCTCAGGACTCATCAGGGAATTAAGCATACTTATTTCATCATCACTCATTCCATACTCTGTTTCCATTTGATGATATGTTTTTAAAGTAACATTTACATAAAGAACTTTTTTCTTTTCATTCTTACCACTTTCATTTGTAATCTTTTCTTCTCCCGTTGATGTGGTGTATGAACACATATCATCAAACACTGTTTTAAGATTTGCTTTTGCTGTATCATTCATAACCGTTGCTGTATTTCCTACACCGTATTTAACCATATATACACTCATGACATCATAGTAATTGGATGGTGCGGATGATGTTCCCTCATAATCCACGTATACGATTTTTCCAATATCACAGTCCTTATGTTCGGTAACCATAGTATTGATGTCTCTGTTAAACTCAGCAACATACTGGCTTGTGACTGTCATAACGGTATCTCCATTCTCTAATGGTGGAAAGAATATAGAAAATGGAGAGTTATATATAACCGCTATAACTACGGCTACCAACGCTGTGGCAATGGCAACTATGGAAAACAAAAGTAAAACAATTGGAAGTAAAACAGCACCAATCTTTATCATAACTGTCTTCATTATGTCAGATACACCAGACTTCTGATTTTCACTGTTTAACGATGTTGTCATTCCTGTACTTCTTAATTTTTCCACAAAAAAAGCAACCTTTCTGCTTTTGGAAGCTGAATGACTGCCTCTATCACTACTGCCGTTTGATTTACCGGATTTTACTTTATTTCCTCCTGTTGTATCTTTCTTTACACTATTTTCTCTGTTACGTATTTGCTTTTCACCTGCATAACTGTCTTCTTTGTGTGTATGACTGTGTATTTTTCTATTTTCACTTTTCTGCTTTTCTCTTACATTTTTTTCAGACTGCTCTTTTACACGTTTTCGCTTTGCTTTCTCTTTTACAGTTTTAGTTGTCTTACTTGCTGTTTTTCTAATGGGAGTTGTAACAACTGCCGCAGTAACCAGTGCGTTTTCTACTTCCTCACTGCCTTCCATTTGGTCTAGCGTGGTTTTTACTCCTGTTCTTACTGCCATGTCTGTTCCTTGTCTTAGGACTTTCTTTTTATCTTTAATAACCTTTCTTTTATCTGTATCGTTTCTACGGAAATTTGGCATATCACGGCTATGGATATGCCTTTCCTTTTTCTCTTTCTTCTTTTCCATTTTTCCTCCTGCATAAAGAAAGCCACTACAAAGTTTTTAGCTTTGTAATGGCTTAACAATTTTTAAGTGATGTTATATATTTTTTTAATTCATAGGTTTTCTTATAAAATACAACAATTGCGATTTTCTATCTTTTGATGATTTTCTGTTATTTCATGAAACTTAAATATTGACAAGATTACCATATTTCTGTTCTGCGTTCAAACAAAATATCATACATTAAACCTGGGTTCCCCTTATATTAACTGCAATGACTAACAAGTATCAATTATTGTACTTATAGGCCAAATTATTAAGTTCATCAATCAATTTTTGATTATTAATTTTTCTTGCTAAAGGCATATAAATTTCAATAGTTTCTTTCGCTTTTGCTACTTTTTTGTTTTCATCAATGTAATCTATTGTTCGCATATTGTGAAGTCTTTCAGCAAGTTTAATCAAAATCACTTCATTTGATTCTTGATTATCAATTCGTTTAACTATATTCCATATGTCGTATGGCAATTCATTTTCTAAATTGGCATCATTCCCTTTGGTCGACACATCACAAAACATGCCTGCTAAAATAATATCTTGTTCCGCCCCTAATTCAGCTAACAAGATTGAAACATTTATAGGATGCGTAACATACTCCTCACCCGAATATCTTTTTTTGTCTTTATAAGCATTGCATGCTACTTTAAAAACCTCTGATAATTTTTTGGGGGCAAAAGCAATACTATTTTTATCCATTGTTTCTTCCAGTAGTTCAAGCAATTCCTCTTTGCTCATACCAATTTTTGTAGTTTGCAAAAAAATATGATTCATATAACTACCTCCTATACAATCAATTTCTAATTTCATTGTTTTAAGGAGTGATGGTGGAAATCCAAATTCTCTATTGAACGACTTAGAAAAAGCACTATGTGACTGCCATCCATATTTTATTGCAACGTCAATTATACGCATCCCCAACAAAATATCTTCACATGCCCTAATAAGTCTACGTCGGCAAACATACTCCATAACGGTTTCATTCGTATATCGCTTAAACATACGAATAAAATGATACTCAGAATACCCAGCTATCTCTGCCAATCTTTTTATATTTAATGATTCTTCTAAATGTTCTTCAATATATTTTAGTACGTGATTCATAACCATCACCTCTCAACTCCACGTGGTAGTTATATATTAAATCATTTCTTTCGCTTTAACTGTTCCCAAATTGCTGATTCTTCTAACAAAATTACATATAATCTCACCATCAACTGCAAATTTTTACATCACTTTATATTCTCGATAATTTTGAATTTGTCTCTTCGGCAAATTGAAAACTTCGAGTGATTATATATAGCCTCTTTTCTTTGCCTCAGCTATCAATTTAGGCTGAATTAATGGATATGTCCAATTATCAACCAAATCATCTACAATAATAATTTTTTCTATTTCACTATTTATATTTCCAAAAGAAGTAATATCAGCAATAAAAAGCATTCCAAACGTTTCATCATCTATATTTTCATTCACTCTTGTCTTGCCTTTCACTGAATACACGCATATTGGCTTTATTTCAAAATTAACAGCTCCCGTTTCTTCTTGCAATTCTCTCTTTGCTGTTTCTAAAATAGGTTCATCTGCTTCTCTGTGTCCACCTGGAACTTCATAGGTATCTCTCTCCCAATGTTTACAAAAAACCCACTTCCCGTCAAATTTTGAAATAATGACCGCAAATTTTAATAAATTATCATTAATACTATCATAAAACTGTACTTCAACCAAACTACATATACCTCCGTAGAATTCAAAAAATCTATCAACACATAAAAAATCTATTGCGATTTATATCACTCAATTCAGGCTCTTTTTTTAGTATATCGTTTGCCAAATCAAATTTTTCTTCTTTACAGAAAACATATCTATAACTTTGTTGCACTTGTAAAGCGTTATAAAAAATAACATTTTCTTCGTCTATTTTACAAAAATGCTTATGAAGAACTCCATCCGTTGAGAAGTAGTCCCTATCACGTAAAACAAGTATCAATCGTGAATTTATTGGAAATGCAATTTCTATTCCCCGGCTTCCATATCCCATTTGTCCACAATGTCCATATCGTACCACCGGATTATCCGAAGTATAAAATGGCATCCCGGTTTCATTAATTAACACCATCCAATATTTATCCCTAAATACTAATGCTAACTTTGTAATATTTTCTTCATCCAATATCATCTGTGCATGAAGCAATTTCTTCTGATTTTCGTCATTCCATTCTAGTCTAATATTATTTAATAATTCTCTTTCTTCTTCCGATTTAGCCATTTTTTTCATTAGTAGTAATGGCATTCTTTCATACGTTTCAATGATTACTTGCCTAAATTCCTTTGTTCTCACTTGTTGCAATGCAAGATATAACGAAATTTTATCCATTTGTTCATCGTTAAGAATTTCCATTTCTAACAATCGTACAGGATTTGCCATCATATAAGTTGATGTAATTTGTGCAACAGAATCAAACAAAAAAGTTTCTACATTTTCTGCAAAAAAATGCTCAATATGTTGAGTGTCAATCTCTTGCATCAACTTTTCCATCTCAGGATCTATCTTAAAATTGGGATCTTTTTCTTCTGCTTTTTTTCTCAACTGCTCAAAATCTACATCGTAAAAATATCTTTCCGATGCATAATCTTCAACATTTCCCGGTCTAATTTGAATTTTTTCTTTATCAAAAATATTAAAACGATATGTTTTTCCCTTTTGTTTTGCAAATGTATGCAAATATCTCTGTGGAACATAATGTTCATTTTTTACTTTTTGTTGTACCATATCACCAACTCCTCCACCGTTTATACTGTAATAGTACCTAAACAATAAAGTATCTTTAGCTTATTACTCTTCATTTTTTTGTATTGTTATTCCTTTACCTCAAAGGTCTTTTATACAATTATTTTTTATATCAATACATCTCATATTCATCACTGAATCCATATACGTTGTCATTCCACCGGATGTTCTGTTTTGAAGAAAATTGTAAATCAACGGACTACTTGTAATTTGTAATTCTTTTTCATATAACTCGTCAATCGCTTCGCTATCTACAGGTATCAAAAAAATCCTTGTTGTATCTAAACACCCAAACGAATCAATTGATATAATTGAACTATTAACGCTTCCCCATATTAATCTATCAAACTGTTTTACCGTGCTCCAATGTTTTAATATTCTTCGGCGTAATGTTTGCTTTCTGGTAA
>OGYN01001401.1_pt1 | contig 19690 bp, 17 predicted proteins | sample 1576551 | NCBI WGS metagenome assembly OGYN01 (sample SAMEA3541589, study PRJEB24748) | human gut metagenome | biome: human gut; feature: human-associated habitat; material: faeces | place: China | collected 2012 | reverse complement strand
TTCCCCCGGCCGGGGGAAGTCGGCCCTCTCGGGGGAGCAAGCGTCCCTCGCAGCGCCGCGCTTTCGCAGAAAGCGGCGCTGCCACCTTCCCCAAGGGGACGGCTTTTAGCAGTAGCGATAAAGTTTTCGGCAGCGCCCAAAGGCTCCCCCTTGGGGGAGCTGGCGCGTTAGCGCCTGAAGGGGTAACCCCTCCCGTGAAAATGGAATAGCGGAGCGTCCGCAGACGCTCCGCTATTCCGAAATCAAAAATAATCCTTCCGCTATTTATGCGCAGAGCAACGCGGAGCGCATTTCAAATCGTCCCCGCTCACCACGCAAAGCCCCACTTGGAAAAGTAGCGCAGCAGGCTGCGCAGCTGCCACAGAAAGGGCTTCAGGCTGCGGTGCGCCGCGCGGTGCCATGCGTGGATGGCGGTGTACTGGGGCACCAGATACGCCTTGCCCCGGGTGCGCATCTTCTGGGTCAGGTCGGCGTCCTCCACATACATGAAGTAGCCCTCGTCAAAGCCGCCCACGGCCTTGAAGGCGGCAGTGTCCACCGCCGAAAAGCTGCCGGTGCAGAACTCGATCTCGGTGGGCTTTGTCAGGTCTTTGTCTGCCATCAGGTAGCGGTCGTTGCACTTTGCCCAGAAGCGCAGACAGGGCAGCTGACGGTAGGCCATGGCGCGCACATTGCACCGGCGCAGCGGCAGCTGCTGGGGTCTGCCGTCCGGGAAGGTCAGCCCCGGGCGGGTCATCACCACGCCGGGGTGCGCCGCCATCCAGTCCGCAAGGTCGCTCAGGGTATCCGCGGTCAGCTGGATATCCGGGTTCAGGATAAAGTGCACCCGGCTGTGCAGCAGCGAGAGCACTGTGTTGTGCCCGGTGCCGAAGCCGCCGTTCTCCATCCGGCAGAGCACCTGCACGGTCTGCCCGGGGGCGGTGCGCAGGGTGCCGTCCTTTGCGGCGGCGGTCAACTGCTGGCCGCTGCCGTCCGGGCTGGCGTTATCCACCAGATATAAGGTGAGCGGGTAGCGGCGGGTGCAGTCCAGCACGGTCTGCGCGGCCCTGATGGCCTCCCCGGCACCGTTATACACCACGATACAGGCCGAAAGCTCCATCTGCGTTCCCCCTTTCGGTTCGGTTTGGGTCAAAGGCTCACTCCAGCGGCTTGATGTCAAAGCTGAAGTCCTCCTTCATCAGGTCAAAGTTGGGGTTCATGCAGGGGTCGCCCGCAGCCAGCTGCTTTGCCCACCGCTTCTGGAAGCGCTCCACCTCGGAGGCAAAGCGCTTGCGCTTGGCAGGGCTCTCGTCCAGCCCGCGGCTCTTGCTCTCGTAGTGGTACAGCTGGGCAAAGGGGGTGAACACGTTGGTGTAGCCCGCCTCCCGCACGCGCACGCAGAAGTCCACATCGTTGAAGGCCACGGCAAAGCTCTCGTCCAGCCCGTTCACCTGCTCGTATACGTCCTTGCGCACCATCAGGCAGGCGGCGGTCACGGCGTATACGTCCTGTGCATAGACCAGCCGCCCCATATAGCCGGGGTGCCCCACAGGGAAGTTCTTGTGCATGTGCGCCGCCAGCGTCAGGAAGCCGAAGCCGATGCCTGCGTGCTGGATGGTGTTGTCCGGGTAGAGCAGCTTTGCGCCCACGCAGCCCACCCGGTCCTGCTGGGCGTACATGACCATCTCCTCCATCCAGCGGGGAGAGATGACCTCAGTATCGTTGTTGAGCAGCAGCAGATACTGGCCGGTGGCAGCCTTTGCGCCAAAGTTATTCAGGGCGCTGTAATTGAAACCGGTGCCCTGCCATGTGAGCACATGCAGGGTGTCCGGGTGTTCCTTTTGCAGCTGCTCGTAGCAGCGGAAAGTGGCAGGCTCCTTGCTGTTGTTCTCGATGATGATGACTTCAAAATCCGGGTAGGTGGTCTTGCGGTAGATGGACTCCACGCACACCCGTAAATCGCCCGAATGGTCGCAGCTGGGGATCAGCACGCTGACCCGCCCGGGCTTTGTGATGGTGTAATCGGTCTTGTAGAAGCCCGGGGTGTTGGGCACCATGGTCACCGCGTCCACCGGCACGCCCATGCGGTCGTAGTGGGCGCGCAGGGCCTTCATAGCTGCTTCCAGACAATAGGTCTTGGCAGAGATGTTGCTGGCTACGCTGGCAGGACTGGAGCGCCAGTAGTAGAGAAGATGCGGGATGTGCACGATCTTTTCCGCCTGCTCGGTCAGGCGCAGGTAGAGGTCGTAATCCTGACTGCCGTTGAACTCTGCCCGCTCATCGCCGCCCACCTTTGCCAGCAGCGCCGCGCTGAACACGCTCAAATGGCAGATATAGTTATTGGAGCGCAGGTTATCCAGCATATAATCCGGCTTGAAGTGGTAGACCGTCAAATGGTCGATGTCCCCTTCAAAGGTCACTTCGTCCGTGTACACAAAGTCCGCACCCTGCTTGGCGATGGCTTCCGCCACATACCACAGTGCGCAGGGGTGCAAAATGTCGTCATGGTCCAGCAGGGCGATATACTCGCCGCTGGCAAGGGCAAAGCCCTGATTGGTGTTGCCCGCAATGCCCTCGTTGCTGTCCAGTTTCCGGTAGCGGATGCGGCTGTCGGTGCGGGCGCGCTCCTGCACGAGGGCACCCACGTCCGCGTCCTGTCCGGCATCCACCATGCACAGCTCCCAGTTGCGGTAGGTCTGGTTCTGCACCGAGTCCAGCAGTTCCACCAGAAAATCGTGGGGGGTGTTGTACAGCGGCACCACGATGCTGATCAGGGGTGCTGCGGGCTGGTCTGCGGCCTGTTTTACCAGCAGCTCCACATCCGCAAAGCGGTCGGCGGGCATCGCCTTGCCCGGGAACAGCTTTTTGTACTCTTTTTTGGCCTTGGCCTGTGCCTTTACGCCCGCAAAGCCCACCCGGCGCAGGGTGGCAAAAAAGACGAACAGCGGGAAGGTGCGCCACAGCTGGCGGCACTTGCTTACCAGATACCGCAGCGGCCAGCTGGCCTTCCAGAAGGTGGAGTTGACCACGCTGTTCAGGGTCTTTTCCAAGTCCTGCTCGTGGCTGCGGCTCAGGGAAAGGTCGCTGCGCAGCCGTTCCAGCTGGGCGGCCTGCTCGGCAGCGGTGCGCTCAGCCAGCAGGGTGCGCTCCCGCAGAACGTCCAGCTGCTGCTCGTAGCCGTTTTCCAGCTCCGGCAGCTCCGGGGCGTCCATGCGGCAGAACAGCGCTGTCAGCTGCTCCTTGCCGTGATCCTTCCATGCAAGCTCCCGGCAGAAGCCCTGCGCCGCAAGCTGCTTTGCGCAGTCTGCCATGCCGGCGTACTCTGCGCACACCAGCAGCACTTTTTCCGCCTGTACGGCGGGCAGGCTGACCCACTGGGGGTCTGCCACCACCAGCAGCTCCGGGGCGCTTTGCACCACCGCAGTATTCATTTTACAAAAAGCTTTTTCCAGCAGCCCGCTGTCCTCCAGCACCTGTACGCTGCGGGGAGCCAGCTCCCGCACGATGCGCTGTGCCAGTGCACGGCAGCGCTCGGCGGCCTCCTGATTTTGCTTTTCCTGATCCAACTCCATGCTGATACTCCAATCCGTGCGCTTTTCCACGCAGTTATGTTTCCCGTTCATTTTTCACAAACGGATATAGTATACCAAATCCTGCGGCGTTTGAGAAGGTTTTTCCAAAATTTCAGCGAAATAGCCTCTCAGCGGAACAGCTCTGCCAGCCAGCCGAACAGCCCGCCGCTGCGGGTAGTGCTGGTACGGATCTGCGCCCCGGTGTAGTAGTGCTGTAAGATCTGCTTGTAATTCATGCCTTCCTCGGCGGCGTATCCCACTGCGCCGCACTGGCTCATGCCCACGCCATGACCAAAGCCGTAGTAGGTCATGCAGGGGGTGCCGCTGGCATCGGTGCCGAAATCGAAGCAGTAGCGGGAGGAAACGAACTGGTTGATGTACCGGTAGCTGCGCCCGTTGGACACCAGCGTGTTGTACTGCACAAAGCCACCCAGATCCTTGTGGGTAGTGTCGGCGCTCTGGTAGGGCTCGCCGGTGCGGCTGTCGTTGTATTCCATATAGGTATAGTCCTTGCCGATCACCCGGCGCAGCAGGTTGTGGTACTGCTCCTCGTAGGGGCTTTCCACGCTTTGCAGGTAAGGCACATCCGTGCCCCATGCGTCCAGACTGGCGCAGGTGCCGTACACGCCGGTCTGGGTGTTGTAGCCTGCACTGGCCGACCATACCGCATCGCACACACTGCCGTTGTACACCAGTACCTCGTCCTTGACCGCCTGCACCGCCTTGCGGATGGCGTTGCGGGCCGAGGAAGGGATCTGATCGACCGGGGTGTAAATCAGTGCATTGGTGGACGAACCGTACTGCTTGTGGTATTCCAGATAAGAGTGGATGGCCACTGCCTGCGCCTTCCACGCCTGCTGCGCAGCGCTGGCGCTGACATAGCTGCCGATGGAGCCAAGCTCGGTGTAGGTGATGCCCACCAGACAGTCCTCAAGATCCAGCGTGACGTTGCGCTTGAGCCCCTGCCCCTTGATGTTCAGGTAAGGCATGGTGATCTTATTCTTGGAGCCAAACAGCCAGCTGAGACAGTTTTCGTCCTCTGCGGGGATCAGGGTAGTATCGGCCCCGCCGATGGTGGTGGCAGCCGAAGCCGCTGCCGCCGGGATGCAGACGCACAGCACCGCCGCCAGCAGAAACGCCGCCGCGCGGCGGGCAAAAGAATGCAGATGTTTCAAAGTCCGGTTCCCTCCTTGTGGGCATATTTTAGGTTTTGATATGACCTTAGTGTAGCACAGCCCGCGCCGTCGGGCAAGAACCGGAGTTATGTATTTTGCGCCAGGCGGGACGATTTGAGAAAAGGTGCAAAACTTCCTCTTGATTTTACCCATAGAATCCGGTATAATAAAAGTCGTTCAAAACGATGCGCCGGTGTGTCGGAATGGCAGACGAGGGGGACTCAAAATCCGCTTCGTGGTTTCGTGTACGATTCTGAAATTGTCACGAAACTGCGATGAAATTTGAGTAGTTTGTGAGGAGAGATTTTCTACATCCCTCCTGAACATCCCTCCAACTTCCCAAACACGGTGCTAAAGAACATTAAAATCAATATCAGCCGATGTGGCGGAATGGCAGACGCAAGCGACTCAAAATCGCTCGGGAAACCATGTGGGTTCGAGTCCCACCATCGGCATCAATGAAGCAGTTCAAGCTATTTTTGGCTTTTGGACTGCTTTATTTTTTTACTAGGGCTCATACTTTCGTGTTCTCCGGGAAAATATTGACGATAGCATTTGCCGAAGATACCTTACTGGAGAAGTCCAGATGGGTATAAATATTGCTGGTGGTGCTGATATCACTGTGACCAAGCCACTCCTGAATTTCTTTCAGGCTTACGCCATTGGCGTAAAGCAGGCTGGCGCAGCTATGGCGCAGATCGTGGAAACGGATGCGCTTCATCTGATGTGCTACCAGAAAATCCGGGAAATGTTGGCTCAGAAAGTCGGGGCGAATACGCCGCCCCATAGGGTTCACATAAATATAGTCGAGATAGTCCGTGCAGTAGTCTTTGCCACAGACCTTCCGGTTCAACTCCTGCTCCTTTTTCATCTTATTGAGCATTTGCTCACAGGCAGGAATAAGGGGAAGTGTCCGACAACTGGACTTCGTTTTGGTTCTATCACGAGCGACTTCGGTCATAACACCATCAACCTTTGTGGAAACGACTGTATGCTGGATACTGATTGTTTTGTTCTCAAAATCGATTGCGTCCCATTTCAGACCAACAATCTCACTGCGGCGCAGTCCATAGAACGCAGCCATGATGACACCAAATTCTGATGGATCACCCTGAATCACTTTGAAAAGCTGCTCCAGCTCCTCCGCCTTATAGACCTCCGACTTGAACTTTTCCTTACGAGGACGTTCAACGCGGTCTGCCGGGTTGGAACGGATCATACCGATCTGAAAGGCATACTGTAAGCATTTGCGGATGTTGGCATGATAGTGAATAACGGTGTTTGCCGTAACGCCACGATCCAGCTCATGCTGATAGAAGTCTTGGATGTACTTCGGATGCTGCTCAAGATCTTGCAGGGTATAATTGAATGGCTTGAAATAAGGAATGATCCTGCGTGTAATTACGATTTCATAGTTTGCATAGGTCGTGATTGCTACACGCGACTTCATCATTTTCAACCAATCCATAAAGAAATCGGTGAAAAGTACCGGGGAATTATCAAGGCATGGGTCAACCTCTTTGATGGGGTTGACTTTCAGCCAGTTGCTGTCAATTGCGTACTGAAAGGCATCGGATAGTTCCTTGTGCCAATCCAGAAGCTGCTGAACCGTTGCTTCCTCCTGCTGGCGTTCATAGCGGAAAAACGTTTCCAGATCGCGCGGAGCGAGAGCTTTCAGGGACAACTGCTTCTTTTCAAAGTAAGGCATGATAACTTTACCCATGTCATAAGCATATCTGCCGTAAGTTTCGGGAGGAAGGCTCATTACACTTTCCCGAAGCCAGCGGGTGAAATACTCCGATACAGGAAGGTCGCAGACCTGCTGCATCGTTTCCGGGTTGAACTCCTTTTGTGTTTGACGCAACAGGGATTCAGCCCGCTTTTTGTTTCCCTTGACGGGAAGGCCAGTGCTGATTGATTTGGTTCTGCGCTTTCCGGTCGTGTCCTTCCAGCTTAGAATCATCTGATATGTACCGTTTTGTTCTCTCAGGTGTCCAGCTACATTTATCATATTAAGGCTCCTTTCTGCCTGTAGCTAAACGCCGCTCTCTTAGGCACCCATAGTTTAGAATAAACGAGGATGCTTTGCAAGGATGGCGCAAGGGATTTTAGGACGCGCATCCCTCCTGATGGTCAAGTTTGATTGACCAGATACTCTACAACGCAGAGTTTCGGGATTTTGTAACTGCGCCCCACACGAGCAGAGCGAATCTTGTTTTCCTTAACAAGCAGATAAGCATTCTTGCGGCAGATGCCCAGCATTTCCTGAAGAATCTCAACCGATACGACATCAGGATATTTTTTGAACATGGTCAGATATTTCTCTGTCTGACGAGTATGTTCGTCCTGCTGAATCAACGTGCAGGATGCAATTTCACTCATCGTAGTTCGCTCCATTTCAGTTCAATATGTTCATTATGTTTATAAGGCACAAGAAGATACTATATGTAATATATGGGCGGCATTTATACAGATGCCGCCCATATTGCCAAGGGGATATGCTTGATTTTAGAACTTCATCGGCAGAGCGTCCTTGCGACCTTTGCCGTTGTAGGCCATGTAGATGGGGAAAACGTATTTCTTCCATCCGGGCAGCTTGGCGGGATTATCTCTGCCGACACGGTAGATCTCCATAGGATGGACGCTGCCCAGCGCACGGACGAGCCGTTCTTCGCTGAACTCACCATGATACAGTTCCACGAAGTGCATCACGCCCCGCAGGACAGATGCACGGAACGAATCGGGCTTACCGTCCCACGCAGCCACGATCAGCCGCAGGGATTCGCAGTAGATCTTCTCGCCCATCTGGTTGTACAGCTTGAGAGCGGTGCCCACGCAGCTGATACGGTAGTCGCTCAGCTGCAGGCTGTCATAATTGAACGCCAGACCCACCCGGTTGGTGGCTGCGAGAAACGCTTTGGACGGAGCATCGCCGCCCACGACCTTGGCGCGCAGCTTGATGCCCGCCGTCAGGGGTGCGGAGTGGCCGTTCTGCTCAGCAAAGAACAGGGCTTCCTGCTCCATCGTCAAGCCGGTGTAGACCTTGCAGAGAATCGGCAAATCCTTGCCGCCATTGCGGAGAATGCGCCCCTCGATGGTGTGCTGACCGTCCACCACATAATATCTGCCGTTGCGGAAGCTGACTTTCGGCTCGTTGGCGATATACTCGTTAAAGTCGGTGGCAATCAGTTCCACCTGACTGCGATGTACTCGCCGCTGATAGACCTCACGAGGATAGATCAGCTTACTACTGTGAATCACCATCATCTGGTAAGGCGGGGTGATATTGAAAGAAGCGGCAAAATTGTTCGTGTCGTTTTTCAGGCGCATCGCATTTCCTCCTTGATTCGCCAAATGTATTTTTCGGCTTCGGTCAAAATCTCAGCCACCTGCTTCTTACGCTTCGGGCTGGTGAGCAGGCTGGGATTAAAGGTGAAGCTGTATTCGAGCCGCTGGATCATGGCATGAACAGCGGATTGCAGTTCGGTGTATAACATCATTTCTTCGACCGTCCCTGCGTCCTCAAAATCGGATTTGATGGGCGTGTAGGGATAGACAGGCGGCTTTCCATCAACCGTTTCAGGCGGCGCGTAAGCTGCTGTGGAGCGGATGATTGGTTTCAGCTTCTGGATGCTCCCCATCGGGTTCAGGGCAAGGCTGATCTTCACAGCATCATCGACCCGGCTCATTTCTTCCGGGGTGAGGTGTCCTGCAAAATTCTGGACACGGCTCTTGTCAATGGTGAAGATCTGCTCAGCTTGAACGATGGAAGGCTCCAGCTTTTCCGGTTCCACCAGACAATGGGTCGGCTGCGCAGCTTTCTTTTCTGTCTTACTTGTCAAAGTCGCAACGATCAAAGTCGGTGAATAGGTATTGCCCACATCGTTTTGCAGGATGACCGCAGGGCGGGTTCCGCTTTGCTCGGAACCTGTGCTGCTGTCCAGTCGAATGAAATAGATGTCTCCGCGTTGGAATTTTAAAGTTGATTCCAATTGCGAAACCTCCGTTTGGATATGTAAGAAGCCCGCTGTACCTCCTAGGCAGCGGGCTTCTGTTAAAATATGAAAGCGGTTTTATTTATACGGTACGAATCACCTCCCCGGTGATTGGAATGAAGCACCCGCATCAGCGGTGCATGACAACGTAATCGTGACCGCGCCGGGTCTGGCAGACGGTGCATACATCCATGCTCTTGTCTGCGCTCGGCACAAGAGCGATTTTGAAAGCCTTAGCCTCTACGAAATGCCGCAGACAGGTCGCACAGAGGGTTCGGATGGACTTGATCATTTCCGGGGTCAGTTCCATCTCCTCGTATATCTCCTGTTCGCGCACCGTAGGATTCAACTCATCCATTTGAGTAGTCCTCCGTGTTTGAAAAAGTGAATGGCGGATAAATATGTAAAAGAACAGGAGTGACCGAAGACCAAAAACAGCATTCGGCCGCTCCTGATAAAATATGTTAAGGTCTCGCATATTCGCCCTCGGCTCCCTGCGAGTGGGGAATCATTCGGCAGCGGACTTGTACCGCTTCATTGGCATTTCAGCCACCCCGCCTACATTCTGACCGGGCCGCGAATTACGGAAGTATCATTATCGAAGTACCGAACAACTGAACTCTTCAATTTTCAAGGTTCGTGAGTGTGGACATTTTGCCAGCAGTGGGAGCCGCTTTTGAAATTGTCCCCTCACTTGGTAGGCATCGAAAATGGTCATTCTACACCCTGAAAATAAAAGTTCTTCAAAAATTTAGTGATTTTCAAAATTCGCTTGCTTATATTTTGCTGTGCAATGCGATATGCTTTCGATAATTCAACAGTGTTATAACCTTCATAAACATACAAGGTTAAAATTTCCAAGTCCTCATCGTTCAGGTTTTCGAGAGCAAAGAGTAATTTTTCATCTTCAATCCCTCCAATCCATGTAAAGCGGCTCTTAGTTTCGTGGTAGTGTTCGGTAATGGAAATGGCTTCCTTATACTTGTTCATAAGGGGCGAATAGGATTCTTCGCCCTGCTCAAAGGAAGGGGCAGCAATCTCCTGCGTATGGTTCTGGTAAGAACGCGCAGCATTGAAAACAGACCAGTCATACTCATACATTGCCTGAATTGCTTCGCTGCTCATGCCAGCGTCCTCATACTGTTTGCGAATGATAGTCCACTGACGGTCAAAGTTCTTTTTTTCCAGGCCATAGTTGAAGCCCATGTTAAACCTCCAAATTTTCGATAAAACGTGAAAAGTCGAAAATTCGAAGTTGCTAGGGATACCGTGCGGCCAGTTCCAGCCACGAAAAACGGGCAAAAAGAAACATGAAGTGTCCTTTCCGCCGGATGCGGAGGTTGAGGACACTTCACTGCAGGACAGTTTGCGGGCTTTTCTTGGCAACAAAAAAGAGATGCACTAAAGAAAAGGGTACCGACACTGTTTTCCATCCGAAGATGGAAAGCGGTATAAGTATCCTCAGCCCTTAATGCATCTCAGGCATTCGATATTTTTTGTGTGAGTTTTGATAGCAAATAAATAAGCTGCAACTCACTTCAAGAGCTGCAGCTTACCGTCATAAGATATTTTTAATGTGAATATTGCTCGGTTCTTTGCAGAACCTAAATATCCAATCTATACAGATTTTCACCTTTGTCACCTCTTTTTGGGTTGCCCGTGTTTAGCAAGTAATCTTGAGATCACTTCAAGTCACTCTTGTGGTGATTTATCAAACTACCGGAACGAATTAGAATGAATATGAGGTGAGCTTTGATGAACAATCCACTGGATGAGTTTGGTGCAAAAGTTCGTGCAGAGCGAGAAGCCAGAGGTCTGACCCAGAAGCAGCTTGCCGAAAAATTGGGCATGAGTCACCGCACTGTTATGCAGGCGGAGATCTGCCGCAGCAATCCAAAGATGGAAACGGTCATTCTTCTGGCAAAGGAACTGAACATCAGTTTGGATGCACTCGTGTTCCCAGAAACGGCAACGCCGAATGCAGTGCCAAAGTGTGTTTATGACTTCTTTCGCGGAAAGACAGAGAGCGAAGCCGAAAAGCTGATCGACATCTGTCGGCGAATCGACGAACTGAATCATGCAAAGTAAGGCATCGGATGCTGTGAGCATCTGGTGTCTTTCTTTTTGCAAAGAAAAAAGCAGCGAAACATGACGTTTCGCTGCTCTTGGCGTATCATCATGTGAATTAGGAAAAACTCTCCCCATTTTCAGGTAGATGATACCAAATGAATTCTTCGATATGGTTTAGTCTTGCATAAGGTTTGCCCAAGAAAATTCTTACGGTTCAAATTTATAGCCGATGCCACGGATGCTCTTAATCAGGTCTGCAACATCCGAGAAATGTTTCAGTTTCTTTTTAAGGTTGCTGATATGGCTGGACAGTGCATTACGAGAGTAAAAAGCAGAATCGTTATGCCAGATGGCATCCATCATCATTTCATGCGTGAATACCTGCTTCTGGTTCAGCAGAAGCAATGCCAGAATATCAAACTCTTTTTCCGTCAGGTCAACAGCCACGCCATCAATGCTCACCGAACGCTGTTCAAGGCAGATTTGCAGATTTTTGACCTTGATCACAGTGGATTTGTGTTCGCATTGCAACGGACATTCTTCGGGAATGCGCACTTCGCTCTCCGTAGGCTGCACATAGTTACAAATTATATCAGGAGAAGTAACAATGATTGGAATCGTCTGGATTTTCTGCAGCGTTTCAATCTGTTCCTCTGAAACCGCCCTTGTACAGATCGCAACACAGATATAATTCCTGTTGCTGAGCATACAAACTGCGTGATCAAAATCATCTGTGCAGTCCAGTTCCAGTCCAAGCTGTTTCCAAATGCCGATTTTGGCGATGGTGGCCGTACTTTGTGTATATCCAATTCCCAATACATGAGATGCCATTTGCTTTTAACCTCCGGGTTCTTTTGATAATGCTGCTATTTTAGGAGATTCACCGCCCTTCAAATTAAATACTTTTAGATAAATAATCTTTTATAAGTATAAACGCTACCACCGTCACCGTCAATTTTAATAAGTTTGCATTTTATCAAATATTGCAGAAAGGTTATATGGAACAAACTTAATATTTACATTATTGAATCTATGATTGCGAGGTTGGCATACGGAACCGTAAACGCTATACAGACCTCTTGACAAAATCCAGCAGAAGAATAAAATAAATGCAGTTATTGATAAATTGATTTATCGAAAGAAGTGACAGAACAATGCCTGCAAAGAAACAGGTGACAAAAGAAATGATCCTTGGTGCAGCCCTCCGGGTGCTGATGGAAGGCGGAACGGAAGCTGTCAATGTAAAAAGCCTTGCCGCAGAACTGGGATGCTCTACCCAGCCGATTTATCTGTCGTTTGACAATATGGATGCACTGCGCAAAGAACTGATTCCAACAGCAGTGAACAAGTTTGTCGAACTGATGCAGAAAGAGTGCGGTTCAACACGGGTGCATCTGTACGGCATCGAGTACATTTGTCTTGCCAGGCAGCAGCCGGAACTGTTCCGGTTCTTATTCATGAGGTCACAGGCATTTGCCGAAATGAAACAGGTGCTTTTGCCCATAATTGACCGTACCATAGACGAACTGATGGAGCAGTACCATCTTGACCGAGCCGCCGCCGATGAACTGCACGACCAGCTTTGGATGCACACCCATGGTATCGCAGCCATGATTGCGACAGACTACTGCGATTGGGATATGAGCAAGGCTCAGCGGATGCTGAACCGCTGCCAGAAAGCTCTTGTGAGGGAATACGAGGCGTAAAAATGTTTTCCAACAAGGATTTAAGAAATCTGATCTTTCCACTGTTCATTGAACAGTTTCTTCTGATGTTCGTGGGAATCGCGGACACTTTTGTGGTCAGCTTTTCCAGCGAAGCGGATGTTTCGGGCGTATCGCTGGTGACGTCCTTTAACACGGTGATGATTTTCCTGTTTACGGCTCTTTCGGCGGGCGGTGCGGTCATTATCAGCCAGTATATCGGCTGTGACGATAAAAAGATGGCGTCCAGAGCTGCCGGTCAGCTGCTGACGATTTCCTGCCTGATTTCAGCGACCTTGACCATACTCATCCTGTGTTTCCGCAAGCCGCTCCTGCGGCTTCTGTTCGGGCAGATCGAGCCGGATGTCATGGCGGCTTGCGAATCCTATCTGTTTATCACCACACTGTCGCTTCCAGCCTTGGCGGTTTATGATGCTGGTGCCGCCCTCTGCCGCAGCATTGGTAAGACCAATGTGACCATGTATATCTCCCTTGTGACCAATATCATCAATGTGGTGGGCAACTGCGTGGGTGTGTTCGGACTGCATCTAGGAGCGGCTGGTGTGGCTTGGCCATCGCTCATTTCTCGCACCCTTTCAGCGGTAGCCGTTACCGCTTTCTGCTTTCAGAAGACAAACGCTGTGCAGTATCACGGCCCGGATATTCTGGCATGGGATGGCGGTACGCAGAAGAAAATCATGGGGATTGCACTGCCCAACGGTCTGGAAAACGGGGTGCATCAATTGGTCAAGGTAGCCCTTTCCAGCATGGTTGCATTGTTCGGCACCTACCAGATCGCAGCAAACGGTGTGGCGCAAAGTATCTGGTCGCTAGCATCTATTATGGGGCTGGCAATGGCTCCCGTGTATACCACGGTCATTGGGCAGTGTATGGGCGCACGGGATATTGATGCCGCCAATTTTTATTTCAAAAAGCTGAATCGTATCACGCTGGTACTGTCGATTTTGTGGAACGCCTTTGTGTTCGCCCTGACACCGCTCATCGTGCGGTATTCGGCTATTTCGCCGGAGGCAAAGTCGCTGGTCATCTGGCTGGTACTTATCAACAACATCTTTAACGGTCTTGCCTATCCTTTTGCCGGGAGCTTAGGCAATGGCCTGCGCGCAGCAGGTGATGTCACCTTTACGATGGTCGTTTCCATTTCGTTGACGATTGGCGCACGGCTGCTTTTCTCGGCCCTGTTTGGTCTGTATTTCGGCTGGGGTGTTATCGGAGTTGCCATAGGTATGAGCATGGATCTTGTATTCCGCGGTGCGATTTTCATTTGGCGTTATAAATCTCAGAAGTGGACAAGGTTTCAGTTGATATAAGCTATTTCTATCCGAGTGCATCTACGAGAAATCCCATGTCCTACACCATATTTTGGTCTGGACATGGGATTTTTTCATCTTATTTTTTGGAGGAAACAGGCGACTTCAGTTCTATAAAACCGTCCTGCGGCATTGCATCCGGGATAAATTCCAGACACATCAACGTATTCAGGCACCATTGCGATACCCAGTTCGTCGAGATGCCGGGAATCTCCTGATACGGGCCATCGGCGGCAAAACCGTTCACATAGGAATGGGGTGCAAAGGCATCTGTTCCAGCGTTCTGCGGAACACTTTCCATCAGGACAGCCCATGTTTTCTTTGCAAGTTCCGCATCATGGGTGTTTGCCGCACTGAATGCCGAAACTGCCGTGGCAAACATTGGCCAGCTGAAAGGACGGTTCACGATTTGCCCGTGGGTCCGTCTGGTCTTTTCTTCTGCCGGAAGATAATAGAACTTGCCCAGCCGGGTCAGCAGCGTTTTCAGAGTATCATCCTCCAGCAGATCGGCAGTTTCCAGCCAGATCTGCGGCCCGCCCATGCAGATCTGCAAATGCTGGTTGGGGGTGTTCTCAATCTCGCCGTGGTAGATCAGATGCCCGGTTTCCGGGTCATAGTAATAATCCGGCCCGGATGCAAAGCCGTATGGTGTGGCAGCAATATCACGGATGCCGGTCTCAATTTTGCGCCGGTAGGCTTCATCCAGTGTCCGCTCGTAGTGGGTCATCCAGTTCGACACATAACTCGACCAATCCGGCCCACTGCGAGCAGAGGGAACAATAACGCCATCCGGCCGCTTTTCCATGCTGTGCGGGTTCTGGCTCATGGAAACGTCGGCATCTTTCACGTCTTCCATGACCTCGCCAAGCCGTGCGTCCCCGGTCAGATAGAACAGGAAACGGTGGTGTCCCGCCATGCCGATGCGTGGTTCTTTGCAGGAGCAGCCCCAGTGCCGTACATTATGGCGGGAACCCAGCCCCTTGAGTGGGCCGAAATGGTAGGTGTCCACTTCGGATGCGTGTCGGCTCATCGCTTCGGCAAGGCTGAAAACATCCTCACGCCCGGTGTGCAGGAAATAGAGCCACAGCCAGTAGGTCGGCACCAGTTCGGTATTCTGCCACGCATAGCCGCCAACATCGTACTTCCAGCAATGGCGCATCGGGTCGTAGGTGTGCATTACATCGCCGTAGTCAAACAGGCCGTACCAATGCCGCGCTTCCACCTCGCGTTGGTAGAACGAGAACGCCCGGTCAAGAGCGGTTTCCAGCTGCTCCCCGGCCTTTGTTTCAGGATGTGGAAGCCCCCAATAGCCAAATGCACGTTTTTCGTGGTAATACGCCGGGTCTGCCACAACGACCGGCGGCTTTTGCAGTCGGTCGGCAAACTGCCGGAGCTGCTGTTCGGAGGGCAGGCTGTCCGTGAACTGCACCCGGCATTCGCTGGTCACTCCGATGCCGTAGGCACTGGGGCGTAAATCTTCAAACCCCTCATAGCAGGTCATGGGATGACTTTTGGTGTCATAGTGCCGGAAATCATAGGCTTCCTGCAAGGGCGAATAGAACCACAAGGACAACTGTGCATTTTCCTGATCCAACGCATTTGCGGCCAGACCACCGGGATATTTCTGCCAGAAATCCCGGATGCCTGCCATCACGCCGCCATTTTCTCCGGTCAGTGCCATAACGCCCGGTGCCCTTGCACCCTCCTGTGCGCGGATGCGGCAGCACGCAGTATGGGTCGCCTTAAAAATGGCATAATGTCGGTTGCTGTCCTGCACCAGATGATACTGCCGCCAGATGGGAATATCCTGTGAGGCCTGTTTCATATCCTCTGACGCATTTGCAGCAGAAATCTCGCCGTTCAGCTGTGCCTGACAGACTTTCGGCCCAAGATGTGGAAACCTTGAATCCAGATTCTGCGGACATTCATGGAACACCTTGTCCGCTTGCAGATATTGCACATGGCGAGTGTATACCGCACCGGAAAGCTCCGTTTCAAACCGGATGCCCATTCCTTTGAGGAAATCCCGCTGTTCCACACCGTCAAACAGGAAGGTGTGGACAAAGCGCATTTCTGCGCTGACCTTCCAGACCGAGAGCCGTATCACAAAAGGCATGGAGCAACACTCGCCGTGTGTGTTCTCTCCGTAAAATGCAACGGTCGCCTGCAAAGGGCCTGCTTCTTCCAGAACAGCCTTTTGAACCACGCCGTGGAACTTCTGCACCCGTGTTTCCAGCACATCTTCCGTTTCGTTCCGGCGTTCCAGCAGAAAGACCGGGTAGACCTTGTGTGCGGCCTTTCGCCCGGAAACAGAAATATCCTGCACCAGAAAATCACAGTGCAGGTTTTCTCCCAGAGGAACGGTCAGCCGGAGTACGCCGGTATCCAGTGTACAGGCATCCGGGCCTTTTATGATCTGAATTCCGCTGTCCGGCTGCTCTTTTGGAGTTGGCAAAAGTTCTGCACCCTCTTTCAGCAGTGCCGCATCGGTGGTATGCGCACTCCATTTGATGCTTCCATCCGGCCAGAACGCCATAGGCTTGCTCTGCAATGGCAGTGTTTTTCCGTCTGGTGCTGTCAGCTGGAACGATGCAGCCGGGACCTCGCCTTTTTCCCAGACACCGCCGAAGGTAACAAAGCCGCTTGCCGTCCGTCCTTGTAAGCAATGTACTTTCATGCTGTATTCTCCCTTCCGAAGTTCTTTCTGGCTCCATTATAGAAGCCGCTTTTCCCAGCGTCTATATCAATAATTTTTCATTCTATCAAGAATCACAGGCAGATAAAAACAAAGACGCCCTCCCACAAAGGGGAGGGCGCATGATGAAGGAGAAAATGAAGAAAGCAAATTGCGGATGGGTTTGAAATGTGGTTCAGAGGGCTGACATAAAAGCAATGTCCTCTGCGGCGCAGCTCAGGATGACTTCTTCCCGAAGGAGCGGAATGTCCCGATTCTGCTGGTGCAGCCATTTGGAGATGGCATCATACTGGATGCAGCCTTTTCCCAGCGGGCAAGGCCCATAAGTATCGTCAGTCCCCGTAGAACCGTAGGTGAAGTCCTTGATGTGAATGGCATCCACGCGGGAACCGATCAGAGAAAGCCAGTCATTCCACAGCTTTGCCTGATGGGGGATGTTGTGGTTTTCCAGCACATTGGCCGGGTCGAAGATGAAGTGCAGATGCTCCGGGTCGGCCACATGGTCGATGAGCTGCTGCACCACCTCCAGACTGTCCAGCGGATGCCAGTAGACCGGCTCTACCGCAAAGATGGCGTCTGTTTTTGCAGCAGCTTCCACGATGCGAAGAATGCTGTCGAACATCCATTCGCGCCGTGCGGCGCGTTCTTCTGCATCCAGATGCAGATAGGACGTTTCACTGCCGACGCAGTGACCGCCTGCAAGATGCTGCCAGCCCAGAACACGGCAGACATTCTGCACAGCAGCGGCACGTTTTTCTGCGTCCGGGTCGCTCAAGTCCTGATAACAGCCCAGCACAGAGATCTCGACCTGATGGGCGGAAAAACCACTCCGAAGGGTTTCCAACTGTTCCGGCGAGATATGTTGATAATCGTTGATGCCCTCAATGGCCTTTGGCACAGCGACCTGTGCAGCCTGATAACCAGCGTTGTGCAGAATCAATGCCAGTTCCTGCGCCGGGTGCTTGCCATAATCGTGGGCACGGCAGCCAATCTTCATAGCAGGTGCCTTTCTTTACTGGGGCTGCTTGCCGATGTAAGCGAGGATGCCGCCATCAACGTACAGGATCAGGCCATTGACAAAATCGGATGCCTCGGATGCGAGGAACACGGCAGGGCCACCCAGATCTTCGGCTTCACCCCAGCGGCCTGCAGGGGTCTTGGCCACGATAAACTGGTCGAAGGGATGACGGCTTCCATCGGGCTGAATTTCGCGCAGAGGTGCGGTCTGCGGGGTAGCAATGTAGCCGGGGCCAATGCCGTTGCACTGGATGTTGTAAGCACCGTACTCAGAAGCAATGTTCTTGGTCAGCATCTTCAGACCGCCTTTTGCGGCAGCGTAAGCAGAAACCGTTTCGCGGCCCAGTTCGCTCATCATGGAGCAGATGTTGATGATCTTGCCGCCGCCCTGTGCGATCATGTCAGGGATGATGGCCTTTGCCACGATGAAGGGCGCGTTCAGGTCAACATCAATGACCTGACGGAACTGTGCTGCGCTCATCTCAGTCATGGGGATGCGCTTGATGATGCCGGCGTTGTTGACCAGAATGTTGATGTGGCCGGCTTCCTCGGTGATCTTGGCAACCATGGCGTTGACGGCGTCCTCGTCGGTAACATCGCAGACATAACCGTGAGCCTTGATGCCGGCTTCTTCATAAGCAGCGATGCCATTGTCCACCAGTTCCTGCTTGATGTCGTTGAACACGATAGTCGCACCATTCGCGGCCAGTGCCTTTGCAATGGCCATGCCGATGCCGTAGGATGCGCCGGTAATGAGTGCGACCTTGCCGGTCAGGTCAAAGGATTTGGGAGTGCAGATAGCCATAATAGTAGTCCTCCATAAAGGTCAGTGAAATATCATTCAAAGGTTTCCAGTGCTTCCACCAGTGCAAGGATGGTCAGCGACTGGCCGTATGCCATGGGAGCAATCAGAATGTTCTTGTAGTGGTCGCGGTCATAGCCCATGCCGGTGCCGCCGGACACTTTCAGCACCGTACCATCGGTGTCGATGTTCTTGAGGATGGCGCGGATGGCTTTCTGGGCGCAAGGCAGGTAGGAATCATCCAGAATCCCCATGCGGATGCCCTTCAGGATGCCAGCGGTGATGGCAGCAGAACCGGAAGTTTCTTCGTAGCTGGTGGGGTCGTCCAGAACGGTGTGCCACAGGCCGTCCTCGCCCTGCAGGTCACGCAGCGCACGAACCTGTGCTTTGTAGGTGTCCAGAATGAACGCCTTGACCCCCTGATTCAGCGTACCCTTGAACATATCCAGATAGTCCAGAATACCCAGCGTGAACCAGCTGTTGCCGCGGCACCAGAACACGCCGCCGAAGTTGTCCATCCGATTGAACGACCAGCCGTGGAAGAACAGGCCGGTGTGGGTATCGTACAGATACTTGATGTGCATCAGCACCTGCTTGATGGATTCATCGATCCACTCCTGCTTGCCGTACTTCTGGCCCATCCGGTTCAGGAACAGGACGGTCATGAACAGGGTGTCGATCCACATTTCGCTCTCGTTCAGACGAACGCCCTGACGGTCGCCGTTGGCACTGGTGACGTGCTGGAAACCGCCCTCACGGGTGCGTGGGATGCACTCCATCAGCCACTTTGCCCAGTCCAGACAGAGAGCTTCAAACTCAGGGTCGTGGTAGATCTCGTTCAGTTCACACAGGGTCAGCAGCGGAGTGGTCGTATTGATATTGCGGGAAGGCAGACCCTGCGCAATATTCTCCTTGAACCAGTCGTGCAGGAAGGTGCGGTATTCCTCCGAATCCTGCATCTTGGCAATTTTGAGCAGTCCGTACAGGCCGATGCCCTGCGGCCAGTCCCACTCCTTGATGCCGAAGTCACGGCTGAAAAATCCGATGGCCTCGCCGCCTTCTTTCAAAGTGTCCTCGTTTTCGGGGGCACCAAGGTGCATCAGCTTCTGAATGACGAGATCCAGCTTCTTCTGGATCAGTTCTTTTTTGATTTCGTTTGCCACAAAAAACACCTCATTTATCTGTGCTGTTTTGATTGGTTGAAGTAAGCGATTTGCGATATTGTGCAGGCGTAACGTGCTGATATTTCTTGAACACACGCCCCAGATAGGTGATGCTCTCAAACCCGGTACGGCTTGCGATCTCGGAAACGGAAAGCGTTGTCGTTTCCAACAGGCTCTGCGCCTTTTTT
>OGYN01001397.1_pt1 | contig 19705 bp, 15 predicted proteins | sample 1576551 | NCBI WGS metagenome assembly OGYN01 (sample SAMEA3541589, study PRJEB24748) | human gut metagenome | biome: human gut; feature: human-associated habitat; material: faeces | place: China | collected 2012 | reverse complement strand
AAATCTTTCTCATCCATATCTCTCTATTTTAAATTCCAACTGAAAACAAACACGCGAAATTAGACATCCTGACAAATTATATCTTTTGCGGCAAGTTGTTTTATTGACGAATAGCCACTATATTTGTACGTTGTTTTAAACAGAGTACAGACTAAATTAAAAAGTAAAGCATATGCACAATTGGTTTGAATGTAAGGTCTCTTACGAGAAAATGCTGGAAAATGGCATGCAGAAAAAAGTAACCGAGCCTTACTTGGTAGACGCCCTGTCTTTTACGGAAGCGGAAGCTCGCATCATCGAGGAGATCCGCCCCTTCATCACGGGTGAATTCACGGTAACAGACATCAAACGAGCTCGTTTATCCGAATTATTCTTCAACGAGAATGGTGATCGGTTCTATAAGATCAAGGTTTATTTTATCACGTTGGACGAGAAGAGTGGAGCGGAAAAGAAAACCGCCGCACAAATGCTTGCCCAAGCCACTACGCTGAAAGAGGCCATAGCCGTATTGGAAGATGGAATGAAGGGTACATTGGCGGATTATACCATCGCCTCGGTAACGGAAACCCAGTTGATGGATGTATTCCCATTCGACGCGAACAGTATTCCCGGCGAGAAGAAAAGTGGCGAGGAACTGATAGCGGAGCAAAAACAACAAGCTGAACAAAGAGGATAAAAAACATGAGTATCGCTCAAAACATAGTACAACTGAAAACGTCGCTCCCGCAAGGGGTGACGTTGGTTGCCGTCTCTAAGTTTCACCCGGTGGAGGCTCTATGGGAGGCTTACAACGCCGGACAGCGGGTGTTTGGCGAAAGCAGGGCACAGGAACTGAGCGCCAAGCAAAAAGTACTACCTGAGGATATCGAATGGCATTTTATCGGCCCGTTACAAAGCAATAAGGTAAAAGATATCGCTCCTTTTATTCATTTGATCCATAGCATAGACTCCTTGAAGCTTTTGGCTGAGGTGAATAAACAAGCGAAAAAACACGACCGCACGATCCGGGTATTATTGGAGATCCATGTGGCGCAAGAGGAATCCAAGCACGGACTCAGTCCTGAGGAATGCAAAGAGTTGTTGCGTGACGAGTCCTTGGCCGAATTCCAGCACATTCGTATTTGCGGATTGATGGGCATGGCTACCAATACCGATGATACGGGGTTGATACGGGAAGAATTCCGCAAGATCCATGATTTATTTATCGAACTGAAAGAGACGCTCTGTAAAGATAATGTCGATTTCAAGGAGATATCCATGGGGATGAGCCATGATTACCCGATCGCTATCCAAGAAGGAAGCACCTTGATACGGGTGGGTACCAGTATCTTTGGCGAACGGAAATATTAAAGTAATTATTAAATCTAAATATAGGCAACATGATTGACATTAAAACCCAATACGCAGGGTTGACACTTCGCAATCCGATTATCGTAGGGAGCTCCGGACTCACCAATAAGGCGGAACGTAACAGGGATTTTGAGAAAGCAGGTGCTGGAGCTATCGTATTGAAATCTCTTTTCGAAGAGCAGATCGAGATGCAGAGCGAGGCTTTGATGCAAGACTCCGATTACCCCGAAGCGGCGGATTATATCCGTGGTTATGTAAAAGCGAATCAAGTAAATGATTATCTGGAACTGATCAAGAAGAGCAAGGAATTATGTACGATCCCCATTATCGCCAGCATCAATTGCTATAAGGCGGACGCTTGGATCGACTTTGCCCGCCAAATTGAGTTAGCGGGAGCGGACGCTTTGGAATTGAACGTGTTCTTCATGGAAACCGAACTGACCGAAGATTTCGAGAGTATCCGGGATACGTATGTCAGTATCATCCGCAAGGTAAAAGAGACCGTATCGATTCCGGTTATCATGAAGATCGGAAAGAATTACAGCAATATTCCTTCGCTGGTTAATTTGTTGAAAGTAAACGGTGCTGATGGTGTCGTGCTATTCAATCGTTTCTACCAGCCGGATATCGACATTAATAATATGCAGATCGTTTCGGGTAATGTATTTAGCAATCATTCCGATTTGAGTGACACGATTCGCTGGACGGCTATCGTATCCGGAAAGATCCCGGGAATCAGTATCGCTTCCTCTACCGGTGTGCATGATTGGGAAGATGTCGTTAAATGTCTATTGGCCGGCGCTTCCGCCGTACAGATGTGTAGCGCTGTCTATACACATGGAGCGGAAATCATCTCCCAAGTATTGACTTGCGTGGAAGAGTGGATGCATCAGGCACATTACCAATCCCTTTCCCAATTCCAAGGCAAATTGAATTACGCCAATATCCCGAACCCGGCGATGTATGAGCGTTCACAATTCATGAAATATTTCTCCAACAGAGATTAAAAGAAATACCTAGTAGTAGAGACGGGGCGTGCCCCATCTCATCCCAGCTAAATGGTAACTTAAAGATACTATTCAGACGGTGATGAGACGGGGCACGCCCTGTCTCTACTATAGGGTAATATACAATAGTCTTAATTATTTTCCACTAGAAAGTATTTTTATTAGAAAATAGTTATATCTTTGCATCATCAAACAAGTTATAAAGAAATATGGAACCAATTTGCGCCATAAAGGATATCTATAAGATACTGTACCAGTTCGAGAAAAATTTCTCGGAAGTACATGCTATCACCATCAACGAGGCCATGTTGCTTTGTTGCTTAAAGGATAATGAGGCAAAGTCGGCAGGAATGATTTGCGATTATATCGGTCTTTCAAACTCCCGGGTCTCAAAGGTGATCACCTCTGTCGAGAACAAGGGGTTTATCCGCAGGAACATCAATAAAGAGGATAAGCGGCAAATGTTTTTCTCGCTCACCCCAAAAGGGAAAGAGAAAATACAACAGATGATGCAGGCCGAGCTAAATATGGATAGCCTGTTCAATCAACTCAAAGAATACATACAAAAGGGATGAATCCCTTTTTTTAACTAATTATTGTCTACTAACAAATATGTATAATATAAATTAAATATAAACGGATATGAAGTACTTGATTATTGGAGGTGTAGCCGGTGGAGCTACCGTAGCAGCCCGGCTGCGTAGAATGGACGAGAAAGCGGAAATCATCCTTTTCGAACGTGGAAAATATGTTTCTTACGCAAACTGTGGATTACCTTATTATATAGGAGACACGATCAACGACCGGAATAAATTATTCGTACAAACCGTGAAAGGCTTCACGGATCGATTCCGCATCGATATCCGTACGGAGCAGGAAGTGACCCAAATCCTTCCCGAATCCAAGCAAGTGGAGGTAAAGAAACTCGGCACAGGAGAAACCTACACGGAGACTTACGATAAACTAGTGCTCTCTCCCGGTGCGGAGCCTTTGCGTCCACGCATCGAAGGAATCGAGAGTAAAAAGATATTCACGTTACGTAACGTGCCGGATACGGACACGATCAAGAATTACGTGAACACGGAAAAGCCCCGTACCGCCGTTGTTGTAGGGGGTGGTTTCATCGGCTTGGAGATGGCGGAGAATTTGCATGAGCTGGGTGTCCATGTCACCGTCGTGGAAATGGCTAACCAAGTGATGGCACCCCTCGACTATTCCATGGCCGCTATCGTACATCAGCAATTGATCGGCAAGCAGGTAGGCTTGATGCTGGAAGATGGCGTATCTCGTTTCGAGGAGACTTCCAGAGGCGTGACCGTTCATTTGAAAAGTGGGAAGCAGATCCCGGCGGATATGGTTTTATTGAGTATCGGTGTCCGTCCGGAAACCCGATTGGCCAAGGAAGCGGGACTTACGATCGGAGCACTCGGCGGTATCGCTGTCAATGAATATATGCAGACCTCGAACCCGGATATTTATGCGTTGGGAGATGCCGTGGAAGTACGCCACCTCGTGACAGGCAAACCAGCCTTGATCCCATTGGCGGGTCCAGCGAATAAGCAAGGACGTATCGTAGCCGATAATATCGTATCCGGCAATAAGGAAACTTATGACGGGACGATGGGAACCTCTATCGCCAAGGTATTCGACTTGACGGTCGCCACGGCGGGAGCTAACGCTAAGCTGTTGAAACGGGAAGGAATCGCTTATCAATCCTCCTATACGCATGGAGCCTCGCATGCGGGATATTACCCGGGAGCCGTGCCTTTATCGATCAAGATATTGTTCGCGCCGGAAGACGGACGACTGTTAGGGGCGCAAGTCGTAGGTTTCGGAGGCGTAGACAAACGGATCGAGATGTTAGCGCAAGTTATCCAGCGGAAAGGTACGGTCTATGACCTGACGGAGTTGGAACATGCGTATGCTCCTCCTTATTCAGCCGCTAAAGATCCCGTAAATATGGCCGGGTTCGTAGCGGAGAACCTACTTACGGGAAAAGCGAAAGCGATCCAGTGGAGAGAGATCCAGAACTTATCGCCAGATACCGTACGTATCGATGTCCGTACCCGTGACGAGTACAGCTTAGGGACAATCCCCGGCTTCATCAATATACCGGTTGATGAGTTAAGAGAACATTTGGCGGAACTGCCTAAGGATAAACTAATCGTAGTGACTTGCGCCGTTGGATTAAGGGGCTATTTGGCTTATCGCATCCTGACTCAAAATGGCTTCACGAATGTCCGAAACCTATCCGGTGGTTACAAGACTTGGAGTGTAGCGACAGCAAAGATCAAGAATGAGCCGGCCTGCGCACCTTGTTCGTCCGAAGCTGTTTCTGATAAGGCATCTGGTAAAAGTAGCTCTTGCAAATCGACTCCGGCAGCTACGGCGATTAAGGTAGACGCTTGCGGATTAATGTGTCCGGGACCGATCATGCAGTTGAAAAAGAACTATGAGAACTTGCGGGAAGATGAGTCATTGGAAATCACCGCAACAGATCAGGCTTTCGGAAAAGATGTCTCTTCATGGTGCAAGATAACCGGGGCAGAGTTAGTCTCTCTGGAAAATAAGGGAGGCACGATCGCCGCCACGGTACGAAAAAAAAAAGCTGAATGCAAAATAGCGACAGGTGGTAATAGTGCCGACAACAAGACATTGATCGTTTTCAGCGATGACCTCGATAAGGCGTTGGCCTCATTCGTCATAGCGAACGGGGCTGCCTCCACCGGAAAGAAGGTGACTATGTTCTTTACTTTCTGGGGGCTTAACGTGATTAAGAAACGGGAAAAACCTGCCGTATCTAAAGATATCTTCGGCAAGATGTTTGGCTGGATGCTTCCGGCAAATAGCGAAAAGCTGAAACTATCTAAAATGAATATGGGTGGAGCCGGCAGTTGGATGATGCGCCTTATCATGAGGAAGAAACGGATCGACAGCTTGGAAAGCCTTATGGCACAAGCCGTAGAGAATGGTATCGAGATGATCGCCTGCACGATGAGCATGGACGTAATGGGCGTCAAAAAAGAAGAACTGATGGATAACGTTGTCCTAGGAGGCGTAGCCACCTATCTGGAACGTGCGGAAGACGCAAACGTAAACTTATTCATCTAATTCATTCAAAAAAAATATCCCAGCATATCCACAATAAGGACAATGCTGGGATATTTTATATAAATGATCTGATGCTTATTTAATCATATCAAACCCAGTGTAAGGGATCAACGCTTTCGGGATGCGGATGCCCTCGGGGGTTTGGTTGTTTTCCAATAAGGCGGCTACGATGCGAGGTAAAGCCAAGGCACTACCATTCAAGGTATGGCAAAGTTGCGTTTTCTTATTCTCGTCACGATAGCGGCATTTCAAGCGGTTGGCTTGATACGTATCGAAGTTGGACACGGAGCTAACTTCCAACCAGCGTTGTTGTGCCTCGGAATACACCTCGAAGTCAAAGCAAAGGGCAGCCGTGAAACTCATATCACCCCCACAAAGACGAAGGATGCGATACGGCAACTCCAACTTCTGAAGTAATCCCTCCACATGATTCAACATCTCTTGGTGAGATTGCTTAGAGTGCTCCGGTTTATCGATCCGAACCAACTCCACCTTAGAAAATTCGTGCAAACGATTCAAACCGCGTACATCCTTGCCATAAGAACCTGCCTCACGACGGAAGCATTGTGTATAAGCGCAATTCTTGATCGGTAACTGCTTCTCATCCAGAATGACATCCCGGTAAATATTTGTCACGGGCACCTCCGCTGTCGGGATCAAATAGAGGTCGTCTACCTCGCAATGATACATCTGTCCCTCCTTATCCGGAAGCTGCCCCGTACCATAACCGGAAGCCGAGTTCACCACCGTAGGCGGCATGATCTCCAAGTAACCGGCGTCACGAGCCTCATCCAAGAAGAAGTTGATCAACGCACGTTGCAAACGAGCGCCCTGTCCTTTATAGACCGGGAAACCTGCTCCCGTGATCTTAACACCCAGATCGAAATCAATCAAATCATATTTCTTCGCCAATTCCCAGTGCGGAAGAGCGTTCTTCGGAAGTTCCGTTTCCATACCTCCCATTTTCTCTACCACATTGTCCTCGGCGGAGATACCCTCGGGCACCTCATCGTAAGGTACGTTCGGGATCGTATAAAGTAAGTTCTGCAGCTCCTCGGCAGCCTGATCCATCTCAGCCTGCAAAGCCTTGCTCACCTCCTTGATCTCGGAAACATGTTTCTTAGCGGCCTCCGCCTCTTCCTTCTTGCCCTCTTTCATTAATTGTCCGATCGACTTCGAGGTTGCGTTTACCTCCGCTAGGTTCTTATCTAATTGATTTTGTGCGATACGTCTTTTATCATTCAATTCCAACACTTTATCGATGCTTTCTTTCGCACCCTTAAAATGTTTCTTTTCCAGTCCACGGATTACGGCATCCGTGTTTTCAGCGATTAATTTGATTGTCAACATATTCTATTTATGTTTAATAGTTTTTCTAAGACGCGAATTTAGTAATTTTATTTTACCCTACCACCCGTTAACCAAGTTCTTGTATAATAAGGTTCGCTAAGGCTACTTACCATCACGCCGCTAGAAGTACTGGTATGGATGAAGCGCCCATTTTTCAAGTAAATCCCCACGTGATTCGGAACGCCACGTTTCCCGCCACGACCCGTCTTGAAAAATACCAGATCTCCTTCCTGCAATTTGGCACGACTCACTTTCTTGCAATTATACTTCAGCATATCCGCCGAGGAACGAGCCAGCTGCTTTCCGTATACCTCCCGATAAACGATCGATACGAAACCGGAGCAATCCACGCCCCGTTTCGTGCTCCCTCCCAATTTATGACGTACACCCAACCAACGGGCCCCCTCGTTGTACAAGAATATATTATCTTCCGGTGTGATACGTACCCCATATAAGCGAGCCAACTCCTTCGGTCCCTTGAAATCGGCGGGCAAAGCTACTTTTTGTTGACCACCGCTTGACGGCGCAGGGGATCCTTATAGTAGCTGCCGGTCAGACATATAAGCAGGATAAAGATCCGGATAAACCCTAAAGGAATGCTATTCTTCATATCGTTTTCTCTTAATTAAGGCACGAATATACACATAAAGTTTAGAATGCCCATTATAAGGTTCCTACAATGGGCATTGTAAGGTCGTTAGAATGCCCATCGTAAGGAGCTTTGAATGGGCATCCAAGTTCAAGAAGGTTGAGCAGCTTTCAGATAAGCGTTGAACGCCTCTTTGTAGGCATCCGTCACGTGGATGATCTCCTTCCCGATATAAACGCAATTATTCCGGTCGACGGAGCGGATCTTATCCAACGCCACGATATAAGAACGATGGACCCGCATAAAGCGACCGGAAGGCAGCATCTCTTCCATGGCCTTCATCGTCACGTGGGTGATAAGCGGACGGGCCTCCCCTTCCAGATAGATCATCACGTAATCCTTCAAGCCCGTCACGTATAATATCCGGGAGATTTCCACCTGCCGCAACTGGCTATCCACCCGCACGAAAAGGCTGCCTCTCTCCTCCTTCACGCTACTCATCTCAAACCATTGGCGGGCCTTCTCCGCAGCTCCGAGAAACTTATGGTATCGGATGGGCTTCAGCAGGAAATCGAGGGCATTCACCTCATAGCTATCAAAGGCATACTCCTTAAAGGCGGTCGTGAAGATCACCCTCGTACCGGGGGGCACCATGCGGGAGAGGTTCAGCCCGTCCAGATCCGGCATCTGAATATCCAAGAAAAGCACGTCCACCGAAGACTCACGCAACGTGGAGAGTGCCAGCACCGGATCATTGAAGGAAGCCGCCAGCCTCAGATAAGGCGTACGGCTTACGAAGTCCTCCAGCATCTTCACCGCCAAGGGCTCATCGTCTACGATCATGCAAGTCAGTGTTTTCATAAGCAGTCTCGAAGTGTTATTTGAACAAAGTAACTATTTTCCCGGAGCGCTTGATCATATCGGTAACGACCGGGATAAGCCAGATCCAGCCTACGCCTCAGGTTTTCCAACCCGATCCCCGATCCGCTACGGTTCACATCCGGTTTCGGATGGTCGCTATTCTCGCAGGTAAAAACAAGGTCATCTCCTTCCGCCTTGAAACGAATACGTACGAACGACGACTTACGGCTATTCACGCCATGCTTGAATGCGTTCTCTATTAAAGAGATGAACAAAAGCGGCACGATCCTCATCGGTTTAGGCGGAACTTGCAAATCCACTTCCACGGTAGCCAGTTCATTGCAGCGCAACCTCATCAGCTCGATGTAATTATTCATGAACTCGATCTCGCCTTCCACCGGTACCAGCTCATGGTTCGACTCATAGAGCGTATACCGCAGCAAATCGCTCAATTGCCCGATACTTTCTTGCGCCGTATCTTGGTCTATCTGGACCAAGCTGGATATATTATTCAAGGTATTAAAGAGAAAATGCGGATTCAACTGGTTCTTCAGCCAAGCCAGTTCCGCCTCGGCGTTTTTCTGCCGTTCCTCTTTCAAACGCATCTGCATATCGCCCCAGCGTACGATATAACGGAATCCCACGGCACATCCAACCACTAGCAAATGTAAGAAGAACGCTCCGAAAGAGACCATATACATTCCCGAACGCCATTCGTCCGGGAAATCCGCCTTAGGAGAAAATATCCATAGGTTAGCCCCCGTGATCAATAGCAAATTCATCAACCCAAAGAGCATCTTCCGATCCCGATAAAGCAAATAGGGAACCAATACATAGAAATTAGCGGTGAAAACAATAGCCAACGGAGTAATGAACCCCGTATTAATCTTCCACACCTCGAAAGCCGAACTCGGATTAAAGCGTATGAAAAAATCGATCGCAGGAGGAATCAGCCATAAGGTGATCCACAATAAAGCCTGTCCTCCCGCCAATATATAATCTTGCCTCGTGAGTTTCATAATACGTTTTTTATAAAAGTAAGCGAATCTAACGCCTGCGCCTATGAACGCAAGCGTTTATTCGACGAGTGGCAGGGTCGCTTTAGACGAAAAAAGAATTATCGCTTCTGGATACGAGCCGCATAGCCTCCACCGGGAGCCATACGGATCTTTAATTTGCGATCTGTCGGGACTGGGATTACCTCTTTCTTATAATCACGGGCAGCACGATCGGCATTTATGCCATCCTTGAATAATTCCAAAGTATAATCACCTTCGCCCAAGAAAGACAGGTCTAAATCCAGCTCCCTCGGCGTCCAGTTGGTCAATGCCCCGATATACCAATCATTACCATGACGGCGGGCGATCGCTACATACTCGGAGACCTTTCCATCTAATGAGACCGTCTCATCCCAGATAGTGGGAATGTTAGAGATAAACTCCGTACATTCCTTTTCCCTCCTGTAATTAGACGGGGCATCGCACAACATATTGAAAGGAGACTCGAAGATCACGTAAGTAGCCAACTGGCGGCAACGGGTTCCTTGGCTCATCGGCTCCGAGTTTACCGGGCGATAATTACCTTTAACGGCGTTACGCATAGCGCCTTGCGTATAATCCATCGGGCCGGCGATCATACGGATGAATGGGATCGTGACATCGTACGTCACCATATCGTAAGACTCGGGAGACCATTTCAGTTGCTCCAAGCCATTCACACCCTCATAGTTCAATACGTTCGGATAGGTCCGTTGAAGACCTGTCGGCTTGAATACACCATGGAAATCCACAAGCATCTTATATTTCGCGCATACCTCGGAGGCCTCATAAACAAAGTTCACCATTTCCTGATCGTCACGATCCAAGAAATCCACCTTGAAGCCTTTCACGCCCATATCCGAATAATGCTTCACGACATTCTCCATATCACGGGCGAAAGCCCAATAACCCGCCCAAAGGATAATTCCGACATTCTTGAACTTACCGTAATCCACCAATTCTTGAAGATCGATCTCCGGTATTACTTGCATCATGTCCGCTTGCAGGTTCACGGCCCAGCCCTCATCCAAGATTACGTACTCGATGCCATGCTCGGCGGCGAAGTCGATATAATATTTATAGGTGGGATTATTGATTCCGGCACGGAAATCCACACCGTATAGATTCCAGTCGTTCCACCAATCCCAAGCCACCTTACCCGGCTTGATCCAAGAGATATCGTTTACCCGGGAGGGAGAAGCCAGGCGGTAGACCATATCGCAATCGGCCAACTCCTTATCATTCCGGGAGATTATAAACGCACGCCAAGGGAAAGAACGGGTTCCGGATGTTTTGGCGATATAGTTCTCACGCTCTTTCACCAACATCTGTAACTGATTATGGCCGCCTTGCTCCTTCACTTTCGGATAAGGCGCATGAACCGCTTTCAAGGAAGTTTTTCCCGTCTCGTTATTCAAGAACATCCCGGGAAAATCCTCTAGATCGGCTTCCGTGATACAGACCTTGCGACCGTCTCCCAGATCCACCAAAAGAGGCAGGATCTTCAGGCGTTTATCATTTAGGCTAGAGATCGTCTCGTTTACGTAGGGCTGCTCGAAGGAGTTGAAGAATTGCTCCTCGAACGTCGGCTTCGTACTATTCACGTAAGCGGTGAATGTCTTATAATCCGAGGGGAAGTTATAGACGGCCTCCTCGTCGGCGATAACGATCGGTTCCTTTCTTTTCGTCGTGAAACGGTAAGCGACTCCATCGTTATACACCCTAAAAACCAGCCCGTAGTTTCCCTGAAACGAGATTTGCATCTCATTATAGATATCCTTTACTACGTCCTTCTTATAGAACGGAGAGGGTATCTCCTTGTCTACCGAGGTCTTCGTCACTTTCAAGACTTTCGGGTTAGCGCCAAGTACCTCACCTCCTTGTAAAGTCATAGATACGGCAGAATTCATCACCTCCGAATGATCCTGTACGATAGCGAAAGTGACTTTATCGGCTACCGTAACCTCCACCTTTATATCCCGGTTCGGAGACTGGACTTGGTAATTCTTCTGGGCGATCGATGGGATAGCGCCCATTAAAAAGAGAAAAGCAAATAGAATGTTTTTACTCATGGTTTATTGATTTAAGTTTGTTTATGAATACAAATATATATTATCTTTGTCATATTCATAACAAAAAACAAATAATACCGAAATGATGAGACTTCACAAAATCCTCTTAACGCTCGTATGTTTCACGGTTCTCTCCGCCCACGCACAATGGAAATGGCTCAACCCGCTCGAATGTGGATTCCCTGTCATACAAAACCAAGGATGGACCGAAGAGATCGGAGACCGTTACGTCCGGCTTCCCCAAAGAGCCGAAGGCAAGGTACGTAAACCCGTCTGGGATTTATCGCGCAACTCCGCCGGGTTGGCGATTCATTTTTTCAGCAACGCCCCTGAACTAAAAGTACGCTATCAAGTAAGCGGACCGCTGAATATGCCACATATGCCCACGACAGGCGTATCCGGTGTAGATCTATATAGTATCGATAGCGATGGCCAATGGAGATTTTATTTCGGCGGTTATCCTTCCGGAGATACGCTTCAATATCATTATACAAACATAGGCAAAGATCTGTATCATGACAGGGGCTATGAGTTCCGCCTCTGCCTGCCTCCTTATAATACGATAAAGTGGTTGGAAATCGGCGTGCCCGAAAACGATGAGCTTACGTTTATCCCCGTATCGCCCGAGAAACCGATTCTTTTATACGGAACCTCGATCGCCCAAGGCGCATGCGCCTCTCGCCCGGGCATGACTTGGGGCATGATCTTGCAGCGTTCTCTGGGATATCCGCTTATCAACCTAGGCTTCTCCGGTAACGGACGTTTAGAGAAAGAGGTATTGGATTTTATTTGTGAGATAGACGCACGCCTTTATATCCTTGACTGCCTGCCCAACCTCACGCCAAAGAGCAAAGATGAGATCACGCAACTCGTATCGGACGCAGTCAAGCAAATACGTGCCACCCACTCCTCTCCGATCTTATTAGTGGAGCATGCCGGATATAGCAACGCACTCGCCGACGATACGAAGTTACAAGATTATATACGCATGAACGAAGGAGCTAAAAAAGCATTCGAGGAATTGCAGGCACAAGGGATAAAAGATATCTACTACCTTACACGAGAAGAGCTGGGACCGCACCCGGACGCTTGGGTAGATTACGTCCATCCTTCCGACTGGGGCATGGAAACACAGGCGAACGCCGTAGAGCGGAAAGTACGGGAAATATTACGCATCCCCGAAGGAGACCTCTCTACTACAAAGCCTGTCACCCAGCGCCGGGAACCCAATAATTACGAATGGCAAAAACGTCACCGGGATATTCTCTCGCTGAATCAAAGCAACCCGCCTCGACGGGTGATCCTAGGTAATTCCATCACGCATTTCTGGGGAGGAGAGCCCAAAGGACCGTCCGTGCGAGGTATGGAAACATGGGAGAAAATCATGCGTCCGGCTGGATTCCACAATCTCGGATATGGTTTCGACCGTATCGAGAACGTACTTTGGAGAGTCTATCATGGTGAATTGGATGGATACAAGGCTGAGGAAGTAGTATTGATGATCGGCACGAATAACATCGGAATCAACAATGACAACGAGATCGTGGAAGGCATTCGTTTCTTGCTTTCCGCCATCAAGCAACGGCAGCCGGAGGCCAAGATCAAGGTAATCGGCATCTTGCCCCGCCGCAACCAAGAAGAACGGGTAAGGAATCTCAATCTCCGCATCCGTCAAATGGTCGAGACCGGATGGTACACGTTCAAGAACCCGGGTACGAAGTTGCTTCAGGAAGACGGCAAGATAAACGAATCCTTATTCTCAGACGGATTACACCCGAACGAGGAAGGCTATAAACAAATCGTGGACGAGATCGCCCATTAAGCGATAGTCCCTTTACTCACGAATCAATCCGAGCAACATACGCAACGCCGCCTCTGCCGACAAGCGAATGTTCTCCATACGAGGATTCTCCCCGAAATGATAGCACTCGGAGAGAATCCTTTCCTCATAAGCGGCGGCGATCCAGACCGTTCCTACCGGTTTCGAGGGAGTCCCGCCTCCCGGCCCGGCGATCCCGGAGGTAGCGACGGCACAATCACATCCCAATACCCGCATAGTTCCACGGGCCATCTGCTCCACGACCGGCTGGCTTACGGCCCCGAAAGTGTTCAAGTCCGCCTCGGAGACACCGAGCACATGATGCTTCACCTCGTTGCAATAGGCTACCACGCCCCCGGTGAAGTATTCCGAGCTGCCCGCCATGGAGGTTATCATGCTGGCGATCTTTCCGCCTGTACAACTCTCTGCCGTACCCATCATCAGGTGTCCTGATTTGAGTGCGTCCGCTACTTCTAACTCTATTGGTAAATCATCTACTTCCATTGTTATAATGATACTAGGAGTTTCATTATGGGAAAACAATAGTTTCATTAGGAAGAAACTTTTGTTTTCCCTAGAAGAAACTTTTGTTTCTCTATAGTAAAACTATTTTCCTATAAGACAACCCTAGAAAAAGGAGCGGCATCCATCGGACAGAACTCCTTATCCATATACTTATAATATCCCGTGATAGCTACCATAGCGGCGTTATCCGTGGTGAACGAGAACTTCGGGATATGCACTTTCCAGCCATAACGTTTGGCGTGATCCAAGAATGCCTCACGCAAACCGGAATTGGCCGATACACCTCCGGCGACGGCTACTTCCTTTATATGCAAATCCTTCGCCGCCTTACGCAATTTACTCATCAAGATATCGATTACCGTAGCTTGCAAGGAAGCGCATAGGTCTCGCTTGTTCTTCTCGATAAAATCCGGATCATCTTTCAAATGATCACGCAAGGTATATAAGAAGGAAGTCTTCAGGCCACTGAAGCTATAGTCATATCCGGGGATATGCGGCTTGCTGAACGTAAAGGCATTCGGATTGCCCTCGTTCGCCAAACGATTCACGACTGGGCCACCGGGATAACCCAGTCCCATCACCTTGGCGCATTTGTCGAAAGCCTCTCCCGCTGCGTCGTCGATCGTCTGGCCGATCACCTCCATATCATTATAAGCGTTCACCTTTATGATTTGCGAGTTACCGCCCGAAACCAACAAGCAAAGGAAAGGAAACGACGGAGCATGGTCGTCGTCCGGAGTCTCCTTGATAAAATGAGCCAACACGTGAGCCTGTAAATGATTGACCTCGATCATCGGGATATCCAAGGAAGCGGCCAACCCCTTGGCGAACGAGGTCCCGACCAATAAAGAACCCATCAAACCCGGCCCACGAGTAAACGCCACGGCACTCAACTCGGACTTATCGATGCCGGCACGCTTGATGGCCTCGGCTACTACCGGAATGATATTCTGCTGATGGGCACGGGAAGCCAACTCGGGGACAACCCCGCCATAGGCCTCATGAACGGCTTGACTGGCTATTACGTTGGACAGCATCACGCCGTCACGGATCACCGAAGAGGAAGTGTCATCGCAAGAAGACTCGATTCCTAATATCGTTATACTCATATCTTCATTCTTTTTTCCGCGAATTAACGAAATCTATCGCGATATTGTTGTAGATTTGCGCTAAATAAATAGAAAAGATATCAGAGGACTTAAATACATAATCATTACCCTGCTTACATTATTCTGGATATTCTATGCGTTGCCGGGCATCTTACTGAGAATTCCTTATATTCAAAACAAAGTATCAGAAGTAGCCACAACCCAGTTATCCGGCCACCTCGGTGTGCCCGTAAAGATCGGTAACGTGGATATCGAATGGTTCAATCGTCTGGTACTGGAAGGGCTTTATCTGGAAGACCAAGACGGGAAAGTCATGTTCGAGGCGAATCATGTGGCGGCGGGATTCGAGATCATGCCGTTACTGGAAGGGAAGTTCGTCTTCACGACGGTACGTTTGTTCGGTTTCTCCTTCAATCTACGGAAACACACGCCCCAAAGCCCTTTGAACCTACAATTCGTGATCGACGCTTTCGCCAGTAAGGATTCGATAAAGAAAGAGAAGAATATCGATCTCCGTTTCAACTCCATCATGATCCGAAGAGGTAATTTCAGCTATAACGTGGATAGCGAGAAAGAGACCCCGGGAAAGTTCAACGCCAAGCATATCGATATCAAGAACCTGAGTGCCAAGATATCCCTCAAGGCTTTTAACAAGGACAGCGTGAACGCCCATATCAAGAAGATGAGTTTCGATGAGGCGTCCGGTTTCTCCTTGAATAAGTTATCGCTGAACGTGGTCGGGAACCGGGATAGCGCTTTCGTGCAGGACTTCGAGGTACGCTTGCCGCAGACAGACTTGAAGATCGGGCGTGCCCGGATCGATTTAAGCGAGATCGATAGCCTTCCCGCTCTCTTGAACAACGCTCCGATCGATTTGAATATAACACCTTCGCAAATCTGCCTGAAGGACTTATCCCCTTTCGTCCCGGCGTTCAAGAACTTCGCCGACACGATCGAGTTATCGGCCGAGGCAAACGGCTACATCAATAATTTCAACTTGAAGCGCCTCACCTTGAAATATAGCGATAAGATGCTGTTTATCGGCCAGATGGAATTAAAGAACATCACCCATCCCGAGGAAACGTATCTTTTAGGGAAGGTGAATAAGATGTATATCACGACAGACGGCATCTCCAGTTTGGCCAATAACTTCAATGAGCGTCCGAAGAGTCTCCCGGCCCCGGTCGTCAAATTGGGGACGATCAATTTCACGGGCGAGATATCAGGCTTTTTTGATAACCTAGTCGCTTTCGGAAAATTATCGTCTTCCATCGGCTCCATACAGACAGACTTGATATTCGGTAGCAACAAGGATAAGAATATAGCCGCTTACCTACGGGGACGCATCGCCTCCAGCAACTTGCGGCTCCATGAGTTATTTGGCGAGAATAATCCTTTCGGGGAGGCTCGCTTCGACATCAATATCGATACCCGTAGACCTGTTGGCGGAAATTTCTCCGGAAATATCCAAGCACAAGTCAAGGAGTTCGATTATAAAGCTTATAAATACAAGGATATAAATCTTTCCGGTAATTTCAAGAAGAGTAGTTTCGATGGGACTATCCATGTAAACGATCCCAATGGCGAGTTATACGCCCAAGGTATCTTCCAGCACCAAGGGCAAAACTCCTTGTTTAATTTCACCGCCCGCCTCGATCATTTCCGGCCGGACCGATTGAACCTGACGGACAAATATGAGGCGCCGAATATCTCCTTGGCTTTAAACGCGGATTTCACCGGAGATAATATCGATAATCTGGAAGGTAGCATCACGTTGGACAGTCTTTCTTTCGAGACCACTCCCAGCAGCTTCTTCCTTAAGAAATTCGAAGTAGTTGCCTCGGGGCATAGTCTCGACCGGCAATTAACCATAACGTCCGATATCTTGAATGGAGAGGTCACCGGGTCTTACTCATTCAACACGCTAATCCCCAGCCTTATGAATACGTTCAAGGGATATGTGCCAGCCTTGATCAACACGACCCAGAAAAAACAAATCGTGAAGGAGAATAACTTCGCCCTCCTATTAACGATCGAGAATACGGAAGCGCTTTCTACGACATTGAAACTACCGTTCACGATGGTGCAACCCGGACGGATCACGGGACATTATAATAATATTTATAATAAGTTCCGTATCGAGGCGTGGCTTCCGAAGTTCAATCTCGGGAAATCCATGTTCGAATCCGGCTACTTGGTTTGCGACAATCCGAACGATAAGGTAAACCTCCAATTAAAAACGATTAATTACAACGACAAGGGACTGCGTAATTACCTTGATCTCAAGGCAGACGCTAAAGACAATCTGGTGAATACCATGATTGGGTGGGCGAATAATAAAGAGCGGTTATTTAAGGCCGACATCTCCGCCTCTACCCTTTTTGTCGAGGAGGAAAGCGAGAAAGGGCCGGCCAAGTTACGTACGGAAGTCACGTTGAATAAAAGCCCCCTCATTATTAAAGACACGCTCTGGACCATCAATCCGGCGAATATAACAATTCGTGAGGGCAAGATCGGTATCGAGCATTTCCGGGTAGATCATGAGACCCAGTATTTATCGATGGAAGGGACGATCTCGAAAGATCCGGCAGATACTTTATTGGTAGACTTGAAGCAAATAGAGCTGAGTTATGTCTTCGACGTATTGAATATCCCAGTCTTGCAATTCGGGGGTGAGGCGACCGGTAAGTTCTATGTGAACGACTTATTCAATAGCCGCATGCTAAATACGGATCTGGAAGTAAAGAATTTCTCATTCAACCAAACCCCCTTGGGTCGCCTCAATCTCTTCAGCGAATGGGACGACGCACAGAAAGGTATCCTTATGCTGGGAAGCATCTACAAGAACGACAGCACTTGGACGGATGTGAACGGTTATGTATTTCCAGTCGGGCCCAATGCGGGGCTATCCTTGTATTTCGATGCCAATGATATCAATCTGGCCTTCTTGCAACCCTTTGTCGATACGGTCATAAAGAACTTGCAAGGCCGGGGATTCGGAAGTATACATTTGCACGGCCCCTTTAAGGAGCTGAATGTCGAGGGAGATGCCTATGTCATGGATGGAGGGGTAGGCGTTGATTTCTTGGATACGTATTATACCTTCTCCGATTCCGTCCACCTTGACTCTACGTCCGTCAATTTACGGAATATCACGGTCAAGGATCAATTCGGCAACTCCGGAAAAGTCAGCCTTAAGTTCAATCATCTGCATTTCCGGGATTATAGCTTCCTCGTAAACGTGCAGGGTAATAAGATGTTGATGTATAACGCCAACCAGAAAAAGAATCCGCTGATCTATGGAACGGTATTCGCCAGCGGAACGGCGCAAATCAAGGGCAACGGTAAGTTGATAGACTTTGATATTAACATGAAAAGCGAACCTAAGACCGCTATTTATCTGGACTTCATGAATAATAACTCGGCTACGGACTATGATTTTATCACGTTCGTCGATAAAAGCAAGTTGGCCGCTAACGTAGATTCCACGTCCACACACCCATTGAATATCGTACACGAGACAGACGAGGGAGCCGAGCTACGAATGAACTTCCTCCTTGATATCACACCCGATGCCGATATAGAGCTAATCATGGACCCGATAGCGGGAGACCGTATCAAAGGAAACGCCAGTGGAAGTTTACAAATACAATATGGAACAAGAAGTGATCTTCGTATGTATGGCGACGTGAATATCGTACAAGGAAACTATAATTTCAGCTTACAGCAAATCATCCATAAAGACTTTAAGATCAGAGACGGTAGCACGATCAATTTCCGTGGCGATCCCTTTAATGCCCATATGGATATCAATGCGATCTACAATCTGACCGCAAATATCGGAGACTTGGATCAGAGTCTCTTACTAGAAAGTTCTCGAACAAACATACCCGTCAATTGCGTCTTAAACCTTGAAGGCGCATTGCGCAGCCCGTCTATTTCCTTCGACTTAGAATTTCCGAACTCTAACGAGGAGTTAGAGCGTCAAGTCAAAGCGTTTATAGACACAGAGGATATGATGACCCGGCAAATCGTTTATTTGTTGGTGTTGAATAAATTCTATACACCCGAGTATGCCCAAACGACTTACAAGTCTAGCGAGTTAAACGCCGTGGCTTCATCCGCTATCTCAGCGCAATTATCCAATCTATTAGGTAGTTTCACGGATAAAGTACAAATAGGGACAAACATACGAGCGGGACAGGACGGTTTCAAGGAAGACACGGAATATGAGATGATATTATCCAGCCAGTTGCTAAACAACCGCTTATTGATCAATGGTAATTTCGGTATGAGAAATACGGTCACTACAGGCAAAAATAACACTTTTATCGGAGAGTTCGACCTAGAATATAAGTTGACCCCCTCCGGTGAGATCCGGCTAAAGGCTTATAACCATGCCAGAGATATGTATTTCGGCCTGAAGCAAGCATTAACCATACAAGGTGTAGGTATCATGTACCGGAAAGACTTCACGAACTTCTCTGAGATTTTCAGGAGAAGAAAGAGGCCTCTTTTACCCTTGATCCCCAAAGACTCTACGAATGTCCCTCCCGTAGTCAAAGACTCAACAAATCTTTCACTGCCGACTGATAAGAAGTAAGGGAAGTACTTTTCAATACTTTCTTGCGAAGCCTTTTATCGGCCTCCGGCAAAAGATAATCCCAGATTGTCTTCATTTTAGATAATACCTGATGCTCGCCACCTTCCAACCGGGCAGCATATTCATCCATCAACGACTCATGGAACATGACTAGTTTATCCCGCCTCTCATTCACGGTCAAGACCTGTCCGGACACAAACTCAGTGGCCAGCCAAGGAGAGGCCAATCCGGCTCATCGAGGAGCAGCAGTTTCTTTGTGGCGCAAAGCGCAC
>OGYN01001383.1_pt1 | contig 19832 bp, 16 predicted proteins | sample 1576551 | NCBI WGS metagenome assembly OGYN01 (sample SAMEA3541589, study PRJEB24748) | human gut metagenome | biome: human gut; feature: human-associated habitat; material: faeces | place: China | collected 2012 | reverse complement strand
TCCGCGCCGGAGGCGCGGTAGCGCTCCTGATACAGGGCGTTGATCTCGGAGTAGTTGCCCTTGATGACTGCCGGCGTCACGGCCTCCAGCAGACCGCAGGCGTAGTCCCGGCGCAGCTTGGAGCAGGCTACGCCCACTGCGTCCAGCAGAATGGGCGTTCCATGCTCCGCCGCCGTCCGCGCGGAGAGGCGCATGGCCTCCATCCGCACGTCGGTGATGTTGCCCAGATTCAGCATCAGCGCCCCGGCGGTGGCGGTGATCTCCGACACCTCACGGGGATGCTCCGCCATGATGGGACGGCCGCCCACGGCCAAAATGGCGTTGGCGCACTGGTTGATGGAGATAGGGTTGGTGATGCAGTGGATCAGGAAGCTGCGCTCCCTGACCGCACCGCGAATGTCAGGAATGGGTCGCATCAGCAGGTTTCACCTTCTTGACGATGTAGTAGATGACCGCCGCGGCCGCGCAGACCGCCGGTGCGGCGTAGGACAGGGTGTTCCAGATGGGATTGGTCAGCTCAAAGACGCCGGAGGCCAGCTTGATGACCACAAAGAGGATGCCGCCGAAGGCCGCGATGGTCAGCGCGTCGGACAGGACGGTGCTCTTGTCGGTATAGCCCTTGGCGTTCAGCTTGACCTGCAGCTTTGTCAGCATACCGTTGGACGCCATTTTCCGCAGAAAAACATAGGCGATGCTGCCGCCGATGAGGGTGCCGCAGATGAAGGACGGCACATAGAACATCCAGCTCAGCCCCTCCTTGCCCCACAGGAACGTCATAACGGGGTAGGAGACGATAGCGCCGATGATGCCGGTGCCGATGACCTCGCCGATGACGGCGCAGATGATCTTACCCTTGGACAGGCGGTAAAAAACGCCGGAGAGGAATGCGCCGAACACGGCGCCGGTCAGGGCCAGCGGGGGGATACCCATGGTGGTCATGCGGATAATGCCGATCAGCGTGGCGCAGAGCAGCGAATACCATGGCCCCAGAAAAACAGAACAGACAATGTTGATGAAATGCGCCATGGGACACATACCCTCCACCCGCAGGATGGGCGAGATCACAACGCCCAGCGCAATGAGCATAGCCAGAACCGTCATCTTCAGAATGCTGTTAGAATTTTTCACTTGTATTGCCTCTTTTCATATTTATACGAAGCAACATACTTCGCTCGGTCGAGAATCCATTTTCTCCTCTCACCCCGAAACACGGGTTCCCTCGCAAATTACAAGACACAAGGCGCTCCCCTTCTATCCGCCCGAAACCACTCGGGATAGGTCCACTCACGTCCTTTCTGCCAGAAAAAATAAAAAACGGAAACCACCCGACATGGGTAACTTCCGCAAAGCGCCGATCGCCGTCCCTACGTTGGCATTATCCAAATCAGGTCACCGGTCGAAGGTAACACCTTCCTCTCAGCCTGTCACACAAGCTCCCGTCTGTTCAGTTTTCTGGGTCATTATACACCTGTCCGCGCCCGATTGCAAGAGGGAATTGTCCGTCCGCCCCTCCCTGCCGGCACACGCCGCTCCGCCGCCCGTCCGGGTACGCCGCCCGCCCCCGTCAAATTGTCCTGATTTCAGGACGATAATCCTAAAATCAGGACTGCGTAATTTTTTTGACAATCTTCGCGCCGGTATGTACAATGTCCCCAGAAACACGGAAGGAGTGCTTGGTCATGCAATTCTGGAAAATGAACGGAGCCGGCAATGATTTCATTGTGGTGGACGACCGCGCAAACGCCATCCCCGATGAGAAGTGGCCGGAGATCATCCGTACCCTGTGCGAGCGGCATATGTCCATCGGCGCAGACGGCTTCATGGTGGTGAAAAATCCCACCTACGGCGGCGACTACAAGATGCTGTTCTTCAACTCCGACGGTTCGCTGGGCGAGATGTGCGGCAACGGCGCACGGTGCATCTGCCGCTTCGGCTACGAGAACGGTCTGGCGGGCGAGGTGCAGAAGGTGGAGACGACGGCGGGACTTGTCACCGGCTGGCGCATCGACCGGCAGCACTACCGCGTCCGGCTCAACGACCCCTGCCATATGCGGCTGGAGGACAAGGCGGAGGTGGACGGCGTCACCTACGACTGCGCCTATGTGGAGCTGGGCGACCCCGGCATCCCCCACGCGGCGGTACCCATCGAGAACCTGAAGGACTACGACACGCAGGCGCTGTTCCAGCTGGGCCGCAAGCTCCGCTACTATAAGGACTTCCCCAAGGGCGCCAACGTGAACTTCTACGAGATCATCGGCCCCGACCACGTCTACGAGCGCACCTATGAGCGGGGCGTGGAGGATTTCACCTACGCCTGCGGCACAGGCACCGGCTCTGTGGTGACGGTGCTGACGCTGCTGGGCAAGGTGTCCGGCAAGGGCGTCCGGGTGGACATGACCGGCGGTACGCTGACCATCGACGTGGAGCGGGACAGCGCGGGCCACGTCACCGACCTGTTCCTCACCGGCCCCACCAACATCGTCTGCAAGGGCGAGATCACCGACGAGGCGCTGGACCCTTCTTTATTAAGTATGTAAGCAATATGCTTTACATAGAGAGCAACCAAATCAACCAAACATTGTTAGGAGGAGAAAAATCTAATGGAAAAGAAAGCAGTCGTCAAGAATTATATTTTCCTCGCCATTATGCTGGGCGCGATGGTGCTGGGCGCCATCGTCGGCTGGCTGGCCCCCACCGCTGCCGGCGTCCTGAAGCCCTTCGGCACGGTGTTCATCAACATGATGTTCTGCGTGGTGGTGCCGCTGGTATTCGTGTCTATCGCGGGCTCCATCGCCAACATGAAGAGCATGAAGCGTGCCGGTAAGATCATGGGCACCACCGTGGCGACCTTCGTCATCACCGGTGCCATCGCCGCCGTCATCATGTTCGCGCTGATGAAGATCTTCCCCCCGGTACTGGTTCCCTGGAACGACATCCCCTCTGAGGAGATCGGCGAGTACGCCTCCATCTCCGACATGATCGTCAACTTCTTCACCGCCAGCGACTTCGTGGGTCTGCTGACCCGCAAGGCCATGCTGCCCCTGATCGTGTTCTCCGTGCTGTTCGGCTTCGCCACCAATATGGCGGGCGGCTCTGAGACCCTGGTCGCCAAGTGGCTCAGCAGCATGACCGAGGTCATGATGAAGTTCATCAAGCTCATCACCTACTACGCGCCCGTGGCCTTCTTCGCCATCTTCGCCGGTCTGGTCGCCGACTACGGCCCGCAGATCGCCGGCTCCTATGGCCGCGCCATGGCGGTGTACTATCCCCTGTGCTTCATCTACATCTTCACCGCCTTCCCCCTGTTCGCATGGTTCGGCGGCGGCAAGCACGGTATCAAGACCATGTTCCGCCACATCACCAAGCCCGCTCTGGTGTCTCTTGGCACCTGCTCCTCTGTGGCTACCATCCCCACCAACCTGGAAGAGGCTGAGGATACCGGCGTCAGCAAGGACGTGGCCGAGATGGTGGTGCCTCTGGGCGCTACCACGCACATGGACGGCTCCTGCTTCTCCTGCGTGCTGAAGATCGCCTTCGTGTGGGGCGTGTTCGGTCAGGAAATGAGCTGGGGCTCTCTGATCCCCATCGTCCTCGTGGCGGTGCTGTCCTCCGTCGGTATGTCCGGCGTCCCCGGCGGCGGCTACATCGGCGAGTACATCATCTGCTCCATCTTCTTCCCCAACCAGATCGAGCTGGCGTTCCCCATCCTGGTCGCCATCGGCAACCTGGTCGATCCTCCCGCCACCATGATCAACTCCGCCGGCGACTATGTGGTGACCTACATCGTCTCCCGCTTCGCGGACGGCAAGGATTGGCTGGACAAGGCAATTGCTAAGAAGAACGCTGCCGCCAAGGCCGAGTGACCTGAGCATTTTCGTACCTCCTCTGCTCTCAGCAGACGGGCAGGGGACTGCGGTGTGGTTGAGCCGCAGTCCCCCCGCCCTCTCTCTTTTCCCCGCAAACAAGCGATATCCTGTTATTTTTCTCGTTAGAACTCTTAAATTCGCGCATTCGGCTCAGTGGGAGCCTTCCCATACATAGGACTTGTCCCGCCTCCGGCGGGCAGGAGAGAAAGGAATTTACCATGATCTGTGACAACATCACCATCGGCGCCAATGGGCATCTGCACTTTGCCGGGCAGGATACCGTGGCGCTGGCCAAGCAGTACGGCACGCCCCTGTACCTGCTGGATGAGGACTACATCCGCCACCAGTGCCGGGTATATCAGAACGCCTTCAAGAAGCACTTCGGCCCCACCAGCCGCCCCCTGTATGCCAGCAAGGCCAACTCCTTCAAGCGCATCTACGAGATCATGCGGGAGGAGGGCATGGGCATCGACGTGGTGTCCTCCGGCGAGATCTACACCGCGCTGCAGGCGGGCTACGACCTGAGCCACGCCTACTTCCACAGCAACAACAAGACGGACGAGGACATCGTCTACGGTATGGACAACCACATCGGCTACTTCGTGGCCGACAACGTGGAGGAGATCAAGGCCATCGAGGCCGAGGCCGGCCGCCGCGGTATACGCCAGAAGGTGCTGCTGCGCCTGACGCCGGGCATCGACCCCCACACCTACGAGGCCATCGCCACCGGCAAGGTGGACAGCAAGTTCGGCTCCGCCATCGAAACGGGACAGGCCGAGGAGATCACCGTCTTCACGCTGGCGCAGCCCCATGTAGAGCTGATGGGCTTCCACTGCCATGTAGGCTCACAGGTCTTCGGCGAGGATATCTTCGAGCGCGCCGCCGTCATCATGCTGGAGTTCATCGCCTCCATGAAGGAGAAGCACGGCTACGTGGCCAAGCAGCTGGATCTGGGCGGCGGCTACGGCGTGCGCTACGTGGAGAGCGACCCCTATCTGGACGTGGACACCAAGGTCAGTCAGGTGGCAGCCGCCATCAAGGCCGCCTGCCAGCGTCTGGCCATCGAGATGCCGGAGATCCACATGGAGCCGGGCCGCAGCATCGTAGGTGCGGCGGGTATGACGCTGTACACCTGCGGCACAGTGAAAAAGATCCCCGGCTACAAGAACTATGTCTCTATCGACGGCGGTATGCCGGATAACCCCCGCTTCGCCCTGTATAAGTCCAACTACACCTGCCTGCTGGCCAACAAGATGCAGGAGGCGTGCGACTTCGAGGCCTCCGTGGTGGGACGCTGCTGCGAGAGCGGCGACATCATTCAGGAGCACGTGATGCTGCCCTCCTCCGTGAACCGCGGCGACATCGTGGCGGTCTGCACCACCGGTGCGTACAACTACTCCATGGCCTCCAACTACAACCGGCTGCCCCGCGCCCCCATCGTTATGCTCCGGGGCGGCGAGAGCTACGAGGCGGTCCGTCGGGAGACGCTGGCCGATCTCTGTAAATGTGATCTTTGATCATCCCCCCCTTGGGAAAGCAGAGCCTGCTGCATCCGCCGCAGGCTTTGCTTTCCCCTGTGTTGTAAATCGGCCGCACATGGTGTAGAATAGCGGTATCACTGCCGAAAGAGAGCGGGAAATATGGATATTCTGCAAAATGTGATGGACTCGTCCTCCCATGCCATGTTCACCATGGACCGGCAGGGCATCGTGACCCATATCAACCAGCAGGCCAAGGAGCGCTTTGGCCTGTTCAACCACAGCCTCTACTCCCACCCCGCCGGCCGTCTGGAGCCGGAGGATATGGTGATCCTGGCCACCTCCGCCATGGGCATGGACGACGGCAGTCTTGCCGTTGCCGATCTGGCCCAGCTGGGCATTGAGGATCCACGCCTCCGCGCCGGGGATATGCTGGCGGCGGTAGGCGTCTACAAGGGCCCCGGCATCAAGCCGGTATACAAGCACCTGCGGCGCGGCGAGGCGGTGGGGCTGAGTCTGGACGTGACGTTTCAGGGCGTCCCCATCTCCATCCACATCGGCGACAAGGAGATCGCCATCGAGGTGCGGGAGAAGGTCTACTCCATCAATTACTTCGTCTGCATCGGCCAAATGGTGGTCTTGGATCACCGGACGAAGCGCGTAAAATTCTGGGAGGAGAAGGGCTATTCCGCCCGGAAGGAGGGCATCGGCAGCCTGCTGCGCGGCGGCAGCTTCATCGCCAAGGGCCCGGATCAGGAGATCTGCGTGGTGGGCTACCACTTCCGGGATTTCTTCGAGGGCGAGCTGTTCGAGACCCATCTGCATCAGGTGCTCAACGGCGAGGTACCCAGCTTTTCCGATGTAGCCTACGAGATCAACGGCTTTGCGCTGCTGGCCTCCATCCTGCCCATCGAAAGCGACGGGCAGATCGAGGGCATCATCGTCAAATTCCGGAATATCGAGGACATCCGCACCACGATCATGGAGCGGAACACCGCCATCGCCGCGGCGGAACGCAAATACCGGGAGTCCTCCGAGCGGAGCCTGCCGGACAGCGTACCCAACCCGCTGCTGCCCTTCGGCAACTCCGCCCCCACCCGCGCCGTGCGGCGGCGGACGTACAAGATCAGCCAGATGGACTGCAATATCCTGATCGTGGGTGAAAGCGGCACGGGAAAGACCCGGCTGGCGCGCTGGATCTTGCAGGCACAGCCCCGGGGCGGTCAGATGGTGCAGGCGGACTGCTCCGCCATCGACTCCGCCGAGCTGGAGGAAAAGCTGTTCGGCCGGGCGGGCGGCGCGCCGGGACTGTTCCGCGAGGCGGACGGCGGCACACTGCTGCTGGAGGAGGTAGACCGTCTGCCGCCGGGCGCACAGGCCAGATTGCTCCGCGCCATCCAGCGGCGGGAGGGGCTGCCGCTGGACTCCGCCCAGCCCGTCCCCGTGGACGTGCGGATATTGGCGGTGGCAGGCCCTGCCCTGCGGGAGGCGGTGGACGCCGGACGCTTCCGGCAGGATCTCTACTACCGGCTGTCCGCCTTTTCCGTGGAGCTGCCTCCCCTGCGTGACTGCCGGGAGGATATCTACGCCATTGCCAACGAGTTTATGGAGGAGATCTGCCAGCGCTACCACATCCCGGACAAGGCGCTGTCCGGCGAGGCGTTCAGCAAGCTCCTCAACTACGACTGGCCCGGTAACCTGCGGGAGCTGGAGAACGTGCTGGAAGGCGCCGCGGCGCTGTCCGACACGGACATCATCTACCCCGAGCATATCCATCTGGACGCGGAGCCCGTCCCCCTAACGCTGCGCCAGCATATGCGGCAGGAGGAACGGCGCTATATCCAGCAGGTGCTGCTCCAGTGCGGCGGCGACAGAAAGCTGGCAATGAAGCAGCTGGACGTGTCCCGCTCCGTATTTTATGACCGGTTAAAGGAGTACGGTCTCGGTTGACCCGCTCTTTTTATCGTATTTTCGTCACATTGCGAAAGGAGAACAAACATGAAGAATTTGCAGGATTTCCCCCGCATCCCTCTGGCGGTACTCCCCACCCCCATTCAAAAGCTGGAGAACATCAGCCGTCTGCTGAACACCAATGTGTATATCAAGCGCGACGACCTGACCGGTATCGGTCTGGGCGGCAACAAGGTGCGTAAGCTGGAGTTCCTGCTGGCGGACGCCAAGCGCAAGGGCGCGGAGGTGGTGTTCACCACCGGCGGCGCACAGTCCAACCACGCCATGCTGACGGCGGCCTGCGCCAAGAAGCTGGGCATGACCCCCATCCTCATCCTGAAGAAGAAGGGCGTCACCGACCGCAAGGGCAATCAGCTTCTGGAGTATCTCATGAATACCGATGTCCGCTTCATGGACACCAACAGCTATGACGATATCTATGAGGAGATGGACCGCGTGGGCAAGGCGCTGGGAAAGCCCTACTACAAGATCCCCTGCGGCGGCTCCAACGCCATCGGCGCGCTGGGTTATGTCAACTGCATAAAGGAGATCGCCGACACAGGGATGCACTTCGACTACGTCTGCTGCGCCGAGGGCAGCGGCGGCACCCACGCCGGCGTGGCGCTGGGCGCTATGCTCTATATGCCGGAAACCAAGACCGTGGGTCTGATGGTGGACAGCGACCCCTTTGAGGTCATCACCACCAACATCATGCAGGAGACGGCCAAGCTGCTGGAGCTGGACTTCACGCCCACGGCGGAGAACGTCCACCTCATCGATATGTGCGGCCCCGGCTACGCCATCCCCTCCCCCGAGGGCAACGCCGCCATCCGCATGATGGCGGAGAACGAGGGTCTCTTCCTCGACCCCGTCTACACCGGCAAGGCCTTCGCCGGTCTGGTGAAGATGGCCCGCGAGGGACAGTTCAAGCCCACCGACAACGTGCTGTACCTCTACTCCGGCGGCGCGGGCGGCCTGTTCGCCATCGACGTGGATCTGGGCTGACGCCCCCATAAAGACCGATAAAAAGCCCGCCTTTCGACTCTCGTCGAAAGGCGGGCTTTCTGTTTGTTCCGGGGCGATTACTTCATGAAGGTGCCGGCCTTCATCTGCTCCAGATAGGTGTTGTACTTCTCCACCTTGTCGGCGGAAACCAGCTCGGTGTTGATAGCACCGGCGGACAGGCCGCCGTTCTCCAGCGTACCGTACACGGTGTTGCCGCCGAAGGTACCGGCCTCAACAGCCTCCATGGAGACCTTGATCATAGCGGCGTTATCAGTGACCTGAGAGCCGATGATGCAGGGGTTCTGGCCCAGAATGTCGGCGGGCTGGCCGATATCGAAGACCTTGATGGCGCCGGCCTTCTCGTTGGCGGCGTCGATGGCCTCGCGAGCGCCGGAGTCAACGGCGGAAGCGTCGCCGAAGAACACGTCAGCACCCTTGGAGATCAGCTCGGTGGCAAACTCCTTGCCCTTGGGGGCATCGGAGAAGGAGTTGGCGTAGGGCACAGCCAGCAGCTCCACGGTCTTGCCCTCCTGCTCGCCCACATACTTGGCGGCCTCCTCGAAGCCGGCGATCTTGCCCTTGGTGGTATCCAGCTCGAAGCCGCCGATGAAGCCCAGCTTGCCGGACTCGGTCATCAGGCCGGCCAGCGCACCGGCGATCCAGCCGATCTGCTGGGCGTTGGGCAGCAGGGAGCCGACGTTGCCGTTGACAGCCTCACCGGGGGTCTTCTCCGCGCCGTTCAGCAGGGCGAAGGCGATGTCGGGATACTCCTCAGCGGCCTGCAGGACGGCGTCGGTGTACTGGTTGCCGGGGGCGTAGATCATGTCATAGCCCAGCGCGCAGTAGGCGACGATGGAATCATAGTAGGCGTCCTGAGAGATGGAGTCGGTGACGTCATACTGCCAGTTCTTGTCCTCAGCGGCCTTGACCATGGCGTTGTAGCAGGCAGCGCCCCAGCCGCCGTCGTTGATGCTGGAGTCGCAGATCATGGCGACCTTATAGGTCTTTTCGCCGTTGTTGGCATTGTTGTCGCCGTCGCCGTCGCCGTCGCCGCCGTTGGCGTCGGGCTTGTCGCCGCAGGCCACCAGGGACAGAGCCATGACCAGCGCCAACAGCATTGCAAGAAACTTCTTCATTCTGTTTTTCCTCCTGAAATAGATGTCTTTTTATAATAGCGCGTTTTGCGTTATTACCGATTTACCGCTGCTCCTTGCGGTAGGGCTGACCGTTGGCACGAGGGCCGGTCTGCCGTGTGCCGATGACACTGAGCACGATGACCGTCGCCACATAGGGGATCATCTGGAAGAACTGATAGGGGATGCCGATGCCGGACACCTGCAAACGGATCTGCAGCGCGTCGCAGAAGCCGAAGAACAGGCAGGCCAGCAGGATGCCGCCGGCGCTCCAGCGGCCGAAGATCACGGCGGCCAGTGCGATGAAGCCGCGGCCTGCCACGATGCCGTCGGTGTAGGTGCTGGAGTAGCAGGTGGTCAGGTAGGCGCCGCCGATACCCGCCAGTGCGCCGCAGATGGAGCAGGCGATGTACTTCACGCCGATGACGTTGATGCCCAGCGTGGCGGCGGCCTTGGGATGCTCGCCCACCGCCTTGTAGCTCAGACCGGCGCGGGTGCGGCGGAAGAACACCGCCGTGAACACCACCAGCGCAAAGGTGAGATACACCATGGGGCTCTGGTCAAACAGCAGCGGGCCGATGACCGGGATATCCTTCAGACCGGGGATGGCGATGCTGGGCATGGTGGTGATCTGCTTCAGGTCGGAGCCGGTGCCAAAGACCACCCGGTAGATAAACGACGCCAGCGCCGGTGCGAAGATGTTGATGGCCATGCCGTACACCGTATGGTCGGCGCACAGCGTCACCGTGGAGACGGCGTAGATCATGTTGACCAGCAGACCCGCCAGTGCGCCGCACAGCAGACCCAGCCAGTTGGAACCGGTGATGTAGCAGGTCAAAAAGCCCACCAGCGCGCCGATGGAGGCAAGACCCTCCAGACCGATGTTGACCATGCCGGCCCGCTGTCCGTACAGCTCCGCCAGCGAGATCAGCAGCAGAGGGATGGCCAAGCGAACGGTGGCCAGAAGCAAGCTGGAGATCCAATCCATTACTTGTCACCCGCCTTTCTCTTTCTCTTGGAGAACAACCGATTCTTCCACGATTCGAACTCCGGCAGCTTGGTCAGCGCCATGCCCGCCACGGAGAACACGATCACCAGCGCCTGAATGATATCCGACACGCTGGTGGGAACGCCGGTGGCCGCCTGCATGGTGGTGGAGCCCACCCGCAGCGCCGCGAAGAACAGCGCCACGATCACCGTTGCGATGGGGTGGAGCTGGCCGATCAGCGCCATGGCCACGCCGTCGAAGCCGTAGCCCGCGCCGAAGCCGTTGATGAGGCGGAACTGGGTGCCCAGCAGCTCTGCGCCGCCGCCCAGTCCGGCGATAGCGCCGGAGATGATGAAGCTGGTCAGGATGTAGCGCTTGACGGGGATGCCGTTGAAGCGGCTGGCGGTCATGTTGTAGCCCACCGCCCGCAGCTTGAAGCCGCCGCTGGTCCAGAACAGCACATAGTATAAGACAAGTCCGACCACCAGCGCCAGTACAAAGCCCCATGTAAAGCGCATATTGGCGATCACGCGGGGCAGCTGCACCAGCTTGGAGATAGCCGGGGTCTGGGGGATGTTCTCATCCCGGATCCAGCTGGTGTACAGCACGCCCATGAAAAGCGTGGCCACATAGTTCAGCATGATGGAGATGATCATCTCATTCTGACCGCGGGTGACCTTCAGGATGCCTGGGACAAGACCCCAGATACCGCCGGCCAGCGTACCGGCCAGCAGCGCCAGCAGGATACCGACGAAGCCGGTCAGCCCGCTGAAATAGGCTGTCAGGAACGCGGCCATAGCACCCATCAGGAACTGACCCTCGCCGCCCAGATTGAACACGCCGCACTTATAGGCGAAGCAGGCGCACAGCGCGGTGAACATCAGGGGCGTGGATTTGCTCAGTGTGGTGCCGATGTTGGCGCGGGAGCCGAAGGCGCCCTGGAACAGGTACTTCAGCGCCGCAAAGGGGTCGGCGCCCAGCGCCGCCATGATGATGCCGCCGATAAGGAACGCCAGCAGGATCGACAGCAGGGGAACAGCAAAGCTGCTCAGTGAACGTTTTAATTTCTCCATGTACACCCTCCCCCCTTACTTACCGGTCATGGCAAGGCTGATCTCCTCGATGGGAGGATTCTTGCCGGAATACTCGCCCATGATCTGACCCTCGAAGCAGACCAGAATACGGTCGGACATCTCCAGGATCTCGTCGAAGTCGGCGCTGATGAGCAGGATGCCCACGCCCCGGTCACGGGCGGCGATCATCTGGTCGTGGATAAAGCTGGTGGCGCCGATGTCCAGACCCCGGGTGGGGTGTGCCGCCACCAGCAGCACCGGGTCGGATTCCAGCTCGCGGGCCAGAATGACCTTCTGCTGGTTGCCGCCGGACAGGCTGCGGACGTCCTGCTCCACCGAGGTGCAGCGGATATCGTACTTCTCCACCATCTCGTCGGCGTAGCTGTTAATGGCCTTCTTCTTCAGCAGCAGGCCGTTGCCGCTGCTGAAGGCGGGGGTGGCGCAGGTCTTCAGCACCAGATTCTCCGCGATGGACATATCGCCGATGAGCCCCTGCAAATTCCGGTCCTCCGGCACATGGGAGACGCCGTCCTTGATAAAGCCGTGGGGGTCGAAGATGGCCAGCCGCGCACCGGACAGCTCCAGCGTGCCGCTGTCCGGCGCGATGACGCCGGTGATAAGCTGTGTCAGCTGGGTCTGACCGTTGCCGTCCACACCGGCGATGCCCACGATCTCGCCCCGGTGTACCACCAGAGACACATCGTTCAGGCCGTTGTGCTTGGACTCCTTATGGTAGTCGACGTGGGACAGCGCCACCGCCACCTCCCCGTCGGTACAGTCCTTTTTCTCGTATTGATAGGTGACCAGCTCGCGGCCGATCATCATGCCGGCCAGCTTCTGGCTGTCGGTATCCGCACAGTTGACGGTACCCACCACCTCGCCCAGCCGCAGCACGGTGATGCGGTCGGAGATGCGCATGACCTCGCGCATCTTGTGGCTGATAAAGATGATGCTCTTGCCCTCCGACACCAGCTTGCGCATGATGGCGAACAGGCCCTCCACCTCGATATCCGTCAGGGCGGCGGACGGCTCGTCCAGGATCAGCAGCTCCGCGCCGTGGTACAGCGCCTTCAAGATCTCGGTACGCTGCTGCTCGCCCACGGAGATCTCCGTGATCAGGCGATCCAGCTGCACATCCAGACCGTACTTGGCGGACAGCTCCTCGATCTCCCTGCGGCGGGCGGCCCGGTCGATGAACACCCCCTTGGCGTGCTTATCGCCCAGAATGATGTTGTCGAACACCGTCATGGCCTCCACCAGCATGAAGTGCTGATGCACCATGCCGATGCCCAGCTTTACCGCCTGACTGGGGGAGTCGATACGGACTTCCTTCCCCTCCAGAAAAATCTTCCCCTCGGTGGGCTGATACAGGCCGATCAGAATATTCATCAGCGTGGACTTGCCGGCGCCGTTTTCACCCAGCAGCGTCAGTACCTCGCCCCGGTTCACGGACAGGCTGATGTCCTTGTTGGCGTAAAAATTGCCGAATCGCTTGCTGATGTGCTCCATCCTCAGCAGCTCACTCAAATGCGATCCCTCCCTGCACTCTCAAAATGAACAGCAAAAGTATACCATACGTTCCCCGGCTTGAAAAGCAATAATTTCCTTATTTCTGCGTTTTTCTACAGAGAAGCCCCCGGCGCCGTTTTCGCAGGCGCACCGTTATGCTCCTCCCGCCTGCGGTAACCCAGCGCCGCCGAGATCATGGCGGCGGTGGCGCACACCTGCTCCACCGCCCCGTGGAACTCCTCGGAGTGGACGCTGCGGAACATCCCGATCACGCCCACCGTGTACTGCACCGCACCCTCCACGTTGTAGACCGGCGCGGAGATGGAGCGCAGGCCGATCTTGTACTCGCCGTTTTCGATGGCGTAGCCGTTGGCGCGGCACGCCTCCACCTCCCGCAGCAGCGTGGGGATATCGGTAATGGTGTGGGGGGTGAACTGACTTCTGCTCTGCCCCCGCAGCAGCGCCTCCGCGCCGGTGCGGGACATATGGGCCAGAAACACCTTGCCCTGCGACGTACAGTAGATGGGCAGGCGGGAGCCGGTGTCCGACACCACCCGCAGGCTGCCCCGCGTCTCCACCTGATCCAGCGTGATGACGCTGCCGCCCTCGCAGACGGAGAGCATGACAGACGCGCCGGTCTGCCGACACAGATGCTCCATGTAGGGCCGCGCCACCGTGGAGATATCCCAGGAGCGCTCCACCTGCCGCCCGTACTCGAACAGCCGCAGCCCCAGCGTATAGCGGCCGTCGGGCGTCTGCGTCACCACGTCGTATGCGCGCATGGTGGTCAGCAGGCCGAACACCGTGCTTTTGGGATAGCCGCACAGGGCGGTCAGTTCCTTGAGCAGCAGCGGCTTCCCCGCCTGACTCAGAATTTGCAGCAGCTCCATGGCCTTCGCCACGGACAGAATGATGTTCCCATCCACCACAGGGCATCAGCTCCTTTCCCGACCAGCATACCGAAGTCGTGATTTCTTGTCAAGCAGCGCACACGTTGGGGCTTGACAAATGCCCCGTCGTGTGTTGCACTATACCTATAAGAATATGCTCCGCCGTACACCCGCCGCCCCTCGATCACACACCGGCTACGGCTACACGTCGGAGGACTATCCCGGCCGGGTGGCCGTAGGCCGCCTTGTGTCGGACGACGATGTCCGGTTCATCACCGCCCGGGATCTCTACGCCATCAGCTCCTATGCCCAGAAGGTCTCCCCGGAGGCGCTGGCCCTCTGGGAGAGCTACGAGCGCGACAAGGCGGCCATCCTTGAAAGTCTCCGGGGCGTCAACGGCTATACGCTGTACCCCGAGGACGGCACGGTGCTGTATGAGGCACAGGCGCAGGAGCTGGCGGACAACGCCCGGAGCCTGTGGCTGTATCTGCACTTCGCCGGGGAGTATGCCGGCGGCGTACAGCCCACGACCATCGACGGGCGGCCATATAAACCGCTGTTCCCCACACAGGACAACATCCATACGCTGGAGCAGGTGCGCGACCGGTTTTTGCAGGTCTTCTCTGCCGATTTCACGGACAAGACGCTGGACGCCGCCCTCGCCGGCAAGGATCTGCTGGCGTATAACGACGACATCTACGCGGCCTATAAGAAAACCAGCGGCGAGGCCGCCTACAATAGCTGGGTGGATCATGTACGGGACGACGGCGACGGGAAATTCACCGTGGTCATGGCGGTGACGCTGCCTCCGGACGCGCACACCGACTATGTGGAGCTGCCGGCGGAGAGAAACGCGGCCGGGGATTTCGTCTTTACGGATTACCCCTACTGGGACAGATCGGAATGATCTCGGACAACTGCATACGCAAAAAGGAAAGCACCGTGACCGGTGCTTTCCTTTTTTGTGTCGCTGTGAACGGGTGCGCGTCAGCGGTTCACGCAGCGCAGCACGACCGCCAGCACCAGCATATGGACGGGGTAAAAGGCGTAGCACGCATACTGGAACGGCTTGCTGTGGTGGCCCTGCCGCCCGCGGTACAGCCAGATGGGGATGAGCGCCAGCAGCGCCAACCCCTGCTGGCACAGCTCAAATTCCATGCCCAGCAGCCTCACGGGGTACATCAGGCCGCCCAGCAGCTCCACATTCACCCAGTAGAGAGCCAGCAGCTGCCCCAGCAGACACCACCATTTCCGCCCCCGGAAGATGTAGAAGATCAGCACCGTCAAAACGCCGGCGCCGTAGTAGTCCACCATGCCCAGCGTCCCCAGCGCCATACCGGCGAGGGTCACGAGGACGAATACCAGCAGGAACGCCCAGCGCTTTCCCTTCCGCCGTACCGCCTCTGTCAGCCGGATGCCCAGAAGCCCCAGCAGCAGCGTCCAGATCACGTTCTGGTGTACCGGGTAGAACCATGTGCCGCCGTACATCAGGTCGAAGGGTATCTCGGAGAGCACCGCGAACACCAGCATCCGCAGGGCGTATTTTTGAAAGCTGTGGGTGTGGAAATAGCCCTCCACCGCCATGAAGGCGAAGATGGGGAAGGCCAGCCGCCCCGCGCAGGTCAGCCATTCCTGTGCCGGAAGCAGGGTGGCCCAGAGGTGATCCATCAGCATAAGGGCCATGGCGAGGATATGGAGCGCCGCCGCGCTGATGTCAAAGGTTTTTTTCGTCGTTACGTTCATGTTCTGCATGGACACGCTGTTGCTCCTTTTGGTTCGTTTGGTCTTACGATCCGGCGGTCACCCGCCGGGTCGCCGGGCGCACGGCTTCACCGGGCGCGCAAAACAGCCGTCATTATACCATAACGCCCCGTCCCTTGCAACCGTGCGTCTCCCCACCGCGTCAACGGTCGCCGCAGGCAAAAGGAAAGCACCGGTGACCGGTGCTTTCCTCTGTGTGCCGTATCATGCGCCGCGGGTAAAGACAGTGCTGCCGCCCTCACCGGCGTCAAAGATATCCACGCCGGCTACGGTGGTGACGATCAGCGTGCCGTCCCAGCTATCGGAGAAGTCGAGGGCGAGGGCGAAGGTTCCATCGCAGGAGCGGTCGCCGCAGCGGAGCTGGAAGCGATAGAGCATCCCCTGCTCCGTCGTACCCAGATAGGTGCCGTAGCCGCTGTATGTGATGGGGTCGTCCAGCCCCTCCACGGTATTTTGGATATCGGTGAAGCCGTCGCTTTGGATGGAAAGCGCATAGCGATCCGTGTAGCCGCTGCCCTCCCCGCCGTGATGCACGTCCGCATACCAGTCACCGGTGACGCCGGTGGACATGGTGCTGCTCATCGGCACGATGCGCTGGGCCAGATCGTACTTCGCGCCGCTCTTGTCCACGGCGTACACCGTCTCATAGCCGCCGCCGTGCTCGTCGGCGCAGATGCCGCTTTCAAAGCGGACGATGTCCCGCAGACCGTAGAGCGGGCCGCCGCAGCAGAGAGACTTCCCGCCCAAGCCGCCGAAAATGTCGGCGTACTCCACCGTATTGCCCTTGGCGAGCAGGAACGCATAGGGGTACAGCTCCTGCCCGCACACGCCCACAAAGATATCCTGATAGTCGCCGTAGCACCCGGCGATGGGGTACTCCGTGTCGTAGCTGAAGCCGAAGGACTTGCGGTATGTCTCGCTGTCGAAGAAGCCGTCCTTGCCCTTTGTGATACGGACGGAGGCGCCGTCCCCGGTGAGGGCGGCAGACACGAAGCCATAGGCGGAGCTGGGCGCCTTAGCGGCCGCCCATTCGCTTACGCCGGGCTTCACGGTCATCTCCCGGTCGTACCAACCGGCGCCAGCCACCATGCCGACAGGCTGATAGGCGGTGAAGGTGCCGTCCCCGTTGGGATAGAACACGGCGGTCTCCAGCCCCGTGTTCCGTTCCTGCACCGTCCGCGCCCGCAGGGCTGCCAGCTCGATGCAGGCGGAGGGGAACGTCTCATCCTCCGGGCCGATATCGCCCACGCCCCACGGCGCATACATGGCGTCGAAGGTCTGCGCCGCCGCACGCCGCAGCGCCGTGGTGAAGTCCGCCTCGCGGACGCCCACGCGGTCAAGCACCTGCGCGTTGGTCAGCTTCTGACCGGCGGCAAAATCGTAGTGATAGACGAAATAGCGGCTGCCCATGTCGCCGAGCCAGCTTGCGGCGCACAGGGAAAGACTCAGCAGACTGCCGCTCCAATGGCTTTCCCATGAGACGTTCAGCCAGTTGACGTACCGCGAGCCTTCCGCGGTGATCCCCTCCTGTGCGGCGCGGGCGTCGCTGCCGAAGTACGCCATGATCTCGGCGTTGATGGCGGCGGCGTCCGCCGTGTCGGCGGCCAGCTGCGGGATATGGTAGGCGTAGTCCCACGTCTCCTCGTACTCATCGATAAAGGAGCCCTCCACGCTGTACGCCTCGGTAATGAGGCTGTCGTTATAGGTCTTGTCTGGTGTGGGTGCAGGCGTGGGCTTCAGCGTGGGTATGGGTATTTGTACACAGCCTGTAAGCTGTGTGCAGAGTGCAAGGCAGAAAAGCACGCTCAGCGCCCGTGAAAGAATGCGATGCTGCTTTATATTCCGTTCCCTCCCTGTTCGTCATGTCCGCTGCCAGCTTAGGTCTATACCTTCATTATAGGAAAAAGCAGCACGGTATGCAGCATTAATAGCAGAAAAGAACGGATGTTTTGAGGAAATCGAAATATTTTGCGCATCTGCGGCACAGTCACGCCGCGTCCTCCTTCTCATAGACTCCGCGCACAGCTGTCCGCCTGCCCCAGATCAGCAGCCAGCACGCCGCCATGGCCACCGCGCCGCACAGCGTGACGCACAGGCGGTAGTCCAGCACCTCTCCCAGTGCGCCCACCGCCAGCGCGCAGACACCGGAGGCCGCCGTGAGCATCATGTCGAACAGCGCATTGACGCGGGCGCGCAGCGCCTCCGGGATGTAGCGCTGCACCGCCGCCTCCCGCAAAATGGCGCTGTTGTTGCCCAGAAAGCCGCAGATCCCGCGGTTGGCCAGCATCAACGGGTAGGGCAGCCACAGCAGGAGCATATCCATCAGCTCGTAGGTCTGATACACGGCGAACACAAAGCCGAACCGTTTCTTCTGTGGGATGTCCACCCGGTACTGCACGGCGCTGCCGATGGTGCGCCCCGCGAACTCCGCCACGGAAAACAGGGAGTACATGGCCGCCGTCATGCCGGGCATGGTGCGGAAAAACGCCACTAAGATCGGCGCATAGCCGCCGGCCACGCCGTTGGTCACGGACATATATTCATAGATGCTGCGCACGCCCCGCTCCTCCTTGAGGTAGGCAAACCCCTCCCGGATATCCGCCCGCCACGCCGCCGCGGTGTAGCGCTGGCGCTGCGCCTGCCGGCGCTCGTCCAGCCGGATAAAGCTCTCTGTCAGCGCGGCGGCAAGGGACAGCACCCCCTGCAGCACCAGCAAGAGCGGAACGCCCAGCGTATCCAGCAGGACGGCTGCCAGCGGCGTCATGATGACCGTCAGGATGGGATAGAGCATGGAGGAGACGGCGTAGCCCTTCTGCTCTGCGCCGGTGGGGATGAGTTGGGGATAGATGCTGGTGTAGGCGAGGCGGTCAACGGAGCTGAGACAGGCCAGAAGCACCGAGACGCCCAGATACCCGACGTAGGAGAAGTCGAACCGCATGAGCCAAAGCCCCATGCCGCCGTAGACGAGGCCGTTGCAGATATCACCGCCTACCAGAAATGCCTTGCGTGGCAGCCGATCCATCAGCGGCGCCACGAGGAACGGGATAAAAATATTGGGAACAAGCTGGATGGCCACGATCAGCGCGGAGGCCAGCGTGCTGCCCGTCTCGTCAAAGACCAGAAAGGACAGGGCAAAGCCCCCGGCGATGCCGCCTGCCGCGCCCAGCGCCGTGGCGATCGTGACCAGTGTAAAGCTGCGCGTCCAAAGCTGTACTGTCGGTTTTTTCATTGCTTCATCACCTCTGGGCATATTATACCACGTGGCTTCCGCAAAAAGAAACCCGGCACATTTGGGAAAGCTTTGCCCTAAATGTGCCGGTAAGTGTATTTCAAAGCCGTATGTCAGGAAACTCCGTCAGAAGCTCGCAGACTTTCTTGTATTGCCGCGCTGCGGTGTACCATTCCACCACCCACGGCAGATGGAACGCCGCATAGCCCTGCGGAAGCCGGGTGCGGCAGCAGGTGAAGCAGTCCAGCAGCAGCGTCCCGTACGCGTCGCAGTGCAGATAGTCCGGGTGCGCCAGACGGAAGCGCACCACCGCCAGCATCTTCTCCACCGCCTCCGACCGCTGCTCCGCCGTCTCCGCCGCCTCGGCGCGCTCCAGCGCCGCAAGTGCCTCCGCCGTCCGCCCCGTCTTTTCGCAGCAGATGGCCAGCTTGTGCAGCGCCAGCACACTGGGGTCGTTCAGCGCGGAGAAATACCCATACGCCTCCTCGAACTGCCCCCGCTCGATCTGCACGGCGGCGGTGTTGTACGCAATGGAGTCCAGCAGCTCCTGCTCGCCCAGAGCCTGCGCCAGCCGTCTCGCGGCGGCGTAGTGGGGGCGCATACGCTCTATATCCCGGCGGTTGCAGTAGCAATTCCCCATATACGCCCGGCACAGCAGCATCAGCCGCGCCGCGCCGTCCCGTGCCGCCAGATCGTAGCCGGCCTGCAAATGCTCCACCGCGTCCTCGTAGCATCCCGCCTCATACGCAGACACGCCGATGCGCCAGTGGCAGAAGGCGTTGGGCAGCAGTGCCAGCGCCTCGTCCCACCGCCCCTGCAAAAGCCGCTGCATGGCCAGCTGCCGCGGGGTCATGCCCGCCTCCAGCCCGGCGTCCAGTGCCCCGCCGTCCGTGTCGAACTGCCGCAGCAGGAGGAGGAAACAGAATCATGAGTCAGAATGTTTCGGAGCT
>OGYN01001378.1_pt1 | contig 19871 bp, 18 predicted proteins | sample 1576551 | NCBI WGS metagenome assembly OGYN01 (sample SAMEA3541589, study PRJEB24748) | human gut metagenome | biome: human gut; feature: human-associated habitat; material: faeces | place: China | collected 2012 | reverse complement strand
AAATATTAAATAGTTAGATTGAAAAATATTATTAAAATGCATGAAAAATTTCGTGCATTTTATCCTGAACCCGGACATCCAGCTCACCGCCGACACCCTGAGCGACCTGGCAGACTGGATGGTGCAGCACCCCGGTGTGGTGATGGCCCGCCCGGCCCTGACCTTTCCGGACGGGCAGCCCCAGCGGCTGCCGCTGCGCCGGTGCAATGTGCGGGCCATGGTCTACCGCCAGCTGCCCTGCCTGAAGTTCTGGGCAAAGTACAACGAACGCTACCTCATGGCGGACCGGGACCTGACCCAGCCCACTGAGATCGAGTTCTGCACCGGCAGCTTCTCGGCGGTGGAAACCGCAGCCTTCAAGGCGGTGGGGGGCTTTGACGAGCACTACTTCATGTATGTGGAGGATGCCGACCTCACCCAGAAAATGCGCACAAAGGGCAAGGCGTATTTGGTGCCCCAGTACACGGCCATCCATGCCTGGCACCGGGCCGCCCACCGCAGTCTGAAGCCCTTTCTGTGGCAGCTGCGCAGTCTGCTGCGTTATTTTTCCAAGTGGGGCTTTGCGTGGTAAGATAAAAAATCTTTGCAACGGCTTTTCCGGAAATTTTGCCGGAAGGGCCGTTCTTTCTTGCTTTTTATGTGAATTGATAGTAAAATAAAGTGAACTGTTATCTCCTTTTGCAGGAGAGGACAGTGCTGAACAAGTTGACAGCGGACGCAGCTCCGCTTTGAATCCATACGCAGTCCGGCCGGTACGCCGCCCGGGCTGCGTACAGCTGCACAACTTTTTACAAAAGATTAAAGGAGTGCACAAGTATGAAAGGTATCATTCTTGCCGGCGGTGCCGGCACCCGGCTTTACCCGCTGACCATGGTCACCAGCAAACAGCTGCTGCCGGTCTACGACAAGCCGATGATCTACTACCCCCTGTCCACGCTGATGCTGGCAGGCATTCAGGACATCCTGATCATTTCCACCCCCACCGACACGCCCCGCTTTGAGGCGCTGCTGGGGGACGGCAGCCAGTACGGCATCCATCTGCAGTACAAGGTGCAGCCCTCCCCGGACGGCCTGGCACAGGCCTTCATCCTGGGCGAAGAGTTCATTGGCGACGACTGCTGCGCCATGATCCTGGGGGATAATATCTTCTACGGCAACGGCTTCTCCAAGATCCTCAAGACGGCTGCGTCCAATGCAGAGAACAAGGGCCGCTGCACGGTGTTCGGCTACTATGTGCAGGATCCCGAGCGCTTTGGCATCGTGGAATTCGACAAGGACGGCAAGGTGCTGAGCGTGGAGGAAAAACCCCAGCATCCCAAGAGCAACTACGCCATCACCGGCCTGTACTTCTACAACAAGGAAGTGGTGCAGATGGCAAAGCAGGTCAAGCCCTCTGCCCGCGGTGAGCTGGAGATCACCACCCTGAACGACATGTACCTGAAGAAGGACGAGCTGGATGTCCAGCTGCTGGGCCGCGGCTTTGCCTGGCTGGACACCGGCACGATGGAGAGCCTGGTGGATGCCGCCGACTTCGTGCGTATGGTGGAAAAGCGTCAGGGCATCAAGATCAGCGCCCCGGAGGAGATCGCCTTCAAGTATGGCTGGATCGACCGCGAGACCCTGCTGACCAGCGCCGAGCGCTACGGCAAGAGCCCCTACGGCCAGCACCTGAAGAACGTGGCCGACGGCAAACTGCGCTACTGAGAAGAGAGGCACATTGGTATGAAGATCATTGTTACCGGATGCAGGGGCCAGCTGGGCACCGAGATCCTCAAGCAGCTGCGGGAGGGCCGCAGCGAGATCGGCCCCATCCCGGAAAAGCTGCTCAACGCCACCGTTCTGCCGGTGGACCTGCCGGAGCTGGATATTTCCAACTACCGGATGGTGGATGAGTTCATCCGCCGCAACCGCCCGGATGTCATCATCAACTGCGCCGCCTACACCAACGTGGACGGCTGCGAGGTGAACCACGACGCTGCCTTCAAGGCAAACGCACTGGGCCCCCGCAATCTGGCTCAGGCCGCCGAAAAGACCGGTGCCCGCCTGGTGCATGTGTCCACCGACTATGTGTTCTCCGGCCGCGAGAACGGCGGCATCCCGCAGGATGAAGCCACCATCCCCGGCCCCATCAGCGCCTACGGCTCCACCAAGCTCATGGGCGAAAAGTATGTGGAGCAGTTCTGCCACCGCCACTTCATCGTGCGCACGGCATGGCTGTACAGCTACTACGGCAAGAACTTTGTCAAGACCATCGTCAATGCCGGCAAGAAATTCGGCAAGCTGGAGGTGGTCAACGACCAGTGCGGCAACCCCACCAACGCGGTGGACCTGGCCCACGAGATCCTGCAGCTGTGCGTGACCCACGAGTACGGCCTGTATCACTGCACCGGCGAGGGCGTGTGCTCCTGGTATGACTTCGCGTCCGAGATCATCCGCCTGTCCGGTGTGGACGCCACCGTGGCTCCCTGCACCAGCGAGGAGTACAAGGCAAAGCACCCGGACAGCGCCGACCGCCCGAAGTGGAGCGCTCTGGACAACCGGATGCTGCGCTGCACTGTTGGCAACGACGTCCGTGACTGGAAGGATGCACTGGCCTGCTTCTTCACCCACTGGGACGGCGACAACGGAATGAAAGACTGAGATGAAACCCTCTCCGTCTGCTCAGTTCCCTCGCATCCACCTCTCCCGAAGGGCGAGGTTTTATGCATCTGGAGGGAACGCTGAAAAAAGCTCCCCCTTTCGGGGGAGCTGGCATCGCGCAGCGATGACTGAGAGGGATTTACTACAACGAAACTTTGAGGAAATAAACTTATGAAAACCTATCTGATCACCGGCTGCGCCGGTTTTATTGGTTCCAACTTTGTGCATTATATGCTCAAGAAATACCCGGAGATCCTGCTGGTCAACCTGGATAAGCTGACCTACGCCGGCAACCTGGAAAACCTGAAGGACGTGGAGGGTGACCCCCGCCATGTGTTCGTGCAGGGCGACATCTGCGACAAGGAACTGGTGGAGAGCCTGTTCCAGAAGTACGATTTCGACTACGTCATCAACTTTGCCGCCGAGAGCCATGTGGACCGCTCCATCAAGAACCCCGAGATCTTTGTGCAGAGCAACGTGATGGGCACCGTCAACCTGCTGCAGCGCGCCAAGGAAGCCTGGTACGATGCCGACGCCAAGACCTGGAAAGAGGGCAAGAAGTACCTGCAGGTGTCCACCGATGAGGTGTACGGCGCCCTGGGTGCCGACGGCTACTTCATGGAGACCACCCCGCTGTGCCCCCACAGCCCCTATTCTTCCTCCAAGGCCAGCGCTGATATGTTTGTCATGGCATTCCATGACACCTACGGCATGCCGGTGAACATTACCCGCTGCTCCAACAACTACGGCCCCTATCAGTTCCCGGAGAAGCTGATCCCCCTGATGATCAACAACGTCAAGCACCACAAGCAGCTGCCCGTGTACGGCGACGGCATGCAGATCCGCGACTGGCTGTATGTGGAAGACCACTGCAAGGCCATCGACATGGTGGCCAACGGCGGCAAGATCGGCGAGGTGTACAACGTGGGAGGCCACAACGAGCGCCCCAACATCTTCATCGTCAAGACCATCATCAGCCAGCTGCATGACCGTCTGCAGGACGAGGGCATCAGCGAGGACCTGATCAAGCATGTGGCCGACCGTCTGGGCCATGACCGCCGTTACGGCATCGACCCCACCAAGATCAAGAACGATCTGGGCTGGTACCCTGAGACCCCGTTCGAGAAGGGCATCGTGCTGACCATCGACTGGTACCTGAACCATCAGGAGTGGATGAACCACGTCACCAGCGGTGATTACCAGAACTACTATCAGGATATGTACAAGAATAAATAACGCTTCGTAAAACAACAAAAGCGCAAAAAAGCACCTGCTGCAGAGATTTTCTGCGGCAGGTGCTTTTTGTGTCGTGCGTTCAGTCGGTGGTGGTGTCCATCACGAAATCGGCGGCATCCTCGATGTTGTGCTGGGTGAAATAGGCTTCTTCCAGCGGGACCCACCGGGCGGAAAAGTCCGGGTAGCGGTCGCCCTCCCGGGCCTGCAGGCGGCGGGTCTGCTCGGCATCCGAGCAGGTCATGAACACCCGGAAATCCTCATACGGGGCCAGCAGCGGGTGGTGGCTGTAGCTGCCCTCCAGGATCACCAGCGGCTGTGCAGCAAGCTGCTGCACGGGCAGATAAGCACCCTCCCGGCAGGAGTAGGCCCGGTAGAGCACGGGCTTTCCGGCGCGGGCCGGGGCCAGCACCTCGTCCCGCAGGCGGGCAAAGTCCATATTGGCACAGGGCGTCTGCTCCCAGCCGGGCACACGGTCGGCGGGCGGCAGGTAGAAATCGTCGGTGTGCAGGACGATGCTGTCCGGAAACTGCTCTGCCAATGCGGCGGCCATCGTGGTCTTGCCGCTGCCGCAGCGGCCGTCCAGTGCCAGCACCACCGGCGCAGCGGCGTTGGCCAGAAGCGGCTCCAGACAGTGGATGATGTAGGGGTGAATCGGGTGCTCTGCCATGAAAACAACTCCTTTGCTCTGAAAAATGAGATATACAGCATTATAGCACAACCCACCCCAAAAGGACAGACCAACGTACAATAAAAATCGACTGGTTTGTTGCGAATAACTTTTTTGCGAAAAAGTGTTGACAGGAGGCTTTGCCTGTGGTAAGATACAGTCACGTTAGAAATGACTAACCAAAAGACCGGAACGGCAGACCCTGCAAAACGGGCGCGCCGATTCTTTTTGAATTATGGGTTAGAAATATCTAACTCATAAAACCGCCTGTTTCCGGCCATACTGGCAGGGAAGCACGCAGAGGAGGGAACAGCCCATGGAGCGCAATTTTGAGACCGTGATGATCGAGCAGTGCGCGCCGGTGCTGGCCAGCCTGAAACCTGCGGGCCTGTTCCGCTACGAGACCCGGGACTGCGCCGACCTTGCCCGCCGGGTGAAAAACTGGAACGAGCAGCTCCAGCCCAAGGGTCTGCGGGTCCGGGTGCTGAAGGGCTGCGCACGCACCCACCAGTATCTCGTTTATGTGTACCGCGAGAGCATGCTGCGCGCGGTGCTGACCGACGAGACCGTGCAGGGCTTTCTCCGGCAGGAGGGCTACCATCTGCCGGCAGAACGGGCCGACTGCACGGCCTGGCTCACCCAGCTTTCGCGCAGACTGTGCTGCTCGGCCGAATTCCCGCATGAGATCGGCGTTTTTCTGGGCTACCCCCTGAGCGACGTGGTGGGCTTTATTGAAAACAGCGGCCGGAACTTTACCTGCTGCGGCTGCTGGAAAGCCTACGGGGACCCGCAGGCGGCACAGCGTCACTTTGCACAGCTGCGCAAGTGTACAGCTGTGTATCTGCGGCTGTTCCACAGCGGTACCCCCATTCTCCGCCTTGCTGTGGCGGCTTAACACTGACATTCTCTTTTCAAATACTCTCTTTTTATCCTGGCGCCCGCCGGTGTCCACGCACCGACGGGAAGAAATCCTCCTTTTGACACGCGGCCGCGCGGCGCAGACTGACCACTGCACCGTGCGGCTGTGTCACTTTTCGGAAAAATTTTTCACGCCGCACCGGCCGGTCGGCACAATATTTCCCGGCGAAACAATGCTCCGGAAACCGGCTTTGGCAGAGTGCACAGCGGGTGAACGTAAAACGGGTGCTTGAATGTTAATATGCACGAACTTTGAGTCAAAAGGCTGAGTTAGTTGTTGTTGATTATGATAAAATCCGGAGAGTTGCGGGCATAAAATTTGTTTGTTTATATAAACTAACTTTGAATTATGAAAAAATTATTGACAAGAGCGGTTAGCGAGCGTAAACTATCCATGCTGATAGTTGCGGCTGACTAACCGCCGCACATCTCCGATTCAATGAGAAGGGAAGCGGAATATATGATGCCTCTGACGATGGCAAAAGCAGGAGAGACGGTCACCATCAAAAAGATCACCGGCAAGGACGAAGTCCGGCTGCATCTGGCAGAGCTGGGGTTCGTGGTGGACAGCGAGGTGACCGTGGTCAACGAGATCGCAGGCAACCTGATCATCCAGGTCAAGGAGAGCCGCATCGCGCTGGACAAGACTATGGCAAACCGCATTATGATCGGCTGATTACAGACTGAACAGTGCCCGCAACACTGTTTGGGAGACACTCCGAAACTGGACTGGTCTCCAATAAAGACAAGCAGAGGAGGATGATTTGCAATGAAAACTCTGAAAGACGTTAAGGTCGGTGAGACTGCCACCGTGGCCAAGCTGCATGGCGAAGGCCCGGTGAAGCGCCGCATCATGGACATGGGCATCACCAAGGGTGTGGAGATCTATGTCCGCAAGGTGGCTCCCCTGGGCGACCCCATGGAGCTGACCGTGCGCAACTACGAGCTGAGCGTGCGCAAGGCCGATGCCGAAATGATCGAAGTAGTCTGATTCCAAAGGGAGGAAAGGAACACGCAATGAGCATTAAGATTGCACTTGCCGGCAACCCGAACTGCGGTAAAACGACCCTGTTCAACAACCTGACCGGCTCCAACCAGTATGTCGGCAACTGGCCCGGCGTTACCGTGGAAAAGAAGGAAGGCAAGCTGAAGGGCGACAAGGATGTCATCATCCAGGACCTGCCCGGTATCTACTCGCTGTCTCCGTACACGCTGGAGGAAGTCGTCTCCCGTACTTATCTGGTCAAGGAGAAGCCCGACGCCATCCTGAACATCATCGACGGCACCAACATCGAGCGCAACCTGTACCTGACCACCCAGCTGATCGAGCTGGGCATCCCGGTGGTCATGGCTGTGAACATGATCGACCTGGTGCGCAAGAACGGCGACAAGATCGACCTGAAGAAGCTGAGCGCCGAGCTGGGCTGCGAGGCGGTCGAGATCAGCGCCCTGAAGGGCGAGGGCACCGAGGCAGCTGCCAAGGCTGCCGTGACCGCTGCCCAGGGCAAAAAGGCCGGCGAGCTGCCCCATGTGTTTACCGGCAGTGTGGAGCACGCCATTGCCCACATCGAAGAGTCCATTCAGGGCAAGGTGGATGACCGCTTCCTGCGCTGGTACGCCGTCAAGCTGTTCGAGCGCGACGACAAGGTCATGGAAGAGCTGAAGCTGGATAAGGACCTGATCGCGCACATCGACGAGCACATCAAGGACTGCGAGAAGGAAATGGACGACGATGCTGAGAGCATCATCACCAACCAGCGCTATGCCTACATCAACACCGTGGTCTCCAAGGCCGTCAAGAAGAAGGCCCGCGTGGAGCACCTGACCATCTCCGACAAGGTGGACCAGATCGTCACCAACCGCATCCTGGCGCTGCCCATCTTCGCGCTGGTCATGATCCTGATGTACTCCCTGTCCATGGGCACCTCCATTGCAGACGGAGGCTGGTCCATCGGCACCTTTGCCACCGACTGGACCAACGATGTGCTGTTCGGTGAGATCGTGCCGGGCGCACTGGGCGGCTTCCTGGAGAGCATCGGCGTGGCAGGCTGGCTGTACGGCCTGATCATGGACGGCATCGTCGCCGGTGTCGGCGCAGTTCTGGGCTTCGTGCCGCAGATGCTGGTGCTGTTCTTCCTGCTGTCCATCCTGGAGGACATCGGCTATATGTCCCGTGTGGCCTTCATCATGGACCGTATCTTCCGCAAGTTCGGCCTGTCCGGCAAGAGTTTCATCCCCGTGCTGGTGGGCACCGGCTGCGGCGTGCCGGGCGTCATGGCTTCCCGTACCATCGAGAACGAGCGTGACCGCCGCATGACCATCATGACCACCTGCTTCATCCCCTGCGGCGCAAAGATGCCCATCATCGGCCTGATCGCAGGTGCCATGTTCGGCGGCTCTCCGCTGGTGGCTGTCTCCGCTTACTTCATCGGCATGGCTGCCATCATCTGCTCCGGCATCATCCTGAAAAAGACCAAGATCTTTGCCGGTGACCCCGCTCCCTTCGTTATGGAGCTGCCCGCTTACCATGTGCCTGCCTGGGGCAACGTGTTCCGTGCTACCTGGGAGCGCGGCTGGTCCTTCATCAAGCGTGCCGGTTCCGTCATTCTGCTGGCGACCGTCGTGCTGTGGTTCCTGCAGGGCTTCGGCTTCGAGAACGGTGTCTTCGGCATGGTCGAGGATCAGGACAACTCCGTCCTGGCAGCCATCGCCACCAAGATCGCATGGATCTTCGCTCCTCTGGGCTTCGGCAACTGGCGTGCAACCGTTGCTTCCGTGTCTGGCCTGATCGCCAAGGAGAACGTGGTTGGTACCTTTGGTGTCCTGTATCACTTCGGCGGCGAGCTGTCTGAGAACGGCGACGAGATCTGGGCCGCTGTGGCACAGGATTACACCGCGCTGTCTGCTTACGCCTTCATGATCTTCAACCTGCTGTGCGCTCCCTGCTTCGCAGCCATGGGTGCCATCAAGCGTGAGATGAACAACGGCAAGTGGACCGCCATTGCCATTGGTTATATGTGTGCTCTGGCTTACTGCGCCGCTCTGGTGGTGTACCAGCTGGGCGGCCTGATCACTGGCGAGATCGGCTTCAACTTCTTCACCATCGTGGCTGCTGTGGTTCTGGTGGCCTTCATCTACCTGATGGTGCGTCCCAATAAGTATGCGGGTAACAACGAAGTCAAGATCGACGTGACCAAGATCTGATCAAACCGCATGACATTGTGAAAGGGTGTGTTTTGTATGATGGAATTCCTCGCTGCAAATTTTAATCTGCCCACGATCATTGTGGCAGTCATCGTGTTTGGCGGTGTGGGCTGGATCACATGGCACTCCCACAAGCATGGCGGCGGCTGCAGTGGGTGCAGCGGCTGCGGCGAAGGCGGCTGCAATGGCAGCTGCAGCGGTTGCAGCGGCTGTCACTGAGCATTGAAATGATCCGCAAAGGGCGCGGGCTGGAACATTCGGCTCGCGCCCTTTTTTCAGAAACAAAAAGTTAGCTTTGGATAACATTGGATAATCTATCAGAAAAGAGAGTGATCGGCATGGAACTGACGTCGGCACATCTGCGCTACCTGCTGGCGATCTATGAGGTCTCGCGCACCCACCTGGACATCAGCTCCCGCAGCATTGCGGAAAAGCTGGGGGTGACCAAACCCTCGGTGGTGCGCATCATGAATCTGCTCATGGAGCGCGGCATGATCGTAAAGGAGCACTACGGCAAGATCTATATGACCGACCGGGGCATCTGGGTGGCCAAACAGGTGCATGCGGAGATGGAAAGCATTCTGGAGCATTTTCCGCCGGTGAGCCAACCCCTGACCGAGGAGGAAAAGACCGCTGCGGCCCTGGCCATGACCAGCGCCCTGCCGGACCGCATTTTTACCGGCGAATACGACCGTCTGTTCGGCGCTGACGCCGACCGGACAGAAAGGGAGAAGAATCCTTGATCAACAAAAAACTGCTCTCCTTTGACCGCGGGGCCCTGCGCTTTGTGGGGGCCAACGTGGCGTTCCAGTGGCTGGGCATGCTGTGCAACGTGATCTTTGTGCGGGCCATCGCCCGGCTGGTGGGGGCGGCCTTTGCGGGCATGCTCACCACCGGAGTGCTGTGGCAGAACCTTCTGCTGTGCCTGGGCACGGTGCCGTTCCGGTTTGTATTCACCCTGCTGGCATCCGGCATGAGCGACCAGGCTTCCAAGAACGTCAAGCGCACCCTGCGAAGCAACATTTACGACAAGCTGACCCGTCTGGGCCCCAATTACACCGAGACCGCCGCCACCAGCGAGGTGGTCATGCTGGCCAGTGAAGGCGTGGAACAGATCGACACCTACTTTGCCAAGTACCTGCCCCAGCTGGTATACAGCCTGCTGGCCCCGGTCACCCTGTTCGTGCTGTTGGTGGGAGTGCACGCACGGTCGGCCATCATCCTGCTGTGCTGTGTGCCGCTCATCCCCATGTCCATCGTGGCGGTGCAGAAATTTGCCAAAAAGCTGCTGGCAAAATACTGGGGCGAGTACACCACCCTGGGCGACAGCTTTCTGGAAAACATCCAGGGCCTGACCACCCTGAAGATCTATCAGGCCGATGGCTGGAAGCATGAGCAGATGAACGCCCAGGCCGAGCGCTTCCGCAAAATCACCATGAAGGTGCTGACCATGCAGCTGAATTCGGTGACCCTGATGGATCTGATGGCCTACGGCGGGGCTGGGCTGGGCATCATCAGTGCGGTGTCCGCCTTTGCCAAGGGTCAGCTGAGCCTGACGGCCACGTTGACCATCGTGCTGCTGGCGGCAGATTTCTTCCTGCCGCTGCGGCTGCTGGGCAGCTATTTCCACATTGCCATGAACGGTGCTGCCTCGGCAGAAAAAATCTTCAAACTGCTGGCAGCAGAGGAACCCGCCGATGGCGAACAGACCGTGCCGGAACAGGCTGCCCTGCAGCTGGAGCACGTTACCTTTGGGTACGAGAAGGACCGCACCATTCTGCAGGACGTGTCCCTGACCATCCTGCAGGGCAGCTTTGTCTCGCTGGTGGGGGAGTCCGGCTGCGGCAAGAGCACCATTGCGGCGCTGCTGTCCGGCAGCCGCACCGGTTACACCGGCAGCGTGACGCTGGGCGGTGTGCCGGTGGAACAGCTGCAGCGGGCCCAGCGCCTGCGTGCCCTGACGCTGGTGCCCCACAATGCCACCATTTTCAAGGGCACGGTGGAAGCAAACCTGCGCATGGCAAAGCCCGATGCTACCGAGGCCGAGCTTTGGGCCGCGCTGGAACAGGTGAACCTGGCCGACTTCTGCCGCAGCCAGGACGGCCTGCAGACGGCCCTGCATGAGGGCGGCAGCAACCTGTCCGGCGGCCAGCGGCAGCGCCTTGCCATGGCCCGCGCCCTGCTGCACGACACCCCCATTTATCTGTTTGACGAAGCCACTTCCAACGTGGACGCCGAGAGCGAAAACGACATCATGGCAGCCATCCGGAGCCTGGCGGGCCGCAAAACGGTGATCCTGATCTCCCACCGGCTGGCCAACGTGGTGGACAGCGACTGCATCTATGTGCTGGACAAGGGCCGCATCGCAGAGCGGGGCACCCACGCGGAACTGCTGAAAAAGCAGGGCGCCTACAGCCGTCTGTACACGGCCCAGAAGCAGCTGGAAACGCTGGAAACGGAGGATGCCTGATATGAACGAACCCAAGCATCGCAGCCCCTTTGTCCTTGTGGGCCGCCTCATCGTGCTGGTCAAGCCCATGCTGCCCATCATGCTGGCGGCCATCGTCATGGGCGTGGCGGGGCACTTCTGCGCCACCTTCATCACCATTTTCGGCGGCTTTGGCATCCTGCGGGCGCTGGGGCTGGCCAGCCCGCTGCGCTCGGTGGGCGTTGCCTTTGCCTGCATTCTGGTATTTGCCCTGCTGCGCGGCATCCTGCGCTATGCAGAGCAGGCTTCCAACCACTCTATCGCCTTCAAGCTGCTGGCCCTCATCCGGGATCAGGTGTTTGGCGCGCTGCGCCGCCTGACCCCGGCCAAGCTGGAGGGCCGTGACCGCGGCGACCTGATCTCCCTGATCACCGCCGACATCGAGGCACTGGAAGTGTTCTACGCCCACACCATCTCGCCCATCTGCATCGCCTGCATCTGTGTCATCGGCATGACCGGTTTTGTGGCCAGTTACCACATCCTGCCCGCGCTGGTGCTGCTGGCCGGGTACCTGCTGGTGGGCGTGGCCCTGCCGGTGTGGAGCGCAAAGCGCGGCGACAAGGTGGCCCGGGAGTACCGGCAGGCCCTGGCCGACACCAACAGCTATGTGCTGGAGAGCCTGCGCGGCCTGCGCGATACCCTGCAATATCAAGACACCGCCGCCCGTGCGGCCGGCATCACGGCCCACAGCGAGACACTGGGCGAGAAGCAGAAGGCCTTGAAATACCGCGAGGGCCTGACCGTGGCCATCACCAACACCCTGATCCTGTTTACGGTCATCGCGGTGCTTGGAGTGAGCCTGCAGCTGTACCGGAACGGGCAGATGGGCGTGGAAGGGGTGCTCATCTGCACCCTGTCGGCTCTGAGCTCTTTTGGCCCGGTGGTGGCACTGGCCAACCTCGGTGCCAGCCTGACCCAGGTGTTTGCCAGCGCCGACCGTGTGCTGGACCTGCTGGACGAAGAGCCTGTGACCGCCGACGTGACCGATGGTGCCCACACGGCCTTTGCGGGGGCGCAGGCGGAGCATGTGAGCTTCTCCTATGCGGACGAAGAGGTGCTGCACGACCTGAGCCTGACTATCCCGGAAAAAAAGATCGTGGGCATCACCGGCCGTTCCGGCAGCGGCAAGTCCACCTTCCTGCGGCTGCTCATGCGCTTCTGGGATGTGAACACCGGCACCATCCGCTTTGGCGAGGAGGACATCCGCCGGGTGAACACGGCCACTTTGCGGGCACAGGAGAGCCTTGTGACCCAGGAGACGGAGCTGTTCAACGACACCATCGAGAACAACATCCGCATCGCCAAGCGGGATGCCACCCGCGAAGAAGTGGAAGCGGCCTGCAAAAAGGCCGCACTGGATGGCTTTATCCGCAGCCTGCCCAAGGGGTATGACACCCCTGTGGGTGAGCTGGGCGGGGCCTTGTCCGGCGGCGAACGGCAGCGCATCGGTGTAGCGCGGGCATTCCTGCACGATGCACCCTTCCTGCTGCTGGACGAGCCTACCTCCAACCTCGACAGCCTGAACGAGGGCGTGATCCTCAAGGCGGTGCGGGCCGAGTGCCGGGACAAGACGGTGCTGCTGGTTTCACACCGCAAGTCCACCATGGCTGCCGCCGATGTGACCTACTCGGTAGAAAGCGGCCGCCTGAGCTGAGAAAACAACTGCAACCCCCAAAAAAGGGCCTGTCTCACAAGAGACAGGCCCTTTTATGCTGCATGTTTATGGATCAGTAATTGACGGCTTTGAGGATCTGGCGGCCAATGTACTTGTGGCCGGAAACGGTGGGGTGGCCGTCGTTGGCGGTGCGGGTATAGGGGATGGGCACATAGGTCACATCATACTGGGCGGCCAGCTTGGCTGCGGCGGTGTTCAGCCGACGGAAGTGGCGGCTCCAGGAGGGCATCAGGGGCACCGGGTTATTGTAGCTCAGTACCAGGATCTGGGCCTCCGGGTTCAGCTCACGCAGGTCCTTCATCACACGCTCCAGCTGGGTCACAGTGTCGGCGTAGGTGGAGGTGCAGATCTGGCCCATGCCGGTGGTCAGCAGATACATCACAGCACGGAACTCCGAGGGGGTCAGGGTCAGCTGCTTCAGGCAGTCCATAAAATAGTCGATGTTGTCCGGGGTCAGGTTGCGGAACATTCCGGTGACCATGCTGTTGGCCAGCTTTTCACTTTTCCAGTTGGTAGCCTCACCCAGGGCCACGATGGTGCGGATCAGGGCGTCGTTGGCACCGATCTGCAAGGTGATGAGGTCCGCTTTCTGGATATATTCCTTCAGCTCCGGCACCGAGGTATACTGCACGCCGGAATAATGGTTCATGGCCGGCATGGCACCGGTCTCAATCAGGTCTGCCAGGTCGCGGGTCATCACGGCGGGCAGGCCCAGGTTGATGGCGTGGTCACGATCCAGGCCCAGCTGGTCGGCTACATAGCCCACAAAGCACTGGCCATCGTAGCCTTTGTAATTGCCGGACATATCGAAGCCGTTCTGGACCAGCTTGTACTGCAGGCCGCTCAGGCCCACGCCGGCAGTCACACTGTCACCGATGGCGACATAGGTGTACTCTTTTTTGGCGGTGGGCTCTGCAACAGGCGCCACAGCATCGTCTTCGGTAAGAGCTTCCGGCCCCACTTCCTGCACGGCGGTTTCCGGCTCAGCAGTCTCTTCGGTGGTGGGGTTCTCTGCAAAGGCAGGAACGGCCAGCGACAGCAGCAGCGCGGCCGACAGCAGCAGGCTTGCAATGCGTTTTGTTTTCATGGTCATCATTCCCTCTTTCCCCGCAACATCTCAAGGCTGCGGAACTGCTTCCATGATAAGGAAATGAAGGGAAAATGTCAATTGACAAAACGTGGAAAATCGCAGGAAAAAGTTGTCAAAATAGAAGCTTTTGAAGCTGAATGCCGGAAATAAACGCAGGAAAGCAAAAAGACCCTGCCGGACAGGCAGGGCCTTGAAAAAACGAAACGTTTACTTGCGGACGGCCTTCAGGATCTGGCGAGCGATGTACTTGTGACCGCACACCGTGGGGTGACCGTCGTTGGCAATGGAGGTATAGGGGATGGACACATAGTCTGCGCCATACTGCTGGGCCAGGGCCTTGACGGAGCGGTTCAGCAGGCGGAAGTGTCTGCCGTAGGTGGGCAGGAAGGGCAGGGGGTTGTAGTACCCCACCAGAATGATCTGGGCGTCAGGGTTCAGGGCTCTCAGCTCCTGGAGGATCTGTTCCACGTTGGCCACAGTCTGATCCCGGGTCTGGTCACAGATCTCCTCCATGCCGGAATCCAGCAGCTTCAGGGCAGCCTTCAGCTCTTCCGGGGTCAGGTCCAGGTTTTCCAGGCCCTTTTTTAGGGTCTGGAGGGTCTGGAGATTCAGCTCCCGCATGGTGCCCGTCAGCAGGGGGATCAGCAGTTTGGTGGCCTTGCCGTTGGTGGCTCTGCCCATGGCCCCCATGAGCTGCAGCACAGTGTCGTTGGAGCCGATGAGCAGGGTGATCAGGTCGGCGTCTGCCAGTTCCTGCCGCAGGGTAGGCAGGTCGTAGTAGGCGACACCGGAGGCGGTGGAGCCGGTCCTGACCAGGTCCAGGATGTTGCTGCTCATGGCAGCAGGCATCCCGTAGTTCACGGCATGGTCCCGGTCCAGGCCTAGGGCGTCGGCCACCCGGGCCACATAGCAGTCTTTGGAGTAACCATGGTAGTTTTCCTGCACATCATAGCTCTTGGCGGTGCTGGAAAAGTGGGTGTCCTTCAGGCCCACACCGGTGGTGATGCTGTCGCCCAGGGCAACATAGGTGTAGGAATCTTCCTCTGCTGCAAAGGCAGGCAGGACCGGCAGCACCAGCAGAGCCAGGGCCAGCAGCAGGCTGACAATACGTTTTTTCATAAAGAACCTCCTTGTATCGCAAGCTCAGAAAAGGATCACTTTTCCAGAGCCTTCAGGATCTGGCGGGCCAGGTACTTGTGGCCGCATACCGTGGGGTGAGCGTCGTTGGCCACCACCGTGTAGGTCGCAGGAGCAAAGGCTGCGTCATACTGCTGGGCCAGCTTTTGCACCGAGCGGCTCAGGGTACGGAAGTGCTTGACAAAGGGGTTGGCAGGAGCCGGCAGCAGGGGAACTGGATTGTAGTAGCCCACCAGAACGATCTGGGCGTTGGGGTTCAGAGCCTTCAGCTCCTGCAGCAGGGCCTCAAGGTTGGCCAGGGTGGTGGCCTGGCTCTGGGCGCAAATGTCGGCAACGCCGCTGCTCAGCAGCTGCAGCAGGGCCTTGCGCTGCTGGGCGGTGATGTTCAAAGAGTCCAGGTTCTCCCGGAGGGCGGCAAAGGAGGAGGCATCCATCTGGCGGAAGTCGCCCTCCAGCATAGGCAGCAGGGCCTCAAAGACCTGGGGGCCCCCCATGGCAGCGGCAACGCCGTACATGATGGGCACCAGCACGTCATTGGCACCGATCTCCACCGTAATGATCTCAGCGTGCTTCAGCTCCTGGCGCAGGTTGGGCAGAACAAAATTTATGCTGGCACTCTGGCAGGAACCGGTCCGCACCAGCTCCAGCAGGTCGCTGCTCATCAGGGCAGGCATTCCGTAATTGGCGGTCTGGGCCCGGCTCAGGCCCAGGCTATCGGCTACCCGGGCCACATAGCAATCCTTGGAGTAGCCCTGGTAGTTGCCGGAAACATCGTAATACCGTCCGTTTCGCTGGTAAACGGCGTCCGGCAGGCCAATGCCGGCTACAATGCTGTCGCCCAAAGCAATGTAAGAATAGCAGTGCTGATCCGATTCGGCAGCGGCATCGGTCTGGGTCTGCACCGGGGTGGGGTCTGCGGCGGCAGGCTGGGCGGCCCCGGCAGAAACCACCGGCAGCACCAACAGAGCCAGGGCCAGCAGCAGGCTGACAATGCGTTTTTTCATGATGTTCCTCCTTTTTTTTGAGCCATAAGGTCCCTTCTATCATAAAAAGAGAAGTCAGGGATGTCAAGGCCCATTTTCCGGAATGTGTCGGGAAATACAAAAAAACGGTCGTGCACAAAGGCACGGCCGTAAAAAGCAGGATCAGTAGTCGCGGGAGGTGATCTTTTCCTCCAGCTTGCGGTAGTCCACCTTACCGATGGGGGTCAGCGGCAGCTCATCGAGGAACTTGTAGCCCACGGGCTGGACGTACTCCGGCAGCTCTTCTTTGCAGATCTGCTGCAGCTCCCGCACGATCTGACGCTTTTTGTGGTCAGCAGCGGGGTCCAGCACGACATACACAAAGGGCAGGCGGCCCTGCACATGGTCCTTGTCGGTGCAGCCCACCACCGAGCACTGCTGCACGGCGGGGTGGCGGCTGATAACGTTCTCGATCATGGAGGGGAACACCTTGAAGCCATCGTGGCGGATGATCAGCCGCTTGATGCGGGAGTCCAGGAACACGAAGCCGTCCTCATCCATATAGCCGACGTCGCCGGTGTGTGCCCAGACGCGGCCATCCGAGTGGTGGCGCAGCAGGGCAGCCGTTTCGGCGGGCTTGCCGTAGTAGCCCTTCATGATGGCAGGGCCGGAGATGCAGAGCTCACCGCGCTCGCCGATGGGCAGTTCGGTGTCGGTACCGGGCTCAAACACAGAGACGATGGTGTCCACCAGAGGAATACCGGCGCTGCCGGGCTTGGTGATGGAGGCGGCAGCGGCGGTGGCGGCAGAGGAGACCTCGGTCATGCCATAGCCCTTGGCCATGGGAAACTCCACGTTATGGGCAGCCAGGAACTCGTTGACGTTCTCCTCAGCACCCACCGAGATGGCGTCGCCGCCGGCGGCGTACATCCGGATAAAGGACAGGTCCTTGTTTTTCAGCCGGGGGTCGGTGGCCAGCTGCTGATAATGGGTGGGCACACCGAACATGTGCTGAGGCTTATACTTCAGTACCAGACTGCCCAGCTTGGAGGCGTCCGCATTGGGGATAATGACCACCTTGATGCCCAGGGTCAGGGGCAGATGGATGCCGCAGGCAAAGCCATAGGCAATAAAGGGGGGCATGATGTTCATAAGGGTCTGGCCCCGGTGGCACAGGAACTCGTAGGTCTTGAACTGCTTGGCAATGGTGTTGAAGTTCCGGTCCGTGAGCATCACGCCCTTGGGGGAACCAGTGGTGCCGCCGGTGTGGACCACGACGCAGGCATGGTCCATGGGATCCACCGGGTCTGCTGCGGTGCTCTGGCCCTGACCCCCGGCAATAAAGTCCTTCCAGTGGATGACGTTGGAGGAGTAGTGATTCTTATCCGGGTTCTTCAGCTTGTAGCCCATGGCCATAGGCAGGGACAACGAGTCGGCAGGAGACACCACCAGAATGCGCTCCACATGGGTGCGCTTGGCAGCCTGGACACAGCGGTCGTAGGTCACGTTCAGGCAGATCAGCAGGTGAGAGTCCACCTCAGCGATGTAGTCGTGGATGCCCTCCACGCTGTACCGGGGGTCCACCAGGTTCAAGGTGGCACCGATCAGGTCCGCAGCGTAGAAAGCGTAGATGATCTCCGGGGTCATGATGCTGACCACCGTGGCAATGTCGTCCCTCTTCAGGCCAATGGCACGGAAGGCGGCAGCGGTCTTTTTGATGTTGACAAAAAGATCGGCATAGGTGATCTTGCGGCCAAAGTACTCCAGAGCAGGCTCGTTCAGGTGCTGCTTGTTCTGCTGGTACAGGTACTCAAAAGTGGTGCAGTCCGGCAGGGGCTGGCCAATAAAGCTGGCGTCGTAATACTTCAGCCAGGGCTTTGCGACGGATGCGTAAACCGCCTCATGTGCTGCAGTCGACATAGGATCAAACCCTTTCTTTTATGATTCGTTCTTCTTCTTTTTTATACTTTCTCCAGGCCCGGCAGACCAAAGCTCCGGGCTCCGGGCCAAACAGGCCAGGGCACACGGCCCTTCCTGTATTGTAGTGGACAACAGTTGGAAAGTCAATGAACAAACTGTGAGAAGTAAAAAAGAGACAAAACAACGATGGCTTTGTCTCTTGAAATCTGGGAAAAAGCTGCTTGCGGCAAAGGAACTTAGTTGTTGCCCAGCCAGGCCTCTGCTTCAGCCGTACTGCACAGCACCCAGTGCTGGGGCCGCAGCTGCCGCCACTGGGGCGCTTCGGTGGAATAATCGTGCATGGCGGGGTCGTACACCAACAGCTTTTTATTGCGCTCCCGGCGGGGGTCCGGCATGGGGATGGCAGACAGCAGGCTGCGGGTGTAGGGGTGCAGGGGGTGGGCCACCAGCTCCTCCGCGTCGGCCAGTTCCACGATGCTGCCCTTGTGGATGACTGCGATGCGGTCCGAAATGTAGCGCATCACCGAGAGATCATGGGCGATGAACAGGTAGGTGATACCACGCTCCTTCTGCAGGCGGCGCAGCAGGTTGAGCACCTGGGCGCGGATGGACATATCCAGTGCGCTGATGGGCTCATCGGCCACGATGAATTCCGGTTCCACGATCAGCGCACGGGCAATGCCGATGCGCTGCCGCTGGCCGCCGGAAAATTCGTGGGGAAAGCGGGAAGCAAATTCCGGCAGCAGGCCCACGTCCAGCAGAGCCTGCCGCACTTTTTCTTCCCGCTGGGCGGCGGAGAGGTCGGGCCGCACGTTCTGCAGGCCCTCGCCCACGATGTAGCTCACCTTGGCGCGCTCGTTCAGCGAGGACTGCGGGTCCTGAAAGATCATCTGGATCTCACGGGTGATCTGCTTGTCCAGCGCACGCGGGATTTTGCCGTTGATCTTCTGGCCCTTGTACAGGATCTCACCGCCAGAGGTGGGCAGAATGCGCAGGATGGCCCGGCCGATGGTGGTCTTGCCGGAGCCGGACTCGCCCACCAGACCAAAGGTCTCGCCCTTGTAGATCTGGAAATTGGCGTTCTGTACGGCGGCAAAGGCCTTGCGGCCGGAGCCGTAGGTCACATTCAGGTCCTTCACTTCCAGAAGGACTTCTTTTTCCTCGGCCATCTTACAAGCCCTCCTTTTGCAGTTTTTTCACCGCAGCAGGCGGCTCGATGTGGGGTGCCCGGGGGTCCAGCAGCCAGGTCTTGGCCTTGTGGGTGGGCGAAACTTCAAAGTACGGCGGGCGCTTGACATAGTCGATCTTCAGTGCCTGCGGGTTGCGGGGCGCAAAGGCGTCCCCGCGGATCTCGGCAAAGAGGTTGGGCGGGGTGCCCACGATGTTGAACAGGTCCTCGCCTTTTATGCCCATCTGGGGCATGCTGGACAGCAGAGCCCAGGTGTAGGGGTGGCGGGGGTCATAGTAGATCTCGTCGGCGGTGCCGATCTCTACGATGTCGCCGGCGTACATCACGGCCACCCGGTCGGCAATGTTGGCCACGACGCCCAGGTCGTGGGTGATCATGACGATGGTCAGGTGGTACTTGGCCCGCAGCTCCTTGAGCAGCTGCAAAATCTGAGCCTGAATGGTCACATCCAGCGCGGTGGTGGGCTCGTCACAGATCAGGATCTTCGGGCGGCAGGCCACCGCAATGGCGATCACCACGCGCTGACGCATGCCGCCGGAGAACTCGTGGGGGTACTGCTTAAAACGCACTTCCGGGTCAGAGATGCCCACGTCCCGCAGGTATTCCAGTGTTCTGGCCCTGGCCTCGGTGCCCTTCAGGCCCTGATGCAGGGTCACGGCCTCCAAAATCTGGTCGCCGATGGTTTTCAGCGGGTTCAGGCTGGTCATGGGGTCCTGCATGATCATGGCAATTTCGCGGCCCCGGA
>OGYN01001364.1_pt1 | contig 19985 bp, 20 predicted proteins | sample 1576551 | NCBI WGS metagenome assembly OGYN01 (sample SAMEA3541589, study PRJEB24748) | human gut metagenome | biome: human gut; feature: human-associated habitat; material: faeces | place: China | collected 2012 | reverse complement strand
AGCAAAGATCTGGATTTTATATCGGTTATACTATACGGCATTTTTGGACGCTAACGGGATAAATTCAGTTAATTAAGCTGCATCTACTCTACCTATTATTCATCAACTATTTCACAATCGCTTCTTTAATCTGCTCCACGATGTAACGCACATCATCATCCGTCACATAAGGACCTGCAGGTAAACAGAAACCGACCTTGAAAATTTCCTCTTCCACTCCATTGGTATAGAAAGGAGCCAATGCATAAACTGGTTGTTTGTGCATTGGCTTCCAGACCGGTCTGGCTTCCACCCTCTTACTCAACATGAATACACGGAGAGCTTCTACGTTATCGTTGGGCTGGCAATCGGTAATAGCACTATCCACAGCTTTAATCACACCGGCAGCACCACCCACAGCGGTCTTAATCACCTCCTTATAAGCATTTTCTTGACCCACAATCTTAATCTCTGGGTCGATAGTAGCAGTACACAACCAAAAGTTTGAATCGTAGCGAGCATCCTCAGGTTGCTTGTGGATGTGAATACCTTCTACATCAGCTAGCAGTTCTTCGTAGAGTGACTGTACGTGCTTATGGTGATCGATGTGAGCTTGTGCTACCGTCATCTGCCCACGACCGATGCCAGCACATATGTTTGACATACGATAATTGTAACCGATGGCTGTATGCTGATAGTAAGGATATGCATCACGAGCCTGCGTTGCGTACCACATGATGGTGTTCTTGTCCTCTGCATGTTGGCAAATCAAGGCACCACCACCGCTTGTGGTAATCATTTTGTTACCGTTGAAGGACAATACGCCAAATTTACCAAAGGTACCCAGCACCTTGCCATCGAATTTCGATCCAAAACCCTCTGCAGCATCTTCAACTACGGGTATCTCATAGCGGTTGGCGACTTCCATCATCTTCTCACAGTCGTAAGGCATGCCGTAGAGTGCAACGGGTACAATAGCTTTCGGCTTCTTACCTGTTTTAGCTATTCTATCTTTGATAGCCTCTTCAAGCAGCACAGGATCCATGTTCCATGTGTCTTTTTCAGAACCTACGAATACAGGCTTTGCACCAAGGTAGGTAATGGGGTGCGACGATGCGCAGAAGGTAAAGCTCTGTACAATAACTTCGTCACCCGCCTGAACACCGCAGCCAATTAGTGCCAAGTGCACTGCAGCGGTACCGGCACTCAGTGCCACTACTTCACTTTTGCTACCTATGAATTCTTTCAAGTCCGCTTCAAAGCCATTTACATTAGGACCAAGGGGCACCACCCAATTGGTATCGAAAGCTTCTTTTACATATTTCTGTTCAATCCCCTCTTCACTCATGTGAGCAAGGCAGAGGTAAATTGTTTTTTCAGGAACGTAAGCCATAGTTATATATTTTATTTCGTTGTTTCTACTATTTTGCAGGGTACACCGTATGCTTTGCTATTATCTGGAATGTCTTTTACTATCACACTGCCTGCACCAATGAAACAGTTCTTACCCACGTGAATACCTTGTATGATGGTTGTTCCAGCTCCAATCCAAGAGCCTTCTCCCACATGCACATCACCACTTATAGTGCACCCAGGTGCTATATGCACATAATCGCCCATCACACACTCATGATCTATACTCGCCTTAGTATTGATGATGCAATGCTTTCCTATCTGCACTTCTGTTTGAATAATAGCACCTTGCATGACCACTGTCCCCTCGGCAATGGTGGCAGTAGGCGAAATGATAGCAGTGGGGTGAATGGCTGTGGCAAACTCACAATTGAGACGCTCTACAATCATCTTACGTATCTTGCAGTTGCCGATGCTAATTATAAACGGAGACAATCCGTTAACATCATGCAGTATAGGTATGCCGCTCAATTCTTTAAGCTTTGGATTATCATCCACCAAACCTTGAACTACACCACCCTGTGCCTTTATTATATCAATAATCACTTTGGCGTGACCACTTGCTCCGTATAAGTACATCAGTTATTTCCATTAAAAGGTTTCATTGTGACGTTGCCCTCTTGTGAGATACCATCGCGAATTAGCACTTTTTTAATTGTTATAAAAATCACCTTAAGATCCGTAATGAGTGTACAGTGGTCTACATACCACACATCCAAGCCGAACTTTTCGTTCCACGACAGCGAATTGCGACCATGACACTGCGCCCAACCAGAGATTCCAGGGCGTACTTCGTGACGACGAGCCTGCTCTTTGCTATACAAAGGTAAATATTGCACCAATAGCGGGCGGGGGCCAATCAACGCCATATCGCCAACCAACACATTCCAAAATTGTGGCAATTCATCAATACTCGTAGAACGCACAAACTTACCTACTTTGGTTAATCTCACCTCATCAGGTAGCAGGTTGCCGTCGGTATCACACTCGTCAGTCATGGTTTTGAACTTGACTATCTTAAATATCTTGCCACCTTTGCCGGGACGTTCTTGAAAGAAAAATGCCCCAGCACCCTTGTTGGCGAAGTGTAGCCAAATGGTTATGATTGCCAGCGGTATAAACAGAATACTCAATGCTATAAAGGCAATACAAAAATCAATCAATCTTTTAAAAAAGTGTTTATACATATTATAATATCTTGTAGTCGAAATCATATAAACATTTACGCACAAATCCCTACATGAGTTGTGACAATTCATCAATACTCGTTGAGCGCATAAATCTGCCAACAAGAGTCAAACGATCAGCATCGGGAAGTAGATTTCTTTTCGCATCCTTCACATCAGTCATCATTTTAAATTTCAAAGTTTTAAAAGTCTTCTTATTTTTTCCGAGACATTCCTTAGTAAAGAACACTCCTGCACTCTTATTAGCAAAATGAAACAGAATCATTGTAGCTAAGAGCAAAGATGACAGATTTATCAATGCATCCAAAAAAACTATCGGTCGATTTATAAGGTGAATATGCAGATCCCGAGATATTGTCATCTTACTATTATTATTCCTTTTTTATTTCAACATCTTGTAATATAGCTCATTAACATGAGGCCACATTACACAAAAGTCATATCTATCCAGTACAATCTCACGTCCTCTTTTCCCTAGACACTTGCGCAAATCAGCATCCAACATTAATTCCATACCTTTACAGATACCTTCAGCAGAAAGGTCTATGTACTCTCCAGTCTCATGCTCTATAATAGCATCAATACAACCATGAGCTTTGCTACTAAGAATTGGTACTTCCATTGCAGAAGCCTCCAATACACACATACCAAACCCTTCACGATGCGATGGGAACACAAAGCAATCAAGTAATGTATAATAGTACGGAATCTCTAACTTATCAATATAACCAGAAATAATAATATCCTTATTCGCCTCTATTTGTTGCTTCTTCTCCTTAGATACCCCATCACGTGTATCAAAGCGACCGATGAATAACAACTTCGTTTTCACGCTTGGATGAAGTTTCTGAAACATCTCGAAACCATCCACCAACTCAGGGATGCCTTTATCATTGCAAATACGACCACAAAAACCAAAGACAATAGAAACCTCTGTAAGTCCAAGCTTAGACCTCAGACTTTCGACTTTGGAATTGTCAAGCAGAGCCGGATTAAAGATATTCTGTGCATCAATACCTCCACACGTTCCATGACCTATCACATGCTGCTTCTTGTCGCTGTTCAAATGGTCAACTACTGCTAGCTTCGAGAGTGAATGACTCACGTTGATGACATCTGTAGCCAATCTCGCTACAAACTGCTCTTCTTTCTTGAAAATAGCGTACTTTATACCAGTCATAGTGGTGTAGATAAGCCCATGACGATAGTACATCCGTTTCCTCACACCGCATAACCTTGCAGCAATCATAGCGCATAAAGCACCCACCGGAGTATGCCCAAATATAGCATCAGGTCTCTCTGTTTGAATCAAACAACAGATATAATAAATCGCCTTCATGATAGCTATAGGTGACATACTTCGAGGTATTTCAACAGGTACGAATTTAATACCATTCCTCTCCGCAAATTCAGCAGCTAAGGGATCATCACTTGACACTAACACGATCTCGTAGCCCTGTTTAGCCAAATATCCAAACTGCCCATTAAAGAAACTTTGAGGGGTAGCAAATATTGAAAATACATGTATGAGTTTCATTCTTTATCCTTATTTCCTTTAATGAAAATTCTTGATTTTGATTTCATTTATTTATCGCAAGAACGATGTTAATTTAGCTACTACTGTCTGACACAGATTGAAAGACCTAAACAACAGTTTCAACTTGAACGATACTACAGAAGAGTATTTTATCTCTTTCCAACTTTCTCGAAAACGTTCTCGAATTTCATCCCGTTGTTCATTTCCCAGCATATCATTGGCATATAACAGCATTAATGATTTGCAAAACTGCATATGCGAGACTTTTTCTAAATCCTGTTCTCCACTTTTACGAAAATAGTTTATTCGCTCTTCATAAGCACCAAAGTACCGCAAATCAGGCTTTTTCTTACTTATCCCCATGATACTATTAGCATTATAGGTATAGTAATACAGTGGACGATTGGTGATTACTATTTTCTTAGCCCGATAGTATAATTTCCATGTTGTCCAGTCATCCTCGTTGATGACCCCCACAGGCATACGAATATTATTGAATAAATCAACTTTATATACCTTTCCCCACATGATAATTTTTGCTGCTCCGAGGGTGAAAATATTATGGTTATCATACGTCTGATAAGACTCTTTTTGATTGAAAGATGGAAAAGTTATCTCGTCACCGCGGACAAAACCACATTGCGCAATCTCGGCATCTTCAGTGATTATATAATTCATCAATATCTTTAAATAGTCGAAATGCCAGAAATCATCACTATCTAAGAAAGATACATATTCGCCACTCGTAATATCAAGACCAGCATTCCGGGCAGAAGATAATCCTCCATTCTTCTTATGAATCACTTTTATCCGATCATCTATTTTGGCATATTCGTCACATATCTCACCACAACGGTCAGGGGAACCATCATCAACCAAGATAAGTTCCCAATTGGTATACGACTGGTGTAGGATACTCTCAATACAAGTATGTAGATACTTCTCTACCTTATAACATGGCACAATGATGGAAACTAACGGTTCACTCATACTTTCTTAATAAATTTTGCTGGATTACCTGCCCATATTTCCCCGGAAGGCACATCTTTCGTTACTACACTACTCGCACCAATGACGGCATAATCGCCAATTGAAACACCTTTGAGAATGATGGAATGCCCACCGATGAACACACATTTGCCAATGTGTACTGGCTTGCATGGGACATCTTTATTTCCATTCAAACGCTTGTCAACTTGAGTGGAGTGAAAATCTGTATCGTAAATCTTCACGCCACCACCTATACAAGTTTGTTCACCAATCTCAATATGATTAGATGCAAAAATTGTTGTATTACTAAGACTCACACCATCATGCAGAATAAGCTTTGCATTATTGCCAGCGATTAGCATAGTTTTCGTATCGCCTCCAATGGGATCTGCTATCTTATGGGAGTTGATGCTCACATGATTACCCAATACAATATTACCGCTCGCCGCTTTACGTAAAAAAATAGAGCCACAACAATAGAAACCATCGCCGTAAGTTACTCCATGAAGCACCATACGTAAACGATTGGTGATCATCGACCAATGTGTCAGTATCTGACGTCTTATTCTATAAATTAACATTACTTTGTACGTTTAGATGAAAGTGCCGCTCCTTTTCTCAATCGAGCGAATTGGTTCATTCCTTTCCTGTAATACTTATATATCTTAGTTTCAAAGAATACATGACGAAGTTTCATTGCCTCCACTCCCTTGGCTGGTTGTGAGTGTGAACGTCTTTTAACGGAAGAAAGAGGTTGGTCGAAAATAGAATAAAGGAAATCTGATAGCTCTGCAACATCAGCATCACATTGGATGATGGGTTCATTTAGCATTGAAAGATACAACTCATCATTACTATCAATCTCTTTGATTCGTTCTATCATTGCATCGAATGATGAAAAGTCATGAGCATTCACAAAAGCCTTAGGATTAAAGTCTTCTGCTATGCGAGGATCACCATAATAGATAGGGACTACTCCTGCTGCGAAGGCCTCCATAATTTTCTCTGTAGCATAGCCATCATGTGAACAGTTCTCAAAAGCAATATTAAACTTATACTTTGAGAGGAACGCTTTTTTGTCTTTTACCGAACCACCTATATTATTCTTGTATCGTCCACCTGAAGCTACATGTTTATATTGGCTCAACTTTTCATAAAATACTGCACGAATATCATCTGCAAAACAATTGGATACCACAAAACTACAAAAATCACGTCCTTTGATATCATCGGATATTATAGATTTCCTATTCAGTAAGCTCTTGTACTCAGATTTATACTGCATCATATTATACAGTGGAATACGAGCATAACGGTCACCAAACTTTAACCGATCAAAACCTATAGCGTAATCGCACTCATTAAAGTCTGGTGTTTGACATTCTCCAGTGAAGAATATACGTATACAATCATATTTTAGATGTTCATAACCAAAACCTGAATATATTACATAATCTGGAACATCACAGATTTCGACATCATATCGCAACTTCAAAATATCAAAGAACTCATTGGCTGTTATATTAAAGCCATCAAAGAAGTCTACGAATTTTACTTTTATTTTTTTCATTTATGATGATAATTGCGTTACCAAGTACTGATAGGATCAACTTGCCAAAAGAAATGATAGTCACTAGTACTGTTCATTAATATTAATAGTGAAAGGACAGCAATAAATATAGAGAGCACTAATGTATAATCCTTTCTAAATCTACTCTGAACAGCCAAAGGAAGTAGTAGTGTTAAATATAAATAAGAGTACATACTAATGCGTATCATTGAACCACTAGAATAAATCAAGGGACCAAAGAAAGTGAAACATGGAACCATCGCATACATTCTTTTGATTTTGTCATTTAACATGGATTCTTTTTTAATTCCCCAATAACATAACAAAGACAACAGCTCAAGCAAGAAAATAAAAGTTTCCGTTCCTCCGACAACACTTTTCGTTCCATATTCGGCATATTTCTCACTACCAATCAGACCACCCATAAAAGATATAATTTGATTAGGCATCAACATGACTATCGGAAACGACAAAAAGAGAAGTAAGTGAATCGCTTTAAGTTGACTAGGTTTAAGGTAACTGAGTACAAATGGTAAAACAACTAATAATAGAGAGAGATGAATAGACATACCCAATACCAGTGAAATAATTGCCGATTTGTATTTTTTATCGTTACTATACAGGAAGAACAATATACCAAATCCCATAGCATAAAACTGTCGGGTTCCAGTCATAGCATGTGTATGCACTAGTGCTAAATAAAATACAAATGCAAATATCAAGTCACCAATGCTTGTGCTATATTTGTATAGATAAATACCGAATGGCACAAAGAAAACTAGTTGGGCAATAAACGTAAAGACATGAAAATCTGATGTTACCAGACTTATAACCTTCTCTAAAAGAAGGAAGCCGATATCCTCCTCTGATGTTCCATATACATATCGGTTAATGGCCATTTTCCAAATATCAGAAAATGAATAATCTCCAATTGTCTGAAACATGTAATAATAGTTCATGGTATCTGACCCTTCATGTCCATAATCCAAAGAACGCAATGAAGCTGATAGTACTAGCAAAATACAGCAAATAAAAATATACGCCTTTCTTACAGAAGCTTGGGTTTTCCCTTGCAACCCAAGGCCTAACAATATGAATACACAAATTAATATCAGATGTAAATTCATATCTATTTTTTTTCAAATTTATGTGCAGGATTGCCAACCCAGATTTCACCTACAGGAATATTTTTGGTAACGACAGCACCAGTACCTATGATTGCCCCCTTGCCTACATGGATATAACCACGCAGGGAACTATTTGGGGAAATCCATACATTATCTTCTATTACATTGCCACCAGATAAATTAACACATCCGGTAATCTCTACATTTTCGCCAATTACGTTGTTGTGAGCGATATGACAGAGGTTATTGATTTTAGTATGGCTTCCTATTATAGTATCGGAAAGTGCCCCACGATCAACACATGTATTTGAACCTATATCTACATCATCGCCAATGATGAGATCTCCTATCTGAGGGAAGCGGAAACGATTGCCTTCACCATCTTTCTCAAAGCCAAATCCTTCACCACCAAGCACAGCACCAGCCTTTACATGGCAGCCCTTGCCCATTTTAACACAATCATGTATACGAACATGAGCGTCTATAATACATCCATCACCGATGATTGCTTTACCAATGACACAATAAGGACCGATGTATACATTTTCACCAATAGTAGCATCTTTGTTTACTATTGCTGTTGTATGAATATCAGCTTTCGGTTTCTCTACAAAGAAGTGATTGCCGATTTGCGCTAAACATACTTTAGGATTCTTGACTACTATCAGCACCTTTCCCTCAATAGGAGTTATAGTATCATCCACGAGCAGTACACATGCCTTACTTTCTTCAGCCATTAACTGTTTGTTTTCTTTAGTAGGATTAATCCAGTCAAGCGAATGTTCATTAATTCGATTACTATCTGCAAGATTATCGATAAAAATTCCAGTTGTATCTCCTATAACATTGATAACGATATTCCCTAGAAATTGAAGAATGCTTGCCAGTTCTATACGTTTTATCTTCATTGCTCCAATGGGTTATAAATTAGTTTTTGAGGGATAGGTGTTCCATAACGAAAATGTGCAACTATAGCATGAAAATTATCCATGACAACATCACTTATACGCTTGCCATCATTCCGAATATCTACCATTTCTTTAGCATTTTTACGAAGTTCTAAAGCCTTCTCCTTATCATCTAAGAGCAACAACATCTTCGCCGCCAGTTGTTCAATATTTCCTATATCAGCAATAAGCACACACTCTTTTTCTTTATTGAGTGTAGGTGTGCCAGAGGTCTTATACACCACTACAGGCATTTCGTAATGCATTGCTTGGAAGGTGGTGGATGCAATATAATCAAGTTTATAAGGGAGAACAGCAAATCGAGACTTCTGGAGATGTTGAAATAGATCATTCTGTTTCTCGAAAAAAGGAGTGATTATCACATTATTATTCAAGTGATTCTCTGCAATTATTTTGTCATAGATCAATTTATTCTCCGTACTCGGTGTACCTATCAGATTAAGTTTTGCTTCTGGATGTGACTTGACAACAATAACCATCGCTTGTAGGACATCTATGAAACCTTTAGCAGGAATCATGCTATTGGCAAAGTTCACAAAATCAAACTCTTTATTTTGTACAGGAATCACATCATGAAACGTAGTGCCGAAGCTCCAATCAAAGTTATAAGCAGTTTTATTATACGCTCGATATAGCTGATAATGCATCTTAGTGGTAACAGATACATAGTTAAGAGCTTTAAAAATGAGTTTCTCCACATAGGCATTTTTAGCATCCACCAAACCATGTTTACTACGATCAGGATTATTATAGATGGTCTGTGCTTTCAAGATAATAGGGTATTCTTTCTCCAGTCCAAGAATTGTCCCTGAGTAGTATGCATTTTCTGCTCCCATAAGGGCTACAATGTCAGGATTCACTTTTCCCACAATCTTACGAACTACAGGGCGCATTGGATTCAACTTATGCCAAAGTCTCGGACTTTTAATGAGCCGTTTGAATAAAGTAGCTATATCACAACGTACGAAATAATATTGTACTCCTTCTGCCTCAAAATGTATGACACTCTTTTTCAGACCTCCATGAGCAGAGATAACCGTAAGTTCCACATCATCACGCACCTTCATATTATTGATAAAATTGGTGTCCCAGGCAGCAATGTCACTATATCCTCTTTGCTTTGTCTCCATGCCAAGGCATCGACGTACGAAATTATATATTCTCCTATTATCTAACGGCAAATGTGATCTTACAATGGGATTAGAGAAATGACAGATAAGGGAGACTTTGAGTTTTTTAGTCATAAGCTATTTACCTCTTCTAATAGGACGTATGTATTTTCGATATAAGCCTCCATAATACTCGTAAAGCACTGATTTCAGATACACTTTAATCCAATTATTATAATGAAGGCAACGATAATTAAAAAATGACATATCAAAATCATTATCAACATAAACATCATCACAATAAGTAATTGAATTCATTTGAAACCTCTTTCGATTTCCATACTCTTTATAAAACTTACTATTGATATCAACTTGGTTATTAGCTCCCCCTTCAAGACCAATATTAGAGACCATGTTTACATTAGGATATATTGTACATTTCTTGAATCGATGTACTAGAAAATTAATTTGTACATCATAAGTATTATATCTGCAACCTTTGCGTATACTTCTCTTATAACTTTTAAAAGAGAAGTTTCCGAGCAACCATTCTACCCATGTTCTATAACCTTTGCGAAGACTTCCATCTTTTATGGCTTCATCATAGGTATTTAACTCATAATCGTAGAGTTCTTGAGTTCTTTTCCAAAATCCCATAAAATAGGTCGCTGCAGGAAACATTGTAAAAAAATACGACTTATCACCATAGGTCTGTCCATAGTTTACAGCACCAACATAGCCCACCCTCTCATCATCTTTATATTTTTCGAGCATATCTTGTACAAAGAAGAATGCTGATTCATTACCGAGTCCATCATCTTCTACAAAAATAACACGATCTTCTGTCTCGAACACCCAGTTCCAAGCCGTAGGACCAGATTTTGAACATCCAAGGTTGTTATCATGTATTAAATAGTGTGTCTCACACTCCCAATCTACATTTCTTACTATGTTTAAAACCTCTTCACGTTTTTCTATATCATCTTGACGACCATTACGAGGTCCATCAACAGCAACATAAAGTTTTGTTGGACGAACTTTACGGATAGATTCAAAAACACGCAGTGTCTGAAGAGGTCTATTGAACACCATGAACAGAACAGGTGTTTCTAGTTGCTTACTAAAATCCATATTAATTATTTTTATATAGCATTCGGTGAATTAACGAAATGACGAGTTCTTTTTCCTCTTTATTCATTACTAAATAGAATAAGACCATAGTCATGGTTATACAATAGATGACACCTTTTATCCCAATACCTAACCATCCGCCGATACCAACCCAATGATTCAAAGCAAAACACGTGACAAGACACAATGCAAAAGCAGGAAGGAATACTAGAAAGGTCTCTATGAAGAACTTATATATATCAATCTGTAATACATTCTTATAAATAACATCAAGAACAATCGTTCTTATCAAATAGGCTGCACAAATTGAAATACACAGGCCTGTTGCTCCCCAAAGAATCGATAAGGGTATGCCTAAAACAACATTTACAACTGCCATTGATATAAAGGCATAAGAGCGCTCCTTTAACTTATTCTTTGCATAGAGAGTCTGATCACCTATCTCCTGTGGTAGTTGAAGTAAAGAAGGAAGGATAATGAGTAATGCACAGAGATAAGATGGAGAGAAATCCTTGCCAACCCACAGTTGAATAAATTCGAATCCCACACAGCAGAAGCCAAATACCACAAATGAGACAAGCATAAGTTGTATTCGTCCAATTTTAATCATCAGGGGAAGAACATCGCCATCCTTTGCAACAATGCGAGAAATTCGAGGGAGAAACATACCACTCAATGCACTGGAAAATGTGAACACATAACTCTCTAGAGTGTTAGCAATACCAAATATAGCGATAGCAACCGAACCTGAGAAAGCACCAAGAATTGTTGGGCCTAATGTGAATATGCATCGCTGGCAAAACGACATAATGGTTACCCATCCAGAAAACTTTATGATTTGCCGAAATTCCTCTTTGTTTTTATACGAGAGATTTACTTCTTGTAAAGTATATCGCTTTATGAAATATAGTTTTATCGCTATCATGACAATGCCAGCTAACGCATTAACTAATACTAAGGCATAAAGTCCATACCCTACAAGTAAACATATTGTCATTGCTCCGACAACAATCAATTTATGAATAACATCGCATGATTTTAATTGAACAAACTTCTCATGAGCTGAAAGGATTCCGTTAACAGGAATAAACGGGAAAGAAAAAACAGCAAAAACCGCAGCCATTACATATACTACTTTGAAATTTTCAATTTCTGATGGTGTCAGCTCTTGATAAATTTGAGGAATAAAGAAATAAACGGCAGCCAATACTATTAGTAGTATAATGTCGATATAAAAATATAATTTGTACACCATACCGAGACATTGATTTGCCTTGTCCTGTCTTCCTTCCGCAAGGTATTTCGACAAGAACCTGTTGATAGATACTCCCAACCCAAAGTCGAAAACGAACAATGATATGACAGACATAGCTAATGTATAAAGGCCATAGTCTTCTTTACCGATAGTCCGTATCATCCATGGCGTATAAAGTAAGCCTGCTATCATATTTATCGAAATAGATAAATATGAAATTAATGCTCCTAATTTTATTTGACGCGAAGAATCCATAAAAAATGATTAATTTGCAAGCTTCTACCTTAAGCTCTACTCCTCATTATCATCAATACTTTTCATTCCCTTGCGATGCAATCCTTCTATTTGTTCTCTATCTAAGCGGACTGCTCTATCAAAGAATACTTTAGTCAATCGCTTTCTTGGCGAAAGAACTTCTTCGCTCCAATTGGCATCATGGATGAGTACCTGCAAATGCCGCACATTTGAGTCCTTCAATACCTCTCCCAACACATCAAATCTCCAATAGCCAAGGCTATCTCCACAATAATTGAAATGTTCTTTAAAAAAAGATGAATACACATTGATTAGTCCCCCATAAGTTTTCTCCAGACAACTTTGTGTAAAAGGAGTGGTATTATGAAAAGAATATGTGTCTATCTTAACATTCAAAACCGACTCAAAATATGTCTTATCTAACTCAATATATTTGTTAAGCTGACTTTCATCATTGATACCATAATAATGACTATCAAAATGAAGTCCCACATCGTGGCCTAGTAACTTAATTCTATGGAACACATCGGTGTAATGAGGGTCAAACAGATTATAGTAGGGGCTATGCATTTGAAAGAAATAAGTAGCCTTTGTTCCTAAAGAATGCTCTATTTCAGCCATTTTCAAAGCAATGTCGGGTTCAAATTCTACATCATGGCGCCAAAGTATATCTTTCCTTTCTTCTACGAAATCTTCGGTATAAGAGATAAAGTAGAATCCTTGCTCTACCGCTAATGCAACCAACCGCTTGTAATTTTCAATTGTAAAATAGTCAAATTTATATTTTTCTTGGTTTGTCATTGTTACAACACTTTTATCATTTTCAAATATTCAGGCCATTCCCCCATATCTCTCCATGCCCCTTCACTCACAGGAAAGCAACCAACGCGTCCATCCCGTGCTTTAACTTTATCCATCAAATGAGTTATATGGAAGAACTCTCCTTCTGGAATTTCTTCAATCAAGCTAGGATTAAGCAGATAAACACCGGTGTTAATCATATATGTCTGTTCTGGTTTTTCCTTCAGTTTGGACATTAGACCATCTTCACCTGTTTCGATAACTCCATAAGGTATACGGATGCTCTTTACAGCCGTAACTATAGTTATGTCATTCTTGTTCGTTTGGTGATAATCATACACATCACGATAGTCTTGATCAATAAGGATATCACAGTTACTGACGAAAAATGGTGTATTTATCTTGTTTTTCAAAAGCGACACACTGCCAATGGTACCAAGAGGCTTTGGCTCCTCTAAAAACTCTATTTGATATTTGTGAGGAAGCTGGTCTAAATAGAAGCGCATCATATCACTCTTATAGTTGACAGACATATAAAATCGCTTGCTTCCAATTCCCTCGAACTGCTCCATAATTTCTTCAAGTATAGTCTTATCGCCCACAGGAACAAGAGGTTTCGGAATAACATTCGTTATCGGTCTTAAACGAGTACCTTTCCCACCAGCCATAATGACAACGGGAAGATCAATCTTCTCGCGATATTGCAATTCTGGATGTTTAAAAAAATCGTTCCAGAAGTAAACATCCAAAAGATTACCATCTTCATCTACCACAGGCATACATTCCGAACGAAGACTCAACATTTTCTGTCGTATTTCCTCATGCGATTCGCCAGGTGAAACAAACTTCTTCTTAGTACTAATAATGGATGCAATAGGTTCATTCAGGTTAACCCCTTTAATGATAGCACGCTGAATATCGCCAATAGTCAAGATACTAACGAACTTATCACTATCAAATACTAATAGCAGTTTTACTTTCTTTTTATCCATCTGTTTAAGGGACTGAATAATGGGGGAAGATATCAGAATCGAGCGATTGTCTATTTCTGGAGTTAGTTTCATAATGTTAATTCAATTAATGAGTTCAACCTGTAGTTTTTTGTTTAAGATCATTGTATAGATACACAAGAATTTAATATCGTAGCTAAATTTTAGTAGTAAGTGATTCTTTATTAAAAAGTGGTTTTGCAGGATTACCTACAAACACCCCTCCAGTACTACTAATTGACTTTAAAACGTTAGCATTAGAACCAATAAGATTATTGTCATTGATTGAGATTCCGTCTCTTATGGTGGAATGGAGACCAAAAAAACAATTGTTATTCACTTGAGCAAATCCTCCGAGGACAGAGTTTGTTGAAAAAAAATTATAGTCTCCTATGATATTGTCATGAGACAAAACAACTGCTGACTCTAAGTAATTACCAATACCTATTTTGCACCCCGGCCCAATTATAGCTCCAGGAGCAATAAATGTGCCCTCCCCTATATCATTGGAATAAATCAAGGACTTTTTTGAAATATATGAACCTATGGAGTAATTTAAGCCTCTACATTTCTCGCAAATTTCAGCCTTAAAATGATTCATCTTTGTATAACCTATGCCAAGTATAACTTCGAACTCTTCATTCATAATATCTTTGAGTTCTTCAAAATTCAAGACAGGTATATGCTGAACATTTCTCCTTGACATGAAGTTTCTTTCTTGAGTAAATGCAACCACACGATCTACACCTTCAAGCATAATATATTTATAAAGGCGTTCCGCGTATTGTGTATCTCCAAATATAACAAGATTACGCATTAATTGATAGTTATAAAATTATTCAATTTTATTTCATACTCTTTTATCAACTTATTTATCTCAGCTCTACTATCTGCATGAACAATAAATTGACCATAACGAGTGAGAGAACTAGTAATTTGATTGATATTATCTCCTACATGAAGTTTAAACTCAAAGCTTATAATATGTGGCCAATTAATGGTATTGTAAATTTCTGGGGAAATTGATTCTAACTTCCCTGCGGGAAGAGAAAAAAAGCAAACAGCAGATGCTTTCTCTACACGCCCCGTCTTTGTATCTACCAATTCACCAAGAGCGATATGTAGGAGTTGGTCTTCAAGATTGATTCCTGTAGAAAGAGGTGTTAAGATTGAGGTAATATAGTCACCACCCAAACGGGGGCTAGTTTCAATAACAAAGATACCACGATCATTAATCTTGAGCTCTGTGTGAGAAGGACAATTTTCAAATTGCATACATTCCGCTATTTTATCGATGATGACACTTATTTGCCAACGCTGATCATCTGTAAGGTTAGCAGGTTGTTTATGACCCAACTCAACATTGTAAGGGAATTCTGTCGTTTTCTTCTCTGTGAATTGGATTACTTCGGATTTGTTATTGTAGTGTAACGATTCGATACTAAACTCACGTCCTTCGATGAACTCCTCAACAAGAACAGTAGTAAGATGTGAGTTACCAAGCGCCTCACTAATTGAATCTTGCAATTCCTCCTTATTCCGGCATAGTCTTACACCACGAGAACCGGAATTATCCCGAGGCTTTATGATGAGTGGAAACTCCATACCTTCAACTTCATTAGCGCTGGAAATGAGACGCCCCTGTGCGCAAGGAACACCACCTTCTATGAAACGCTGTTTCATTTGAAATTTATCCGTAGACCATGTAGCAGTACGTACGCCAAAGAAAGGAAAATTGAGTTTTTCTGCCACTCTAGCCATCATTACTAAAGGCTTGTCTGTGGCTGCAGTAACTATCGCCATCACGTTATATTTTTGGCAAACATCAATAGTACCACTAAAGTCCTCTCCACCTACAACCTCAAAGGCATCGCAGTCGTTCTTACAAACGGCATCGGAACATGGGTCTATCCCCACTACGAACAGCCCCATCTTACGTGCACGTTCAATAATTGATTTTTGAAGTTCGCCGACTCCAAAAACCATAATAGTTTTTTTATCCATAGATTTCCTTAATTCCTTTTTCTACAGTATCACAAATGAAGTCTACCTGCTCCATAGTGAGAGCTGCATACATAGGTAATGTTATCTCATTATCTGTGCAGTAATCTGTTTGTGGAAGAATAGCACCTAGTTCTTTATAGGTAGAGAAATGATGAGCGGCAGGATAATGAACCGAAGTTTGGATGCCTGCAGCATGGGTGTACTCACGAAGGGCATTGCGCTTCTCCTTAGTAGAATTGAGAATGATGATTGGAAAAATATAGTTAGAAGTAAACTCTTCACAATCAGCAAAAGGAACAACAATACGAGGATTTTTAGTGAGACGCTCTACGTAGCGCTTACGAACTGCAATACGAGTTTCAAGGTCTTCAGGGAGTTTCTTCAACTGCTCAATTGCAATGGCTGCGCGGATGTCGTCCATGCGGAAATTGTAACCAAGACAGGTTATGTCGTACTCGGTAGCATGACCACTGGCACGCTGGTAAGACATGGTACTCATACCGTGTGAGCGGATAAGACGAGCTCGTTTCTCCATATCCTCATTGTTTGTAATAAACATCCCACCTTCACCTGTAGAGATGTTCTTGTTAGAAAAGAATGAGAATGCAGCACAATCACCAATGGTACCAAGTTTCTTGCCTTTATACTCTGAGAGGGGTCCGTGACACGCATCCTCGATCACTTTGAGGTTATACTTCTTTGCAATAGTCATAATAGCATCCATATTTGCCGGAAATCCCGCCATGTGAACGACAATAATGCCCTTGGTACGGGGAGTAATCTTTGCCTCAATGTCTTTAGGATCAATATTGATATGGTCAGGACCTACGATGTCGGCAAAGACAGGAGTCGCCCCAACGTAACGGATGCAGTTACAACTGGCAGCAAAAGTGAGAGAGGGACAAATAACCTCATCACCGGGACCAAAGCCACAAACCATGCAGCAGACATGTAGTGAGTCAGTACAGTTAGACATACTGACTGCATACTTTACATTCCACATATCTATGAACATTTGCTCCAGTTCTGCATTTTTAGGTCCTGTAGAAATCCAACCAGACTTTATTGTGTCATAAGCGGCCTGAGCTTCTCTCTCATCGAAGTTCAGATTAAAAAGAGGAATTTGGTAAGCCATAATCTTTTATATCGTTATATGTTATTTGCAATATATCTCCATAGAGGTGCTTGCATTACCGCCTCTGTAATGGAGTTGTTTTCTAATAATTCTTTTATTGTATCTTGTTCCACAAGATGGATGCGAATATCCTCAGACATTTCGAGGTGCTGATTGGAAATCTTTTTAACACCTTTGGCGATGAAAGTATGGCATATAGCAGTCATTCCACTAGTGTTAGGAGCATATTCTCCAAAGGGAAACCACTCCCCACCTGTATATCCGGTTTCTTCCAGAAGTTCACGTTTGGCGGCTTCAAGAGGTGTTTCACCCTGATCGACACAACCAGCCGGAAGCTCTATACAAACTTTCTGTATACCATGACGATACTGCTCTTCAAGGATGTTTTTGCCATCTTCAGTTATTGCAATGACATTAACCCAATCGAGTGTTTCGACTATATAGAAGTCGTCCAATTCTAATCCTGAAGGCTGCTCAATGTGATCTTTGCGAACTCTAAGCCAAGGGCAAACAAAGGCATAGGTGCTCTTCAAAAGTTTCCACTTCATTAGAACCGAATTTACTTTTGCATATTTACATCTTCTGATCAAGGTTTTTCCCCTTTTCTTCATGCTCAAAGTTAGGGATAAAACGCTTAATGGATTCTACGACCTGTGCTTTAGTAAACTCAGGAGAAACAAAGATATTTTCGAGCTCATCAAAGAATTGGTTAATCTCTGACATAGGACGACGCGTGGTTTCTTCTACAACACCGAGTGCCATGAAGCGCTCCATATTGATTTTCTCTCCAGGTATATAAAACTCTTCGTAAGCTTTCTCGCCAGTGGTATCACTCTTGAAATATACTACAGGATAAGATTCTGATTCATAACTCATGTTGGCTGCATACCTTTTTGCCTCCGGATCGTTATCACATTTAACCTTTGTAAACCCTTCTGCTTTTACGAAGGCATCACAGATAACAGAGAAGGTAAGCATCTGGTCCTCATCTAACTTAGGAAAGAATACTTCACCACCATTACCGAGAATACAAGCGAGCATACAAATCTGTCCGGATTCCTCCGGTGATACAAAATAACGCTTAACGTCAGAAGGAGCAGCAAGAGGCTGCTTCTTCTGAAGGCGATGAACCCAACCGTCAGGCAATGAACCATTAGAAAAGGCAACATTGGCAAAACGGGCAGTCGTTACCTTAAAATATTGGTTATATGCCATTACAAGATCTTCCATAATACGCTTACTGGCTCCCATTATGTTCACAGGGTTAGCTGCCTTATCAGTAGAAACGCAGAAGAAATGCTTAGGAGGATAAACACAGAGTAGGTCCATTAACTTTTTTGCCTTGGTATCGTTATTCTCAATGAGTGCCTGAACACTGTATTTGTCTTTCTCCGAACGCACATGCTTATGGGCTGAGAAATTGGCCACAATATCGAATCCTTTCTCCTCTCGAAAAATATGTTCAAAGATTGGGTCTGCAAAGTTAAGAGTGTAACAACGAAATTCATCAGGACAATAAAGTCCTTCAGTGGAACGGACATCTCTAACTAACTCAGCAAGACCATTCTCGTTGAGATCGACCACAATCACAGATGCTGGTTCAAATCTTAATACCGCTTTAATAAAACTGCTTCCAATGGAACCTGCGCCACCAATAACGCACACTTTCTTACCTTTAATTTCTGCGGTAAGAAGTTCTTCGTTTGCCTCTATATCTTTGGCAAACATACTGACTGGACGACCTGTCACGGAGTCAGCGATGAATTTCTCGAGATTAAACATTTTTATATAAGTAATTTACGTTAACGTTCACTTATAGCAATAATACCTTTAAAAGCATTATGGTCCACATTGAGTCATATTTTGGATTAACCAATAAATTTCCTTGCAACTTTTATTCACTTAACAACGTAAGCACTCATTGTACGGCTATAATACCCACAAAGGTATTGTAGCCCACATTGAGTTGTATTTTTGATTAATAATTAAGTTACTTTGCAATATTCATTGGCAGAAGTGCCACATAATCCGTATCACCGGATATTAATTTTCGTAAAACATCCGCAATATATTTAACAGGACGGAGCCCGTTCATCTTGCAGCTTTCTGTTAGCGTCCAATTTTGACGTGTACCCCAAGGAAAGCCGCCACAAGGCGGTTCCCTCATAAATAACGTCAAAAAAGATGTAAGCACTCATTGTACGGCTATAATACCCACAAAGGTATTGTAGCCCACATTGAGTTGTATTTTTGATTAATAATTAAGTTACTTTGCAATATTCATTGGCAGAAGTGCCACATAATCCGTATCACCGGATATTAATTTTCGTAAAACATCCGCAATATATTTAACAGGACGGAGCCCGTTCATCTTGCAGCTTTCTATAATTGAGTAAATCAAAGACGTATTTTTAGCAGCTTGTTCCGAACCGCAGAACAAATAATTCTTTCTCCCCAGACAAATAGGCTTCATCAACCGTTGTCGAGTAGACCAAGGGAATTTCACCCTCAGCCTCTCTCGGAACCGTACGTGAA
>OGYN01001347.1_pt1 | contig 20136 bp, 21 predicted proteins | sample 1576551 | NCBI WGS metagenome assembly OGYN01 (sample SAMEA3541589, study PRJEB24748) | human gut metagenome | biome: human gut; feature: human-associated habitat; material: faeces | place: China | collected 2012 | reverse complement strand
GATAGATAGCGCATCGAGCAGAACCGAATAGGCCAGCGGAAACGCGCCATACAGCGCAGCGCCGCCCAGCACCAGCCAGGTCTCGTTACCATCCCACACGGGTGCTACGGTGTTGACCATCATATCGCGCTCGATGGGATCCTGGTTGAACGGCATCAGAAGGCCGATGCCCAGATCAAAACCATCCATCACGATGTACATCAGGGTGCCAAATACGATGATGGCGAACCAGATAATTGAAAAATCGATCATCTTAGTGCTTCCCGTGGTTATAGGTGTCGATGGCAGAAAGAGGGCGCGCCGGGGTTTTGTGCTGGCCTGGGCCTCCGATATCAACTTCTTTACCTTCACCGACGACCGGGCCTGCTTTGATCAGGCGCATCATATAGTGATAGCCGACGCCAAATACCGAGCAGTAGACCAGAATAAACACCAGTAGGCTGATGCTCATATGCAGAGCGCCATGCGCTGATACCGCATTAATGGTGCGCTGTATGCCATAAACGACCCACGGCTGGCGGCCCATTTCAGTGGTTACCCAACCGGCCAGAATCGCAATCAGACCCGACGGCCCCATGAACAGGCAGAACCACAGAAACGGGCGTGACTGATACAACCGTTTCTTCATGCGCAGCCACAGGCTGATAACGCCCATACCGATCATCAGTAAACCGAGCGCCACCATCACGCGGAATGACCAGAAAATAACGGTTGAGTCAGGCCGGTCTTCTTTCGGGAAGGTCTTTAGCGCCGGGATCTGTTTGTCCAGGCTGTGCGTCAGGATGAGGCTACCGAGATAAGGGATTTCCAGCGCATATTTAGTGCGTTCCTGCTCCATATCGGGTACGCCGAACAGGATAAGCGGCGTAGGCTCGCCGGGCTTGTTTTCCCAGTGTCCTTCAATGGCCGCGATTTTTGCGGGCTGGTACTCCAGCGTATTCAGGCCATGTGCGTCGCCGAGGAAGGCCTGAATCGGGGAGACAATTAGCGCCATCCACAGCGCCATGGAGAACATCTTACGCACGGCAGGGTTGTTATTGCCGCGCAGTAGATGCCAGGCCGCAGAAGCCCCGACTAAAAAAGCGCTGGCGAGAAATGCCGCGGTCGACATATGCAGCATGCGAAAAGGGAATGATGGGTTAAAAATAATTTTCAGCCAGTCCTGCGGCACGACAATACCGTTTTCAACGGTGAAGCCTCGCGGCGTCTGCATCCAGCTGTTAGAGGCCAAAATCCAAAAGGTGGAAAACAGCGTGCCCAGCGCCACCATGCAGGTAGAGAAGAAGTGCAGCATCGGCCCCACCCGGTTCCAGCCGAACAGCATCACGCCGAGGAAACCGGCCTCTAGGAAGAAAGCGCTGAGCACTTCATAGGTGAGCAGCGTCCCCGTGACGCTGCCGGCAAACTGGGAGAAACCGCTCCAGTTGGTACCAAACTGGTAGGCCATTACCAGGCCGGACACCACGCCCATACCGAAGTTTACGGCAAAGATTTTTGCCCAGAAATGGTAGAGATCGCGATAGGTCTCGTTACGGGTTTTCAGCCACAGCCCTTCGAGCACGGCCAGAAAACTCGCGAGGCCGATGGTGATGGCCGGGAAGATAATATGGAAAGAAACAGTAAAGGCGAACTGTATCCTCGCAAGGTGAAAAGCATCTAATCCAAACATTGCTTACCTCAGGGCCAAATGAATGCAGCATAAATTTAAGGGCAGACTTAAAATGTTGGTCTTCTGCTACCCCATGAATGATTCATGTCAGCGGTCGGTCGATGCCCGGAAATAAACGATGAACAAGCGCGATAATGGCAACGCGAAATCCCCCGGGGTGGCTGAAATATTTCAGCTTCACCCTCGGTGAGTTAACCATGGACACGGTAGAGTGACCAAAGATGCTCTTTGCCTCATCGAAGTACATCACCCAGCGGGCTAAGTATGTCAGCGAGAATACGATGAACAGCAGGATGTTGAACATCCACAGGCCTTCGGCCAGCGTGCGTACTCCCGGTACCTGCCATGGAAATTAAGCCAGTGACAGAGAAAGAATGCCGGTTCCCATGGTGGCGGCAAACCAGTTGGGCGTAAACTGTCGAATTGCTTCTTTTGGGCTGCTGAGCGCGCTCAGTGGCCGGGTTCCGTTGTGCAGTGTCAAAATTTTATCGGTCATGCCCATATCTCCTCTGATAACGGGGTGAGTATAGGCATTGTACGGCATATGTTAAAAACAGATTATTTTTATATAATCAACCTGTAAATATGGTTAGGTATTGAATGCATACATCTGCTACGGGGTGGGGGAAAGGGCCCGGGTATCCTGCATCCCGGTTTAACAGGCGGGTTTATTCAGCGCGCTGATGGTAACATAATGTTTCAGTATCAAACACTGATATGTGAATCAATCTGAAATGGCCATCAAAGATACTTACCACCAGAAATACTGAACAGAACTAAAAATCGGTTGATATCCCTTATATGGCTGACCTGCTCCCCATTGATTAACACACGACGATGTTAGTAATGTCTTCATCAGCAACATGAGGACAACCCCATGAAAAAGCGTTTTTCCGACGAACAGATCATCAGTATTCTTCGCGAAGCCGAGGTGGGTGTTTCCGCCCGCGAACTCTGCCGTAAGTACGCCATCTCCGACGCCACGTTTTATACGTGGCGTAAGAAGTTTGGTGGCATGGAAGTATCTGAAGTAAAAAGGCTTAAGTCACTTGAAGAAGAGAACGCCCGTCTCAAGAAGCTGCTCGCCGAAGCCATAAGAGACGGTAACGGATTGCCCTGCCAGCAGGGCTTTAAGCTGCTCCTTTGACCAACGGCCATACGCTTGTTTTTTTTCCGGTGCATCGATATTTATCAATCGGACTCGAATCGGAACTTCATACACGACAATTTTCGCGGGTAGTGTTTTAACTTCTATGGTGTCGCCATCGATAACACGAGTGACCTTACCCACTAAATCATTAGCAAATGATGAACAGGAAAAAAGTAAAGTACAAATAACAATATAAGTTAACTTCATTACTAACGCCCTGCGGTTGTTCAACCCCAAAAACAAACAGATTAAAATCCGTTTGTTTTCGAGGTTACTATTTGTGTTAATTCAACTCGTATGTATTCCCGTTATCATCATAAAAAAGTGGTGTACCATACGACTTGCCATAAATAACAGCTTCCATATATCGGATTGTTTTACAATCTGATTTATATGCATCTTTTTGTGGTTCTTTTTTACACCAATTGTCCATCACAATTTTATTCGGTAGCTTTTTATAACCAATACAGCGACCATCATGGTTTTCACGATTGCATTGATATCGATTGTAATAATATGCTGCCCGACCTTCGTTTGTTTTAATATTCTGACTACCAGAATCAGGCAACCCCGGCACCGATGCAGAACCATCAACCATGCAACTTGATAATGATGGAAGTGGCGATTTACCTTTTTTAATACGTTTGATCATTGCCTTATGAGGCGATTTACAATCGCTCCCTGGAAAACCTGCTGGCATACATAACCAAATAGCACATTCATTTTGGGATGGACCAGCCAGAACAGGCTGAGATATCCCTCCTAAAATACAGACGATGATAAGCATCACCATATGGCGAAAATTCATTTTATTTGTCCTCTGTAAAATAATTAATCTGATGTTTTGATAACACCTGACACATCTACTCGGCGGCGATTACTCTCTTCTCTCATAGCGTCACCATGAGGGCTAGCCATTGAAACAGATTTAGTAGATTGTCCCATTGGCACAACAAGTGTTTTAGCTTTATCAGCATCTCCTTTTGGAATTGCGGGTAATGGATACCTCCTGTCATCAACACGTGATTTTAATACTTCATCTTCATACCAGAAGATTTTTTTAGCTCTTATTTTCATTGCGGGAGTCTTTTTAGATGGCTGCATGAAAATCAACTCTTCTCCATATGGCAACTCATCCACTTCCTGCGGTAGCATTAGTGGTCTGGGTTGTAATGTAAATGTCCTCCCCCTTGAACGCCGCTGTCCATCAGATACACCATGGTTATCTGATGGTACTCGAACCGTTTTTGTGCCCAGTCGTTTACTATATTCCTCAGACACTTTAATATCGCCCGGTGCATATACAACTTCGACATGGAATGGTTTCATTACAGCCTGACCACCCTCACTACCATAGCATTCATCAGAACAAACTTGATTTTTATTCTGAAAAATAATTAAGTAGCGTAATCCGGCTCCCCTTGTTAAAGCTGGGGCTGTTTCCATTACTGAAATTCTCCCCATTACAGCAAATTCATCCATTACATAGAGGACTTGATATTTAAGTCTAAGAGAACCATCCTCACAGTATCCTCCCTGCTCCGGTAATACCTTGCTATTTTCTCGAATAGCCTGAGAGAAAAACAGATTCATTAATGGACCGAATTTTTTTAACGACCCTTCAGTCACACAAAAATAAATACTTGTTGGCTCCTCTCGCAATTTACTGAAGTCTATATTCTCGTCATCATCATCACTTTCAGTTAATGCTAAAGCTACAAGCTTCTCACCATATAGGCTTAAGCGGCCTGTCACAAAGGACATTAATGTAGAGAACTCTCTACCTTTAGACTCAGAGACAATGACCCCTAACTCACGTACTGTTTCATCACTCAGCGGGTTATCCGAGTTTCCGCGCTCATCAATAACTCGCTGCGCCCAACTGCCTAACTGAGTTCCCTGAGATGCAATTTCATAGCACTGAGGTAATGAGAACGGTAATTCTGGTGTTTCTATAAGGTACAGACATATCGCTATAAAAACGTCAGCAGCCTTGGAAAACCAACTGGCATTTTTCATATTGTCAGGCACATATAGTGATGATGCTAAGGTACGAACCTCACCTAGCCTGTACAATGGATCTTGATTGATAACCCGCAAAGGGTTCCAGTGGTGTGTTTCCAGAAGTTCCGGGGAGAACCTTTTTACCTTTTGACCACACGCACGACGAAATCCAGTAGTCAAATGGAAATTTTCAAATTTACAGTCATTCACTACAACCGAATGTGGGTACTGCAATAAATTAGGAACAACAATACCAACCCCCTTTCCGCTTCCCGGCGGAGCTGCGAGCATGAGGTAAGTTTGTCCGTATGTCGCGAGAAAGTTATTACTGTAGGGATCTTTACCCATCAATATAGCTGGATATTTTTCTATTCGCTTTTGTAATGCCTTTCCATCCCTTAATTCCCAACCTTTAGGGAGTTTTGGTTTCATTATCATTTTTCAGGCTCCGTATACCAAATTTTTTTCAACTCTCTTTTATTTGCGAATCGAGCATTACCGTGTAAACTCCGAAGCCCCTTATCCCCTCCGCCTAAAAAAATAAACAAGGTTATGCCTGTAGGTAAAAATGTTATAACTGCTGTCACCGCCCAAGCCCACGGCAACATAATTTTACTTTTATCGGTTAATGATATTTCACCCAAATCAAAAAGAGTCATTAAGGAAGGTATTTTATCTGGATATCCTGTTAAGGCATACCACGCCCATCCTCCCGCATATAAGCCGATAATAAAACAAATAAAGGTTAGACCTGCTATTGCGAAAAATATTTTTAGCTTAACCATATTCACTCCTCATACATGGATAACGCTTCTTTCATTGAAGCACCATTTAGAAGCGCAAGTTTCGTTTCTGGTTGGTAAGTTACATCCAGAATTTCCGTCTCCTCCATGTATAAAACGGCATCAAATGAAGTTCTGACACGCCTATCAATGTAGTCGTAGTCAAGGCCAGCTCCCACAGCCGATTGCTTAATTAAGCCAGCTATACGCGCATAACCTTCGAGGCTACCGTTAGCATGTGCTGTAGTTATAGTTCCTGGGTGCCCGGTATTAAGTAACTCCATAAAATCCCATGCTTCATCGCCTGTTAGCTCCGCAAGCAAAATGTGATCCCCTTTCATACGCATACAGCAAGAAACTAAATCTTTTGGAGTTACATAATCGCCATAAAGAAGATGAACATGATTGAGATGATAAGGCAATTTCATCTCATTCAACTCCTCAATTGTTAACAAACGGCAGTTATGGGGATATATATCGACAACTGATTTTGCAAAAGTTGTCTTACCTGAACCAGTACCACCAAAAATTATAATATTAAGTTTTTTAGCTACGGCTAGTTTGAAAAACTTCACATAGTCTCTTTGCTTTACATATTGTTTAAGCTCAAGTTGCCATTCAAATAGTTCTGTCTGATTGTGTTGTTCTTTATTTGTTTTATCAAAACGCCCACTATTCGCATAATCTTCTAAAGTAAAGCGCTGAAGCGATGGTTTACGGAAAGTCATTGAAACAGTACCGCGCTCACATGCGGGAGGAATAACCAATTGAGCACGTTCGCCAGTTGGCAATTCAACTGTTTTAATTGGTGATTTAACATGAAGCTCGCGGTTGTTATATACAGCTAAAGCATTGGCTAAATGGCTGCACAAATCAAAGTCTAGCCAAGGTGCATCTTCACGTACCCATCCTTCCTTTGATGATTCAGTCCATATCTCAAATGGACGGTTGATAGCCACCTCTGTTACTCCTGGTCGAGCCAACCGTTCTGTCACACCAGATTGTTCTAGATACCCTCTTGCCAGAACATCATCGCCCAAATCTTCAACCATTGAGTCAATGGTATATGTTTCATCTGTCATAGCAATACTCCACAATCATACATTATATTTAAAAAGAGTGATGCCAAAGGCGATAATAAGCATTACCAGCGCAAGCTTAATTCGTGTTGGGATTTTTATTTTCATAATCAGTTCTCACGACTAATATTAATGTCCTTTGACTTCCTTATCAGAATGCAATTTCCTTTTAACTGCCATAACATCCTCATAAGAAAACTTTCTAGTTCTACCTTTGCGGTTATCAAACATATTTAATTGACATCCCTTAAATAGCCCTGTCCGTTCCAATTCAAATATTAACTCACCTTCATTCACCTGTAATAGCAATGCAGCTTGTCGTGTTGTGATAAACATAAAAACCTCTTAAAAGAATTGCTGTACCTAATAACATTAGGCACAGCAACTTAGACTAGCGCGTTGTAAATACGCTGGAGAAGTCAATATCCTGATTAACAATTACGTTAATTACAGTGCCGGGTTTGACATAGGCTGTTGGAGGAATGTTAATGCTATTTTCAAGCGCCTTACTCGCCATATCCTCCGCATTTTGCGTAGAATTATTCATAGTCATACCATTATTATTTTGCGTCGCATTACTGATAGATGAAAAAACATCTTGTACCAGCGACAGCATTACAGCACCGCCAAACCGTTTACCATAGTGGTTATCCATTTCGGCATCTGTCCCGCTTCGTCCCATAGGATCAACCCCCAATCCATTTAAAGAAGCACGAACACCTGGCGACGTGTCTAACTCTGTCCAGACTGTTGCAACGCTACTTTGACCAGCTTTAACCTCCACGCGCTGCTCTCCAATTAGTTGAGCGCCAGCTTCAGCTAAAATCACACTCCCATCAGCTGAATAAAGGGGGCGTAATAAATTGCATCCTACAAGCCCCGGATAATCAGTCCTAATTGCTGTATATAATGCACACTGAAAGTTCATTCGGCGTTTCAACAGATATTTGGGATTAGGAGCAAGTCTCGCTTTTGTCGCCGGATAACTACTACCATTTAAGTTATCCAACAAACCGCTGCCGCCACTGCCCCCATTACCTCTTTCCAGAATAGTCGCCACCATTCAGGATTTTCTGTACCTGCTCAGCTGGATCGGCGTTTGCAAAATCGCGTAGGCGCTGTTCATCGTCGCCAGTTCCCTGGGTAGTTCCTCCATAAGATTCCCCAGACGAACCTGAACCACTTCCAGACCCACCACTCAACCCGGACGACTCGAAGCGTGTAATAGGAGTGAATAATGACTCCGCTAACCGCTGTGGTTGCTGGGTTTCGGTACTGGACGATTCATTTTTTTGCACCTGCTCCTTCTTAACTTCTGTCTGCGTTTGCGAAACGGCCTCTGGAGAGGGGGCATTATCCAAGGATACAGAAGGAGAATTTGTAGACTTGCTCATTAATTCATCCATAGAATCATCCTTGATTCCAGCTGACTGTAAAAGTGGTGATTCCGTAACTTTGGATTCATCAACTTTTGTTTCTGCATCCCCCATACTTTTGATTGCCATATAGCCAATTAGCACACTGGCTATAATGACAATAAAAACGCCACCACCTATAACAGCAATGATGCGCTTATCAAAATCCTTTTTCCTTCCAGCAGGTTTTAAAGAGAAATCTCCTTGACCTTTGAACTCATTAATTTCCTGCTCTGGCGAAGTTTGATTATTGTTTTCCATAATTTTTTATAACCTCGTCGTAGATGCCGCGAACCTTGTAGCCTACGTTCTCCCACTTTATTTCGTCCACCTCTTTCTTACCTTCATCACGGAGATACTCGTACATAGCCGGATAGGTACAGATAGAATAAATAGCATCTGCCATAGCGTGGATATCCCAGTAATCGGTCTTGATACATTTTTCCAAGATCTCGGCACAACCGGATTGTTTGGAAATAATGCTTGGTACGCTACACTGCATAGCCTCCAACGGAGAAATACCAAAAGGTTCGGATACCGAAGGCATAATGTATACATCACTGGCCTTCAAGACTTCATATACTTGCTTCCCTTTCATGAATCCCGGAAAATGGAAACGATCGGCAATGCCTCTTTCAGCTGCCAAACGGATCATCTGATCCATCATATCACCACTACCGGCCATCACAAAACGTACATTCCGCGTACGCTGCAATACCATCGCAGCTGCCTCTACAAAATACTCAGGACCTTTTTGCATTGTAATACGTCCCAAGAAGGTAACCACCTTTTCTTTCGGGTTCTTATTAGGTACAATATCCTGTATCTCTTGCGAAAGAGGAGAAACTGCATTGTGCACAGTTGATACTTTCTTCGGATCCTGGAAATATTTATGGATTACTGTTTGACGAGTTAATTCACTCACACACATAATATGATCGGCATGATCCATACCATTTTTCTCAATGGCATAAACTGTGGGGTTCACATTACCACGACTACGGTCAAAGTCAGTAGCATGTACGTGAATCACCAATGGTTTGCCCGATACCTGTTTTGCATGAATACCGGCCGGATAAGTCAACCAGTCATGTGAGTGTATAATTTCAAACTCCTGTTGCCGTGCTATAACTCCTGCAACAATTGAGTAGTTATTGATTTCCTCATGTAAGTTATCCGGATAACGCCCTGAAAATTCAATGCATCCCAGATCATTTGCATTCAGATAATTGAAATCAGCATAAATATGATCGCGCAAGTCAAAATATAATTGAGGATCCATGTAAGAGCCTACACGCCCTTTGACATATTCCCAATCTACATCCCTCCACACAATCGGTGTACTGTTCATACCGATTATTCTCAGAAAACTCTGGTCTTCGTCACCCCAAGGCTTGGGAATACAAAATGTAATCTCCATATCCTCTTGTTGAGACATACCTTTTGTCAAACCATAGCTGGCAGTTCCTAAACCTCCTAAGATATGCGGGGGGAACTCCCATCCAAACATTAAAACTTTCATCTTCGTCCCTCCTCCTATAAATTATATTTAGACAACAGCTTCAAGATACGTAAAATCTCCGCCACATTCATTGCAAACGATACTGCTCCACGCCCTTTAAAAGGTGGATTTCCGTCGAACAATTCCGGCAACGAACCAACACAGTGGCTGGTCATCTCGTCTTCAAGTCCAATCAACTGACGCTCTACAAACGAAATTCCACTCATCTTATAGATTCGCAGATACGCCTCCATGTAGAATCCCATCAGCCATGGCCAAGCCGTACCCTGATGATAAGCATAGTCTCTCTGGATTTGAGGACCTACATAATTCGGATTATATCCGCCGCTCTTCGGACTCAATGTTCGGAGTCCCTTCGGAGTAAGTAATTCCTTCGTCACAATATCGAGTACTTGTTTCTTTTGCACCCGGTCAAGAGGAGAATAATCGAAGGCAACCGTAAATATCATGTTGGGGCGTACGCTCCAATCCATCATATTTCCGTCTACATAATCCAACAGATAACCATATTCATTACGAAAGACTTCCACAAAAGACTTTCCGGTTACCTCAGCCTGTGCATCCAGTGAATCTGCCAGCAATCCATTACCGCCTTCACGAACTAAGTCGGCAATAAAACGCAAGGCATTGTACCACAAAGCATTTATCTCTACGATATAACCTGTACGCGGAATAACCGGACGTCCGTTAACCGTGGAATTCATCCATGTGATCGCCCTATCTGCACCATTGGCATACAACAACCCGTTTTCGTGCAAGAACAGATTATCATGTTTGCGCTGACGAATAAAATCGATGATTTCTTCTAACAAAGAACCATATTTGGCACGACATTGTTCACGACTTGTTTCCTTTGCATATTGTTGCAGAGCCCATACGGCCCATAATAATACGTCAGGATCATCCATCTCGTAGATTTTACAGCCTATCGGTTCACCTTTAATGTAGTTATTGATCGCTTTGCGGGCAGTTTCCATCACGTCTTCAAATTCACCTATCTCATCTACAGCAAGCGTCAATCCGGGCAGCGATACAAACATATCCCGGGCACGACATTTAAACCAGGGATATCCGGCCAAAATATAATGGTCCTCTTCCTGCTTGTTATGGAATTGATGGGCGGAATTCTTTAAACAATGATAGAAACTATCACGTGGCGTACGGTCGGCAACTTCCGCCTCAAAAGTTTGTTTCAATCTGCGGGGAGAAATTTCAGAAATACCGGCAGAGAAAATTATACTTTCTCCTTTCTTTATATCGACTTCAAAATATCCGGGAACATAAAGGTCTTCATTGAAATCATATCCTCTCTCCTGTTCTTTCGGATATTCAATTCCTCTATACCAATTCGGTTCATAATGGAATTCGTTTTTCTTATTCAACTGCATGAACAATTCCGGATAGCCCGGATACATGCAAGTCTTAATGCCGTTTTCTACTAACTGGTAGTCACGACTCGCCTGCGAATTCTCGTGGGTATATTCGCGTACACTACGGAAAGCAAGGAACGGACGAAAACGAAGAGTGGTAGCTGAGTGTGCATCGACCAAGGTATAACGGATCAGAATCCGGTTCTCATGATGTACAAAGATTTTCTCTTTGCGAAGTATGACTCCTCCCACACGGTAAGTTGTTGCCGGAATATGTTCACAGTCAAACTCACGGATATACTTATGTCCATTGGGGCTAAAGTGATTTCCTTGATATTTATGCAATCCCAGGTTAAACTCAGCACCGTGTTGAATTACCGTTTCATCCAAAGAAGATAGCAGCACATGATTTTCATCGTCCAGATTGGGTACGGGAATCACCAGCAATCCATGATATTTGCGTGTGTTACAATCTACAATCGTTGTACAATGATAAGCTCCTGCTTTGTTCGTCCGGAGAATCTCCCTTGGTAAAGATTCCTCAAGATTTATCATCAGGGTCTTGTCAAAATGTAAATAACTCATAGTTGTGCATTATTTAAAGGTTAATTATTTCGGTTATCATAGTATATAATATAAGTATGATGCCCAAAAATACGAATTAAAGGTAAATAACAAAATAAAAAGGGACTTTATTTTTTATTTTCAGGGCAAATATTCGTAGCATTGTATAAAATTTAAAGAAATATGCTAATATGAGGCCAGAAATTCGACAAATCCTGCTGACAATGGTACTTCCGCTGTTTCTAATTTTTATCCTCTACATGATAAAGGTTTTAGAGATAGGTATGGACTGGGACTTTATCAGTTTAGGAGTATACCCTTTGTCAAAAAAAGGTATGTTTGGTATTTTCACTCATCCTCTTATACATAGCAGCTTCAAACATTTATTGACCAACACTTTACCACTATTCTTCCTTTCATGGTGTCTTTTTTACTTTTATAGAAGCATAGCTCCCTCTATTTTTCTTATAATCTGGATAGGATGTGGAGCCATTACATTCCTTATCGGCAAGCCTGCCTGGCATATCGGTGCCAGCGGTATTATCTATGGACTGGCTTTCTTTCTTTTCTTCAGCGGACTGTTACGAAAATATATCCCCTTGATTGCCATATCTCTATTAGTTACCTTTCTCTATGGAGGTCTTATATGGAATATGCTCCCCTATTTTACACCATCCGGCATTTCGTGGGAAGGGCATTTAAGCGGAGCTATCATAGGTACCATCTGTGCTTTTTCTTTTATGGGTTACGGCCCGCAAAAGCCGGACCCTTTCGCAAATGAACAAGAAGAGGAATCCGTCTCAGCAACAGATGAAACAGATAATATCGAAATGGATAAAGAAGAAGAACACGAAATCGATGCAGAATAGACTCATCTTACATTATCACAATGTAACAAATGGCCGGTTACTTCTGCAATGCGGCAATCAATAATGTAATATTTGCAGTAAACAGCCTGACAGAAATAGCCAACAAAATGATACCGAAAAACTTACGGATAATATAGATGCCACCTTTCCCCAGAAAACGCTCCACACGCCCTGTCATACTAACGACAAAATAAACCCATAGCATATTCAGGATCAAAGCAATTACAATATTGATACTGGCATACTCGGCCCGTAATGAAAGTAGTGTAGTAAATGCACCGGCACCGGCCAACAACGGGAATACTAAAGGCACCAGCGTTGCCTCTTTTATCGGCCCCTGATTCTTAAAAATTTCCACATCTAAGATCATTTCCAGTGACATCAGGAAAATGACAAATGCGCCTGCAACAGCAAAAGATTCAATATCTACATGAAACAGTTTCAACATAAAGTCACCCGCATAGAAAAAGCCAATCATCAGTGCAAACGAAATAACGGTTGCTTTCGTAGCATTTACGTCCTTCCCTTTCTCTTTCAGATTGATGATAATAGGAATAGAACCAATGATATCAATCACAGCAAAAAGTACGATAAACGCACTGACCATCTGTTGAAAATTAAAGTTTGCAAACATGACTTCCTCCTTTTTTGTGCAAATATACTTCATTTTTATGCATTCCGCAAGAGATTGTTTTATGTAATCACTACCATCTTTAAGAAATAATAAAAAAAACAAAAAGATAGGGAGGATGGTTTCAGCCAACCCCTATAATCGTTACATTTGCTTTCAAATTAGAAGATTACGATATATGGAAACCATGTTCGACACCTTGTTGCAACTCCCCCTTTTTCAGGGACTTTGTCATGAGGATTTCACTAATATATTAGAAAAAGTAAAACTTCACTTCACTCGTCACAAACCCGGAGAACCATTGATAAAAAGTGGTGAGGTCTGTGATCAGTTACTTTTCTTGCTAAAAGGCAGGCTCTCTTCCGTCACCGTATCGGAAGACGACACGCTGACTGTTATTGAATATTTCGAAGCTCCTGCCGTATTAGAGCCTTACTCCATGTTTGGAATGAATACCCGGTATATATCTTCCTATATTCCGCATAATGAAGAAGCGCAAATGGTAAGTATCAGTAAATCGTTTGTCATGGGCGAGTTGTTCAAATATGATATTTTTCGTCTTAACTATATGAACATCGTCAGCAATCGTGCGCAAAATCTCTATACACGCTTATGGGATAAAGCTCCCAAAGACATTGAAGACAAAATAATCCGTTTCATTTTGGGACACATTGAGAGAATGACAGGTGAGAAGCTGTTCAAGGTAAAAATGGATGATTTGGCCCGCATGTTGGACGACACCCGCCTGAATGTATCAAAAGCTCTCAACGGACTGCAAGAATTAAATTTGTTGGAACTTCACCGGAAAGAAATCCGCATACCCGATTTATCACTCCTGACAGAATGGAACGAGAAACGATAAATTTCCGGTAGTCTATCGATCATTCTGTTCCATATTAGTCATCACTCTCACAGAATCTACTCTACAGGCATTGTGTCCCAGCAAACGATAAACAACAATTTGCCTGTCGAGTCTCTGATAAACAAGTCCCGATCCTTTTAAAACCTTTTCCATTACCTTTTGAATGGGTTCTTCCGTAACACAAATACTGATTTCCTCATGAATCTCGTTGTCGATATCGCAGGACCATGCAAAGACAAAATCACTTTTTTGCTCGATTTCATCAAAAATCCGGATCATCGGTATACGTTTCAGACTAAAAGAAAATTTCCAGTCCGGCATCTTGCCGTCCTCCGACGGTAAAGCTGCCCCGTTACAGCACATAATGAAAATAAAACCAAACAATACTCTATATTTTATTCTCTGTCTATCAATGTTTTCAGTTCTTACTATACGTTCTCTTTTCATGCTTTGTTCCAGTTGTTATAATACTTAGTTTCAGGCCATTGCATCCCTTCCCGGAGGGCATAATCATGCTTCCCGGCTCTGATACGTAGTCGTGTGTGTAAGTTAGAGGAAGGATATCACTCTATCCTTTTCGTGGGGGTTGTGTGTGCGTATGTCATAGTGTTCAGTGTCATTCCATAGGCTCTACCATTTTATGGGTTCTCAGATATAAAAATAGTCCGTTCTTCTTTCCTGTAATCAGTAGAATACAGCAATGATATAGTTGTCAATACATTATCTATATTATCGGATAAATAAATTTTTCCTGAACACTTCCTACCGGTCAGCCGCTTCTTATCGCCGAAGCTAAACGATAGATTATAATATCTCCCTATCCGGTTCAGTACATCCATGATATTGGCATCATCCAATTCCAGATAGCCTTCTTTCCAACAAGTATATCTGGACGCACTCACTTTTCTTTTTTCAAATCGCTTGCCATCATAAAGCACTTTTTCGTTTGTCTTCATGCGTATTTCAGGACCGGATTCCGGACGGAATCCGACTATTCCATCTACAAGTACACACGAAGGAGTCGGTTCATCTTCATAAGCCGATATATTGAAACGCGTTCCATATACCTGTATATCAAAATGGGCCGTATGCACGATAAACGGTTTTTTACTATCTGCCGTAACTTCGGCATACATTTCACCCTTCAAGCTTACTTCCCGTTTCTCTCCCGAGAAATGAGTAGGAAACTTAAGTACCGAACCGGAATTCAGCCAGATTTCCGTTCCATCTTCCAGTTTAACCTTCGATCGTTTACCATAAGGAACCACCAGTTCATTAACCTCGTCCTGTTCCATTCTGATTCGCTTCTGCCCGCTATTAGGATGATATACCATAGCTGATCCATCCTTGCTCAAGAGCAATTGCACGTTTTGCCGGAACGAAGTTATGCTATCACCGCTAACCAGACGAATATCTTCCGACTTCAAAGGTTGCCAGACAATCTCTGCTTTTTTTTCGACAACAGACGGCACAGGTTCCACTCTCTCATAATGATTCAGATAAGCAACAATTCCTAATGCAATAATGACGCATACGGATACACCATAATAAGCTACCCTCCTGACCGTTCTTTTCCGACGTAACATACGCAGCGAAACATGGATTCGCTGACGCAGGCGTTCATAGTCATCTTTCGAGAGGTGTTCTTGATTCATCCGAACGCTCTTGAATTTTAACCACTGGAAGAACTTTTCTTCGTCTTTCAAAGGATCAATATGTCTGCTATCCCGCTTCGTTTTTTCCATTCAGAACAGGTGCTTTAAGAGTTTAATAACACTATTGTCTGCATAGAACACGAACGGGCGCAGGTTTCATGCCCACTTTTCCCGAATAAAATTTAAAATGGTGCCTTATTTAACCAACATTAATAGAAAGTAAGAGATAGAAGAGCACTAATGTGTTATTGTGCTTCAGTTTAAGTAAGGTCCGATAGAGCAATTTACGACAGGCAGGAACACTGATTTGCATAATCTCTGCAATTTCCTCATAAGAACATTCCTGCATATAACGTAAATAAATAATCTCGCGCTGGCGTTCGGTAAGTATACTCAGAATCTCGTCAACTTTCTGTGATACTTCCGCCTGCTCTTCCGCTGCGATTATTTCATCCTCTACGGTAATTTTGATTTTATATGGAAGTTCATCGGTAATCTCACCGGTAAGAACCTCCGAGTAGTTTCGTTTGAGTTTATAGGTGTCAATCAACTGGTTCCGCAGGGCACGCAACAAGTAAAATTTAGGATTCTGTATCTCCTGCACTTCTCTTTCTCGGATACATACCCTGCAAAACACATCATGAATGGCATCCATCGCTGTCTGTTTGTCAAACCCGAATCCCAAAGCATACGAAAACAAGTCGTCAACATAGTCCTTATAAAGACTATCAACCGTATGTTTCGCTCTCTCTTCTTCCAGGTTTTTTTTCTTTGGCAGCATTGTATAAAGTTTGTAAATGATAAATTTAGCTTTTCAGGGCCTGTATGATATCGTCCAACAAGTCATCAGCCCGCTCCAGCCCCACCGAAAGGCGAATGGTTTTCTGGCTGACATCCATACCTCGACGCTGGTCCTCGGTAAACGAACCGTAGATTGTACTTGCCGGATGGATAGCTAACGTTTTATTATCAAATAAGTTCGTTGCCCTACGTATGATTCTCAACCGATTTATGAAACGAAAACATATCTCACGCGACGGAAGATCAAACGTCAACATCGCTCCCGGAAGAGAACCAAACTGGCGGGTACTCAATTCATAAAACGGATTAGATTCCAATCCGGTATAGTTCACCGACTCAATCTCAGGCAGTTCTTGCAAACATTGTGCCAGTTTCAGGCAGGTTTCTGCCTGACGAGCAAACCGTACTTCCATCGTTTCAAGTCCGAGTGTCTGCATATAAGCCACCTGCGGGGTCATATATGCTCCAAGATTACGGTGAACCTCTTTTCTGAGTTTGACAGTAAAAGCCTCCTTCCCGGTATCTGCACTCAGAGCAGCCAACTTAGCGGAATGCTCCCAGTCAAAAGTGCCGTAATCTATAATCAGTCCTCCTATACAGGTAGCTCCTCCCGAAATATATTTCGTACTGGACACAATCTCGATATCAACTCCGAAGTCAGTCGCATGGAATACATGGAAAGGAATCGCTGTCGTATCTGCCAGCAACGGTACTCCGGCCTTATGTGCTATGTCGGCAAGAGCCTTCAGATCGGCCACTTCCAACTGCGGATTGGTAATAACTTCCAAAAAAAGCGCACAAGTATCTCCATCAATCTGTTGCTTCACTTCTTCGGGACATGTCAGGTCACAGAAGCGTACTTCTACCCCAAAAGCTTCCAATGTACTTTTCAGGAATGAATAGGTATTGCCAAATAAATGTGTCGAAGTCACCACATTAGCTCCCGCGCTTGCCAGTGTGATCAAAGCATTGCTTATCGCAGCCATCCCGGAGTTCAAAGCTGTCACACTCAGCGCTCCGGTCACTCTTTGCACACGCTGCTCAAAGTACTGTACCGTAGGATTTGTTATGCGTGAATAAGCATGCCCTGCTTTCTGCCCACAGAAAGCAGCTTCCATCTCTTCTGCAGTCTCAAATTCGTAGGCAGCAGTGTGGTACACCGGCATTGAAAGAGAATGATATGCATCCTCTTTTTCAAAAGGAGTATGCAATATTTGTGTCTCAAAACTATTTTTTTTCATCCTGAAAGTCTTTTTATATAAATTCCACAAATTATGCTATTGTGTCATGCTTCAACTCGTATGCCTCCTTTATCTGATCCAGTGCCTGTCTTAGCACACTCCGCGGACAAGCCACATTAAGCCGCATAAATCCCTCGCCTTCCTTACCGAACATAGCGCCATCGTTTAATGCCAGATGTGCACCGTCAACAAAAAAGTCAACTAATTCTTTCTGCGAAACACCCATACCGCGACAGTCCAGAAAAATCAGATAAGAAGCTTGAGGACGAATCATCCGGATTGCGGGAATATGTGTTTTTAAATATTCATCTGTAAAATCAATATTCTCCTGAATATATTCCAATGCCTGATCCAGCCACTCCGTTCCATTGCTATACGCGGCAGCCACTCCAAGATATGCAAATAAATGGCCTTCACTAAATTCACTGGCTTCCATATAAGTCTGAAAACGATGACGAATGGCCTCATCTTCTATAATGCAGTACGAACTGGCAAGTCCCGGCATGTTGAAAGCTTTACTGGGAGACATAAACACAAGTGAATTCCGTCGAGCCTTTTCCGATACCAATGCAAACGTAGGATGCGTGTATCCCGGCAATGTCAGATCGGCATGAATTTCATCCGAGATGACCAATACTTGATTATCAAAACAAATCTCTGCTATCTCGGCCAACTCCTCCCGAGTCCAGACACGCCCTCCCGGATTATGAGGATTACTCAAAATCAACATTTTACAGCCCTTTACATCAGCACGGAAGCGTTCAAAATCAATCTGATATTGCCCGTCTTTCAGCAATAACGGACTGTAGACTACCTCCCTGTGGTCCGGGACATCAACTCGGAGCTCTGGCGTCAGCTGGAAAAGGGCCAGATACGCCGCGACAAGCTGATGGGGGAGCGCTTCACCCGCTTCCTCAAGGCCATCAACGCAGCCGGTGACGGCGTGGAGATGAACCGCTGCTACCTCGACCACCTGTCCTCCCACCCCGACCTGATGACCCCCAATGTGCTGGACGTCCTCGGGGAGCTTTCCGAGGTGGCGACGCTGGCCATCGTGACCAACGGCTTCGAGAAGGTGCAGAGCCGCCGGGTGGCAGAATCCGGCATCGGGGCCTACCTTGAGGACGTCTTCATCTCCGAGAAGCTGGACAGCGAGAAGCCCAGCCGCCGCATCTTCGACTCCGCCCTCCGCGCTCTGGGCGTGGAGAACCGGGAGCACGTCCTGGTGGTGGGCGACAGCCTCACCAGCGACATTCAGGGCGGCGTGAACGCGGGCCTCGACACCTGCTGGTTCAACCCCGGCCACGCCGAGAACCCGGGCAAGGTGAGCCCCACCTACGAGATCGCCTCGCTGGAAGAGCTCTACCCGCTGGTGATGGAGCCGGAAGAGCTGGCGAACCTCGGCCTCAAGCACCGCCGTCATCAGCTGTAACGGCGGGAATGTCCCCATCCACCCTACTGGAAAAGAACACGGAAGAACGATATGCTGATTCATTTGGAAAAACTCGGAAAGAGCTTTGGCGAGAAAGTCGTCCTGCACGACGTGAGCGCCAGCGTGGAAAAAGAAGACCGCATCGGCATCGTGGGCCAGAACGGCGCAGGCAAGACGACCCTGCTCAAAATTCTGACCGGCGTCTATACCGACTATGACGGCGAGTTCAGCGTGACCCACGGCGTGACGCTGGGCTATCTGGAGCAGAACGCAAAGCTCGATGTCACGTTGGATATTTACGGGGAGATGCGCTCTTCCTTCGCCCCTGTGCTGGACGCCATGGCCCAGATGCAGATCTTGGAAAAGAAGATGGCGGCCTCTCCCGACGATGCCGCCCTTCTCGAAAAGCACGACGAACTGCAGAACATCATCGACGCCGCCGACGGCTACAACATGGACGTCAACATCAAGAAGGTGCTGTCCGGCATGGGCTTTGCGCAGGATACCTGGAGCAAGAACGTGGGCGTCCTCTCCGGCGGTGAGCTGACCCGTCTCCGTCTGGCCAAGCTCCTCCTCGAGAAGCCGGACGTCCTCATTCTGGACGAGCCCACGAACCATCTGGACTTCGCCACCATGGAGTGGCTGGAAAACTACCTCAAGGGCTACTCCGGTGCCGTTCTGGTGGTCAGCCACGACCGCTATTTCCTCGACAACGTCTGTACCAGGATCTGGGAAGTCTCGTTCCAGACCATGACCACCTACAAGGGCAACTTCTCGGCTTATCTGCCCCAGAAGGAAGCCGCCGACGCCCTGCGCCAGAAGCAGCACGACGCCGACGTGGCGCTGGCCGAAAAATTACAGGACTACATCGACCGCAACCTCGTCCGCGCCTCCACCACCAAGATGGCCCAGAGCCGCCGCAAGCAGCTGGAAAAGCTGGAGATCACCGAGGCCCCTCAGGACGAGACCAACCAGCTCAAGTTCCGCTTCGAATACGACGTGGAGCCGTGGAATGAGCTGGTGCTGCTCAAGAACCTGACCATTAAAATCGGCGGCCGCACCCTGCTGGAGCCCTTCACCTATACGGTCT
>OGYN01001345.1_pt1 | contig 20160 bp, 9 predicted proteins | sample 1576551 | NCBI WGS metagenome assembly OGYN01 (sample SAMEA3541589, study PRJEB24748) | human gut metagenome | biome: human gut; feature: human-associated habitat; material: faeces | place: China | collected 2012 | reverse complement strand
CGCCGAAAAGCGGGTGCAAAGTTACTACTTTTTCTTGTATCTCGCAAATTTTCAGACACTTTCTTTCTTTTTTCTCGCAGATTTAACTATTTTTCTTTCTGGTCAGCGTCTTTTCCCACAGATTTCACGGATTTCACAGATTTATTTTGTATTTTTGCACTCCAAAACATTAAGATAACAATAAATATGAAGAAAAAGAATGGTATGAAGGTGGCACTTGCATCAACGGTGATGCTGCTGATGGCAAGTCCGGCTTTCGCCCAGAAATACAAGGTGGCGAAGGTGGAGAGAACCCGAATATTGGTTGATCAGAAATGGGATGCACAGCCTGATGCTGAGGCTGCCCGGTTTATTGCTCCTTATAAGAGTAAGGTAGACAGTATCATGGGCCCTGTTGTAGGTCATATTGCTCATGATATGACCCGTCACCGTCCGGAGAGCGAACTCAGTAACTTGCTCTGTGACATCCTGGTATGGGGCGGCAAGCAGTTTGAAGAACAGCCTGTTTTCGCTGTTTACAATATGGGTGGCATCCGTTCTAATCTTGCCAAGGGTAAGGTTACTATAGGTGATGTGAACGATATGGCTCCTTTCGAGAACAAGATCTGTTTCCTGACCCTGAAGGGCGATAAGGTTCTGGAGCTTTTCCAGCAGATAGCTCATCGTGGCGGCGAAGGCTTGAGCCATGCTGTAAGAATGGTTATCACCAAGGATGGCAAACTGAAGAGCGTTACGCTGAACGGTGAACCTGTTGATCCGGAGAAGTGTTACCGCGTTGCAACCCTCGATTATCTTGCCGAAGGTAATGACCAGCTCGTAGCCTTCAAGAGCGGAACCGATGTTTTTGCTCCTAAACAGAAAGAGAACAATGTGCGTTACATCATCATGAATTATTTCCGCGAGATGAAGGCACAGGGCAAGGTAGTGGAATCTAAGATTGAAGGCCGCTGCGTGGTAGAATAGTTAATAGTTTATAGTTGATAATTCTGATGAAACATATATTATTATATATAGGTCTGGCTCTGGCATCCTTCATGATGCAGCCGGCAGCCGTTCAGGCTAAAGCTAAGAAAGAGGCAAAGGTGGTAAAGCAACTCGTAGTGCTCCATACCAACGATACGCATTCATGCGTGATGCCCATCAATCCGAATCTCGCAGATACGGCTACTGCCAATCGTGGCGGTTTCCTCCGTAGGGTGGCGATGATCAGTCAGGAGCGTAAGGCGAATCCCGACTTGCTGCTCTTTGACAGTGGCGATTTCTCGCAGGGTTCACCTTATTACTCTCTCTTCAAGGGAGATGTGGAAGTAGGATTGATGAACGAGATGAGATATGATGCTGCTACCATCGGAAACCATGAGTTTGATTTCGGAATAGACAACATGGTGCGCATCTTCAAGATGGCGAAGTTTCCTATCGTCTGCTCCAACTATGATTTCACCGGTACCGAACTGGCAAATGTCGTAAAGCCTTACACCATTATCAAGCGCAAGGGACTGAAGATTGGCGTTTTCGGACTGTGTCCGGAACTTGCCGGTCTGGTAACAGAAGCCAACTATGGCTGCATCAAGTATCTCGATCCTATCGCCAAGGCAAAGAAAATGACAGAGATATTGAAGAAGAAAGAGAAGTGTGATGTCATCATCTGTATCTCCCACCTGGGCTGGAAGATAGATGGCATCGACGATTCTGAGGTAGCCCCAGCCACCCGTGACATCGACCTGATACTGGGCGGGCATAGCCATACCTACTTCAAGCAGTTGGAGTATCTGAATAATCTCGATGGCAAACCGGTGCCAATCGACCAGAACGGCAAGAGCGCCATCTGGGTAGGAAAAATGACATTGGATATTGTGAAGAATAAATAAAAGAAGAAGGTTGATACCAGGCAAAACGCGAGGTATCAACCTTTTCTTTTATTATCTATTCCTAAAACGTTAATCTTTTCTCAAATCCTTATTCCTTGTTGGAAGAAGCATAGAGACCGATGCAGGCACCGATGAAGCCGCCGCTCTTCTGGGTGCTCAGGTTAGAGGCATCTACACCCTTGGCAAGAAGCTGCCAGCTGCCGCCTTCTTCGGCATAATAGAAATCATAATATCTGTCATGACCTTCTACCTTCAGCTTCAGCTTACCTCCCTTGATAGGAGCAGAGGCGATAGTTACGTTGTTCTTCTCGGCACGGGTCAGGGTAATCATCAGCTTGCCATTCTTCATGGTCTTACCCAATACGAAGTTGTGGTCTTCCTTCTGGAGAAGTGCCAAGCCTGCGATATCCTTGTCGTTGCGAGGAGTAAAGTTGATTGCAGTCTCTGCTGTGAATGTTCCGTGCTGCTGACGTGCCCAGATGGCAGACATCGGCTCACGCTTGTAGATGTTGCCTGGCAGGAGATTGAACTTCAATTTGCCGTTTTCTACCTTGTAACAGTCAACGAAGTCACGGAGGAACATCCAGCGTGGATTCAACTCTTTCAGACCTACCTTATTGTTATCAACTTCGAAGTTATCCACATAAGAGAAGTTGCCTGAGAACTCATTCTTCTCTGCAGGTTTCAAGCCAGCCTTCTCTCCAACACTAGAGATAGGAGTATTCTTGGCAAGAATCTCTGGCCATCCATTCTTCCAGGTTACAGGCAGGAGATAAGTATCGCGACCTGTGTTGTACATATCCTCTTCATAAGGACGGCAAGCCAGGAATACAGCCCACCAGTTACCCTTGCCATCTTCTACGATGTCGGCATGACCTGCACTGGATACTGGGTCCTTGCGGTTAGGGTCGAGACCGGTACGCTGGGTAAGAATAGGGTTGTTAGGGCATTCCTCCCATGGTCCCATCGGATTCTTGGCACGCAGGATAACCTCGCTGTGCCATCCGCCTGTACCACCTTCTGCACACATCAGATAATAGAACTTGCCCTTCTTGAAGAGGTGAGGACCCTCAATCCAGATAGGACGTGCCTCTACATGGGTTCCTCCACGGAGAATCTCCTTGAAGTCACCCTTGATACTGTCGCCCTTCACGTCGAATTCGAAGCAGCGGATAGAGCGTTGACCTTCGTAATCGGCACCGCCAACTACCGGACCGTTGTGAACGATGTAGCCCTTACCGTTGTCATCGAAGAAGAAGCTAGGGTCGATGCCGTCAATCTTCTTCAGATAGATAGGCTCGCTCCAGCCTTTGGAAGGATCTTTTGATTTTACAAAGAAGTTGCCGGCTCCCACATTGGTGGTAATCATATAGAAAGTCTTGTTCTTCTTGTTATAGCTGATGGCTGGTGCGAAGATACCGGCTGATACCTGCTGGCCCTTCAATGGAACCTGTGATGTGCGGTCGAGGACATGACCGGCAGGCTGCCAGTTGACCAGGTCTTTACTGGTTGAGAGAGGCACACCTGGGAAGAAGGTAAACGAAGAGTTTACCAGATAGTAGGTGTCACCTGCGCGACAGAGTGATGGGTCTGGATAGAAACCAGCCAGTACCGGGTTGTAATACTGGTGAGACTTGTCAATTTCAACATTGAAGCGGGCGTCATTTCCCGCATACTTGAAATAGTCAAACTCAGCTGTCTGCGCCTGTGCAGCGGCTGCAAGCGTCAGGGAAAGCGATAAGATTGCAATTTTCTTCATTTTATTATTGGGTTTAAAATTTACAGAATGAGTATCTGAACTCATGGCTGAAACATGTATTCAGAATTCTGCTGCAAAGTTACCGCTTTCCTTTTAAATATACCCCCACAGAATGTTACCAACACTTTGCGAGGTGTTTCATAAACATCTCGATTTGTAACAAATACTTTATTTCTGGAAACATCTGGCCTTTTCTGCAGTGAAAAGGCTAGATTTTCCGGTGTGTCTGCATATAATCGCGAGGCGAAGAGCCATAAAAGTTCTTGAACATGGTGCTGAAGCTGGCTGGGTTGGAGAAACCACAGGCATACATGATGTCTGTTATCGTCTTATTAGAGTGACTCAGCAACTTTTCGGCATATTGCAGACGCGTATTGCGGATGAAGGCATGTGGTGTCTGGTTGGTCAGTTCCTTCATTCGGCGGTGCAGATGCACACGGCTCAGTCCTACTTCGCGGGCAATCATATCCACACTCAGGTCCTCATTATCCATGTTATCATTGATAACCTTCATCACCTGTTCCATCAGCTGGTCTTTTGGCGACAGGTCTTTTTCTATCGCGAGTTGCCTGTCGCTCTGGCTCTCGTTGCCCATAAACTTGTTTTTCAAAGTACGGCGCACGTTGAGCAGGTTGATGATGGTGCGGCGCAGAATGTCCATATTGAACGGCTTCACCAAATAGGCATCGGCACCCGACTGCAAACCGGTCAGCTGGTCTTCCTCTCTGCTCATCGCTGTGAGCAGAATCACCGGAATGTGGTTGGTGTTCACATTGTTCTTGATCTTGGTACAGAGCGTGTTTCCGTCCATTTCTGGCATCATGATGTCTGAGATAACGAGGTTTGGCTTCTGCTTGATAATCTCCGGCAGCGCCTCCTTTCCGTTGCAGAAGGTAAGGATATTGTAGGTTTCCTGTAGTTGGGTCTTCAGAAAATTACGTATAGCCTCATCGTCTTCTACCACAGCGATGGTGCTCTTTGCCTTGCTCTTGAAATCTTCTTCGGCGTCATTGGCTGTATCGGCAGCATTCTCTTCGTTTCCTTCCTCCATGTTTTCTTCCAGTTCCTTGATGTCTTCAGCAGTCTGTGGCTCCGGTGCATCTATCATTTCTTCCGGTTTCAGATGCTCGTTGCCCAGAGGCAGCGTGATGAGGAACTGGCTTCCTTCCTTCCAGTCGGCTTCATCAAGTGTCTTGTTGTTGGCGGCTGTAATGGTTCCGTAGTGCAGTTCCACGAGTGAGCGCGTCAGGTCGAGACCGATTCCCGTACCTACATTCCGGTCATAAGAAGTGGTGGTACTCTGATAGAAGCGCTGGAAAATCGTTTCGAGCTTTTCCTCCTGAATGCCCTTGCCGCTGTCCTTGATGGCGATGCGGACATGATGAGGCGAGTGGGAGAGGGTGATACGGATTCTGCCGCCTGCAGGAGTAAACTTGAAGGCGTTTGACAGGACATTCATCAATACCTTGTCAAAGTTGTCGCGGTCTATCCATACCGGGAGGGCCTCGTCTTCGTGCTCAAAGGTGAATTGGATGCTCTTGGCTATCGCCTGCTGGCAGAAGAGTTTGTATTCATCGCCAATAAAGGCAACCATATCGGTTTCGCTCATGTGCATCACCATCTGTCCCTTGTCAATCTTTCTCAGGTCCATCATCTGGTTAATCAGGTGCAGGATTCGTTCCGAGTTCTTACGCATCATATCGTAGATGCCCTGTCGGTGAGCGTCTTTGTCTTCCTTTATCAGCGTGAACAGCGGAGTGAGGATAAGGGTCAATGGGGTACGGATTTCGTGGCTGATGTTCATGAAGAACTTCAGTTTTGCTTCTCCCATCTCTTCCGCATGGATATGCTGCTGCAATATGAGCTGGTCTTCCATCTTGCGTTTGCGGTGCTTGATATAGAGCAGACAGAGCCCCAGGAAGGCAAGCAGATAGCAGAGTCTTGCCCAGATGCTGGCGTACCAGGCTGGGTGAACGATGATGGAGAACTCCTTGACAGGGGTTTCGTATCCGTTGCAGATGGCCTTGACACGGAACTTATAGGTACCTGCTGGCATATGTGAGAATGACAGCTCGTTCATGCCAGACTGTATGGTTCGCCAATCCTCACCATTGATGCTGTAGGCGTAACTGATCTGCTCTACATTATTATATGTAAGAGTAGACAGTTGGATGGTGAAGGTGTTGTCTTCATGAGATAAGGAGAACTCGTCGCTGTTGTAGGCGCCTTTGTCGGTGATAGTATAGATGCCCGATTCCATATCCGGGTATACAGGTTTGTTGCCCACAAGAAGTCCTGATATGGTAACTTTTGCCTGCCAAGGATGCTGTTTCACCTTGTCCGTATCAAACCAGTTGATACCGCCGGTTCCGCCCATCACCAGCATCTTTCCTCCCCAAAGCGTGCAGGCTGCTGCATCGCTGAACTCATTGCTCTGCAAGCCATTGTCCGAGAAGTACTTGTTGATAGTTCCTTTTTCTGTATCTACCTGGTTTAAGCCACAGGTAGTTCCTATCCAGATTCTGCCCTTGTAATCTTCTATGATGCTGGCTACGCTGTTGTCTGAAAGTCCAAGTTCTGTGTTGTAAATCTTCGGATGAGCATATCCCTTCTTCGGATCATAGCAGATTGCGCCGTCTTCAGTGCCAAACCATACGCGGTTCTTGCTGTCAGAATAAACGCAATGAGAGAAACTGCCCTTGTTCAGACAGTTGACGCCACCGAAAGTGGAAGTCCAGCTGTTTTTTTGCTGGTCATAGCAAGCCAGACCCACAGAAGTGGCTACGAAAACCCGCTTACCATCTTTTGAGATGCTGAGTTTCACGAGGTAATCATTAGGAATACTGTTCTTTTTCAGGTTGTTGTCGGCACCATCTTGTTTTTTCCATTGCTTGATGCTTCCATCTGGAGAAAGGCGGAAAAGTCCTTTGCCCATGGTAGCAAACCATACATTGCCCTGCGAGTCTTCCTGGATATCGAAGATGCCCGTCTGGTTGCCAATGCCTAGGCTGAATGGATGGAAAGACCCCCCCGCATCTATAAATCCGATGCCGTCAGTATAGGTTCCTACCCATGTTCTGCCTTTCTTGTCTTTGCAGAGTGCCAGTACCGTGATGTTGCTTAATAAATGGTTGTTGATACTACCGGTTTTTAGGTCAAAGAGGTAAAGACCATCCTTGTCGGTGCCCACCCAGACTTGATTGCCCTGATTGACACACAGACTTGTGATGCTGTTTTCGCCTATCACGTTGCGGTTGCCCAAACGGTAGCCCATATAGTTGAAATCGCATTGAGCCTGCGACTGCATGAATACGCCCTTCTGGAGCATGCTCACCCAGATGTTTCCCGTAAAATCTTCTATAATGCTGGTAATCTTGCTCTTGGCAATATTTACTTCATGGCAAAACAGAGGATTGTTTTGCAAGAATCCTGTTACAGGATTATACACGAAGATACCCATACCATCGCAACCGATAAACAAGCGCTGGTCGCGGCTGATATAGATGTTCTCAATAGGAAGATTGCCTATGCCGGCTATCTTGGTGAAGATGGTTGAACCTGCCTTGAGAAGGTAAATGCCATCATTCTTGGTAGCAAGATAAATGTTGCCCTTGTTGTCTTGCCTGATATCTTGTGTGTTAAGTTGCTCTGTTCCCATGATGCGTGAAACAAGCTTGCCGTTCTTTTCTTTCCGTAACAGCTTTCCGTTTTCCAGGATAATCCAAAGTCTATCCTGTTTATCTTCCAGAATCTTATGTATGAATTTCAGGTTCTCCACTTCTCCTTTCATGGTGTAACAGGCGTTTGCATCTATTTTCTTGGTCATGATGCCGTAACCGGAGGTAACGACAGCAATATCGCCATTGTGCAAACGGCTTACCTGGGTAACGTAAGTGTTTATAGGCTTATTTCTTGAATCGAGCATAGGTACGTTGCAGAACCTTTTGCCATTAAGTATAAGTAGCGACTTGTTTGTTCCCAGCACAATACGCCCCTTTTCATCCTGTGTTATACAGTTGATATAGTTGCTGTTGAGCCCGTCACTGTTGCCGTAGGTTTTTCTGATGACCATAAAGTTATAGCCATCATAGACATTCAAGCCGTTACGGGTGGCAATCCAAATAAAACCATTTGAATCCTGGAACACCTGAGTGGCAAGGTTGCTCGAAAGCTGGTTGTCTGAATTGAAAAGTTTTCCTCGCTGCGCCATCATGTTCTGCGCAGTGAGACAGAAGATAAACATCAGTAAAAGACCGATGTATCTCATTGTTCTGAGGCTTGATTTCATGGAAATCATCATGATTCTTGGTTTCATTGTCTTTTGGCTTTTTTATATTCGTTTGCAAAAATACGAAATTAATGGGAGAATAATGCATGGTAAAGTATGTTTTTTACGAGAACATGTTAAAAAGATGTTAAAATGTTACGTAGAGTAAAGATGGTGTTACATGTGATACGAGAGAAAAACTATTGGTTACTTATTATAAAGTATATATGATAGATTAGGAGTATCTTTGCATCGGTTTTTAAAGTTGTATATTTTAGAACATTTAGGTTAGTTAGGTTTATATATAATAGGTTTGTAGATTAGGTTTAGAATTTCTAAAAGATTTTGATATTATGGTTTTTATATAGAATCATGATTAATTGGTTTTCGGGAATGGTGCGTAGTGATTACGCGCCATTCTGTTTTAAAAGACCAGCATCCTTTTCTGTAAACTGGAACCTGGCAATCCTTCATAATATAATAAGGTGACTGACAATATATGATAAATCTAAAAATAATTATAACAATGAACAGAAAGAAAATGTTAATATCACTCGCTATGGCTATGCTGTCAATGGCGGGGCTGGCTGCCGATAATCTGCCGGCACTCCGTGTGCAGGGTAAGAACCTGGTAGATGCCAATGGTAAAACTGTGGTTCTTCATGGTGTGATGGATACACCGAACCGTTACTTCAATGGGTGGAGATGGCAAAAGTGGAAGGCTGACTATTCTGAAGCCGACATCAAACCTTGCCTCAATTATTTCGAGAAGATCTTCACCGCCATTACCGATCATTCCCAGGGCGCTTACTGTGATGTGTTCCGTCTGCACATGGATCCATGCTGGACCAACGATCCATCGAAGAAGGCAGAGAATGAGGCTGATATCTCGGCATTCAACATGGCGCGCTATCGTCACTATCTCCTGAACCTCTACATTCCTCTCATCAAGGATGCTATAGCACATGGACTTTACGTCATCGTCCGTCCACCGGGAGTCTGTCCACAAGACATTAGTGTTGGAGATAAGTACAACCGCTATCTCAAGTCGGTATGGAAGGCCTTTGCTGCCGATGAGTATATCCAGCAGAATTCGGGCATCATCTCCATCGAACTAGCCAACGAGCCGGTGAGGGTTCATATGGGTGATGGTTCTAATTCGGATAAAGCACTGCATGATTACTTCCAGCCGGTGGTTAACGAGATTCGTGCGCAGGGCTTCAAGGGCATCATCTGGGTGCCGGGCACCACTTGGCAGCAAAACTATCGTGACTATGTAAAGCATCCGATAGTAGACTCGCAAAACAATCTGGGTTATGCCGTTCACTGCTATCCAGGCTGGTATATGTCAGGCTCGGGCAACAATGACAATACCAACAAGGAGATATTCTACAATGCATTCCTGGATGCTGTGCCAGTGGCGAAGACCAATCCTATCATCGTGACCGAGATAGACTGGAGCCCATACAAGCCAGGCTCAGGCCACAAGGACGAGCAGGGCAACTGGGTGGAGAGCAACTATGGCACTTGGGGCACCGCTACCACATCAGGTTTTGGTGAAGGATGGAAGTATATCCACGACAAACTGGGCAATATCAGCATGACGCTTCAAGGCTCAGGACTCTACTTCGACATCGACACTTATCTCAAGGACAAGGTTGTGGAGCCTGCGTTCAAGGGAGTAGACGAGGCTTGCGGCGAAGCTTGCTTTAAATGGTACAAAGAATGGTATTTGAAACAAAATACAACAGGAATTAAACAAACAGAAACTCAGGCAGACGTGGTTTCCACCTTATATTATAATATAGAAGGAAAAGAGATAGAAAAGCCAACTGCTGGTGTTTATATAATAAAACAACTGTTAAGTAATGGAAAAATACGTTCTCGCAAGGTTTTTCTGAAATGATAAACTTTCTGTTACACCACGCAAAGTATGTTTCGAAAGAAATCCATACCTTTGCCGCCGTGAATAAACAGTTTTTGTGCACGCCTAAATTTTTAAAGCATAAATCAAAAATGAATAGAACATGATTGAACAAGTGTTAACAATGAAACGGACAGCAGCCTTATGCTTGGTGGGAGCTTTCTGCAGCCTGAATGCTCAGGCACAGAAGATCCAGGTCAAGGGTAATCTTGTTGACGGTACAGGTGAGCCTCTGATAGGTGCCACTGTAAAAGTGAAAGGTAATGCCAGCGTCGGTGCGGTCACCGACTTTGATGGTAATTTCAGCATCAGTGTTCCTTCTGAGAATTCTATCCTCGTATTTACATACGTAGGTATGAAGACCAAGGAAGTAAAGATTGGTACGAAGAGAGAGTTCAAACTTACTCTTGAAGACGACAACGCCATCGGCGAAGTTGTAGTCGTTGGTTATGGTCAGCAGAAGAAGGCTTCTGTCGTAGGTTCCATCACCCAGACTACTGGTGAGGTTTTGGAGCGCGCAGCTGGTGTCAGCGACGTTGGTTCAGCCTTGACAGGTAACCTCCCAGGTGTTGTTACAATCCAAGGCAATGGTATGCCTGGTGAGGAGGAACCTCAGATTATCATCCGTGGTTCTAGTTCATGGAACAATTCCGACCCTCTCGTTCTCGTTGATGGTATTGAACGTCCTCTGAGCAGCGTGGACATCTCTTCTGTGGAGAGCATCTCTGTACTGAAGGATGCTTCTGCTACTGCAGTCTATGGTGTGAAGGGAGCCAATGGTGTCATCTTGGTTACCACCAAGCGTGGTCAGGAAGGCAAGGCTAAGATTGACATTGGTTTCAATGCTACGTTGAAAGCTCCTTCTAAGTTGCCTAATAAGTACGACTCTTATGATGCGTTGATGCTTCGCAACCAAGTGGTAGAACGTGAACTGGGCATTTATCCTGAAGGTGTTTCATATCTTCGTCCTCAGTCTTTTATAGACAACTATCGAAACCAGACTACGCAGGAGCAGCGTGAACGTTATGCCAATGTGGATTGGCAGGATGCACTTTTCAAAAAGTCTGCTATGTCCTATAATGCGAACGTGAACGTGAGTGGTGGTACAAAATTCGTTAAGTACTTCGCTTCTGCTGATTTCGTGCATGAGGGTGACCTCTTCCGTGAGTATGACAATGGTCGTAACTACAACTCTGGCTATGGATACAATCGTATCAATGTTCGTAGTAACTTGGACTTTGCCATCACAAGTAGCACTACTTTGAAGGTAAATGTGGCTGGTAGCAATGGCGTAAGAAAAGCTCCTTGGAGTAACATGAGCAATAGTGAGTGGCAGATTGGTCAGCAGTGGGCTGGTGCTTATAGCATCGCCCCAGATGTGTTCTTGCCACAATATTCTGACGGCACATGGGGATTCTATCCATCTGCTTCCAATGTAAGTAACTCTGCACAGAATCTTGCTATCGGTGGTACAGCACAGGCTACAACCACTCGTATCAATACAGACTTTACCCTTGAGCAGAAATTGGATTTCATAACCAAAGGCTTGAATTTCCGTGGTACTATCTCTTGGGATAATGTTTTTGTTGAGACAGGACGAGGTATCAATGACTTGAATAATGAAGCCCAGACTAAGTATATTGATCCTGAAACAGGTCAGGTTACTTATGGTAAAGAACTTGAGGGACAGAATAAGTTTGATTGGCAGCAAGGTGTGAACTGGTCAACGGAAGGTGGTTCTGTAGATAATAACCAGACTGTTCGCAACCTCTACTATCAGTTGCAGCTCAACTGGGCTCGCAAGTTTGGACAGCATGATGTGTCTGCCATGGGCTTGTTCTCACGTCAGGAGAATGCACGTGGTAGTGTGATGCCAACTTACCGTGAGGACTGGGCATTCCGTGCTACCTATAGCTATGCAGGTCGTTATAACATCGAGTATAATGGCGCCTATAACGGATCAGAAAAGTTCAGCAAGGACAATCGTTTTGCCTTCTTCAATTCAGGTGCTATCGGATGGACCATTACTGAGGAAAACTTCATGAAGTCTCTTCGTGACAAGCACATCATCGATATGTTGAAGTTCCGTGCTTCCTACGGTGAGATTGGTGATGACAACATTGGTGACCCATTTGATTCTAGTCGTCGCTGGTTGTATATGAGTCAATGGGCGTATGGCGGCAAGACTACGATGGATCTCGACCATACAGAGAGCATCTATACATGGTATCGACAGAACACTCTTGGAAATGATAATGTGAAATGGGAAACAGTTAAGAAAACCAACTTCGGTATTGATTATGGTTTCTTGGGAGGCTTGATTACTGGTTCTTTGGATTTCTTCTGTGATCGTCGTAATGACATCTTGATTTTCGGCTCCAACCGTTCCGTTCCTTCTTATTTCGGAACGACAGCACCTACTATTAATAAAGGTAAGGTTCGTACTAGTGGTTACGAGTGGGAATTGAAACTTAATAAGGTGTTTGCTAATGGCTTGCGACTCTGGGGTAATTTCAATATGACCCATGCCAAGAATAAGGTAATTTTGAAGGATGATGCCATCCTTACTCCAAATTATCAAAAGGAGGCAGGATTTGCCATGAATCAGTATCACTCTTATATAGATAAGGGCTTTATCAATAATATTGATGATTTGATAGGTTCTCCGGCGCACGACTCCAATGACAATCATCGTTTGGTTGGTGACTATTACATTGTTGATTTCAATGGTGATGGTGTTGTTGATAGCAAGGACTCGGCTCCTGTAGGTTATAGCAGTAGTCCGCAGAACACCTATAATGCTACTATTGGTTTCGAATGGAAGGGGTTCTCTGCTTTCGCTCAGTTCTATGGAGTAACTAATGTGACCCGTGACGTAGGATTGGGAAGTTTTGGTAATAAGCTTGATAATGTTTATGATATTGGTACTTGGTGGAATAAGAATCAAACCAATGCAGAATGTGTCCTCCCTCGTTGGGGTGCCACTGCTTCAAGTTACTCCGATGGTACACAATATATGTATGATGGCTCTTACATTCGTTTGAAGAATGTCGAGATTGCTTATACCTGGACCAAGGGTTGGATTAAGGCATTAGGCGTAAACTACCTCAAGATTTACTTGAATGGTAATAACCTCTGGCTCTGGACTCGTATGCCTGATGACCGTGAGGCAAACCTCGGTGGTGGTGGCTGGTTGGGAGCATACCCTACGGTTCGCCGCTTCAACTTAGGTGTTAAATTCTCATTGTAATTATTAAAAAAAATATTCAGATGAAAAATAAGATAAAGACATTATTGTTGACGGGATGCGTCTCGCTGGCTCTCGGTACTTCGCTGAGCTCTTGTCAAGACTACTTGGACAAGGAGCCAGACTCAACAGTTTCTGCAGACGATGCCTTTGCCAATTTCCGTAATTTCCAAGGTTTCGTTGAGGAAATATACAACTGTATCCCTGATAAAGAGAAATGTAACTATTGTCCTTCATGGAACTGGGGTGATGATGAAATCTTCAATCCTGAGGCTGATAATAGAATGACCCATCAGGTTGATTTAGGTAACTTCCGTGCATGGGAATCTACTGGTAACTGGTTAAAGCGTGATGGTGCTTCTACTTCCACTAATAAGTTCGACCACGGTATTTGGAACCATGCGTGGTATTGCATCAGAAAATGTAATCTCGGTTTACAGAATATCGACAAGTTTGTGACTGGAAGTGCTGAAGAGAAAAAACTGATAGAGGGTCAGCTCTATTTCTTCCGTGCATGGTGGCATGAGGAAATGATGCAGTATTTTGGTGGTATGCCTTATGTGGATACTTATCTCGATGCCAATGCCGAGCTGAATTTGCCACGCCTTTCTTATCAGGAATGCGCTGATAAAGCGGCAGCAGATTTCCGCAAGGCTGCCGATTTGTTGCCTATTAATTGGGATAAGACTTCTGCAGGTGCTGCCACACAAGGTAAGAATGATCTTCGCATCAATAAGATCATGGCTCTTGGTTATCTTGGTAAAACCTATCTTTGGGCTGCTAGTCCTTTGATGAAGAATGGTGCGCAGACTGGTGCCAGCAAGAATGGCAAGACTTATGATTATGATCAGGAATATGCTAAGAAGGCAGCTGAGGCTTTTGGTGAACTGCTCTCTCTTGTAGAAGCTGGTCAGACACAATATGCATTGGCAGAGTTTAAGTACAAAGACATCTACAATCATGAGAAATCTGATGATGCCAATAGCTGTTTTTCTGATATATTCTATACCAAGAAGCAGAACTGGAAAATGCCTGGATCGGTTGAAGCTATCTTCCGTGGTCCATCTCCTGATTTTAATGGCTCTAACTGGAACACCTCTAAGGTCTTTGGCCCTAAGGTACAGAAAGTAGTTGCTCATGATAATGTCATTCACCAACCTACGGCCAACCTTGTAGAGGCTTATGGAATGGCTAACGGAGAACCAATCTATTTGGTTGAGAATGGTCAGTATGTACTCAATCCAAAATCTGGTTTCGACCCTAAGCATCCTTTCAAAAATCGTGATCCCCGTTTCTACCACGATATCGTCTTTGATGGTTTTAAGTATTTGAACGATTCACCTGGTCAGTATGCAGATTTACAGTATTGCCAATTATATACGGGTGGTAATATGCGCCCTATAGAAAATGCAAGCCGTACGGGTTATTTCATTCAGAAGTTGGTGCCTCATACTTGTAATGAAGTGGATAAAGATTACGACTGGGGTGCAGCTTTCCACTGCTATTTGCCATATATGCGTCTTGCAGACATATACTTGATGTATGCAGAGGCTTGTGCTGCATTCGGTGGTGCTACTGGCAAGTCTTCAAACTTTGGTAAGACCGCAGAAGATGCAATTAATACACTTCGCGACCGTTGTGGTGCTGGTCATGTTGCTCCAGAATTTGTTGCAGACAACCATAAGTTCATGGACGAGGTCCGTCGTGAGCGTGAGGTAGAACTTTCTTTCGAAGGATTCCGTTTTTGTGACTTGCAGCGTTGGTTGCTTCTGACAGAGGCACCATATAATCAAAAATTCTCACAGGAGTTTGACCGTGTGGAAAGTGCAGACTTCTATAAGAATCATGATCCTAAGGACGCTGAGGTTGCCAATTATCGCAGAGAGTTGATATTGACTCGTAATTTCAATACCAAGCACTATTGGTTCCCATTGCCAATCAAGGAGACTCAGCTCTATCCAGAGTTTAAGCAAAATCCTGGCTGGTAAGGTTTAAAATTATAAATTAGTAATACTAAATGAATAATGATAGTATGAATTCAAGATTCAAATCATATAATTATAAGCTTTTTGTAGCAAGTCTCGTGGCTTTGGCTCCTCTTGGTGCCAATGCCAAGACTGCACAGACAAGCGAATCCGATACAGCCAGTGCCGACAAGGAGATGGTTCAGGTGGCTTACCGAAAGGTAGCCAAGGATGACATCTTGGGCGGTGTGTCTGTAGTCGATGTAGAGAACTTGATGAAGAAGAATTACCATACTTATAGCCTCGACAATATGCAAGGTTATGTAGGTGGTTGGAATGGCAATTCTCTCTGGGGTATGGATGCCGACAACGCTGGTTATCTCGTCTTGGTAGATGGTGTGCCTCGTGAAGCTAATAACGTTCAACCAAGTGAGATTGCACAGATTTCTTTCCTCAAGGGTGCGCAGGCTGTGGTGCTCTATGGTAGCAAGGCTGCCAAGGGTGCTGTAGTCATAACCACCAAGCGTGGTCATAATGACGGCTTGAAGGTCGAGGTGCAGGCTAATGCAGGTTTGAATGTAGCAAAGTCTTATCCTGAGTATCTTAGCAGTGCAGAGTATATGACTCTCTATAACGAGGCTCGTCGTAATGATGGTCTGTCTGAGCTTTATTCTGCTGAGGACATCTATAATCATGGAGCAGGTTTGAACCCTTATCGTTATCCTAATCTCGATTTCTATTCTTCTGATTATCTCAGAAAGATGAACAGCCGTTATGAGGCTACTGCAGAAATCAGCGGTGGTGGTAAGCGAGCTCATTTCTATAGCAATATCAACTATTATCGCCAGGGCGATTATTTCAAGTTTGGTGAGGCTAAGAATAATAATACCCAGCGCTTCAGCGTTCGTGGTAATGTGGATATAGACATTACTGATGATATTAAGGCTTGGGTCAACTCCAGTGCAACCTTCTATGATTCTCATTCTGCAAAGGGTAATTACTGGGAAGCTGCTGCTACTTGGCGTCCTAATTTTCCACAGAATGCAGCTCCTCTTATCTCCACAGATATGATAGCCCCTAATGCTAAGGCTGCTTGGGACTTGATGAGCGTTGCGAAGTTGGTTGATGGCAAATACTTCCTTGCTGGTACTCAGGCAAACTCCTCCAATGTTTTTGCTGATATCTATTCTGCAGGAAGTAGTAAATTTACTAGTCGTCAATTCCAGTTTGATACGGGTGTCAATATCAACTTGCACAAGGTGTTGAAGGGCTTGTCTTTCGAGACTCATTTCGCAGTTGACTATGCCACCTCTTATAATACTTCTTTCGATAATAGCTATGCTGTTTATATCCCAACATGGGCTAACGTTGATGGCAAGGATATGATTGTCGCATTGAAGAAGGAAGGTGAGGATAAAAAGTCTGGCAACCAGAACATCAGCGGAAGTACAGATAACCAGACCATGTTTTTCTCTGGTCAGTTCAACTACAACAATACTTTCAACAAGGTTCACAATCTGTCGGCAATGTTGATAGCTTCTGGCTTCCAGCAGTCGAAGTCTGGACAGTATCATAAGAACTCTAGTGCCAATCTTGCATTCGATGCTTCTTACAATTATGCCCAGAAGTATTACGCAGATTTTGGATTAGCTGCCATTCACTCTGCCCAGTTGGCTCCAGGTCATCGTGAGGCTCTCTCACCATCACTTTCTTTGGGTTGGAGACTCAAGAATGAGTCTTTCTTGAAGAATTCCAAGGTGGTAGATGACATGATGATTAGTGTATCAGGTAGTATTATCAATGAGGATATTGATATAGCAAATGGTGACAATCGCTACTATCTCTATCAGAGTATTTGGGCTTCTGATTACGGCTATGGATGGTATGATGGATCTAGCGATAAATACACCTATTCAAAAAGAGGTGAGAACAAAGACCTTGATTTTATCAAGCGCAAAGAGTTGTCTCTGAATTTCAAGACATCCCTGTGGCAGAAATTGGTGACATTGGATGCAAGTTTCTTCATCAATTCGATGGAGGGTTATCTCATCTCTTCGCCAACATTCTATCCATCTCATTTGAATACTGGTTATCCAGCGGCTTCGTTTATGCCTGTACTGAATTACAACAATAATCGTAGAGTAGGATTTGATTTCGCAGCCAACTTCAATAAGAAGGTAGGTGATGTGGATCTCTCACTTGGTGTGACAGGTACTTACTATACAACCAAGGCTACCAAACGAGATGAGAACAACGTAGAGCAGTATCAGAACAGACAAGGAAAGGCACTTGATGGCATTTGGGGTTACAAGAGCGCAGGTCTCTTCCAAAGCGAGGAGGAAATCAAAACTTCTCCAGACCAAAGCTATTTTGGTGGAACAGTTAAACCTGGTGACATCAAGTATGTGGATGTAAATGGTGATAATAAAATTGACCAATACGACCAAGTCTTCTTGGGTAAGGGTGGTTGGTATGGAGCACCATTCACGCTTGGTGTCAATCTTACAGCTAAGTGGAAGAACTTTACCTTCTTCGCTCTTGGTACCGGTAACTTCGGTGCTTGGGGAGTCAAGAATAATTCTTATTGGTGGGTAAAGGGCGATAGCAAATATTCTGCTGTAGTTCGTAACCGATGGACAGAGGAAACCAAAGAGACTGCAACCTATCCTCGTTTGACATCTCTTGATGGTAACAACAACTTCCAGACATCAGACTTCTGGATGTACAAGACGGATGCTTTCCGCTTGGCTAAGGTCCAGATAACTTACGACTTGCCTAGTACTTTGTTCCAAAAGACATGGCTTAAGGGGTTGTCGGCATACGTAAGCGGAGCTAACTTGCTTACCATTTCAGGAGAGCGCGAAGTCTTAGAGATGAACGTTGGGTCTGCGCCTCAGACACGCTATTATAATATAGGTGTAAAGGCAACATTCTAATCATTTTAAAATGTAGAAAGAAATGAAAGTAAAAAATATATTTATATTAGCAGCAATGTCGCTTACCTTGGTTTCTTGCTCAGATCTCTTCGAGCCTGCAGAGGAAAACAACCGTGGCTTGGATGAGATTTACAATGAGCCAACATACGCTCAGGGACTATTGGGATATGGTTATGCGATGCTTCCTTACAATACCAAGAGTGTTACTGATATTGCTACAGATGACGCTGTAAGCAATGACTTGACAAATAGCTTTCTCAAGATGGCTACAGGTTCTTGGACTGCTAATAGCGATCCTATGTCTAAATGGACAAATGGTCGTGCTAGTATCCAATATCTCAATATCTTCCTTCAGGAGGTAGATAAGGTAAACTGGGCAAAGGACGAGAATGCCCGTAAGATGTATTGTGATAGCCGTAAAGGTGAAGCTTATGCTTTGAGAGCTCTCAACTTGTATTATCTTTTGATGAATCATGGTGGATGGACAGCCGATGGCAAACTGCTTGGCGTTCCTAATTTGACAGAACCAGAGACTTCTACTGATGATTTCAACAAGCCACGTAATACATTCCAAGAGTGCTTGGATCAAATCTATAGCGATTTGGACGAGGCTGCCAAGCTTCTCCCTCTTGATTACAATGATTTGACTAATGATAACGATGTTCCTGCCAAGTATAAGGAAATCGGAGTAAAGACCGCAGGAGACTACAACCGTGTGTTTGGTTCCATTATGCGTGGTCGTATCAGCGGTCGTATCGCTGAGGCTATTCGCTCACAGGTATCTTTGCTTGCAGCTAGTCCTGCTTTCTCTGAAGGTACAAACGTGGATTATGCTAAGGCTGCTGACGATGCAGCTACCGTTCTTGACCGTATCAATGGTGTGAATGGATTGTCTGCTACAGGTAATAATTGGTTTATGCAAACCAGGGAAATCGATGCGCTTGGCTCAGGTGCTTGTCCTGCTGAAATTCTTTGGCGTGGCAGTCGTACCAATGGTGCTGATGACTGGGATCTTGGTCTGAACCAAGAGTCTGATAATTTCCCTCCGTCTCTTTATGGTAAGGGTAGAATCAACCCAACTCAGAATCTGGTCGATGCATTCCCTGCTGTAAATGGTTATCCTATCACCGATGATCGTTCAGAGTATGATAAGTCGAATCCTTACAGCAATCGAGATCCTCGTCTTGACCTTTATATCATTCATGATGGTAGTACTTATAAGGGAAAGACCATTCATACAGACATTACGACGGCTAATAACAATGATGGTTTGAATAAGATTTCCAATTCTACTCGTACAGGCTATTACATGAAAAAGCTGTTGCGTGAGGATTGTAATCCTGACCCTAATGCAAAGAATGCTCAGTATCATTATCCTGTGTATATTCGCTATACTGAGATATTCCTCGATTACGCTGAGGCTGCCAACGAGGCTTGGGGACCAAAGGGTAAGGGAACTCACAACTACTCAGCTTACGATGTAATCAAGGCAATCCGTGAGCGTGCCGGAATTGGCGAGTTTGGCGTGGATCCATACTTGGATGAGTGCGCTGGTAGCAAAGAGAAAATGCGTGAGTTGATTCGAAACGAGCGTCGTTTGGAACTTTGTTTTGAAAATAAGCGCTTTAATGACCTTCGCCGTTGGAAAGCTCCTCTAAATGAGGCTGCGCGTGGTGTAGAAATCACTTCAGAGGCTGGTGTTCCATCATACAAAGAAATGAAGGTTGAGGATCGCAGCTATAAAGATTACATGTATTACGGTCCTATACCACAGAGCGAAATATTGAAGTGGAGCAACTTGCAGCAGAATAAGGGCTGGGAAGTAAAAAATAACGACTAATATTTAAAATGATGAAAACAATGAAGATAAGCAAATATTTGTCCATGGCTGCATTGGGAATCTTGGCTTTAGGCTTTAACTCTTGTGAGAATGGCAACCAAGAATTTCCTGATTATGAGGGCGGTACTACTGTATATTATCCTTATCAGTATATCGAACGTTCTGTAGTTTTAGGCAATGATGAGAATCGCGATAATACGGATGATAACAATCATGTATTGTATATCGTATCTACAATGGGTGGAGCATATAATGGAAAAAACATCACATTGAATGTAGATGTTGATAATTCATTGTGTGACAATCTGTATTTTGAGGATGGAGTCACTCCTGTAAAGCCAATGCCTAGCAATTA
>OGYN01001328.1_pt1 | contig 20307 bp, 14 predicted proteins | sample 1576551 | NCBI WGS metagenome assembly OGYN01 (sample SAMEA3541589, study PRJEB24748) | human gut metagenome | biome: human gut; feature: human-associated habitat; material: faeces | place: China | collected 2012 | reverse complement strand
ACCCCGCAACTATAATGGTAAATGGTACTAACTACTATTCCACTGATCATGCTGTTCCTGTTGAAGTGGACGAGAGTGTTATTCAATATACTACTTCCTATGCAGAAAACGGCATACCTCAAAAAGATGGCGAAGCCAATTTCAACAGAGATTTAGGAATACCTTATGCAGTTATTGAGGATGACAGGGTAGTTGTCCTTATAGATAACGAGTGGATAGAGTTCAAAGCGAAGTAAGATAACTTCAAGTCTGATGAAGAGCGCGAAGCGTGAAAGAAAATACAGAAAGAGGCTAGATACTATCCTGAATTTCTATAAAAAATTGATTCAGTTAAGAAAAAAACTGCCGGTTATTGCAAATGGAACCATTCAGTTTTTAGATGAAGAAAGCGAAGGCGTGATCGGCTATGTAAGAGAATTAGAAGGAACAAAACTTGTTGTGCTGTGCAATTTATGTGAGGAAGAAAATAAAGTTGTATGGCAGAGTGAGTGGGATTCATATGAATTGTTGCTTGGAAATTACTCTGATGGAAAAGTAGATGGAACGTTGGAACCATACGAGTGCAAGGTGATGCGTTCCATCTAGAGAGTATAAATTATGTAGAGAAAGAATCAATTGAGGTTAGGATAAGAAATTCAACTTCAACTGAAATTAAACTATATGAAGCGATTCCTGCGTCTTCTTCCCCTTGCAAAGAATAAATAACATGATCAAGAGAACAAGTGGAAAGATAAGACCTATCCCCATTCCAACACGGATATTATTATCAGAATTCTGGGTAACATAACCTACAATACCAGGTCCAATGCTGCCTCCCAAATCGCCGGCCATGGCGAGCAATGCAAACATTGCGGTTCCACCGGCCGGCACTCTTTTGGATGTAATACTGATCGTTCCAGGCCACATGATTCCAACCGAAAAACCACATACAATACAACCGGTTAACCCGATTACCGGATTCGATGATAAGGTGGTTAAAAGATAACAGATCACACAAAGGATTCCGGAACCTGTCATAAACTTCATCAAATCCATTTTTTCACCATATTTTCCAAAAATCAGGCGACTTATTCCCATTGTAATTGCAAACATGCAAGGTCCAATCAAATCCCCAAAAGTTTTAGAAAGTCCCAGTGCAGCTTCGGCATAGGCTGATGCCCATTGTGCCATAGCCAATTCAGATGCTCCTGAACAAATCATCAGGCAGATTGCCAGCCAGACAACAGGAGTTCGGAATAACTGTCTGACGCCCATTCCATTTCCGTCACTTACTAAATGTTCTATCGGACAAGTTGCGAAATTATATATATTAATCGCCGGAATAAGTGCCCACATGACTGCCAGCCATTTCCAACTATTCATCCCGAACAGGAAGAAAAATAAGCTCGAAATCAGTATGGTGGCTGTCGCACCCCAACAGTAAAAGGAGTGAAGCAGGCTCATAGTTGCTTCTTTATTTTTAAACGGGCATGCTTCGATGATAGGACTGCAGAGAACTTCGATCAATCCACTCCCCACAGCATAGATAATTACACTTATAATAATTCCGGTAAAAGGATTCGGTAACAGATCAGGAAGAAATGCAAGTCCAACTAATCCGGCAGCAGCGCATATTTCAGAAGTTACGATACATACACGATAACCGATTCGATCTACAAACTTCGCACAAAATAAGTCGACTAAAAGCTGTGTGAAGAAAAAGAATGTAGATATTAAAGCAATGTTACCCAATGAAATATCATAATCATTGTGAAATTTTAAAAATAATAGTGGTGCGAAATTTGCGGATATCGCCTGAGTGACGAATCCCAGATAACATGCCACTTTTGTTTTTTGATAATCTGGCATAACAGAAAACTCCTTTGTTCTTTTTATACCGTATTATATATTAGATAACAAGAAAAAACATTGACTTATATTGCATAAATATTGTATTATATCGTAAATCCAATAAAAAGGTTGTTGTGAGGAAAGATATGGCACAAAATAAAATTGTAACAGATGAGAATTTAATGGAATCAGCAAAACATGGGACGGACAGTTATCCGTTTAAATGCTATTTTGAAAAGTTATCTCAATTTGATTTTCATTGCATTGACTGGCATTGGCATACAGAATGGGAATTTGTATATGTCGAATCCGGAAACATGACGGTATGTGTTGGTGAATCGATGTTTTCACTATCAAAGGGGAATGGTATTTTTATAAATTCAAAGATTTTGCACAAATTTTATTCCAGTGATGAAACTGTCATCCCCAATTTCCTTTGTATGCCGTCCTTTCTTGCGCCGGAAAATAGTTTGATCTATCAAAAATATATTCAACCGATTGTTTCATCATCGTTGTCATACTTGATTTTAAACGGGGAGAATTTATGGCAAGGAGAGGCATTAGAAATTATGAAGCAAATATTTTCTGCACAGGATAGAGAAGGTGATGGTGAGTTGCTTACATCAGTTCTTATGCAGAAATTATGGCTGATTATTTATGAAAATATTGACAAAACGTGTATGGAAGAGCAAGTGGACGATTCCGGTTCAGTTCAGGCACGCTTGCAGCTTATGATGCAGTTTTTGCACCAGAATTATGCAGAAGATATTTCTTTGGAGGAAATTGCCTGTTATGCTAATATTAGTAAAAGTACGGTGTTGAATCTTTTTAATAGATTTTTACATATCACTCCGATTAATTATTTGATTGGTTACCGGCTGAAGAAGGGAGCATTGTTGATTAAAAATACAGAGAAAAAAATCAATACGATTTCTTACGAAACAGGGTTTCATAATGTAGATTATTTTTGTAGAGCATTTAAAAAGAGTTATAAAATGACTCCAACAGAATATCGGAAAAGTAAAAATTCAACAGTACAATAAAGTTAGACTAGAAGAGGAGAATGACATTATGATAATTAGAAAATATACAGAAAAAGATATTTCCGAGATGGTTCACATCTGGAATGAAGTAGTAGAAGATGGAGAGGCCTTCCCACAGGAAGAGTTCCTGGACGATAAGACAGGGGCCGAATTCTTTGCATCACAGACCTATTGCGGCGTTGCAGATAACGATGGGGAAATTGTAGGACTTTACATTTTGCATCCGAATAACATCGGTCGCTGTGGCCACCTTGCAAATGCAAGTTATGCAGTGGATTCAACTTGCCGTGGAAAGCATATCGGTGAGAAACTCGTAAGTGACTGCCTTGTACAGGCAAAGCTGCATGATTTCAAAATCCTGCAGTTCAATGCAGTGGTAGAAAATAATGTTCACGCACGTCATTTGTACGAGAGATTAGGATTTGTGCAGATTGGAACTGTACCGAATGGATTTCGTATGAAAGATGGGACATATCAGAATATTTGTTTGTATTATAAGGAAGTGTAATAATAAACAAATGTTAACTTAAAATAAAAATAAGTTGACAATTAAATAGACACAAAGACAAAAAATTATCGACAGTAAGTATGGTGTTGTATTTTTTGATTTAAGCATTGTTTTTCTCCTAAGATTTTGCAGGCTTGAGAAATAATACTGCGAGGTTATTTAATTTGCCGGGGGATTTTCTGCAATTATTCATATTTTACTTTTTTACTTTTATTATATAATTTAAATTATTTAGACTTATATGTAAAAAGCAGGAGGGATAATATGAAGGATATAATGTCGATAAAAAAACGTCTGGAACAGAAATCAGCAATTAATGGGAAGGCTGGCGTTGCAATTATGTCAGGCATGCTAAATGAGGAGAAGATTAGGAATCTTGTAATAAAGCACTATAATAGTATTACATGTGAAAACGAGATGAAACCAGAAATAATTTTGGGAGACGTTCCTGTATTCCGTGTTGATACTGAAGGAAATATATGTTTAGATGAAAATGGCGATCCGGTTTTAACACTTGATTTCAGCAAGGCAGATAAAATTATGGATTTTATAAAAAAACATAATGAGAAAAATCCAGATGATACAATACGGGTAAGGGGTCATGTACTCGTATGGCATTCACAGACTCCGGATTGGTTTTTTCGTGAAAAATATGACTCTCAGGGGGCATATGTGGGTAAAGAAAAGATGCTGAAGCGCCTTGAAAATTATATTCAGAAAGTGCTAGAGCATTATGACGGAGTAAATAGCCCGTATCGTGGTATTATATATGCCTGGGATGTAGTAAATGAACAGATTGAGCCGGACGATTTTCATCCAGAGAAAAACCCAGGATCAGTGCGCTATACATGTAATAACAAGAATACGGGTTGGTATAATATTTTTCAGGGGGATATTAGCTACATTACTCAGTCATTTGTTTTTGCAAACCGCTATGCGCCTAATGATATCAAGTTATTTTATAATGATTACAATGATGCAGATCCGGTGAAACGGGATGCTATTTGTGTTTTGCTCAGGCAGATTAAGGATACAAAGGGAGCACGTATTGATGGGATGGGAATGCAGGCACACTATCATATGGAGTTTCCGTCTATTGAACAGATTAGAGAAGCTGTGTATATGTATTCATCTATTGTAAATGAAATTCAGTTTACGGAATTTGATATGCAGTCAAGCAAAAGTTATGACGGATCAGACCGCGAGTTGGAGTTAGAGAGAGAGGGAGCAAGGTATAAAGAGTTGTTTCGAACAATTTATAGTCTTGATAAGGAAGATAAAATTAATATTACAGGTGTTACATTCTGGGGCACCCATGACGCAGTTTCGTGGCTACAGGTAGCTGCTTTGGTAGGAGGTGGATCTGATGGCAACAGACCTCAGATGCCGTTGCCATTTGATGATGCCTGTAACGAAAAACCAGCTTTTTGGGGAATTATAGACGCATGATAAAATATCGCTAGAGGAGAAAAGGATTGAAGTTATCATATTTGTTCAGTGATGGAATGGTATTGCAACGGGGAAAAAAGAATTATATTTGGGGAGAGACAAGCCCTGAAATTATAGTAGCGGGAATACTCGACGGCAAGAAGTTTAATACTAAGGCAGATACACATGGAATGTTTGTGGCAGAACTTCCGGATCTTCCGGTTGGTGGTCCGTATTGTATGGAAATAAACGGTGACGAGAAGCGTGTAATTAGAAACATTATGAGTGGGGATGTATTTCTTCTGGGCGGTCAGTCCAATATGGAATTGCGAATAAAATTTGTAACAGAGCGGTTTGCAGATGAAATAGAGAAAATAAATGATTCGTTTATCAGAAAGTTTGATGTTCCGAAAGAATATGATTTCGGAGAGAAAAGACAATGGCTTTCACAAGGACGCTGGGAAAGCGCACAGGGGGAATCGGTCCTTGAATTCAGCGCTTTAGGACTGTTTATGGCATTGTCTCTTCGAGAAAAAAATGATGTCCCGGTCGGGCTGATCCAGACTGCTGTGGAGGGAACACCGGTGAAAGCATGGTGTAGTGAAGAGACAATAAGGCATATGGGTTTTTATACAGATGAGTTGGAAAAATGTAAAAATGAAGACTATGTTTTATGTACGCAGAAAATAGAAATTGAAAGAGAAAAATACTGGATGAAAAAAGCGGATCAGTCTTTTGATCAAAGGACTGATAGTTTTTATAAAATAAGTATTCCAGGTATATGGAAAGGAAACATGAGAGATTTCTGTGGAACAGTTTTACTGGAAAAGAAGTTCTTTATTACAGAAGAACAGGTGGTTACGCCTGCAGAAATTCTTATGGGAGCGTTTACAGACGCTGATAAAATATATATAAATGGAATCTGCTGCGGTAGTTCTTATGACAGATATGCATCAAGGATTTATCCTGTAGCCCCAGGAATTCTAAGGGCAGGAGAAAATGTGGTCTGCATACATCTGTATGTATTCCGTGGCAGAGGAGGAGCAATGCCAGGAAAACAATATGGAATACGATTCAAAAAGGGGAAAGAAAGATGGCTTGATTTGTCTGGAACATGGGATGCACAGATTAGAAAACAAATGGAATATTTGCCGGAAAAGACATTTTTCAATTATATGGCATCAGCTATGTTTAATGGTATGATATCACCGGTAAGTCCTTATAAGATATGTGCTGTTATTTATTATCAAGGAGAATCTGATGTTGGACATCCGAATAGATATGCGTTAGAATTTCGTGCGCTGGTCAATGACTGGAGAAAATCTTGGAAGGAAAAGCAATTGCCGATTATATACGTACAGCTTGCTGGTTTTTCCGATGGAAATATTAAGAAACAGGGGACGCAATGGGCGGAATTCAGGGAAGTACAGCGGCAGGCAATGGAGATTGAAAATACGGCGATGGTACAGGCATATGATGTGGGCGAGTATAATGATCTCCATCCCATGGATAAGAAGGCTTTGGGAATGCGAGCTGCGCTTGCTGTACATAAATTGGTTTATGGAGAAAAGGAAGAATGTACAGGACCGCAGGTGAGGAAAATCAGACTGGACAGAGATAAAAGAGTATATGCTGTTTTTGATCAGCCGTTGCAAACTGGAAGTAAAAAAGACGGATGTGAATTAGTAAGTGAAGTTGAACTCAGAAAAGCGAACGGAGATTATAAAAGAGCATATGTCACAGTTGATGGAAATGAAATTTGTGCATGGTTGTCTGATGGCGAGGAACCAACGGGAATTCGTTATGCATGGAAGGATTGTCCTATGAATATATGTCTGTATGGAAAAAGGGGACTTCCGGTCATACCATTTATAAAGGAGTGGGGCAGGGATGCAATTTATACTGGAAAAATTTGTGAGACAGATAGATAATTTTTCAATCCGCAAAAAAATGATTTTTATCTACATATTCTGTATGCTTTTACCAATCACGCTGACAGACGGGGTGATCATATATACGGTTCTGCATACAGAAGCACAGCTGCGCAGATCTGAAATGGAAGATATTGCAGATACTGTTAACTATCAGATTTTTTATGATGTGGACACTGTTTCAAAAGTAGCAAAAAGTATATATGCGAATAAGTATATCAATGATTTCCTAGAAATGGAATATAGAGATCCTTTTGATTATGTAGTAAGTTATCAGGAATTTTTTAAAGATACACTTTTCCAAAGTTCAGATATGACAGGAAGTTCACTGACAACCTTGTATACAGATAACAGTACAATTGTAAGCGGAGGTACGGTCAGAAATCTGGATCTGATCAAAGAAAGCGGTTGGTATCGGGATCTGAATGAAAAAGGAACAGAACAGATGCTTTATTTTGCATATGAACCAAAGGTACCAGGAGCAGTAATGCATCCGGAAAGGCATGTCTACTTTGTTCGTAAGATGAACTACTATGGAGGCGGACAGTCGGAAAAGTTGCTTAAAATTGAAATGGATTACAGTACGATAAATAAAAATCTGCAAAATCTGAATTATGATACGCCCGTATATATATGCCATGAGGGAAAAATTATATTTTCAAATCGTGATGGCGAAAATATCGGAGATGAGTATGAAAAATTTTCAGATTACAAAGAAGTTGAATATAAGAAAACAAGTAATATTTACGGTGCTCAACTGGAAATATACGTGCTACGTCCAGAGACAGATCTTATAGGAAAGCTGGTGGAAAGGCTGCCTATGCTGTTGCTCCTTTTTTTAATCAACATCTTTTTCCCGCTGATTATGGTACTGCTTTTAAACCATTCATTAACTGCCAGAATCAGCAGATTGAGCAGTATTTTCAGAAACACAGAAGATGAAAATCTGGTTGAGATTGAAAATGTGAGTGCAAAAGATGAAATAGGTGATCTGATGAGGAATTACAATCGGATGGCATCACGTATAACAACGTTAGTAAATATTGTTTATAAAAATCGGATACTGGAACAGGAAATGACAGTGGCAAGACAAAAGGCTGAGCTTCTTGCACTGAGAAGTCAGATCAATCCTCATTTCCTTTTTAATGCACTTGAAAGTATACGGATGCACAGTGTAATAAGAAAAGAAAAAATCACGGCGGAAATGGTTGAAAAACTTGCTGTTATGCAGAGACAGTATGTGGATTGGGGAGAGGATCTTATTGAGGTAGGTAAGGAGATGGAGATTGTCAAGAATTACATGGATCTTCAGCAGTACCGATTTGGTAAAAGACTGTCATATAGGCTGGATGTGGAAACAGAATGCCAGCATCAGAAGATACCGAAACTGACAATTGTTACATTTGCTGAAAATGCATGTGTGCATGGAATAGAGAAAAAGACTGCACCAGGCTGGATATTTATTACTGTGTACAGAGAAAATGAGGAAATGTGTATTGAAGTAGAAGATACCGGGGAAGGAATGACGGAAAAAGAGTTTGACAGTATGCGGCGAAAGATGAAAAATGCGAGCATAGAACTACTGGAAAATGAAAAAGGCGTAGGTATTATTAATGCCTGCCTGAGACTGAAAATGATGTCACATGATAAAGTGCAATTTGAATTAAACGGGGAAGAGGGAACGGGGGTGTCGGTTCTGATACGCCTGCCATTTATAGAAAGTGAAAAAGGGTGATAAGATGCTGAGAGTACTATTAGTAGATGATGAACCATTTATACTTCGGGGAATGAAAGAGCTTATAGATTGGGAAGATGAAGGATTTGAGATTGTAGGCTCAGCAGCTGACGGAGAAGAGGCACTTCTTTTTCTGCAGAATCACGATGCAGATCTTATTCTTTCTGATATTAAAATGCCAATTATGGATGGTCTTGAGTTGCTTCGTAAGCTGCGAATCTCTGAAAAATATAGAGATATTTATTTTATTATTCTGAGCGGATATGCTGATTTTCAGTATGCTCAGGAGGCAATCAAATATGCATGCAATGACTATATATTGAAACCCGTGGAGAAAGAAAAACTTGTACAGGCACTTCGCAAAGTCAGAGGATTAAAAAATATAGAATTGGAGAAAGAAAGAGAAACAAAAAAACTGGAAAATGCGTATCTTTCCGGGAAACTTATCTCTATTATTCAGGGAAGATCGGATCCTCTGACGATTGAGTATGTTCAACAGCATATTCGTTTATCAGAACAGGTGAGGTATGTTGAAATCCTGATCGATGAAAAAAATTACGAGGACGACTATGAGGATTCCGTAAAGTTAGCAAATCAAAAACAGCTGTATAATATCTGTAAGGATTATCTTCAGGATGACAGTCAGCATTGTGTGATGGATGTCTCCATACAGGAAAAGGTCTATGATGTTGGTTTCATTTTATGCAGATATATGTATGAATCTTCAGATATTAAAGAATATTTGGGAGATTTTATAAAGTATCTGAGAGAAATACTCGGACTGCCAGTGATTATGATTGTGGGAAAAGAGGAAAAAAATCTGGAAAAAATTGCAAAATCATACAGTACAGCGAGGAGGGTAAGATCCTTTCAGGGATTCAGGGAAAAAAAGGAAATTTATTATTATGAGGAGGAAATGCAAATTCATACAAACGGGATCATGCTTTGTAAGAAAAATCTTGATATTCTCCTGAATGCCATTGAACAGAACAATCATGCAGAAATTATGAAAGCAGTTGACGGATTTTATGAGGAAATGAGAGAGCGAGGGATAGCCGGCGAGGTAATGCGTCTTAATATTAATTATCTTCTTTTTCAGCTGCTGCATCTTGCATCGGAGCTGGATGACAGTGTAAATCAGGAAGAGATATTGAGGATGATCAGTGAAGGGACTTTTGAGGCTGGGATTCTGCGGGGAAGTAAAGCTCATCTGTGTAGGGTCGCATGTGAATACGGGGATTATTTGGCTCAAATGCGTAAGGATTCCTCACGAGGTATATTGGGGAAAGTAGAAAAAGAGATTCGGGAGAGATATGCGGAGAATCTGACACTTAAAGAATTCGGTGAGAAATATTACCTGAATGGAGCGTATTTGGGACAGCTATTTAGGAAAAAATTCGGACAGTCGTTTAAAGACTATCTAAATAATTGCCGGATAGAACAGGCTTGCCATCTGTTGCTGAGGACAGATAAGAAAATATACCAGATAGCGGAGACGGTGGGATACCGGGATTTGGACTATTTTGTGAATCGATTTATCTCAGTGAAAGGTTGTACACCGGCAAAATTCCGAAAACAGGCGAAGACAAAGGATGAAAAGAAAGGGGCAGAAGATTTATCAGAGTGAAGTTCTATAGTTTATCCTGCTTTTTGATATACTTTATCTGATTTTTTTCAGGTACTGATCCGTTAAAATAAAGTTATCAAATTTAAGGAGGACAATTATGAAAGCAAAAAGAGTGACGGGAATGCTGCTGGCATCTGCACTTGCGGTATCATTGTTTACCGGATGTGGTAGCGGAAGCAGCGAGAATGAGGGAGGAACAAAAGAATTTACAGCTTTCTATGCGGTTCCAGGAGCTGAAATCAATGACGACAATGAGATTCAGCAGATTATCGCAGAAAAAACTGGTGTAAAGGTGGACGAGACATGGCTTACCGGTCAGACAGCTTCTGAGGCAGTAGGAACGCTGATTGCCGGAGGTGATTATCCAGATTTTATTGATGGCGGAGATGCAATGGGACAGCTCTATGAGGCAGGAGCACTTGTTCCTTTGGATGATTATCTGGATGATTATCCGAATATCAAGGCGTATTATACGGATGAAGAGTGGAATAAGCTGAGACGGGATGATGGTCATATTTACTGGATTCAGCAGTTTCAGAATGTTAAGGGAGAAGAGAAGGCTACGACGCATAATGATGAAGCCTTTTGGATTCAGACAAGAGTACTGGAGTGGGCAGGATATCCTGAAGTAAATACTTTGGATGAATATTTTGATCTTTTGGAAAGCTATATGGAAGCCAATCCTACAATGGAAGACGGAACAGAGAATATTGCTTACACAATTCTATGTGAAGACTGGAGATATTATTGCCTGGAAAATGCACCGCAGTTTCTGGATGGTTATCCAAATGACGGATCTGTGATTGTTGATCCAGATGAACTGAAGGTTATTGATTATAATACTACAGATACTGCAAAACGGTACTTTCAGAAATTGAATGAAGAATACAAGAAAGGTTATGTGGATCCTGAATCATTTACACAGACTTATGATGAATATATTGCTAAACTTTCTACAGGACGTGTGCTGGGAATGGTCGATCAGTGGTGGGACTTTGCATATAATGTAAATGATTCCTTGAAACAACAGGGACTTGATGAGAAAGGATGCAGTTATGTGCCGCTTCCGATCACTATCGATGAAGGAATTAAAAATCAGTGGCACTGTTCAGGAGGAGTTATGAATTCAGGATCAGGACTTGCAATTACAACAAGCTGCAAAGATGTGGAAGGAGCACTGCAGTTTATAGACGATTTGCTTAGTCAGGATATTCATAATCTGAGATTCTGGGGAGTAGAGGGTGTCGATTATGAAGTTAATGATGATGGATTGTTTTATCGGACAGAAGAACAGAGAAAGCAGGCAGCAGATACGGCATACAAAGCATCACACCTTTGTTCATATTCTTATTTCCCAAACTATAAAGGAACGAGTGATGATGGTATCAATGCAAATTGGCCTGATGATCAACCGGATGAATTTTTTGACAGTCTGAACTCGGCCGTACAGAGATGTTTTAAGGCATATGGCGCTGAGACATATGTGGATATGCTGGGAACGAATGAGACTCCTGGTCCATGGTATCCGATGTATTCATTTTCCGGTACGATGACTACAAGTACACCGGGTGGTGTGGCATGGACAAAAATGGGAGAGATAAAACATGAATATCTTCCGAGAACTGTCATGGCAAATGATTTTGAGAGTGAATGGAATACATATATGAAAGCCTATGAGGGATGCAATCCACAGGATTTCCTTGATGAGATGCAGGCGGAATTGGATCGTAGAATGAAAGAAGCAGCTAAATTCGAATAGGATATAACATACAAAACGGGCAGATATGTGTCATGCTTATCTGCCTGTTTGAAAAATGAGGTGAATTTATGTCTTTAGGAATAAAGAGAAAAAAAACAGTAGTGGATGAACCCAAAATTCATTTTAGTTGGAAGGAGGCAAAACGACAGAAATCCCTTCTAATCTGGTCTGGAATTATTGTAATTTATGGTATCATTTTCTACTATCTCCCATTGGGCGGCTGGGTGATGGCTTTTCAGAACTACAGACCGATTGACGGACTTTTGCACTCTGAGTTTGTCGGATTGCAAAAGTTTCAGCAGTTGTTTTCAGATGCAACTTTTTTACGGGTAATACGAAATACACTTGCAATGGGTGTGATCAATTTGGTGGTTACTTTCGTTGCTGCAATTGCATTTGCAATCCTTCTCAATGAGGTACGAAATACAATTGGGAAAAAAACAGTACAGACAATATCGTACCTGCCGCATTTCCTGTCATGGATTATTGTAACCGGCATCATTCATGATGCTTTGTCAGGAACTGGCATTATTAATGAATTGCTTGTTAATTTGAATGTTATTAATCAGCCGATTAATTTTTTTGCTCATAAAGAGTATTTCTGGCCTATTGTCGCTTTTGCCAACGTATGGAAAGAAACCGGATGGAATGCAATTATATATCTGGCGGCAATAACATCTATTGATCCGTCACTTTACGAAGCGGCATCAATTGACGGAGCAGGAAGGTGGGCGAAGATTAAACATGTAACACTTCCGGGAATAAGACCTACTATTATGATTCTGCTTCTTATGAATGTTGGAAATGTGTTGAATGCAGGGTTCGAAATTCAGTATCTGTTAGGAAACGGGCTTGTTCAGAGTGTATCCCAGACAATTGACATTTACGTGCTGAATTGGGGTATCAGTCAGGGAGATTTTTCCATTGGTACAGCAGCAGGTATATTTAAGAGTGTGGTAAGTATTATTCTAATTGTTATTGCAAATCAGCTTGCAAAACGCAATGGAGACGAAAGATTATTCTAAGGAGGGCTCAAGATGGAAACAAGAAAAAAAATAAAATCATCGCCCGCAGATAAAGTGTTTACAGTATGCAATACAATTTTTATGATTCTGTTTATTATTATCACATTGTATCCGATTCTGAATACGCTTGCTCTTGCATTTAATGAAGGAACGGATGCATTGCGAGGCGGTATATATCTGATACCGAGAAAATGGACATTGAAAAACTTTATTACTGTTTTACAGAAAGACAATCTGATCACAGGTGCCTATATTACTGTGGCACGAACACTGATCGGAACGTTTACAGCCCTTATTACTAATGCGATACTGGCATTTATTGTAAGCAGAAAAAGATTTTTATTTAAAAAACAGCTGTCTCTTTTCTGGGTTATTACGATGTATGTAAATGGTGGTATGATTCCAACATTTTTGCTGTACAAAGGACTTGGGTTAACAAACAGTTTCTGGGTATATGTGATTCCGGGAATGATTAGTGCATTTAATATGCTTGTTATACGTACATATATGAATGGACTTCCAGACAGTCTGGAGGAGTCAGCGCAGCTTGATGGAGCAGGATACTTCACTATTTTTACGAAAATCATTTCTCCTCTGTGCAAACCTGTTTATGCGACAGTTGCTCTTTTTGTAGCAGTGGGACAGTGGAATTCATGGTTTGATGCAATGTTGTACAACAGAATGAATGCAAAATTAACAACATTGCAGTATGAGCTGATGAAATTACTGTCGTCTGTGACGAATCAAGGGGCTTCGGCAGAGGCAATGAAAAATGCAACGGGTTCGGTTACTCCTGAGACAGTTCGAGCAGCGGCGTCAATACTGACTATGCTTCCAATCATTTGTATTTACCCGTTCTTACAGCGATATTTTGTTACCGGACTTACTTTAGGTGGCGTAAAAGAATAATATATAGGCGGAGGTTAAAGGATGGACAGAAAAGAAGCCAGGAGAAAAGCACAGGAACTGGTTATGAAAATGACTATAGAGGAGAAGGCTTCTCAGCTCAGATATGATTCACCAGGTATTTCAAGGCTTGGGATTCCAGAATACAATTGGTGGAATGAAGGGTTACATGGAGTTGCGAGAGCGGGAATTGCAACAGTTTTTCCGCAGGCAATTGGAATAGCTGCCTCATTTGATGAAGATATGGTTCGAAAAATAGGAGATATTATTGCAGAAGAAGGCAGGGCAAAATATAATGCGGCTTCTAAACAAGATGATAGAGATATCTATAAAGGACTTACTTTTTGGGCTCCAAATGTAAATATCTTTCGCGACCCCCGCTGGGGCAGAGGGCACGAGACATATGGAGAGGATCCTTGCCTTACGGCTACTTTAGGCAAAGCCTATGTGGAAGGACTTCAGGGAAATGGTGAGACGATGAAAGCGGCTGCCTGCGCGAAACATTTTGCAGTTCATTCCGGTCCAGAGGCATTACGTCATGAGTTTAATGCCGAAGTATCTCAAAAGGATATGGAAGAGACATATCTTCCAGCTTTCAAAGCTCTTGTAGAGGATGCGCATGTGGAAGCTGTTATGGGAGCCTATAATTGTGTCAATGGTGAACCTTGTTGTGGCAGTAAGACACTTATAAAAAATAAACTTCGGGGTGAGTGGAATTTTGAAGGGCATTTTGTTTCTGATTGCTGGGCAATAAGGGATTTTCATGAAAACCATATGGTTACGGGTACGCCAATGCAGTCTGCAGCAATGGCATTGAATACAGGGTGTGATTTGAACTGTGGAAATACATATCTTCATATCCTTAATGCTTATCATCATGGCATGGTTACAGAGGAAGCTATTACGGAGGCTGCAGTTCGTCTTTTTACAACCCGTTTTATGCTGGGAGTTTTTGATGGAAGTGAGTATGACAAAATACCATATTCTAAAGTGGAATGTAGCGAACATCTTTTGATAGCACACAAGGCAGCGTTAGAAAGCATTGTGCTTTTGAAAAACGAGAATGGAATTCTTCCGTTGAAAGAGAAGGAGATAAAAACATTAGGCATTATTGGACCTAATGCAGACAGCAGGGCAGCTCTGATCGGAAATTATCACGGAACATCATCAGAATATGTAACTGTATTGGAAGGAGTCAGAAGATATGTGGGTGATGAGATAAGGATTATTTACTCACAGGGATGCGATCTTTTCAAAAATAAAACAGAACCTCTTGCCCAGGATATGGATCGCTTATCAGAAGCTGTAACTGTAGCACAAAATAGTGACGTGATTATCCTGTGTCTTGGTCTGGATGAGACTCTGGAAGGTGAAGAAGGAGATACAGGAAATAGCTATGCGTCTGGTGATAAGGAAGATCTTCAACTCCCGTTGTGCCAGCGTAGATTGATGGAAGTGGTGGCGCAGACTGGAAAACCGGTGATTTTATGTATGATGGCAGGGAGTGACATAGACTTGAGTTTTGCACAGAAACATTTTGAGGGAATTCTTCAACTCTGGTATCCAGGTGCCCGTGGAGGAAATGCTGTTGCGGAAATCCTGTTCGGAAAAGAATCTCCTTCAGGAAAACTGCCTGTTACTTTTTATGAAACTTTGAGCGAACTGCCTTCGTTTGAAGATTATTCCATGAGTGGAAGAACATACCGGTATATGAAAGGAAAGGCTCAGTATCCTTTCGGGTACGGACTAACTTATGGAAAGGCGGAAGTCCGATCAGTAGAAGTGGTGGAAACAGAAACAGGAGCAAATGTTTTTGTGAAGGTGGAAAATACGGGCGAAAGAGATATTTGTGAGGTATTGCAGATCTATATCAAGTGTGAAAATTCGATTTATGCGGTTCCAAACCCGCAGTTATGCGGGTTCTGCAGAGTAAAACTTTACAAGGAAGAAAGAAAAACCCTTCAGGTACATATTCCTGGGGAAGCATTTACTGTTGTGGATGAAGAAGGACGTCATATTGCAGGGGGAAAGCATTATACAATCTATGCCGGTTTCTCTCAGCCTGATGCGAAAAGCGAGGAACTTACGGGTATGAGTCCTGTTAAGGTGGAGTTTAGAAAAAGGTAGACTGAACTTAAGGATGGAAAAAGCTATGAAGATTAATCTGGACAGTCCTGTTATTGTTTTTTTAACTACAGTTGCAGATTTTATGATATTAAATATTCTGTTCATTTTATGCTGTGCGCCGGTCATTACGATCGGCCCGGCAGTCAGTGCCCTTTACACGATTACTATGCGCGAGGCAAGACATGAGGGTGGATATATATTCAAACCTTTTTTCAAAGCATTTAAAAATAATTTCAAGCAGGCGTTTCTCTTATCCATCTTGTATTTAATAATCGGAGCAAGTTTTGTTTTTGGAGTGAAATTTTGGATAGAAAAGCCGGAATTTTCAACAGTCAATCAGGTGATTCTCGTGATTACGGGAGTATTTGCAGTTATTTTTATTTTTTCACTTCTTTATGTATTTGCTTTAATAGCCAGATTCGATAATACTATTTTTAAAAGCGTGAAAAATGCAGTGATGCTGGCTGTTTTTAATCTGAGAGAGACATTTTTGCTGACTCTGATCCATGTAATTGTAATTGTGCTTATGATTTTTACAAAAGGTATTTGGATTTTTATGATGGTTGGCGGATTTTCAGTCAGTGCATATATAAATTCACTGCTTTTTATAAGAGTATTCCGGCAATATGAAAAGATAGAAGGAGGAAATCATGATGACTAAAATGGTAATCAATCCGAACAGGAAACTGAGCAGGATTAACAGACAAATATACGGTCATTTTTCTGAACATCTAGGAAGATGTATTTATGAAGGAATTTATGTGGGGGAAAATTCACCTATTGAAAATGTGAATGGAATGAGAACTGACGTAGTTGAAGCGTTGAAAGAGATTCGAGTTCCAGTGCTTCGTTGGCCTGGAGGATGTTTTGCAGATGAGTATCACTGGCTGGACGGAATAGGTCCTGCGGGTTCACGTAAAAAGATGATTAATACAAATTGGGGAGGCGTGTTGGAAGACAACAGTTTCGGAACACACGAATATTTTGAGCTCTGCCGTCAGCTCGGATGCCAAACGTATATTAATGGAAATTTGGGAAGTGGAACAGTTCGTGAAATGTCTGAGTGGATAGAATATATGACATTTGATGGAATATCCCCTATGTCCGAACTGAGAGGAAAGAATGGTCAACAAGCTCCATGGAAAGTTGATTATTTTGGAATCGGAAATGAAAACTGGGGATGCGGGGGAAACATGAACCCAGATTATTATGCAAATGAGTATCGCAGATATCAGAGTTTTGTTCGTGACTATAATAATGAAGATCATATTCAAAAGATTTGCTGCGGAGCACCACACGAAGATTATGAGTGGACGAAAGAGGTATTGGCAACCTGTTTCCGTAGAACTTCCGAAGAACAGCATGGATTTATGGATGGACTTTCTCTCCACTATTATGTATATCCAGAAGGGATTGAAATCAAAGGAAGCTCAACGGAGTTTGATGAAAATGTCTGGTATAAGACATTGAATAAGGCGGTGTATATAGATGAACTTATTCGCAGACATGGTAAGATTATGGATGAATATGATCCTCTGAAAAAAATAGGCATGATTGTAGATGAATGGGGAACGTGGTATACATGTGAGCCGGGTACAAATCCGGGATTTCTTTATCAGCAGAATACGATGCGTGATGCACTTGTAGCGGGGATCACATTGAATATATTTAATAAACACAGCGATCGAGTGAAGATGGCAAATCTTGCACAGATTGTTAACGTACTCCAGGCTGTTCTGCTTACTGAGGGGGATAAAATGATTAAGACGCCTACATATCATGTCTTTGACATCTATAAAGAACATCAGGATTCGAATCTTGTGGAGAGCAGTATTGAGATAGAGATGATTGGGGTGGAAGAAGAGTGGAAGGTACCGAATCTGACAGAATCTGTCTCAGAAACAGCGGATGGAACACTCCATCTTACTATAACAAATCTTTCTGTCGATCAAAGTTTTGATATAGATACTACGATTATTGATAGAAGTGTAAAAACAGTAAAAGGAGAAATTGTTACGGGGGAAATACACGCAAAAAATACTTTTGAAGAACCGGAGTGTATTACAGTAAAAAAATATGATGGCACACAGATTACGGAAAAAGGAATTCGATTTACGATTCCGGCGTGCAGTGTCCTGCATCTGGAAGTGAGGTAGAATGGTTGTGGGGAGTGAGCAGCATCGATTATGCAGAAAATGTCTATTAAAAGATATGTCTGAAAAAGAATTTTTTCACAATATGTATCGCTATATTTCCAATCTTTCAGAAGATGATAAAGTTTCCAATTCAGAATATGAGCGCAGATTGAAAAAATGCGGAGAATGTACGAATTTGTTGAATGGTATATGTAGGATTTGCGGATGCTTTGTTGAGATGCGTGCATCCTTTATCAGAGTTCCAGTATTTGTGGATACAGTATTGTTTACAGATGGAATTATTCAGCCATGTGCAAAGAAATGTATGGAATATCGCAAGATGATGGGACAGGAAAATGTTAAAATTCTTGCCGATGTGCAGGTAAAACATGCGCATATGTTAAGAGAACATATTACGATTGAGCAGTCAGCAAAAGATGCTGCATCAAACGGAGCAGACGGAATTATTGTTACAGGTACACAGGTTGGAGAAGAGACACCACTGGATCTGATTAAGAGAGTGAAAAATGTTGTAAATCTTCCGGTGTTTGCAGGAAGTGGTGTAAATGCAGAAAATATTCATGATCAGCTTCAGACAGCAGATGGTGCGATTATCGGTTCCAGCTTGAAAGAGAGAGGAATTTTAACAAATCCAATCTCTTATGAACTGGTTAAGAAAGTATTAGATGGATTGAAATAGAGAAAGGCAGGAAGATAAAAATGATGCGACCAATGAAACTTGCAGGATCAGAATTGATGTTTGGGGAAGGAAGTCTTGCATATATTAAGACAATTAAAGCAAAAAAAGTCAGTATTGTTATTGGCGGACATAGCATGGAAAAGAGTGGAATGCTGGCAAAGGTAGAAGGATATTTTAAAGAAACCGGTGCTGAAACAATGGTTATCAGAGGCGTAGAACCAGATCCGTCTTTTGAAACTGTACTCAGAGGAAGAAGTGAAATGCTGGAATTTGAACCAGATCTGATTGTCGGACTTGGCGGTGGATCAGCAATGGATGCTGCAAAAGCAATGTGGATCTTTTATGAACATCCGGAACTGACTCAGATGGAAGATATTCTTCCGCCGAATGAATTTCCGAAATTACGAGGTAAAGCAAGAATGTGTTGTATTCCTTCAACAAGTGGAACAGCGAGTGAAGTTTCACGTTCTATCGTAATTTCAGATAATGAAAAAGGATTAAAGCATGGTGTTGGAAATATGGAAATGATGCCGGATATCGCAATCTGTGATCCGGAAGTAACAATGTCTATGCCGGCTAAGATTACCGCAGAGACAGGAATGGATGCGCTTACCCATGCACTGGAAGCACTTGCTTCAAACCGTGCAAATTATCTGTCAGATATTCTTGCAAGCCAGGCAGCCCAGGATATTATGGAAACTTTACCGACTGCATATGAGAATGGCAATGATATAAAAGCAAGAGAGACTATGGTACAGGCATCTATGGTAGCTGGAATTGCATTTACCAATGTATCGCTTGGAATTGTACATTCTATGGCGCATACAATCGGTGGTATTTTCCATGTATCACATGGTCTGGCAGACGCCATTATTTTGCCGTACATCATCAGATATAATGAGCAGAATGAAACTGCGAAAGAAGTTTATGCAAAATTTGCAAAGAGAATCGGAGCAGAAAATCTTCATGAAGCAGTAGAAGCGTTAAATGAAAAGTTAAATATTCCAAAATGCTTTAAAGAGATCATTCCGGATGAAGAAAAATATATGGAAAAACTGGATGAGATGGCTCCGCTTGCAAAAGCTGATGGATGCACAAAAACAAATCCGGTTATTCCGGAAATTGACGAATTTAAAGAATTATTTATCAAGGTGTACAGAGGAGAATAAAAATGGAGATTATTTGTTATTTATCAAATGGATATCCTACAATTGAAGCAAGTTATAATATGGCAGTAGAATATGCAGATGCAGGATGCAGAATGATGGAAGTGGATTTTCCATCCAGAAATCCATACCTGGAGAGTGATTATATTGCAGGAAGAATGAAAAAAGCACTGGAGGCTTGCGATGATTATGAAAAATATATGGATTCAATTGTTGCCATTCAGAAGAGACTTCCAGATGTGAAGATTCTGGTTCTGGCATATGAAAATACAGTTGAAGAGATTGGTGTAGACAGATTTATTGAGTTCTGCCTGACAAATAATTTAAAAGATATTTTGCTTGTTGGCTTAAAAGATGATATTATTAAAAATAAGATAATTGCAGCGG
>OGYN01001325.1_pt1 | contig 20335 bp, 12 predicted proteins | sample 1576551 | NCBI WGS metagenome assembly OGYN01 (sample SAMEA3541589, study PRJEB24748) | human gut metagenome | biome: human gut; feature: human-associated habitat; material: faeces | place: China | collected 2012 | reverse complement strand
AAGTGACGACTGCTCCTTCCCTCGCCTCACTCGCGGCAAAATTTTTATCATAGACGATCGCCCCGACCGGGATCCCGGGTTCCATGCTGCCGCTCAGGACCGCATACTCATCATATCCAAGCATTTTCGGGACAAACAGAAAGCCTGCGATCACAAGCAGTCCAAGAAATACCACCATTGATAATACACTGCAAATTTTCTTTATCATTTTCTTTTGCGCCTTTCTGACTTATTTGGTTACTTCTGCAAAAAATCCCTTCAAAACCGGAAGCTCCGCTTTATCTCCTGCCTCATAACTTCCGGCAAACACTGCCTCCTGATAAACCGTGATATCGAAATTTTTTGTCACATCTCCAAGTTTTACTGCATCAAATAAATTATCCGTGCTCTGCCCCGGAGCAACCGGACTGTTGTAGTAAAACCAGCCGTCCGTGCCCTGATACCAGCCGGTTCCGTCACCGTCAGGATCATACAGCGTACTCTCGGTCGCAATGCTGTCCGCTGCCTTACCTTTCTCCGAAAAAGCAGTTCCGTTCCAGGTACCGTTTAACAGCGTCACTTCTGTCTGTTCCGGTGAGATCGTGATCCTTGCCCGGACAAACACATCCGAAATTCCGGTATTTTTTACACTCGGATTCTTTTTCACGGTGCTTCCTGCTTTGATTTTGCCCTCAAACTCTTCCTCAATCTCAGTCGCCACTTTTGCCGCCTGAAACGTATTGGTCACCGTTCCTGCTGTTGCTGTGATAATTGCAAATGTTGCTGCTGTTCCAATAATTCCAACCATCAGTGCAATTGTGATCACAAATATTTTTTTCTTTTTCCATATTTCTTTCATACACACTGCCTCCGATTATTTGCGCACATCTGTTGTGGAATGATTATCAACATCTGTCGTCCTGGTTGCTTTTTCATGGATCACAAATTGATTTTTCACGGCATCCGTATCCGTGAGTTTTCCATCACTTCTGGTCTTATTGTTTTTGGCTGTGACGTTCACGCAATCTGCCTGCAAGTGTAAATCTGCCGCTGTTGTGACAAAGTCCTCTGCGTCAAAGCTGCAGGTCTCGTCTCTGCTGCGGATACCAACCGCAAATTGTGCGCTGTTTCCGGCAATCTGTGACGCACAGTTTGTGTCTGCGGTAAACTCTTTTAACGTAAAGCCCATCGTGTCAAGTTCTTCTACTTTATAGAATCCCTGCGCAAGTCCTTCCAGTGTCGTCTGCGCTTTCACATTGAACATTCCGGTTGTCGTGTTCTGCTCCTCTGCGCTTTTCTCTCCAAACCTTAACGTCTTATAATAAACATCGCCTGTCGTCTGATTGGTGATCTTAAATGTAAAAATCGGATCCCCCTCACACGCTCTGATATCTTTTTTACTGATTTTCTTTGTGAGTATCAGCGTTCCTGTTTTCACTTTTACATCATATTTTCCTGCATAGGCTTCCCCGTCCGCGTGCGCTGCCTCCACCTGTGCCTCATTTTTATAGATCACACCGTTTAACGTGGAGTTTGCGTTGGAATCGTCTGTCGCTTCCTCCACCGGCAGAAATGCTTTTGCGTAATACGTGGTATCCTGTTTAGGTCTCTCTTTTTTCAGGTTTTCCTGCGTGATCTCCTCACGGCAGCCTTTGTCCGTATAGAACATCAGATACACCTGTGACAGTCTGGCGCTGTCCGCATCTTTCATGCGCACTGCCGCATCATCTGCATAGTTTTCCAGATTTTCCCCAAGGAAAATCGTATCTGCTGCGTCTGTGATCTGATATGCAATTCTTACATTCACGGTCGGCTGCGGCAATTCCAGCTGTGTGCCGCCAAAGCTTAAAAAGGAATTCGGATTTATATTTGTAGTCATATTATTTCCACCCAGACAGGATTCTTTTGCCACGATATGGATTGTTTTCTGCCAGCCGGAGGCGCTGTTTTCCTTCGGCTTTACTTCCTGATCAAGCCAGCTGATCGTCGTTGTGCCATCCTCATTGACCGTCACCTGTGCGCCATCCGCTCTCAGACGTTGGATCTCGGCATCTGTCAGCTCAAATTCCGCATCAATAACGTCCGTCACCTGCACTCCGGTCAGGGATCTTGACTGTGTGATCGTGCTCTGGATGTTCTGAAAGATTTTGTTTAACTCCTCCGCAGTTTCCGCCGTAAATGCGCAGCCGGCTGACGCCACTTTCTCTCCCAGCCATGTGGCAGTCTCGTTATTTAAACCAAGCCCTACCGTAATGACCGTACAACCTGCCTCTTTCAGCTTCACCGCTGATGCTTCTGTCTCCGTTTTGTCATTGCTGTCCGAAGGCTCTCCGTCGGAGAACAGGATCACATATTTTTTGTTGTCATCTTCTGCCTTCTGCAATTCGCTGTATGCATGCTCCAGTCCTTTCTGTGGAGAAGTCCCGCCGTCCGCAAAAAACGCATTGACGGACTTTAACATCTCATTTTTATTTACCTTCGAAAGACCGTGGTTTAATTTGCCCTCGGTACTGCTGTTCCACCCATTGCCAATGCCATAAAAGGTGGCGATTCCGACCAGACTGTCCGGTGATGTATCGGAAATACCTGTCACAAATCCGCTGGCGGCGTCTTTTAACGCAGAAATCTTAGACGTCCATACTGCCATCACATCACTGTCTGAAATGCTCTGATAACTGCCGTCCACATACTTTTTCCATTGTCCGTCGATATATTTTACCGGATACTTCGCATACACATTACCGGATACAGCCGCCGTTCCCATTCCGACACTCTTATCGTACGTCCATGGCCACCAGCCACTCTTTTCATATTTATTCCAGTAGTACACTTTATTGATATCCATCTGATTCTTCACACTGCTGAATTCTCCGATGTCCTTTAATTGATTTTCACCGGACAAAATTTCATTCATCGAGCCGGACAGGTCAAATACCATCATGGCATCCACTGTCTGTATTTTTTCAACTGTGCTCTGCGAGGTTGCGAGCGAACTTGCGTCAAGATCGATCTGATACTCTCTGTTCTCCCAGTCCGTCAGTTTCACTGTCTTATGATATTCCACATCCTTCTCCGTAAAATCAACCGGCTCCTCCGGCGGGATATCCGGCACGTCGTCGTCCACCACTTTGATCACATCCGCATTCGGAAGCGTAAACTTCATGTTACAGTTTGCCTTTCCTGCACCGCGCTCCATATATAAAATGGTCAGATGATGTTCTTTGTTTTTGTCTGTCCTGTCAATATAGTTCCAGAGATCGGCCGTATCTGTCAGAGCGTCATGGATACCGCCAAGATCAATGACCACCTGTTTCCCATCCAGAATTACCCAGAGATCATCATCCCCGGTAAAAGAATAGTTCAGTTCCCCGATATAATCTCCAAGTGTAAAAGTTACGTCATAGCGGATTCCAAAATAAAAATTATTATTTCCAAATGGCAGGAAATCCGCCCCCGCAGTTGTTGCCACGTTGTCCTCTTTGTCTAAAACTTCTTTCAGTTCGTAAGTGTCACCACTTTGTGAAAATTTTAATCTGTATCCTTCTTTCACTGTCAGACCTTTTGTCCCTGCCGCAGCTGCTCCGTCTTTCGGAAAAACGCCCGGTTCATTCACACTGAAAAGAACTTCTTTGTAATCATCACTTAACCCGGTAACGATCCCTGTTTTTTTCGCATTTTCTCCAGTTCCTCCGGTATACACGTTGATATGCTGGTCGTCTGTGGTTCCGTTTTGACCTGTTTTTTTCGTGACGGTGTCATATTGATTTTCACTTAAATTCTGGGATACCGTTCCGACCGTGAAACGGTTATCTTTTTGCTCAGACGGATAGTTGGAATCTGCATTGATACTCAGATCCGCCCTCTGCTGTCCGGCTGTGTCATAAGGGATCACCTCGTAGTCATAAAACGATGCCTCACCGATATAGTCCGTATTTTTTGCCTGATAAAAAACTTTTACAACACTGTCCTCATGGATCTCAATGTTTTCAAGTTCACTTTGGGAAAATGCTTCTCCGTTTACCTGCACATGATCCACATCCCAGTTTAACGCCTTATTGTAGTCGCTGATTTTTGCTCCCGGTGCCATCGTGCAGACATCATCGCTGTAAATTTTTGCACTCTGCTCATCCTGCGCCTGATATTTGCTGTTGTCATAATGTTCGATGGTCACGGTCACGTTGTTATCTCCATGATTGACGATGACATATTTTGAAAAATGATCCGTGCCAAATGTCACCTCACCGTCGGCAGAAGTGTTCGCATTCATATCCAACATCTCTTTTTTTGTCTCATCAAAATGATACACGCTCGCCGAATCGCCCTCTTTCACCTGCGCAAGCGATAACTGCACCTGCACGGTTGCCCCGGGCTCCACTTCTTTTCCATCTTTTACAAAGGAGATGTCATACGCCACAACCTCTTCTTTTTCTTTCGACTCGCCCTCCATCGCTTTATCGATGGATGCTTCCATTTCTGCTGTGACGGCTACCGGTGCCACGACAAGCTCTGCGCCTGCCGGAAGATCGGTCTCATTCGAAAGTGTCACGACCACGCGGACTGCGTCATTGGAATAGTCGAAGACGGTTTTTAATTCCGGTTGTTCTGTCTCCTCTGTTTTCTCCGTCTCCTCGATTGCTTCAGTCGCCTCAGTGCTCTCTGTGTTCTTGACTTTTTCTGTATCTCCCGTTCCGTCTGAATCTGATGATTGCTTATACTGCCCGCCTACATTACTCTCTGTATCTGACAGATCCGCTACATTCGAATCACTGTCTGCCTCTGACACATTCTCTTCCTGCCCTACATTTTTTGTCTCCTTCAACATCTCTGTGGAAACTTCCGCAAAAACATCCGTGGTGTCTACACTTGTCGCATTGGTGACGGTCACATTGGATGTCAGCAACGTCAAACATAGCAGGAATGCTAAAACTTTTTTTACAATGGATGCAAATCTCATATAATCCTCCTTGCTTTTGCCCTTTGATCTACTGTTTTCTCTTCCAAAGATTTCATCCGGTGTATTTGCTTAAAATATTTTCTGTTGTTTTCACTTTTTCTATATTGATCTTGATTTTCAGATTTCGGTAAATTTTATTGTCCTGATAAAATTTTGAAATAATCCGGTTTGCGACCAACATTCCACCCTCATAGGTACATGCGGAAAGCAAAATCACATACTGCGAATCGCTGAACTGTGCCACCGCGTCCCCAGGACGGAGCGATTTTTTCAATGTCTCCACAAGATGAGGCATCGCATTGCGGATGCGGAACAGATTGACATCACTGACCTTGCTTCCGGTATACTCCCCCGCCTTTAAGGTCAGAAGCAGAATATATTCATTTTCATCAAAACGCGCTGTCTTTCTCACCTGAAGCCTGCAAATTTCCCGAAAGACCGGATACCCGCACAAAAACGCTCCCGCTGGATTCTGTTCTGCAATATCCTGATGTACCTGTGCAATTCCCTGCACATTTCCGCTTTTATTCTGTCTCAGTAATTTGTCATAAACGCCCTTTAATTTTGACAGTCCACAAATTCCAAGCTGCTGCTGCAACGTCCGACAGGCATTCTCGTACACTTCCAGGGCAGAACCAATTTTATTTTTTCCTGCCAAAGCCTTGATCAGATAACAATATAACTCTTCATCGAGACTTTCCTGCTGAAGTGCCTGACTGCAAAGCTGCTCCAGATTCTCATATTTTTCCGCGCGGACATAACATTCGCACAGATACCGGACGCAGTTTAAATACAAAGAGTGATAATAAGTATTCAGCGTCATCACCCAGTGCATATCTGCAACTTTTGTCATGAAATCACCCTGATAGAGTGCAAGCGCCGCTTTTAATTTCCGGATTGCCTCCCCCTCTGAAATAGTTTTCTGCTTTGCAGATTCAAACATTTGTTCGAACTGTTCTGCATCCACCGCCACCTCCTGTCTGGGATTCCAGCGGTAGGAACCATGATCGGTCAGGATAAAATCCTCATCTCCAAAGTTTTTCTTCAGAAAGACTCTCAGACGATACATCAGATTTTTCAATGCACCTGCCGGATTTCCCGTTTCTTCCTCCTGCCACAGTGCATCTGCCATGTCATAAAAAGTCAGTGTCTGATTTCTGTGAATAATCAGATAAGCCAGCAGTTTTATCATTTTGGGAGACCGTATCTCTTCCTCATTCACAATATGTTCTTCATCCCTGATCTGAAATTTTCCCAGAGTCCGAATCGTCAGCATGCAGTTCTCCTCCTCTTTTCCAGCTCTGACTGCCAGATTTTTCCTGTAAGTCTAACATGCATGCATTGCCATAAAAGTCGAATACCGTACCTAAAAATCCTGCTTACTTCGACCTTTTTCTATTTTTATATACAAGGAAAGCAATCAGTCCCGCAATAAAAACTGCTGCAATACCGCCGATCACCGGCACAGCCACCGGTACAGATGCTGCATCGATCTCCTGTGCTGCAAGGTCGGCATCTTTCCCGTCCACATCGCCGGAAACGGTGCTCTCATCCTCTGCTGTGTTTGCCAACGGTGTCTCGCTCTCTTCGATGTCGACAACTCCATCGACCAACGGAGTCTGCTCCTCCGGAATTTCAACATTGCTATCGTCTACGGTCTGGTCTTCATTATCATCTGCCGGAGCATTTACCGCATTGTCCGCTGCATTATTTGCTGTATTGCCTACCGGCGCATTCACTGCATTTGACGCATTATTTACTACATTTGCAGTAAATCCTGTCGGCTGGGAGGTTCCGGGAACGATGACCGTCTCCTCAACCTCGTTCACAACTGTCTCTGTCCGTGTTGTGCCCGGAACCACATTTGTCACTGTGCTGGTGATTGTCTCCACAGCCCCGGTGTAGCGATATTCAAACGTTGCCGTGTTCTCTTTCCCTTTTTCCAGTTTTATAATTTTACTGCTCTCTGTCGGTGTATAATCCGGAACAGTCACCGGAATGACCGTGATTGTTTCCTCTGCATTTCCATAGGTGATCTGCGGAGCCGCAATCTGTTCCTTTGTCTGACTGTCTATGAAACTCACCGTATAGGAAACCGGATCGATCAGACGTTTATAATCCAAAACATACTCTGTATTCCGCTCCACCACAGTTCCCACAACACCGTTAAAAGCTTTCAACCCATATGCTGCCTCTTTTTCATAGTGCAGGCAGTTAGAAAACCATGATGTCAGCCTTGCATCACTTTCCCAGCCAGGCACTGTGAAAGCAAGTGTATCTCCCTTTGCAACTTTTACCTTAATATAATTTTTTGTCACTTCCATCCCTTCGGAAACAGTGATCTTATCTATATCAAAACAAGCAATATTTCCTGCACGGAATGTCACTGTATACATTCTTTTTTCCACCACTTCTTTCTCTTCCGAAGCTTTCACCGTTGTCATTGGAAGCACCAGCGCCATGAAGATAAAAACCGTAAGAAAGCCCGTAATTATTTTTTTTACTTTTTTCATGACTTGCGCTCCACCTTTCTTTTTTTCACTGCTATACTAACAATCACTATACCTGCCACCAGAACTCCTGCAGATACTGTCACTGTCAGAGTATCTCCTGTCCTGACACCGTTTGCCAGTGGAACCAGCTGTTCTGTAACTGTCTTTGGGATCACTTTCTTTACAATCTTTGTCACCACATTGTCTTCTCCGTGCTCCGTCACATAATTTGTGACCACCACCGGCTTTCTGTCGTCTGCATAGTACGCCCGGAATTCAAATTCCATCGCACCGGCTGTGTGCGAATAATCAATTCCATCTGCGCTGTCCATACCCTCTCCATCTAAGGTCAATGTCACATAGACATCCGCCGACTCCCCCGGATCCAGTGCTGTCATATAACGATACTCATTCAATTCCGTAATTTCTGCTAAACCTTCGGCACTTGCCACATTTTCCGCATATCCACCGGCATCTGCATCCAGCAAAGATATCCTTCCGGTATCATTGCCGATCTCCACCTGAAACTCATATGCTCCGCCAGACGCTTTTCCTGCTTCTTCCAAAGCATCCGTTGTCTTCTGCGAAATAAAAAAAGATGCCTTATGACTGTTTTGATTCTCAATTTTAATGACAACGGTCCTGCTGTCTCCGGGTGCCATGCCATCAAAAGCACCGGCAAGCTCTGCCTTATCTTTTGTATACACAAGCTGGTTTTCCTCTGTCAGCTGCACAGTATGAATTTCCGCCGCACTGACTACCGATGAAGATCCACAAGTCCAAATAAGCAACAGAACGGCTGCTATGTTTTTTATTTTCATATGCTCCAATCTCCTTCAACCGTTATCTTGTTTCTGAAACAGACAAAATCGTTCCATTTTCATCAAACTCCGGGAACACACCAAGCTCTGCTGCGATCGCATCTTTTGCGTTATTCGCCTGAACTGCCGTAACTTCGTATTCTAACGTATAGACTGCATCTGCAAATCCATTTCCCATAGATTCCTTAAAATAAATTCCGTCCATAAAGTTTGTTGTCGTCTGTTCTGGAGCCAGCGGCTTTGTGTAGTACATCACCATCTGCTCATCATCCTCATACCCGATGATCCAGTCCTGATTATGTACATAGATATCATCCGCCTCCCCTGCACTCACAAGTCCGCCGCTTTTTGTATCCCATGCATGATAAATGACTACTTTTACATACACATCATAACCATCCGGGATATCGTTTTGTACTGCCTTCGGCATGATGATCGTTTCCCCCGGCACGATCGTAACCGGTTCTTTTTCCCCGCCGTCTGCCAGTGCCACAGGTTGATCCCCGATCACCGTGACTCCCACACTCTTAATGGAAATATTTGCCACTGCCTTTTCACTTTTTGTATTCAGAGCTGCAAGCGTTCCGCCAACCATCGTTGCCAGGATCAATACTGCAGCGATTCCCATAAGCATGTATTTTTTCTTCACTCTCCATCTCCTCCGCTCATCCATTGAATTTTTTATAAACCCTTGTGTTATTATAGGTATCCCCGGTCACACAATGGTCACACGAATATTTTATGCAGCAGACCGCACGAAAAATGCACTTTGTTTCTTCAAGTACGCAAAAATACCTCCCGGCAGGTTCGGGGTTGTTACCCGTATCTGCTCAGGAGGTATCCTGTCATTTCAAAAATATTGATTTTTCTTCACATTTTAAGCAATCATTTTATATCCACTATCTCACATAGATATTGGAAAGATTGTCTAAAATCTCTCCTGCAACATCCGGTTTATTCATCGTGTAAATATGCACATGATTGACACCGTTGGCGATCAGATCAATGATCTGCTCTGTTGCATATGCAATTCCCGCCTGACGCATTGCTGCCGGGTTGTCTCCAAACCTGTCTACGATCGCAAGAAATCTCGGTGGAACCATATTGCCGGACAAAGATGTGATGCGTTTGATCTGGCTTGCGTTGGTGACAGGCATAATACCTGCTACAATTGGAACATCTATTCCTTTTTTTAATGCCTTGTACATAAAATTGTATAAAATGTTATTGTCAAAAAACATCTGTGTGGTGAGGAACTCGCATCCTGCATCCACTTTCTCTTTCAAATGGTCGAGATCTTCAAAAATCGTTGCTGCTTCCGGGTGTCCTTCCGGGTAGCATGCACCACCGATACAGAAATCACCCTGTGCTTTGATATCTGCGATCAGTTCACTTGCGTGCTTGTACTGATCCGGCAGCGGAAAATCTGCATTTGCAGGAATATCGCCACGGAGTGCAAGGATATTCTCGATATTTGCTGCCTTTAACTCCTCAATGACAGATGCCACCTTTTCTCTGGTGGAAGAGGCACAGGTCAGATGTGCCAACGCCGGAATGTTATTGTTACGTACTTCCTCTGCAAGCTTTACCGTATAATCAGATGTTCCACCTGTTGCGCCGTAAGTGACACTCATATATGCCGGCTTTAATGCCGCCATATCTTTTACGATATTTTTATAATTTTCCAGCTGCGCACCCTGTTTTGGTGGAAAAAGCTCGCAGGAAATCGTCACTTCATCTTTGTTTAATAATTCTGTTAATCTCATCTTTTTGTTCCTCAATCTTCTTTCTTATATATTAAAAACTTCTCAGTTTATCCGTTCCATCATCCACCGTATTCTCGATTTTTCGTATCTCCACAAAATAGGAATAGTTATCGTTTACTTTTACTTCACAGCGGTCACCTATTTTGTGTCCCAACAATGCTTTTCCGAGCGGCGATTCGTTACTGATCAGATTTTTCAGGGAATTGCCGCGGATGGTTGTGACAATTTTATAGGTTTCTTCCTCGTCATCATCCTCAAAATAGACCGTAACGGTATTGTTCATTCCGACTTCATCATCCGCAGAATCCGTAGAAATAATCTTTGCTGTCCTGATCATTTTCTCCAGATAACGGATACGGCTCTCATTCTGATTTTTGTCTTTTTTTGCTGCATGGTATTCAAAATTTTCACTGAGGTCGCCATGTGCACGTGCCTCTTTGACTGCTTCCAGCGCATTTTTTCTCACAACCAGCTTCCGATACTCAATCTCTTCTTCCATTTTTTTTATGTCCTGTTCGGTCAACTCGTCATACATGAATCCCAACCTCCATTTTCCATCTCTATCGGTACTGATCCTGTACCATTCTCATTATGATCTGCAGATCTGTCTCTTATAAAAACACCTGTTCTAATGCGATTTTCTCCAGCAGACAGCGTTCGATCACACTCCCTTTCCGGCAGACAGACAGCCAGACATCCCGTTTGACATTCCATGTTTTCAGATAATATTCTCCCACCTGTTCTTCCATCGTGGAAAAAGAATCCAAAGACATTGCGATCCCTGTTCCAACCGCCTTGATATAGGCTTCCTTCCTCGTCCATATTCCGGTAAAAGCCTCATCTGTCCAACATTTTTCCAGATATTTCCTCTCATCTTCTGCAAAAAAACGCTGTGCGATCTTCTGTTTTCCGGTGCGCATCAGCTCCACATCCACACCTATATCCTCTGTGCCAAAAGCTGCTGCCACATACATGCCCGAATGGCTGAGGTTAAACATAAGCGGAAGCCGTTCTCCCTGTCCTGTCCCAAGATATGGCTTCCCATTTTCACCATAAACGAATCTTACCTGCTGCAAAGACCGTGTTTGTCCGGTCTGCTCCAACTCTGCTGCAGCAGACGATCCCACAGGTATTGTCTGCGTGTAACCATACTGCCGCAGACCGTATTCCAATAACAAACCTGCCCCAAAGGCACGAAGCCTGTCATCTTCATTTTTACATTGTTTTATTTTCTGTTGTCTGGCGCAGCACAAAAACTCCCACAACTGTGGTTGATCTGATCTGTCACGCAAGGCACTGATATCTGAATAAAACACACGCAGTTTTTTTTGATTATCCACTACTTATGATGCTCCTGCAGAACTTCTTTTTTTCGCCTTGTGGAATCCCAGACATTCTGCACACGTCTGGTCACGATCTCCGGAATAAATGGTTTTACAATGTAATCGCTCGCTCCTAATTCCATCGTCAACACCTGTTGTTCTGTTGTATCATCCGCCGTGATGATCACCACCGGAATATTTAAGATCCTTGGATCATTCTTCCTTTCCTGCATAAAAGTCTGTCCATTCATGCCAGGCATCATCAGATCTAACAGGATCATATCCACTTTATAATTCTGTTCCTCTAAAATACGAAGTGCCTCTTCCCCATCTCCTGCCTGCAGGATACGGTAATCTGTTTCAAAAATACTCTCCAGCGATGCCCGGTTAATCTCCATATCATCCACGACAAGCATGATTTTCTCGTTTACCTCTTCTTCCATCAGTGCAAGACGGTACTTTGCAAGTTCATTGTCCATCTCCCGCTGGACCGTGATATCGTCAATGCATCCAAAAATAATATGGCGTTCCCCTACCCTGTTAATATACTTCAGGCGGAGCTTGATCCAGATTTCCCTGCCAGACTCGAGAAAACGTTTCACTTCACATTCCGCAGTACTTTGATTCTCCACAACCTGTGCAAAAGTATCCATAAACCTTTCTCTGTCAACATGATCAATGGATCCCTCAATCTCTTTGTGCACACGGTCTGTGTCATGATAACCAAACATGTCAAAATAAGCGTCATTTACACGCACCACTTCAATATTTCCGTCGCTGTACTCATAAATTGCGGCTGCCTGCATCATGTTGGAGAAAATCATTTCCATCTGCATATTCGCTGTCCAGATGGCATTCGTATCGTTGGATGTTCCTCTTGTCGCATCATCTTCAAAGTATGGCTGTTCATACAACAGCTTTTCATATTCTTTTACCGGCATTGGTCTTGCAAAATAAAATCCCTGCACATATTCGCATCCGATGCTGTGCAGAAACGATACCTGCTCTTTGCGCTCCGCACCCTCAGCTACGACCGGCATGTTCAGCCACTTTGCCATGCGGACTACCGATGCCAGAATGTTTTCACTCCTGCCATCATCTCCGGAACCATCCAGAAACTTCATATCGATTTTCAGGACGTCAACCGCAATATCTTTTAGTACATTCAGCGAGGAATAACCACTTCCAAAATCGTCCATCAAAATAGAAAAACCTTTTTTCTGAAGCTGTTCCATCATCTCTTTGATTGCTTTTGGGTTTCCTGTATATGCACTCTCTGTCAGTTCTAACTGCAGCCATTCCGGTGGAATATTGTATTTTTCTGTCAGTCCACAGATCACATCCACAATTTTTGGATTATAAAGACTTACACGCGAAATATTGACGGAAACCGGAAATATTTTTCTTCCCTCATCTCTCCATCCCGCAAGCAGCTGGCATGTCTTCTCCCAGACATACTGATCCAGCTTCAGGATAAAACCGTTCCGCTCAAATACCGGGATAAATTCTCCCGGCGATATCATCCTGCCATCTGCTGTGATCCATCGCACCAAAACCTCTGCTCCTGCAATGGAATTTCGCTGAAGTTCATATTTGGGCTGCAAATACAGCACAAACTCTTCGTTCTTCAGCGCATTCTTCATATTGTTGATGATGCGCTGCTCCTTGATGATATCCTCACTCATCTCTTTTGTGTAAAAGAAATAGTTCTGGATATAATTTCCCTTACAGTTTTTGGATGCAAGATTGGCTTTGTCATACATCTCGTTGATGGAAAGATCACGGTTTTTCACAAGATATATCCCAAAGAAAGGCGTGATATCAAAATCCAGCGGATATTTTTCCATCTGATTCGTGAATTTCTTCACAAAGTCTGTGATCTCTTTCTCATTATCATAAGAAAAGCATACCGCAAAAATATCTGCCTCAATTCTTCCATAAGTAATATAACGATATTCTTTTTCCACATTCTGCAGATAATCTGCCATATACTTTAATAAATGATCACCCTCATCCATTCCAAAAAAGGAATTGATCAGCTGGAATTTTTCAATATCGATCCTGATGAATGCAAAATCTTCCGTACCGAAAATATTCAGCATATTTCTCGTATTATAAAAGAACTTTGATTTGTTCAAAATGCCGGTAAGCACATCATACTCCGCACGGTATTTTAATTCATCATCCACTCTCATCTGACTGCGCTCGATCACATTCTTTACACGAAAACGCACGATCGTCGGATCATAAGGTTTCCCCATAAAATCCCATACTCCGTATTCCAGACACTTGCACTCGATCTCATCATTGATGCCTCTCAACATCGCGATCACAGGTATATTCTGATATCTTACATCTTTGTGAAAAATTTCTAAGAGTTCCAGTCCGCTCATGTCCGGCATGATCAGGTCAAGAATGATCACAGTTACCGCCTGATACTTCTCCTCTAAAACTGCTAATGCATTCTGTCCATTTTCTGCTTCAAGCACGATATAATTGTCATTTAAAATTTCCCGCAATGCAGTCCTGTTATGTCTTGCATCATCCACAATTAATATTGTATGTTTTCTTGTCATAAACCTTTGTGCCAATCCTTCTCCATTTGTAGTGGTTTCAGCCACCTGTCAAAATCTTTTTTCTTCCGTACATACCATATACTTATATGATAACAGACTTATTTTTTCTTTTCAATACAAGAATTTTTATCTGTCATTCACTTAAAAATCCATGTAAGAGAGATACAGTTCCTCAAAATCATTTTCTTCTGCCAGATTGATAACGTCTGCCATGGTCTGGATTTTTTCAAGTTCTTCTTTTGAAATTCTGCCAAGTAAAACCTCTTTTGTCCCTGCAAGAACTGTATTTCCGGCCGGGATCGTTTTCATCTCCAGTTCTTTCGGGATCAGGCCAATCCCTGCCGCCTTTTTGATATCTATCTTTGTTCCAAATCCACCTGCAAGATAACAGTTGTCCACTTCGTCAAACGTAATGCCCGCCTTTTTTACTAAAATATCCACTCCTGCGCGGATCGCCGCTTTTGCCATCTGAAGTTCCCGGATGTCATTCTGTGTGAATTTTACTTTTTCTGCCAGCTCATATCCGGTGTCAAAATAAAGATCCGAATATGTTCCATGTTCATCGATCATCTGATGCTCCCGGAGTTCATACACCAGATCGATCATACCTGTTCCGCAGATTCCGATCGCCTGCTGTTTCTTATTTTCTCCATCTGTTTCACCGATCACCTGAAATCCGGCTTTTCCTGTCTCCTCCATGAAAACATGGGAGATCACTCCCGGAATGCTCGCCATGCCACAGGAAATATTTCCGCCTTCAAACGCCGGTCCTGCAGACGTGGACGTCACATACATATGACGGCAATTTCCAAGCACCATCTCCCCATTCGTTCCTATATCCAGCAGCAAATGATATCCTTCGGATCTGTGCATATTCATTTTTGCAATGCCAGCCATGATATCAGCCCCTACAAACGCTGAGATCCCAGGCAAAATCACAACTTTTGTATCCAATTCTTTCATTCCAAGAAAATCCGCAGCACTGCCTTCCATCCATGAAAGGTCAACTGGCAGAAAAGGCGCCACACCCAGCGTCTCACATGAAAATCCGCGAAGCAGATGACACATCGTTGTGTTTCCTGCGATCACGATCCTTTGTATCTGTGCCACATGGATTCCCTCTTTTTCTGCAAGTTCACCGACCAGCTTCTGTAAATCCTGCCGGATGCAGCGCTGCATCTCCCATTTTTTCCCATTGTTAGAGGCATCTATCCTTGAAATCACATCTGCACCGTAGGTTCTCTGATGATTGACCGATACTGCGGTCTGACAGTCCGCTTCGGTTTTCAGGTTCACTAACAAGGCTGCCAAAGTCGTGGTGCCGATGTCGATACAGATTCCATAAATTGCATTTTCTGTTTTCTCTGCCGTTCCTTCTGCTGTATTTTTCAGAATTTCTTCTGTTCTCTGATTCTCCCACTGCGAAAGGACTTCTATCGTTTCTTCCAGTTCCGGAATTTCAACTTTGTATTCTTCCGTTGGATATGACTGGCATGCCAGACGATAGCCTTGCTCCAACTGCTTTTCCGATAAAAACTCTCTATCCTGCTTCGTCGGTTCTGTTGCTCCGCTTTTGTACCGCACAATACATTTTCCGCAGATTCCATTGCCATTGCATGGAGCACTGATGTATTCATTTTTTTCCTGTAACATTTCCAGAAGATTTTTCTGTTGTTTTGATCTGTCTATAATCATTTTTTCCTTTACCCTGAAAAATCAACAAATCAGCACAGCTTCCTCGATGGAAACAGTGCTGATTTTTGTATTTTATAGTTTTTCAACTACGACTTTGCAACGTTTTTTACAGAATGCAATTCCGTATGCAAGAAGATCGTTTCGTCCATCCTCACGGAGTTCTGCGTCATATCTGTGATTCTTAATCTGCTCCATAGCTCGTTCACACGCCTTGTCAAGTTCATTCATGGAATGTGCGTATTTCAGTTCTATCACGATTCCAACATCTGGATTCTTAGGCTTAAGCAAAATATCTGCATATCCATCACCAGATTCTCTATTCGATTTAACCGCCCAGCCCGAATAATTTTTTAAAATACCGATCAGAATACTATGATAAAAAATCTCTTTTTCTTCGTTTCTTGCTTTCGTATCTAAAACGCTGATTGTTTCGCCAAGAAACATTGTAAGTTCCCGCTGGATGTCATCTGTCTTTCCTTCAAGAAAACCCCTGTTGATTTTTTCCGTAGATGCGTGGTCATTCGCAACTACCTGGTCAAACCAGTCACGGATTTGTAAAAGAAAGACTTCCCTGACTTCCTTGTTTGGAATGATCAATCTATACATCCCATTTTCTACATCACCATTTTTTGTGAGATATCCGGTTGTAAAAAGAACACTCCACAAATTATCAATGCTGTTATCAATCTCGTCGTAGGTCAGATCCAAACGGATTCTCTTTTCGACTGCCTCTCCCACAATCAATTGTTCGATTTCATCCTTTGTAGTTTTATCTGCCATGTCGATAAATCGTTTTACAAGATCATTTCCACTACTGTTAATCCAATATGCCTTTGGCTGCGATTTAGCCTCACTTACCAAATCGTCAACATAATTGATTACATCCCATGGGCAATAAATATCTGCATTACCAAAACGATAGCCATCATACCATTCCTTCACTTCTGTGAAATGTTTCTGCAGATTGTAGTCTTCCAGCAATTTTTTTACTTCTTCATTCGTAAAGCCGAATTCTTCATCATATCGAACATCGTCTGCCGAATAAACCTTAAAATTATTCAAGCCAGTAAAGATGCTCTCTTTGGAAACCCGAAGGCATCCTGTTAATACAGCAAACTGTAGAAAATCATTTGTTTTAAGTGCTTCACCGAACAATCCACGAATAAGTGCCACCATTTCTCTATAATAGCCATGCTGAAAGGCCTTATCAAGTGGAACATCATACTCGTCGATCAAAACAATCGTTTTCTGACCATAGTGTTGATATAAAAGTTCTGAAATTTTCTTAAGTGAGAATTTCAGCTTCGTTGCAAGAGTAGTTTCCTGTTCCCCTTGAAGTGAAATCAAATCACGATATATATTCTTTTCGTCATTGTCCAGTCTGCTACTGTTCAGCAAGAACTTAAATCGTCTCACCTCGCCAGCAATCAACTCACACAGGGCAGACCGTGCTTCTTCAAATGTTAGTCCATCTACACCTTTGAGAGACAGAAATATAACAGGATACTTTCCCATATATTCCTTACAAAGTTCTTCATTCTGCGAAATATAAAGGCCATCAAATAATGCTGTGTCTGTTCCAATCTCGAAAAAGCTCTTAAGCATACTCATATTTAAGGTTTTTCCAAATCGGCGTGGTCTGGTAAATAAATTCACTTTACTCCAATTTTCAAGAAGCTGCTCTACCAATTTTGTTTTATCCACATAATAAAAGTCTAACTTCCGAATTTCCTGAAAGTTCTCAAAACCGACTGGAAGCTTTTTTAATTCCTGCATATTTTACACACTCCTCCGAAGCTTTAGTCTTAGGATTGGGTTACATACAGCAAGGTAGACCTGTCCTAGTGTGGTTTAATTTTACCATTTAGTTTAACAAGTATCAAGCCGATAAGTCGTTGCTAAACAAAAATAACACCGATTTTCATATGTTAGTTTCTTTATGAACAAAAGCAAACGAGACATTTAAATGAATATTCAAAGAATCCGAGATTTGAGAGAAGATTCCGATTATACACAGGAATATATTGCAAAGCTTCTGAATGTAAACCAGCGCACTTATTCCAGATATGAAAATGGAGAACATGCAATTCCACTTACAATACTTTCTTTTCTTGCAGACATCCAAAAAACCCATATCAGCGAATCAACGCTGATATGGGTTTTTTTATACACAACCTTCTCCAAAGAATGAGTACTCTTATTTATTGCTGATAGCTGCCTGAGCTGCTGCTAAACGAGCGATTGGTACACGGAATGGTGAGCAGGAAACATAGTCTAAACCAATCTTGTGGCAGAACTCTACGGAAGAAGGATCTCCACCGTGCTCTCCACAGATACCAACATGAAGTTTTGGATTTACTGGTTTACCAAGTTTGATTGCCATATCCATTAACTTACCAACACCGTTCTGGTCAAGTTTTGCAAATGGATCGTTCTCGAAGATCTTGGTATCATAGTAAGCATTTAAGAACTTACCAGCATCGTCACGGGAGAATCCAAATGTCATCTGGGTTAAATCGTTAGTACCGAAGCAGAAGAAATCAGCTTCTGTAGCGATCTCATCAGCAGTAAGAGCTGCTCTTGGGATCTCGATCATAGTACCAACTTCGTACTCTAATTTAACGCCTGCTGCTGCGATTTCAGCATCTGCTGTCTCAACAACAACTTTCTTAACATATTTTAACTCTTTTACTTCACATACAAGTGGAATCATGATTTCTGGTTTTACTGTCCAGTCTGAATGTTTCTTCTGTACGTTGATCGCTGCACGGATAACAGCTTTTGTCTGCATCTTAGCAATTTCTGGATAAGTAACTGCAAGACGGCATCCTCTGTGTCCCATCATTGGGTTGAACTCATGTAAAGAAGCGATGATGTTCTTGATTGTCTCAACGGATTTACCCTGAGCTTTTGCAAGTTTCTCGATATCTGCTTCTTCAGTTGGAACGAACTCATGAAGAGGTGGATCAAGGAAACGAATTGTAACTGGGTTACCTTCCAATGCTTCGTAAAGTGCTTCGAAGTCTCCCTGCTGATATGGAAGAATCTTCTCAAGAGCAGCTTCTCTTTCTTCTACTGTATCAGAGCAGATCATCTCACGGAATGCAGCAATTCTGTCTTCCTCAAAGAACATATGCTCTGTACGGCAAAGTCCGATACCTTCTGCACCAAGCTCACGAGCTTTCTTAGCATCTGCTGGAGTATCTGCATTTGTACGAACTTTTAATGTTCTGTATTTGTCAGCCCATGCCATAACACGACCGAACTCACCAGCGATTGTAGCATCAACTGTCTTGATAGCTCCATCATAGATGTTACCTGTTGTACCATCGATAGAGATGTAATCTCCTTCATGGAACTCTTTTCCAGCTAATGTGAATTTCTTATTTTCTTCGTCCATAGCGATATCGCCACATCCGGATACACAGCAGGTACCCATACCACGTGCAACTACGGCTGCGTGGGATGTCATACCACCACGTACTGTTAAGATACCCTGGGAAGCCTTCATACCAGTGATATCTTCTGGAGAAGTCTCAAGACGTACTAATACGACTTTCTCTCCTCTTGCATTCCAAGCCTCAGCATCTTCTGCTGTAAATACAACTTTACCACAAGCAGCTCCTGGAGATGCTCCAAGACCTTTTCCAAGTGGAGTTGCAGCTTTTAATGCAGCAGCATCAAACTGTGGATGTAATAATGTATCTAAGTTACGAGGATCGATCATTAATACTGCTTCTTCCTCTGTCTTATGTCCTTCATCAACAAGGTCGCAAGCGATCTTTAATGCAGCTGGAGCTGTTCTCTTACCGTTACGGCACTGTAACATGTAAAGTTTCTTGTTCTCTACAGTGAACTCCATATCCTGCATATCATGGTAGTGATTCTCAAGAGTCTCACATACTTTTAAGAATTCAGCGTAAGCTTCTGGGAATTCCTGCTCCATCTGTGCGATTGGCATTGGAGTACGAACACCGGCAACTACGTCTTCACCCTGTGCATTGATCAAGAACTCACCCATAAGTTTGTTCTCACCTGTAGCTGGATCACGTGTAAATGCAACGCCTGTACCGGACTCGTTATTTAAGTTACCGAATACCATTGGCATTACGTTAACAGCAGTTCCCCAGGAATATGGGATATCGTTGTCACGACGGTAAACGTTTGCACGTGGGTTGTCCCAAGAACGGAATACAGCTTCAATAGCAAGTTTTAACTGCTCTACAGGATCTGAAGGGAAGTCTGTTCCTAACTGGTTCTTGTACTCAGCTTTGAACTGCTCTGCTAATTCTTTTAAGTCTGCTGCTGTGAGGTCGATATCGAATTTAACGCCTCTTTCTTCTTTCATCTTGTCGATAAGCTGTTCGAAATATTTCTTACCAACTTCCATAACTACGTCAGAGAACATCTGAATGAAACGTCTATAGGAATCGTAAACGAAACGCTCGAATGCTGGATCTGGGTTACCAGCGATCATAGCTGCTACTACTTCGTCATTTAAACCAAGGTTTAAGATAGTATCCATCATACCTGGCATAGAAGCTCTGGCACCTGAACGAACAGATACTAATAATGGATTCTTAAGATCTCCGAATTTCTTTCCGTTGATCTCTTCCATTTTCTTAACGCCTTCCATAGCCTGAGCCATGATTTCGTCGTTGATTTTACGACCATCTTCATAATACTGTGTACAAGCCTCTGTTGTGATTGTGAATCCCTGTGGTACAGGA
>OGYN01001310.1_pt1 | contig 20515 bp, 20 predicted proteins | sample 1576551 | NCBI WGS metagenome assembly OGYN01 (sample SAMEA3541589, study PRJEB24748) | human gut metagenome | biome: human gut; feature: human-associated habitat; material: faeces | place: China | collected 2012 | reverse complement strand
AGAGAAGATATTTTAGATAATATGAATGAGGATGAGTTAGTTGCAAATCTTTTTCATATTAATCAATCTAAACAAAAACTTTTAAAAGATAAAGTGCAAGGAGAAAATAATGCTAGTGACATACATTATGAGGTTGGTAAGGAAATTAGATATACGATTAAGAAATTAGGTGGAACTATGCCAGAAGACATGCCAACTCCTAAAAAGAGTTTGAAAGAGTTAGAAAAAGAAAACAAAAAATTGAAAATCACTAATTAATTTGTTTTAATACACTTATCATATAAATAAAAATTTAAGCATTGTGGACCTTCTTTTTAGTACTCTAGATATTTTTTCTAAAATATGCTATAATTATTTAGCTTAATTTAAAGAAAGGAGGAAAATATAATGAGTAAGATTAAGATATTTGCATTAGGTGGCCTTAATGAAGAAGGAAAGAATATGTATGTTGTTAAGGTTGATAATGATATATTTGTTTTTGATGCAGGTTTAAAGTATGCTAGTGATAAGCTTTTAGGGGTTGATTATGTTATACCTAACTTTGATTATATAAAGGAAAACATTAAAAACATAAAAGGTTTATTTATAACTCATGGTCATGAAAAAAACATGGGAGCAGTATGTGATATTATAAAAGAAATACCTAAGATAAAGGTATTTGCAACAAGATTTACTGCTGATATATTAAAGAAAGAACTGGAAAGTGAAAATATTAAATTTAAGAATCTTGTAGTAATTGATCCACATAAGAAAATTAACTTTGGTAAGAATAGTATTTTTCCTGTAAGACTTACGCACTCTATACCAGATAATGTTGGGTATGCCTTAAACACTCATGATGGAACTATTTTCTATACTGGTAATTATGTTTTTGATGCGACTATGTTAGGTCCTTATAAAGCTGATATAGGTAAACTTGCATATATTGGAAAACAAGGTGTTTTATGTTTGTTAGGTGAATCTATGTATGCTGATAAGATAGGTTATACATCTCCTAAAAATCGTATTTCAAAGCTTATTCGTGATACTTTAAGTAAGACTGATAATAGAATTATAGTTACAGTTTTTACAGCTCATGTATCTAGGATAGAAGAATTATTTAAAGAGATTTCTAAAACTACTAGAAGAGTAGTTGTTATGGGACATAAGCTTCAAGGAATTATTAATGATATATTAGATAGTAAATATATAGATTTTGATAAATCTAGAATAGGTGATTTAAGTAATATAAATGATAAGGATGCTGTTATTTTAATTTCTAATGAAAGAGAAAAACCATTTATGAATTTAAATAGAATAATTAATGGTTATGATAAGTTTGTTAAAATAAAACCAACAGATACGGTTTTCTTTATGGAACCTATAAATGATTATAATGAAAAACTTGCAATTAAGGTAATTGATGATATTTCAAAAGCAGGAGCATCAGTTGTTACTATGTCTAAGAAAGATAACTTACTTCATCATGCTTCAAGTGAAGATATAATGCTTATGCTTGATTTAATGAATCCTAAGTACTATATGCCTGTTATTGGTGAGTATCGTCATATGGTAGCGAATGCTAATGCCGCAAGTCACATAGGAATGAAAAAGGAAAACATTTTATTAAAACAAAATGGTGATGTTGTAACATTCATTAATGGTAATTTAAAAGAAACTCGTGAAAAAGTTAAAACAGATGATATTTTAATAGATGGTAATTCATCTCAAGATATTGGTGGTTTGGTATTAAAAGATAGAGAACTTTTATCTGATAATGGTATTGTAATTATATGTGCAACTCTAGATAAACAAACTAAAGAGATATTAGCATATCCTCAAGTTTTAACAAAAGGATTTATTTACGTTAGAGAAAGTACTGATTTAATTAATGAAATGAAACGTATTTCTCTTGAGGTAATAAATGAAAATACTGATAATAATTACGTTGATTATAACAAGATTAAAATGGGCATTAGGGAACGTTTAAGTCATTATTTATATGAAGAAACAGAATGTAAACCTATGATTATTACGGTTATTCAAGAAGTGTAGTTAATCTCACTTCTTTTAATTTGCGTTTTTTACTTATTTTTGGTATTATAAATATAGTTATGATAAAGGAGGTTTTATCATGAAAGATTACGAAAGAAGAGAACCAAAGTTATATGATTTTTATAAAGAACTTGGTATATCATACTTAGCATCTGATAGAAGAGTCATGATTGAATTAGACAAAAGAGAAAAAGATGCAATTTCAAGAAGAGATGTTAAAGAACAAGGATTTGTGCAATTAGCACGTGAATATATTGGAAAAGACTCACAAACAAGAAAACTATATGATAATTATTTAAAAAGGCATGGAGTTAAGTTTCCTCTAACAAAAAGAGAAAAGAAAATAAAATTAATTAAAAATTCTATTATTGGTGGTACTATCATTGCAATTGGACTTACTGGTACTATCATAACAGCTAATTATATTAAAAACGAAAGACAAGAAAATTTGAAAAGTAATGTTTGCGTTGAATATACAGTCGAAGAAGGAATTACTAATAAAAATCTAGATGATATGTTTTATGAATATGGCTATGCTTCCTACGCTGTTTCTGGAGCTCAAAGAAACTTAAGTGCTAACAAAGGTAATCCTTTTGAAGGAGATGTTATAGTAGGCAGAACAACTAAAGAAAATGCTGATAAACTAGTAGAAGAACATGGTGCTAGAATAATATCATATGAAGAAGCTATCTCTTTACTTTTAGATAATGGCTATTTAATTGGCGAGTTTAAAAAAACAGCAGACGGAGATAATAGTTTTAGTTGGTATGTTATGGAAAAAGAAAAAACAAAATAATTAAATAAATTAAAAATGTTATTATAATTCGACACTTTTCTTAAATGGATTATATTATCCTTTAAGAGAGGTGTTTTATTATGAGAGTATATTATTTATTTAAAATCAATGATTCTTTTTCAAAGTTATATTATAGTAGGACATATTATTTATATAAAATGTTAGATGAAATATCAAAATCGAGTAAAAATGATTTTATAATTTCATATAGGTTATTTAGTCAGATGGCTACACCGTTTAATAAAACTGATATTAATAGTAAAATATATAGAAATTATGCATTTGATGATTCATATAAAAAAACTCTTAACAAGCATGTTTTAAATAACTTAACAGAAAATACTAAGCTAACGGTTTATAATACTTATATAAAAATAAAAACTAATAAAAATATAACTGATTTTTTTAAAGTGTTAGAAAACGAAGAAAATATATTTATATGTGATTTTAATAATAAAGATTACTTTTGGCTTAGTAAAGTAAATGCAAAAAACCTTGTATAATATGGTAAAATCTAGTAAAATAGAATTATGAAAGGAAAGTGAAAAATATGTGGGGAAATATTTTATGGTGCGTAATAGGTCTTATAGTAGGTCTAGTTGCAGGATTTTTTGGCGCCCGTGCATTTATGAAAAAATACTTAAAGAAAAATCCACCAATAAATGAAAAAATGATAAAAATAATGATGCAACAGATGGGAAGAACACCAAGTCAAAAACAAATAAATCAAATGATGAAAGCGATGAACAAAGTACAATAAAAAGTTCGTTGCTTTTTTTGACACTTTCTTTGACAAACAGATATTTTTATATTGATTTATATTTTTTAAATTGTTACTATTAAGTTAATGATAGTAGCAGTATCGCTATCTAAGTTAAGAAGGAGGAGTAAAAAGTGAAAAAGGTTGAAAAGAACCCAGTAGGAAGACCTAGACTTGCAGATAGCGAAACTAAAAAGAAAGCAATGATAGGCATTATAGTAGCTTTATTACTAATTATTATACTAGTAATTTCAGGAGTATTTACACTAACAGGCGGTAATTTAAGAAGGACTAGCGGTTTATCTTCTAAGTCAAGCGGCAATCAAGATAAGAATAAAGCGGTTACAACTAAAGCTGAAAAATTAAATGGCTGTAAAATAACACCAAACGTAGGTCAAGCAAAATCAATATATAAAGTAAGTTGTAGTAGTGGTTTTGTTGCAACTAAAGTTTATTATTCTATTGATGGAAAAGGGTTTAAACCTCTAAAATCAATTAGCGCAGGAACATTAAAATATAATTATTCTGTTGCTAATCGTTCAATTAAGTTTAAAGTTGTATATAAATCTAATAAAAATTCTTCTGGAACAAAACAATACATAACTTCATCTAAAAAGATATTAAAGAAAAAAATTAATCACGCTGATGCAATAAATAATGCAAAAGAAGAATCTTATTGTAAGATTTACTTAACCTCCCTAAATGGATCTAATGGTAAGGTATCAATTAGATGCGGGGCAAACGCAAAACCAATTAGCTTGCAAATAAGAAATAGTGAATTTGGACTTCAAAGTAAAGTGCTAAATGAATTTAATAATCATTATGGTTATGTAGCGGATAATGTTTTGGTCTCAGGAATTAAAACAAATGAAAAAAGTTATTTAAGATTGTATTATAAGTATAGAAATTCATCAAAGGTTAGGGTTGAAGATATTGCGGGTGATTTAACAATTGATAAAACAAACGTTAAGCAACCAGTAGATAAAACGATTCCTATAGTGGAAGATGAAAAATGTAACATAACTGTTTCTAACGTAACATCTGATAGTTTTAAATGGAATATTAAATGCGGGGCAAATGCAAAACCTCAAAGCTTAAGATTAACTAAAACGTATAATGAAAAGACCGGATCTTTGGTTAGATACATTAAAAGTGGATGGAACAACGATTATGGTTATAGTAAAGTTGGTGTTACTAGAAAATTAACTCCGAATACTGATTATGAAGTTTATTTTTATTGGGGAACTAAAAAGACAGGATATATAAGAACCGTAGTTCCAATAAAAACTAGTAAATAATGTTTATGAAATGACAAAAAGTGTAAAGAATTTTGCACTTTTTTAAATTCTTATGTTATAATGCTTTATAGGTTAAAGAAGATAAGGAGATGATTTTTTATGGCAAAATATGATGAATCATCAATTAAAATATTAGAAGGTCTTGAGGCAGTAAGAAAAAGACCAGGTATGTATATAGGTTCTACTGACAAGAGAGGTTTACACCATCTAGTATGGGAAATAGTTGATAATGGTATCGATGAAGCAATTAATGGATATGGTAATCACCTAACTGTTATAATTCATAAAGATGGCTCTGTTTCAGTGTCGGATGAAGGCCGTGGTGTTCCGGTAGGTAAGCATGCATCAGGCAAGTCAACTCCAGAAGTTATATATACAGTACTTCACGCAGGTGGTAAATTCCAAGAAGGTGGGTATAAAGTATCTGGAGGTCTTCATGGTGTTGGTGCATCAGTTGTTAATGCTCTTTCTAAATGGATGAAAGTTAGTATATGCCGTGATGGTGGTAAGTATGAAATTTCTTTTAAAAATGGGGGACATTTAGACTCTGATTTAAAAAAGGTAGGAACTACTAATAAAACAGGTACAACGGTTAGATTTATGCCGGATGATACTATATTTAGTACAACAACGTTTTCGTTTACTACAATATGTGAAAGAATGCAAGAGTCAGCCTTTTTAATAAAAGGACTTATGATAGATGTTATAGATGAAGAAGATGAAAAAGAAGCGCATTATCATTATGAAAGAGGATTAGAAGAGTTTGTTTCTTATTTAAATGAAGGTAAAAAAGTACTTCATAACGTAGTTGGTTTTGATGCTGTTAAAAATAAGATAGAAGTAGAGTGTGCTCTTCAGTATACTGATTCATATAGTGAAAACGTTGTATCATTTGTTAATAACGTTAAAACAAGTGATGGGGGAAGTCACGAAGTAGGTCTTAAAAGTGCTCTTACAAAAGTATTTAATGATTATGCAAAAAATAATGGATACTTAAAAGCTAAGGATAAAAACTTTGAAGGAACTGACGTAAGAGAAGGACTAACTGTTGTTTTATCACTTAAAATACCTGAGGACTTATTACAGTTTGAAGGACAAACAAAAGGAAAACTTGGAACTCCGCTTGCTAAGACGGTAGTAGAGCAAGTAGTCTATGAAAAGATGCAGTACTTCTTAGAAGAAAATAAAGCTGTTGCAACCGATATAATTAACAAGGCGTTAAAGGGTAAAGCTGCAAGAGAAGCTGCAAGAAAAGCAAGAGAAGAAGCAAGAAAAGGTAAAACTAAGAATTCTAAAGAAAAGAATTTATCTGATAAATTAGCTCCTGCAACTAAAAAGAATCCAAAAAAGAACGAATTATTTATAGTCGAAGGTGATTCAGCAGGTGGTAGTGCAAAAACAGGAAGAGAAAGAAGTTATCAAGCAATCCTTCCTCTTCGTGGTAAGGTTTTAAATACCGAAAGATGTACGATGGATGAGGCTTATAAAAACGCTGAGATAAACACTTTAATTTATACCATAGGAGCAGGTGTTGGATCTGATTTTCATATAGAAGATTGTAATTATGACAAGATAATAATAATGACCGATGCTGATGATGATGGTTGTCATATACAGGTTTTACTTGTAACGTTCTTCTATCGTTATATGAGACCTTTAATTGAAGCTGGTAAGGTTTATATTGCAAATCCACCACTTTATAAAATATCATTTAGTAAAAAAGAAGAAGTTTACGCATACTCAGATGAAGAATTAAAAGAACTTACTAAAAACCGTAAAACAGAAGATTTACAAAGATATAAAGGTCTAGGTGAGATGGATGCTAATCAGCTTTGGGAAACTACCATGGATCCTTTAAAGAGAAGTTTGATTCAGGTTAAGATAACTGATGTTGCACTTGCGGAAAAAAGAGTATCAATTCTTATGGGCGATAAAGTAGAACCTAGAAAAGAATGGATTGAGGAAAACGTAGACTTTACTTTGGAAGATAACTATGAAATTAAGGCATCAAATAGAGGTTAAAGGTGGGGTAAAGATATGAGTGAATTATTAAAAAGAATTGAAGAATATTCCCTTGAAGAAATAATGGGGGAACGTTTTGGTAGATATTGTAAAACAATTATATTAGACCGTGCCTTACCTGATGTAAGAGATGGGTTAAAACCAGTTCAAAGAAGAATATTATACGGCATGTATAAATCAGGTAACACCTATGATAAAAAGTATCGTAAAAGTGCTAAGGCAGTAGGAGAGATAATGGGTAATTACCATCCACATGGAGATTCATCTATATATGATGCAATGGTAAGAATGAGTCAAGATTGGAAGATGATGGTCCCTTATATTGATATGCATGGTAATAATGGCTCTATGGATGGTGATGGAGCAGCCGCTATGCGTTATACAGAGGCTAGATTATCAAAAATAAGTAACGTACTTTTAAATGACATAAATAAAGATACTGTAGAAATGGCTCCAAACTATGATGACACCTTAATGGAACCAGTTGTACTTCCAGCAGGATTTCCAAACCTTTTAGTAAACGGCTCAACGGGTATTTCAGCAGGTTACGCAACTAATATTCCACCACATAATCTAGGTGAAGTAATAGATGCTTGCATAAAAAGAATAGACTCTCCAAACTGTAGATTAGATTCTATTTTAGAAGTTATGAAAGGCCCTGATTTTCCAACCGGTGGTGTAATTGAAGGTGCAAAACAAATTAAAGAAGCATACGAAACAGGTAAGGGTAAGATAATCGTTAGATGTAAGTATGAATTAGTAAAAGAAAAAGGTAAGAGTAGTATCGTTATAACAGAAATACCTTATGAAGTTAATAAGGCAAGTTTAGTTAAGAAGATGAACGATATTAGAATTGATAAAAAAATAGAAGGCATATTAGATGTAAGAGATGAAACATCAAGAGGCGAACTTAGAATTGTAGTAGAATTAAAAAAGGACGCTAATACTGATTTAATTGTTAACTATCTTTTAAAAAATACTGATATGCAAATATCTTACAGCTTTAATATGATTGCAATAGCAGGAAGAAGGCCAAGACAATTAGGCGTTTTAAAAATATTAGATTACTTTATAGATCATAGAAAAGAAGTTGTAAGAAGAAGAACTAAGTTTGACTTAGATCATGCTAAAGATAGATACCACATCTTAGAAGGACTTCTTAAAGCAATTAGCATTTTAGATGATGTTATAAGAGTAATTAGGGCATCTAAAAATAAAGCAGATGCAATTGTAAATTTGGTTAAAGAGTTTTCATTTACCGAAAAACAAGCAACTGCTATCGTAATGTTACAATTATATAGACTAACAAATACCGATATAACTGATGTTGAAAATGAAATGAGAGCGTTAGAGGATGCTATAAAAGAATATGAACTTATTTTATCTAATGATGATGAACTTAAAAAGGTAGTTAAAGATGAACTTAGAAAAGTAAAAAAAGAGTTTGCCCATCCTCGTAAAACAGAAATTAAAGATGAGATAACAGAAATAAAAATAGATATGACTGATATGATTCCAAAAGAAGATGTTATTGTTGTAGTAACAAGTGAAGGATATGTAAAACGTGTATCTAAAAAATCTTATTCTGCTTTAAACGGTGAAGAAACAGCTCTAAAAGATGGTGACTATGTAATAGGGTTATTTGAACAAAATACGCTAGATACTTTACTATTATTTACTAATAAGGGTAATTATTTATATGTTCCAGTTCATACCCTTCCAGAATTAAAATGGAAGGATTTAGGTAAACACGTAAGTAACTTAGTTCCTATAAAAGAAGATGAAAAAGTAATAAAAGCATTTGCGATAAGTAAGTTTGATGACAGAGAAATAATTACGTTTACTTCTAATGGTATGACTAAGAAGTCCCTTTTAAAAGACTTTGTTGTACAACGTTATTCTAAACCAATTATGTTTATTAAGTTAAAGGACAATGATGAAGTAGTAGACGTATTAATGGAACCATATAACGAAGTGTTTATTGCAACTAAAAAAGGTTATGGACTTTGGTATGATAAATCTGAAATACCAACAATTGGTCTTAAGACAGCAGGTGTTAAAGCAATTAACCTAAAAGATGATAATGTAGCATCAGCTTGCATATTTGATGGTACTTTTGAATACGTAACGGTTATTACTCATAAAGGACTTGCAAAGCGTATTAAACTATCTGAGTTTGAAAAGACTACACGTGCTAAAAGAGGATTACTATTATTAAGAGAGGTAAAGAGTAATCCACAAGAAATACTTAAAGCATATGTTAGTGATTCTAAAAAGATGATTATGCTAGTAAGCGATAATGATACTAAAGAAATTAAGTTAACAGAAATACCAATAATGGATAGATATTCTACGGGTTCTACGATAACAAAGAAAAAATTAGATAACGTATATGAAGTTTCTCATCTTACAAAGGATGATGTAACAAATAAAAAAGAGGTAACTAAATCGGTTACCAAAGAAGAAGCTAAAGAAAAAAAGGAAGTATCTTTAAAGGAAATAGATGATAAGTTTATGACCATTGATGATTTTTTAGATAACTTTAGTTAAGCAAGGATTAATTAATTTTCCTTGCTTTTTTAATTTTTTACACAAGTTTACACACTTTTAACTTTTTTTAACAATGGTTTGCATATTATTTGACGGGGGAGGGTAACTTGATATTATAAACATGTAAGATAGCAAAAGAAGTAACGGCTAATTATAAATTGTGGAAAAAAGGAGAAAAAAGGTATGGGAAAACTTAACAAAATTTTATTAGGGGGATTAATTTGTGCAACTAGTTTTGCATTTACATCAAACGTAAAAGCAGATGGAGGAATAATTGATCAATTAAGAAATAGTGGTAAAGCAGAATATCAAGTTTATGAAAATGGAAGTACTATTTATTATAATAAGACTAATCATTATGTTTGTGATAGTAGTAATGAACAAGGATGCAGCGTATATACAGTATCAGAAGATGATGGAAAAAAAGATGATGTAATAAAGTTAACTTCCAGTTCAGATTCACTTTATGTAAACAAAGCTGATATAGCAGATGGATATGTTATAAGTGCAAATAAAAATATTGAAATATATTTTAGTGAAGAAAAGAAGTCAGATGAGTTATCAGGAACTGCTAGTGATATAACAAAAATAAAATATTTTAGAGAATTTGATGATATAGCAAATTTAATTAAAAATGCTAAGAAATATGATAATTTTAATTTAAGTAAAGTAAATACAGAATATATGGATATTACTGTTCCAGAAGGTGTAACATTAACTAGTTGGTATTTTAGTGCTAGAAATGTAATTAATAATGGTAAAATTAAGGCAGGAGCAGTCAATGTAAAAAAAATTACTGGAACTGGTAATATTACTTTGTATTACAATGTATACATTGGGGACGGGGCTTTAAATGATACCCCAGTTTATGATGCTGAAAGATTTGACATTGAAAATACATCAGGAATTAAGGTAGATGTAGTAAGTACTAAAATAAAAGAAGGAATGTCATTTGGTGTTGTTGGTACAACTACTGGATATTCAAAAGAAGAGGCTCAAAATAAACTAGACATGTATAATGATGTATTAGGATCTTCTATGAATGGTTATGAACTTAAATTAGCAAAATATAAAGTAGATGGTGACGATGAATATTATTACGGTGTTTTAGCTAAAAAAAGTGATGTTAAAACAACAACTAAAAGTGATAATAAATCAAATGGTAGTGATATAAAAAATAATGATGCAAAGGATATTAATAATACGAAGAAAGAAATTAAAAATCCAAGTACTTCTGATGCTACTAATATAACGGCTATAATGTTAATGATATCTGGTGCTATAGCGGCTATAACATTTAAAAAAGTAAAACAAAGATAATTTTAAGTAGCTAGCTTTCTAGCTACTTTTTTAAAGAAAGGAGGTTTTATATATGGATTTTAAAGACATAAAGAATAAGTATCCATTTTTATCTGATCTTGATTGTTATAATTTATACATTATATCTAAATGCAAAATACGATATAAAGAAATAAAAAAATTAAAGAAGAAAGATTTGATATATTATACTAAAAATTATATAAAAAAATCAAAATCAGTTAATAAAAATAGTGCACTTGATTTAAATCCATATATAATACCAGAGGATATAGATACTTTATTTAACTATAAAAGACATAATATAAGTGATAAAGAATTAAATAAAATGCTTCTTAATTTAGGTGATGTAAAAATTTCAAATAGTCCTGATGCAAAGCCAATATTTAAAATGATAAAGTTATTTAAAACTACAAATATATTAGTTTTATTAATTTGTCTTATGATTTTTACACTTTCTTTTTTAAGTTTTACACTATTAATTAACGATGGTGTTAAAACAGATAAGATAAGTGGTAATGTAATTGGTAGCACAGATGTTAAAGAAGTGGTACCAAATAAAAGTGAGGTAAAGGTATTAGATGATGCATACTTTAAGTATGTTAATGTATCTATGCTTGATGTTGATTTTAAAGATTTAAAAAGGCAAAATAGTGATACCAAAGGTTGGGTTAGGGTTAATGGTACAAACGTTAATTATCCATTTGTTAAAGCAAATGATAACGAGTATTATTTAAAGCATTCTTTTGATAAATCTAGCAATAAAAAAGGATGGGTGTTTTTAGATTATAGAAATGATATAGATAATTTATCAGATAACACAATAATTTATGCACATGGACTTGTTAACAACGCTATGTTTGGTAGTCTTAGAAATACAACAAAAGAAAAATGGTATAAAAATAAGGACAATCATATTATTAAAATTGCAACGGAAAACAAAACCATGTTATTTTTAGTGTTTTCAAGTTATACTATAGAACCTGAAAGTTATTATATAACAGATAACATAGAAAGTGATGCAGAAAGACTTAATTTTTATGACATATTAAAGAAAAGAAGTGTATATGATTATGGTGTTAATTTGAGTAGTAAAGATAAGATACTTACGCTATCATCATGTTATGATAATACTAAAAGAATGGTATTACATGCTAAGTTAATTGCGATTAAATAAATTTAATAAAAGCATTATAAAAATCACAAAATTCTTAAACTACCATAAAATACTATGGTGGTTTTTTGTTTGTTTTAGAAGATATTATTAACATTAATAAAGTTTTATATGATTATTTTAAAGAAGATATAATAAATCTATTTTTAGATGGATACTGTCTTGATTATTATTATATTTTAAAAGAGTTTTATCCTGAATCTGTTTTAGTTTTAGAAAAAGGTAAAGATCATTGCGCTTCTTTAATTAATGGAAATATATATGACGTAAGTGGTATTAGAAATGCAAGTGATTTTACCATTCCAAGTAAAATAGAAGAAGACTTCGTACATGAATTTTATAAGAAAATGGAAGATTATGATTATAAGAGAATGATAAACTTGTTAAAAGGAAAAGTTAAAGTTAACATTTAAATATATCTTTTGTGTGTTATAATTATAAAAGATGACAATTTAAGACAAGTTTATTTACTATAATTGTTCTGGGTGATAATTATGAAGGTTAGGGTTTTTGATTGTGATCATGAAAAGGATTTAGAAGAAGCTGTAAACTCATTTATTTCAGGTAAAGAAATAGTTGATATAAAGTATCAAGTTTCAATAGGAGTATGCGGAGAAGAGCAGCTTTATTGCTTTTCAGCAATGATAATATACATAGATAAAGGATGATGTATTTTGAAAAAAAATAGTTTTATTAATGGGGCTTTAATAGCAACAATAGGAATAGTTATAACAAAGTTTTTAGGAATTATATACGTAATACCATTTTATGCAATAATAGGAGAATCATCCATTGCTTTATATGGTTATGCCTATACTATATATAACTTATTTTTATCTTTATCAACGGTAGGTATTCCTCCTGCAATGAGTAAGTTAATTAGTGAGTATAACACGCTTGAATATTATAATACAAAAGAAAGGGCGTATAAGCTTGGTAAAAGACTACTAATTGTTCTTGGAATAATTTTATTTATAATCATGTTTTTAGGTGCGCCATTAATCGCTAATCAAATAATGGGTGATAATACTGGTGGTAATTCTAAGGAAAGTATTACGTTTGTAATTAGAATTATATCAACTGCAATACTCATTGTTCCATACCTAAGTGTTACGAAAGGTTACCTTCAAGGACATAAGTTTATTACACCTCCTTCTATAAGTCAGGTGCTTGAGCAAATTGTTAGAATTAGTGTTATTTTAATTGGTAGCTACTTATGCATGAGGGTATTTAAAGTAGGTGTTGTAAATGCTGTTGGAGTAGCAGTTTTTGGCGCAACTATAGGAGCTTTGGTAGCACTTATTTATCTGCTTATAAAAATACATAAAAATAAAAAAGTAATAATACTCCAGGCCGAGGCTAAAGAAGAAGAGAAAAAAATTACAAATAAAGCTATTATAAAGAAGCTTTTAATTTACTCAGTTCCTTTTATATCATTTGGTCTTGCACTTTCAGTATATGACTATATAGATATGACAACGATTATTAATACACTTACAAAAATAGGTTTTAAAACCAAGGATGCTGAAAGCATAATAGGTGTTATTAATACGACTGGAAATAAGTTAAATAGTGTTGTTCTCGCAATATCAACTGGACTTATGACAAGTCTTGTTCCAAATATAACGGCAAGCTTTGTTAAGGGAGATAAAAAAGACGTTAAGAAAAAAGTAGAACAGTCATTTTTAATGCTTTTATATGTTACTATGCCAATGGCTTTTGGGCTTAGTATTTTAGCAGGACCGGTATTTAATACCTTTTATGGTGCAAGCCAATGGGGCCCTAAAGTATTTTGCTTTACTATTTTTGTTGCACTATTTAGATGCATGTTTACAACTTCAATATCAATTGCACAGTCACTAAATAAGTTTAAAAACGTATTTTTAAGTATAATTGCAGGAATATTAGTAAAGCTTATCTTGCAAGTTCCAATGATTTATTTATTTAATAAAATAGGATTAAGACCATTTTGGGGAGCTACTTTTGCAACATTATTAGGTCTTACAACATCAGTCATAACAAACTTAGTAGTAATTAATAAAACGGTTAGCTTAGATTTTAAAGAATACTTTAAAAAGATGTTTAAATTTGTATATCCACTTATTTTAATGATAATTACACTTAACGTAATGAAGATATTTATTCCGCTTAATGCTACGGGTAGATTAAATTCTATAGTATTAATTATAATATATGGTCTGGTAGGAGCTTTAATTTATTTTACACTTACTATAAAAAATGGTATATTTAAAGAGATATTTGGAGATAAAATATTTAAGAAACTAAGGAAGGTAAAGCATTAAAAAGCTTTACTTTTTGTTTACATGTTTTTATAATACTTTATTATTTTACTAAATCGTTATGATATACTAATTATGTATATAGGAGTGATAATGTATGTTTGATGAAATATATAATAAAGTATGTGACGAGTTATCTAAAAATAACATAACTGATACAAAGTCGGTAGTTGAAGTTTTCAAAGACTCGCTTATTACCATGATTAAAAGGTATTTTCCAAAATATAATAATAATTTGTTAGGACCAGAACAAATAATTGATGTGATAGCACGTCAAACTGGTAATAAAGATGAAATGATAAGGTACTTAGATAACAACGTTTACGTATGGAAAAAATATTTGAATGATGATTTATTTATTGATGCAGTAGCGCGTTCTATGGCGATAAGTTATATAAATAAATATGATATAGACGATGCTATTTTAGATACGATAAAAAGAAATGTTGATGATTTTGGACTAATAATTAGTAGCAAGGAAGACTTTATTTCTGCTGTTTTAAAAATTCTAAATGAATACTTAGAAAAGAACAACGTTAATGTATTTACAAGTATGCAATATAAAAGTAATAGTGCTAGAAGATATGTTTTATCTCGAGGTAAAGATGAGGTTTTAAAAGAAATAATTAGAAAATCTGGCTTAAAAGGAAATATATCTCAAGTAATAAATAACTATGCTTTAAAATTAGCTGAAAAATCGTACTCGAAAGAAAAGGATGAAGATAAGACTTATAGTGTGTTACTTGAAAAAATAAAAAAAGCTAATTTAAACGATAAACAAAAATCATATTTAACTGAAAGATTAAACGAAGGATATTATAATGACTTAATAGATTGGAATATAATATCAAATGATGAAATGGAAGATATATTAAATAAATCTAAAAAAGGACCTACTATGTAGATTCTTTTTTACATCATATACATATCTCCGTTATATCCGGTATTTTGGGTTGATTGATATGGAGTTTGTGGGTTTGAATTTATATTTGTATTTGTATTTAAATTATTTTGGTATGGAACCTCAAGTCTTGATATTCTGTTTTCTAAAACCTTAACCTTTTTTTCTAATGAAGATATTCTTGTATCTAAATTATTATAGTTATCATTCATGTAGTTTGGAAACATTAACATGTTAGTAGGCATACCACCCATCATGTTAGGAAATGGCATCATACCCATATTTCTATCATTTTTCATACTTTACCTCCTTAATTTTACTTTCATTTAATTATATGCTTATTAACTATTTTGGTGTATAATTATGTTTAGGTGATTATTTTGAGATTAAAAAATGTAAAAAACGCAAGTGAAATAATAAGTAAATCTTCTTATGTGGTTTTAAATCCAGAAGATAATAAGGGAAAATGGAATGGTGTGTTTAAAAATAACAATCCAATAGATGTTGAAATAGGTATGGGTAAAGGCGACTTTATAATTAACATGGCCAAAAAGTATCCAAATGTTAATTTTATTGGTATTGAAATGTTTGATAGCGTAATAGTGCGTGCGGTTCAAAAACTAGATATGAAAGACATATCTAACCTTAAGTTAATAAGAGTAGATGCAAACGAAATAGAAAGTATATTTGACAAGGAAATAAATACTATATATTTAAACTTTTCTGATCCTTGGCCAAAGAAAAGACATGCTAAAAGAAGACTTACTTCTGATACATTCTTAAAGAAATATGACAAAATCTTTAAGGGTAAGAAAAGAATTATTCAAAAAACAGATAACATAGGTTTATTTGCATATTCAATAACTTCACTAAGTACTTATGGTTATACAATAGATGATGTAACACTTGATTTGAAAAATGAAGGTGACTATAATAACGTCGAAACTGAGTATGAAAAGAAGTTTAATTCATTAGGAATTAAAATATGCAGATTAAAGGCACATAAAGATGATTAGGAAAAATAAAACAAGATTATTAATAATTTTAGTATTTGTTCTTCTTATATTTTTAATTATCTATTTGGATAATAGGGTATGGGATGATAATAAATCTTTTGCCTTAAAAAAAGATTTAAAAGTAACTGTTTATAGCAATAAAAAAATAAGTGACTTTATAAAAAATATAGATGGAAAAATAATAAATGATAATAAGATAGACACTAATGGTTTAGGAAATAAAAAGATAAGTTTTATTTATTTAAATAAGCACGGTAAAAAAAGACGTGGTACATTTACTATTAAAGTAATAGATGATGTTAAACCTATTATTTGGCTTTCTTCTATTTATTATGTGAAAAAAGGTTCTTCTGATACGATTAAAAGCTCTATTATGGCGGCAGATAACTATGATAAGAACTTATCTAGAAAGATAGTTGGAACTTATGATTTAAATACAATAGGAAGTTATAAACTAACTTATGTTGCAGCTGATAAAAGCGGAAATGAATCTAAAAAAGATTTTACCTTAAAGGTATATGAACCCGTTAAAACATCAAGTAAAACAAATTCTTTAGAATATGGTATAAGTTTTAATGATATAGTAAAAAAGTATAAAACAAAAAATAATGAAATTGGAATAGATGTATCAAGGCATCAAGAGATAATTGATTTTAAAAAGGTAAAAGAATCTAATGCTTCATTTGTAATTATTAGGTTAGGTTATCAAGAAGGAGTAAATGGAAAATATAAGGTAGATCCATACTTTTATAAAAACATTAAAAATGCTATTAAAAATAATCTAAAGGTAGGAGTATATTTTTATTCGTATGCAAATAGTACTATCGAGGCTAAAAAACAAGCAAAATGGGTTATTAATAAAATTAAGAAGTACAAAATTACCATGCCGGTTGCATTTGATTGGGAGTGCTATAGTGCTTTTAATGATATGTCACTTAGTCTTTTTGGACTTAATGATGTATCAAATGCGTTTTTAGATGAAGTTAAAAAAAGAGGATATAAGGTAATGCTTTACGCAAGTAAAAACTATCTAGAAAGTATATGGACTTATGAAAAACATCCAATTTGGCTTGCGCATTACACTTCTTACACAAACTATACTGGTAAATACGTAATGTGGCAATTAACGGATAGAGGAAAGATAGATGGAATAGATAAATTAACTGATGTAGATATTTATTATAAGTAGTATATTTTACAAAATGGTTTTAATTTTTTGAAATATTTGTTATAATTAGTTTAAAGTAGGTGAAAAAAATGAAGAAAGTTTTTCTATTACTTATTTCATTAGTACTTTTATCTGGTTGTACGATAACTAGAATGGATACTAAAACTTATGATGAAGTAATTGATGAAGTTTTATCTTTAAATATAAAATTAAGTAATAAAGTGGGAAAAGGATATAAGTATTATGCTCCTCGTGGTGTAGTAAGAGTTGATGCTAATACTTATAATGATGTTTTAAAAAGAGATTCTACTACTTACTATTTATATGTTGATGTTGTAAGTTATTATTACAAGACGAAGTTAAGTTACAAAAACACTAAAAATGATTATTACTTTAAAACATTAAAAAACGGGAAAAAAGACGGATACGTTGATATAGTTAAGAAAAATAATAAATTCTATGTTCAAATGGTTTATAATTATGCTAAAATAGAAGCGTATGTTGATAAAGATAATCTTAAAAAATCAGTAGAAGATATGAGTTATATTTTATCTAGTGTTAAATTTAATGACACGCTTCTTAAAAAAATGCACGAACAAGGTACGTTTGGTTCTAAAGAAGAAGCATACAAGTTATTTGATAACAAAGAAAAGGAAGGTAACTTCTTAGAATACGTAAAAGAATACGATAAGTATGATGGTGATGAAAGTAGTGTTACGCCGGAAGAAGAAATAAAGGTAAAAGACAAAACAACAACTACTACTAAAAAACAAGATGAAGAAAAGACTAAAAAGGAAGACGTAACTACGATGGGTAGTGCTAGTGAGTAGCAATAAAGAAAGGTGTGATTTTGAGTATGGGACTTATGAATAAATTAAGTAAGATGAAAAGTTTCTTATTCGATGAAGAAGACGAGGAAAAAGAAGTTAGAAAGCCTTCTAAGAAAATAGTAAAAAAGGAAGAAGAAAAAGAAGACTTTATAGATGATTTAAAAACAAATGTAAAACCAAAAAAGATAGAAAAGGTAGAGGACTTTTACTTTGAGGATGTATCTGAAGAAGAGACACCTAAAATGCCAGAGGTTCACTCTAGAATTGAAAGAGCTGATGTTAAGTTTAACTTTCAAGAATTTGACGATGAGGATTTTATGGTAGCAAGTAAGAAGCCAGAACCAATAATTCCGGTTAAAAAAGAAGAGCCTAAAAGAGTGTTATATCAAGGAAGTAAAAGAAAAGAAGAAACAAAAAAATTCAAACCAAGTCCTATTATCTCTCCAATATATGGTCTTTTAGATGAAGAAGGGAACCACGTTAAGGAAGATGAGAGTAAAACGGATAAAGCACCCAGCTATAACGATGAAGTATCATTTGATGAGGTAAGAAAAAAAGCCTATGGCGCTCTTGATGAAGAAATAGAAAACACGATGAAAAGATTAAGCAAAAAAACCATTGAAGAAGCAGAAAAAGATATGGAAAAAGAAAATGAATTATCAAGAGAAAAGAAAAATACTAAGGTAAAGGAAGAAAAACCTGTAGTAGCATCGTTTGATGATGACGACGATGACGATGATATGATTTTACCAAACGTTAATTTTAAAGAAATAGATGTTGATAAGGAAAAGGATAAGCCAAAACATAAGAAAAATGACAAAAAGCATGAAGAAAAAAATATAACATCACAGGATGAAGATGATGATGACGATACAAAAGAACAAGATTTATTCAATTTAATTGATACAATGTATCAAAATAAGGAGGATGAAGATTAATGCAATCATTTTTAAGTGAATATTTACCTATATTAATTTATATATTATTATGTATCCTTATAGTTTTACTTATCATTATCTGTGTTAAGGTAATTAAAACTATGAACAGAGTATCTGATATAGTTGATGATGTAGATGATAAGGTAAGATCACTAAATGGAGTTTTTAACATAGTGGATGTTGTAACTGATAAGTTATCTGCATTAACTGAGGTTATATCTGATTCAATAGTATTATTTATAAAGGGTATTTTTAAAAGGAGAAAGAAAAAGATAGTAGAAAAAGAAATGGAGGAGAAAGAAGAAGATGGCAAAGAAGAAGAGTAATGCAGGAAAATTTGTTTTAGGCGCTGCTGTTGGTGCTGCTTTAGGACTTTTATTCGCACCAAAGTCTGGTAAGGAAACAAGACGTATTATTAAAGAAAAGGCAAGTGATTTACTTGCTAAGGCAAAGGAAATAGATGTAATTGAAGTAAGAGATGAAATAGTAGAAAAGACTTCAAGTATTGTTGAAGAAATTAAAGATCTAGATAAAGAAAAGGTATTAAAGATAGCTAAAAAGAAAGCTAAGGATTTAAAAAAACACGCTGAGGATTTAGTAACATACACTAAAGATAAGGCAACTCCAGTAGTAGAAAAAGCTGCGGAAGAATTAAGAGAAAAAGCAGTAGATGTAACTAAAACGGTATTAGAAAAATTAGAATCTAAAGAAAAATAAATAAAGTGTTAAATTTTAGCACTTTTTTTTGTGCATTCGCATAGATTAAAACGAGGAGGGGATTCTAATGTTTAAAGAAATAGTTACTAAAGCAGTAATAGGAAAGGGTAAGAAATATTTTAAAAACAATTATAACCTTTTAGCAGAACACAATGCTAACACGATTTTAGGTTGTTGGGTTATAAATCATAAATTTAAGGGAACGGTAGTTGGTGATAAAGTTGTTATAGACGGAAACTTCGATATTAACATTTGGTATTCTTATGACGAAGACAAAAAAACTGGTGTAGCAACTAAAAATATTTCTTATACTGAAACAGTTAACGTTAAAACAAAAACAGGAACATCAATAGAAGGAAGTGACATAATAGTTAGAGCGCTTAAACAACCAAGTTGTAGTAACGTAAAAATAAAAGACGATGTAATAGACTTTGACATAGAAAAAGAACTTGGAATAGAAGTTGTAAATGATGCAAAAGTTAAAATTGCAATTGAAGATGACGAAGATCCATGGGATACAATAGACGATGATATAGAAGAAGTAGATAAAAAAATAGATGAAGAAGTTAAAGAGGATTTTATTTAGAATCCTTTTTATATGAATAAAATTAAAGTGTTAACAAAAATAGTTGACAGATATAAAATAGAGTGATAAAATTAATATGTAAATGAAGGAGGATTATACACTATGGCA
>OGYN01001292.1_pt1 | contig 20698 bp, 30 predicted proteins | sample 1576551 | NCBI WGS metagenome assembly OGYN01 (sample SAMEA3541589, study PRJEB24748) | human gut metagenome | biome: human gut; feature: human-associated habitat; material: faeces | place: China | collected 2012 | reverse complement strand
TTTAAGGATATTGCTTTGACAAGGCTGGCAAGGTGGTATGATGAAGTAGATAAATCAGGGTTCCTCACCTTTGGAAGGGTCGCACGTTCTATACAAACACATTATCTGAATATAATCAATTTCTTTGAAAGGAGGGCAACCAATGCCGCAGCAGAGTCATTCAATGCTAAAATCAAAGCATTTAGAGCACAGTTCAGAGGAGTAAGAGATAGAGCTTTTTTCTTATATAGACTTGCTAAATTATATGCTTAAATATAGAATCCCTCAGATTGTTACGTTGACCCAAAACAAAGAAGGACTAGAAATCACTTTCTAATCCTTCCCCAATTTGGAGGTTCCTGGCGAACCTCTTTTTCTTTATTTTCCTTATTTATTAGATAAAACATTATTTTCATAAACTACTGAAAAACAACAAATTATTTATCACATAAAGAAAATAGAATAAAATAAGATAAAAGTTTGTAGTACCAATGTAGTACCAAATCAAAAAGAATCTCTATCTTTGTAGTACCAACTTATAAAAGTAAAAATATGGGTGCAACATTCATTTTAAGAACTGACAAAAGCGAAGGATATGCAACCTTATACGCTCGCATACAAAACAGGATTCCAAAGATTAACATTCGAGTATCTACCGGATTAGAGGTTGATATAAAAGAGTGGAACAAATCTTTAACAGGAGCCAAAGCCCTAACAGCTTTCAGGACAGGCAAAGGAAAAGAACTTTACCTTAAACTAGATGCTATTTCATCAACGATTGACGCACTAATAAAAAATGGTGTAGCCATAACTTCCAACATGGCTAAAGAGCGTATACATGAAATAGTATATGCTGAACAGATAGCAGCCGAAAAAGAACGAGCAGAAGCCGAAGCTAAAGCCCTAGAAGAAGAACAGGCTACCAACTTCAACGACTTCATAGCACAATTCATTCACGAATGCGAAACCGGAAAACGGAAAAAGAAAGGAGGAACCACAAATATATCTCTTGGAACAATCAAGAGCTACAAAGGCTTTCAATCCCAGTTTAAAGCGTATCAGGAAACAAGGCTAAAGGTTATTGACTTTGAGGACTTGACAATAGAGTTTTATAATGACTTCCGATCATTCCTCACAGATAAGGAATATTCCCCTAACACTATTGCCCGGATGGTGAAGATATGCAAAACAATCTGTTATGCAGCCGAACAGCTTAAACTAATGGATGCGGCAAACGTCCGGTTTGGTTTTGATGTGATCTATAAAGATGTTGATAATGTCTATTTGACTGAAGAACGAATACAGGAACTTTATGAGTACGATTTATCCAATCGTCCGGCATGGGAAAAGATAAAAGATGTGTTTGTAGTCGGCTGTCTGACCGGGCAACGAGTAAGTGATTATAAGCGCATCAATTCAAAAATGATAGTTACCCTTACCGATGGCAATAAGTACATCAAACTAAAACAAGAAAAGACCGGCAATATCGTTTATATCCCTCTTGATTATCGTGTTGCAACTATCCTTGACAAATATAACGGTACACTTCCCAAAGTCTACGACCAAAAGATAAACGACCATATCAAAGAGATTGGCGAGGCTTTAGGATGGACGGAAATAGTAGAGTTTGACGAACAACGGGGAGCGATGGAGTATACCGCTAAAAAACGTTTCTGCGACCTTCTTAAAACTCATACCTGCCGGAGAAGTTTAGCAACCAATATGTATAAAGCCGGGGCTTCATTAAGTTCTATAATGGCTATTACTGGACACAGTAGCGAGCAGCAGCTAAAGACATATCTCAAACTGGATGAATCAGAAAAAAGTATGCTGGCAGCTAAAGAGAACTATTTCACGAAATTACAAATAGCAAAATAATCAATCATGGAAAATTTGCAAGAACAATACAATCAGATAGAATTCGAATGGAAGAGATATTTCAAAGACGACTTTATAAGAATTTTCGATTTACTTGAAGATGGTTTATCAATTGAAAAAGCAATAGTCGAAGCAGGAGTTAATTATAACACCAAGGACTTTTACAATCTCAAGAGATGCGTTGAAATATTGAATCAATGGACAAAATTTGTAACAGATAATTCAGAAGCGATTCTTAATGAAGAAATCAATGTTGATTATAATATTTTTATAGCGTTGGCTAACAAAAAACTGAAAAATAACATTATTTTTAAAGACATAAAAAAAGAAGATGAAAGTCTTGATGATATGTTTATGCTGGAAAAACATAAATGCGATCTTGAACTTTATACATATTACATAAAACTACAAAAATATAATATAGATAAATTTTTAGGAAATGAATGGATGAAAACTGTTATGCTATCATTAAATGGGGCTTGTTCGTTTATAAAAGAAAACAATCAATGCCCTATAGGAGTTAAAAATAAACTCATTGATCTTATAGCATTATATAATACAGTAAAATATTCAGAATCTTGTTTAATAGTAATATTACAAGGGTTAATAGAATGGATAGACGAAGTATATAACAATTCCCACCAAAAAGTAAACATAAAAGCAATATATAAATGGATTTTAAAACAAGCTGTACCTCTGTATGCATATTACTATCATCATTGTTATGATAACCAAAATGAAAATGATTTTGATACTTTTTTCTTTTCTACAATGATCGGGAAAGAAATTAAAGAGCATGATAATGAAAATTCAAAAGAAAACATCGGTGATGATGACTATATTTCTGAAATCAACGAAGAATTAACAAAAAAAATATACTCTAAATGTAATAAAAAACAATGGGATGACATTTCTATGAAAGACTTTATTAAATTACTCAACTGTGACAATACTATAAAATTATCAATCAAAAAAAATGAATCTAATAGGACAAAAGTTGTATTTAAAAATATAGCCAATAGCATAAAAGATAAAGGAAGCCGCAAAAAATGGATCGAATTTATTAAAAAAGAAGTCTTCGATAATGTAGATTTTATGAAAGCTACATTGAGAACCGATACAAGCTGCGAAGGATATAGCCAAATCGATATAAATTTTAGCAGTTTTATAGCAGATTTGGGAGTTTCCCCAATAAATAAAAAAACGCCCCAATAAACTCCCCAATAAATATTTCATAAGCGCATTGATAATCAACATTTTATCAATGCGTTTTTTTTTATTCCCCAATAAACCCCAATTTCTCCCCAATGTATCTTCGCAGTTGAAGATTAGGACGTGCACACCCTGCCTTCATAACAATTAAAAAGTATAAGTTATGAAAGAATTAAATGCAACCCAGCAAGCTATAATTATGAGTTTCTTTGATCCATTTGTAGATGTGATTGTAGATAGAGTTTCAGAAAGAATATTGTCTGTAACCGCCAAGAAAGAACCAAAGTTCTACACTCGAAAAGAAGCCGCTGAAATCCTTCATGTCACCTTACCAACATTGGCGAGAATAACAAAAGACGGACTTCTTATCTCCAAACGTGTAGGTAGTAGAATTCTGTATGAAGCGGATGCTATTGACGAGGCAGTAAAAAAGCAGGTCGTATTCAAATATCGGAGGGCGTGACTATGAAAGAAAAGAAAAAGGCAGCCTCCACGACCGCCAATCTCCTCAACACCAGGAGCAAAGATAGCAAATCATCTCGAATCAAACAACAGATTCGCAAACTATTCTTAGATGGTGGCAAGTACACTAGTAAAGATTTAAACACCCTTACTGGCGGAAACGATAGCCGGAAAGTCATATCCGACCTTAGAAAAGAAGGATGGAACATTAAAGACGTTCGTTTGGACGATAGAAGAAAACTATACTGGTTAGAGCCGGACAAACGGCAAATGTCTATTGATTGGAAAGGAGGTAACAATGAATAAGGATAGCATACAACTTAATAAAGAATGTCGACTTTATGAAAAAGCGTTGCGAAAACTTCCTGATAAAGATCATATAAAAGTAAGCCTTGCAGGTATTAGTTATATTACTAATGGCAAAGTGCCTCACTTCCGTGGAATACGTAAAGAAGTTTTCGAAGAAATCCGCCCTATACTCGATCGGTGGAAGAGTTTGGTAACACCCAAAAGTGAATGAAATGGGAAAGAATAATTTTTTATTATACACATCTGATTATAAGTGTATAAAAGACCTTCCTTTAGAGCAAAAAGGAGCGTTGTTAGACGCTATTTTCGAATATGCTTCAACAGGAACGATAATAGATTTGCCCCCTGTTGTTAGCATGGCTTTCAATTTTTTTCGCTCCCATATTGATGATAATACCGAGAAATGGAACGAAAAAGTAGAAAAGAGAAGAGCAGCGGGAAGACTTGGCGGATTGGCCAAGGCAGAAAACTCCAAGCAAAGCCAAGCAAACGTAGCAAATGCTAAAGATGCTAATCAAAGCCAAGCAAACGTAGCTGTTAATGTAAATGATAATGTTAATGATAATGTATCTACTTCAGTAGATATTAAAGAAAATACTATCGTATCAAAGAAAGACGAGCTTTCTTTATCATCTCCATCCGAAGAATTTATAAAATTCAATCAATGGCTAGATAAACATTGCCCTTTCGTACTGAAGGTAAAAACGCAAATGACAGAGCCGGAATATCAAAAGCTTCTTGCCAAATACACCAAGAAAGAAATTAGCGATGTTCTTGAAAGCTTGAACAACTGGAAAGACTTCCCTAAGAAACGGACTAATGTATATCGTAGCACATTAGACGAATTGAAAAAGAAATTCGGAGAACGATAATTTTAAACTGTTACAATCATGGCAAAGACAGAGAAAATCTTGATAGACAATATATGCCCGCTGTATGATTTGGAATGTGAGAAAGCAGTGCTAGGCACATTAACCAGTCCTGTATTATCCAATGGGGAGATACCGGAGAATCTGACGGAAGATTGTTTCTATGACGAATTTAACCGCAACATATTCCGGGCTATTCTTGCAATTATATCCCGTGGAGATCATCCCGAACCAATCGCAATAAAAGGGTATCTTGATAAAATGGGGATATCTTTCAATGTGGCCGAATTATTAAAACGACTGGATGGCATGACGCTTGATTTCAATCAATACGTAAACCGCTTGTTTGATTTGAGTGTACACCGCAAATTCAGGGAAATAGGTTTGTATCTACTAAAACATTCCGCCTCGGAAGAGGAAGATATTGAACAGGTGCAGACAAAAGCCGTTGAATCCCTATCCGGTATGTTCCGGCAATCTTCGGATAACATACACACGTTAAAAGATGGATTGAAAGGAGTACACCAACAAGTGAACCGTAATCTTTCCGGTCAGACAACATTAACCGGTACTCCTACCGGATTCGAGCAATTTGACAGAAGGTCAGGAGGATTGCAAAAAACGGATTTGATAATCATAGCCGCAGAACAAAGCATGGGTAAAACATCCCTGTTAATGTCTATTTTGAGGTTTGCGGCACTTTCAGGTACAAAGAGCATAATCTATTCAATGGAAATGAGAAAAGAGCAAATTGCGTCCCGTTTGGCTTCTATTGAAAGCGGAGTACCGGCAAATCAAATCATGTACTCCCAGTTAACAAGCTCCCAGTTACAAAGCTTTGATAAAGGGTTAGCCAGGTTACTTCATCTTCCGATATATTTCGATGATAACAGTACCAGCAATATAGACAGTATAATAAACTCTATCCGGTACATGAAACGGAAGTATGACATAGACGGGGCAGCCGTTGACTACTTGCAGATTCTCAACGTAAACATGAAAGGAGCCAACAAGGAACAACAAATGGGAGACGTGGCAAGGCGTTTGAAGAATCTTGCTAAAGAGCTTGACATTTGGATTATCGCATTATCGCAACTCAACAGAGACAAAGATAACCCGGTTCCCTCGATAGCCCGTTTACGTGATAGCGGACAAATAGCTGAAGCCGCAGATGTGGTTATGTTGATTTATCGTCCGGAGGTGAAAGGCAAACCATATCCGGGAGAGTTTTCCCATGTAGACACCACAGGTACGGCAATGATAGATGTTGCCAAAGGCCGAAACATTGGGATAATGAAGTTCATTTGCAAATTCGATGCTCCGACTACTCACTTTTACGACTTACAGGATATACCCATTTCGGCAAATGTTGAACCTGATCCCTTCTAGCTATGGAAATAGAAACAATCTACGGGCAAGTGATAGCGAAAGCAAACAACTATCAAGCCGTACCGGGCAAAGACGGCCAAAAACGGATCATCAAAAACGACCGAATCAGGGAGTATGAGAAATCCTTCTGCCTACAATGCAAGAAGTATCGAGGAAAACGCATTTCCGGTCGTTTCAAGCTATTTATTCGTGTTTGGCATGGGAATATTCGCTTCGACTTGGATAATGCTCTAAAAACGATTCTTGACTGCTTGCAAATGGTTGAGGCAATTACAAACGACAGCCTTTGTTTTGAGATTCATGCGGAGAAGCGGATAGACCGCCGGAATCCGAGAGTAGAGTTTGGTCTGGAAGAGATAAACGAGCAAAAAAATATATTCAGCCCAAATAAAGCGATTTAAGCCGTTTTCTTTTGTGAGATAATAAGATGTTCATCTTTGCGGAGAAAGTAGTTAATACAAAAACATTATTTGAATATGGAAAGATTAAAGAACATAAAACGTCCACTATTAAAGGACAAATTTAAAAAGTACGGTGATTCTTTCGAATTGGTATCTAAAAATGAAAGCAACCGAATGTACTGTTACCGAAGAACCACCCCGGAAGGGATTGTATATTTTGAGGTATTCCGGTCAAATCTGGAGAAGGACGACAACGGGAATGTTTATGAATCCTATCCCAGTACATCGCAATTTGGCGACACAGCTTGGTGTATCAGGGATGGCGAGAACGCCCAGAGGAAAATACAAAAGTACATGCAACAGGAATATAAATAAAAAAGGGTTTGCGAATTAGGCATTTTCTTTTCTTGAATGAATAATCTATCATCTGAAACGAGAAAATCGCTTAGACGTAAACAGGATACTAAATAAAGGCAATTAAGAGAGCATTGCTCAACTAAATAAATTATTAATCAATTTAATTTTTAAAATCATGAAACAAGAAACATTTTTCGGAGTAAGAAAAGACAGTGAAAAACATCTTTATGTGAGAAGAGGTGATAACAACGAGGTCCTTATCACTAAAACAGTAAACGGGGAATCCATAACGGAAGAGAACACCGTACATCTAAATGCGGAAGAAGCCCGTAAACTAGGGATTCAGTTGCTAAAATTAGGTAGTGAAGAACTGCCAAAATCCGGGATAGACCTTAAAGCGGAATCTTTCGTGGACAAGATTACGGTATACAGAGGAATAAACCCGGACGAAACACCAGCCAATCTCGCAGTTATCACTATTGATGAAAGCGATGAGGCCAGACAAGCAAGGGAAGATAGCGGAGAGGAACCCGGCTTTTCCATTGAAGGGGAAGAACTGGAAAAACTCATTTCCGCACTGGCAAAGATTGTATAACCCAATACCGGGTAGGCCTGCTTCGGACGATCTACCCGGCATAAATAAAAATATGATTATGACGGAAAAAGATTTATTAAACAACAAAGAAGCCATGAAATTAGCTTTGGCTTTTGACAAGATAGCCAAAGAGTATAAAACGACTATTCAGAAAGTAGTAGCAGAAGGCAAACGGGTTACAGAATTAATTCAGAATAACCGGATGGAGACTATATCAACATTATCAATGATTGAGAATTTGATAAATGAACATGAACCGGATTCCGAAAAACGTGAAAAAATGCTTTCACTCCTGGATAATCTGAATATCAAAGGAGATAGCAAAACTTTCCCGGCCCTTGTTATGGCTTTATTTTTTGCAAGTAACGGAGTATTAACCGAAAAAGAATAAAGATTATGAATAATGAGAATGAACAGATACTAAAGATTACGGTAAAATATGACGATGCAATAAGAAACATCGCCAAATACCGTACATCCATAGAGAATTTGAAGAAAGAAGAGGCTGAATATAAAAAAGCCTTGAAGGACAAGAAAATATCACAGGAGGAATACAATGCCAAGATTGTAGAAACGGAAAAGAAGATGCTGGAAGCCAGAGACGTGGTTCAAACACTTACAAAAGAGGTACGAAACCAAATCAAGATTGAGAAGCAACAAACAGGAAGCCTAAAACAACTTCGTGCTCAGTTGTCAAATCTTACTGCCGAATATGATAGTCTTTCCGAAGTTGAAAGAAAGGCAGGCAGAGGGCAGGAACTTAAAATCAAGATCAACGGTATAACAGATTCACTCAAAGAAGCGGAAGGAGAAACTCAACGTTTCTACCGAAGTGTCGGAAGCTACGAAGAAGCCATAAAAAACGCTTTGGGAATGAATAACTCTTTTGCTGATTCCCTGCTACATATGGCAGATAATGCCAAAAGCGGTTCCGGTCTTTTCTCCAATCTAAAAACGGAAGCTTCCGCCTTCGGAAATACCCTAACTTCCCTTTTAAAGAATAAAGTATTTTTAGGCATCGCAGGGATAGCGGGTGCTGGTGTTGTCTTTAAATGGTGGTATGACTACAACAAAGGTTTGGTAGAGGCTACAAAACTGACAAGACAATTCACCGACAAGTCAGGGGACGATTTGAAAGCTTACAGAAGTGAAGTGCAGGCTTTGGCGGATTATTACGGAAAGGACTTTAAAGAAGTGCTTGTCTCAGCCAATACCATATCAAAACAATTCGGCATTACTTCCGAAAAGGCGTTGCAGATAGTCAAGGACGGATTTATCGCCGGAGCGGATGCAAACGGAGAGTTCTTGGATAGTTTAAAAGAATACCCGGCATATTTCAAAGAAGCCGGAATATCTGCCGACCAGTTTGTAGCCATCATTGCAGAAACCAACAAACAGGGCATATTCTCCGACAAAGGTATAGATACAATTAAAGAAGCAAACATACGGCTTCGGGAAATGACGGATTCGACAGCCTCAGCACTAAAAGGCATTGGCATAGATTCAAATAAGGTACAGGAAGAGCTACAGAGCGGAGCCACCAGTACTTTTGAAGTCATGCAGCTTGTTTCTGAAAAACTGAATGAACTTCCAGAAAGCTCCGCAGTTGTCGGCACTGCCATTGCTGATATATTTGGCGGACCGGGAGAAGATGCAGGTTTGAAGTATATCCGGACACTGAAAGATATTTCTACCAATTTGGATGAAGTGAAAGCTAAGGCCGGAGAGTTAGGACGTGTCGAAGAAGATTTAATGAATTCTCAAACCGAATTAACGAAAGAGATTGCCTTGTTGTTTGATACTACCGGAGGCTCATTTGAGAAAATGACCTCCAGAGTGAAACTGTTTGTCAATTCCGTTCTCTCTGAGTTAATAAAAACGGTAAGAGAGCTGTTTGACACCGTAGAAGATATATCCAACCGAGAAGAAGAAGCAGCGAAACAACTCGGGCAGTCTGCAGGGGTAGAGAAAGTGAAGGCCGCTTACGGAGACATAGAGAAAGTCAGGAAAGAATACATCAAGCAGGGAATGTCCGATAATGAAGCTTTGGAAAAGGCAAAACAGGAGCGATTAAAAATCCTCAACCTAACATTGCAACAAGAAGAGGAATATTATCAAGAAACTGTAGACTTAAATAATAAATATAGCTAAGAGTTGAATGAAGCCTCATTTTGGAAACAGGGACTGGGATTAGACCGCACCAATAGCCAAATAAACCAGGACATAAAAAAATCTTGGGCTGAACGCATGAACCAGTTGGCGACCGTTGAGTCCTTGAAGAAACAGATAGAGGGCATTACAAATTATACCCCTGTTACGGACAAAAGTACATTTCCTGCTAACGGTGGAAAGAAATCCGGTTTGGAAATTAACGCCAAGAAAAAGGAAATTGAAGAAATACGGAAGATGGAAGATGAGTTACTAAAACTTGTAAAGGATAGCCGGAAAAAACAAAGCGAAGTAATAGAACATCAATATGACAGACAGATAAAAGACCTACAAGCCCGTCTTACCACAGAAAAAGATTTGACGCCCAAAACACAAGAAGCCATAAACAAGCAAATATATGCTTTGGAAGAACAAAAAAAGATGGCATTGCAAAAGTTGTCGGATGAAGAACTGCAAAAGGAAATTGCCAATAGGCAGAAGCTCATAGAGTTACAGCTTGAATCAGTTAAAAAAGGTTCTGAAAAAGAACTAGAATTAAAACTGGAACAGCTAAGAGTTCAACGCCAAGCGGATTTGTCAGACACAGAACTGACGGAAGATATGAAACTAGCGATAATAGACAAATACAAAAAGAAAGAAGCCGAACTTGTTGATGCCGCTAACAAACAAATATGGGATAAACAAAAGAAAGCGTTGGAAGACAGAGCCAAAGCGGAATTGGATTTATTGGAATCCCAAAACGACATTAAGCTGCAAAAAATGGCAAATGAAGGGGCTTCCGAATCACAATTAAAACAGGCGCAGTATGCCTATGAAATTCAAGAATTACAAACTTCTTTGACGCAAGAAAATGAAGTTCTTGACAATATGAGACAACAGAAGGACGAAACCGATGAAGAATATGACCGAAGAAAAGTCAAGCAAAAACAAAAAATAGCTGGGATTGAGGTACAAATAGAAACCGCCAAGGTTGATAGCACGAAGTTGTTATACAATGATTTGACAAGTGCCATTGATGCTTTGGGAGAGGTAAACGAAGGATTTGCCAAACTGTCAAAAGTTCTTGCTTTGGGAGAAATTGCAGTAAATACAGGTAAAGCCCTTGCTGCCGGAATCGCACAGGCACAATCGGTTCCGTTCCCCGGTAACATTGCAGCTATAGCGACAACCGTCACTACAATCATGGCAAACATTGCTACAGCCATTAAAACCGTGAAATCCGCCAAGTTCGCAACTGGTGGATTAGTTACCGGGCCAGGTACTGGAACGAGCGATAGCATCCCGGCACAACTAAGTAACGGAGAGTCAGTAATGACAGCGAGAGCGACAGAATTGTTTGCCCCAATCCTTTCCTCATTTAACCAAATGGGTGGAGGAGTTCCAATAAATATCACCGCATCAAGTAATCAGACCATGGGAGAGGATATGCTTGCTAGGGCGGTTGCAAAGGGAGTCCAGATGATGCCTAATCCTGTAGTATCTGTAACCGAAATAAACACAGTTGGAAAACGGGTTGAAGTACTTGAAAACTTAGGTAACTTATAATATATTAATTAAAAACTATTGAAGATATGGCAAAATTTAATGAACAGATAATTCAAAAGTGCGTTGACTGGGTATGTGAAAACGGACTTATAGATTATGGCGGTGCAAAGCTTATTGACTTCTGTAATGTAATGGGAATCGGAAAGAGTACCTATTACCGGTGGATGGAAAATGAAACTTTCGGGACTGCTATAAAAAAGGCGAAAGAAGATTTCAAAAACGGGTTGGAACGCAATGTTGTTTCCTCTCTTGCAAGATCTGCCATCGGGTATGAATACGAACAGGTTTCTTCTGAATACTACATGGAAGGCAAGAAAAAGAAGTTGAAAAAGGAAGTTAGAAAAAATGTCCGTGTTGAACCTAATGTGGGAGCTGGTATATTCCTTCTTACAAACCTTGCTCCTGACAGATGGAAGAACAAACAGAACACCGAACATTCCGGAGAAGTTTCTACAGGATTGACCGTTGTAGTCAAGAATCAGGAAGAAGCGGATTTAATCAAACAATTAAAAGAGCATTAGTTATGTCTGCACCTAAAGGAAACCAATTTTGGAAGTTGAGAAATAAGCATGGGAGAAGCAAGCGTTTTGCTTCTCCTGAACAGTTGTGGGAAGCAGCCTGTGAGTATTTTGCCTATTGTGACAGGACTCCATGGAAAGTAATCAAGAATAAAACGAAAGGAGAAATAAAGGAAAAAGAAGAAAACCCTACACAACGTCCTTACTCTCTGACCGGGTTAATGGCTTATTTAGATGTTAGTAAGTCCTTTTGGAACGATTTTAAAAAAGGTAGTCATGAAGATTTTTCCGTAGTCATTACACGCATAGAGAATGTCATCAGGACACAACAATTAGAAGGTGCTATTGTTGGTGCGTTTAATCCCAATATAGTTTCCCGAATTATAGGTCTTTCAGATAAACAAAAGGTAACTCATACCATCAACAGTAAAGAGTTTAAAGGCTTTGATTTCTTACCCTATATCCCCAAAGCAGATGAAAGTATATGAGGTTTTAGCATCAAGCCGCTTTCTACTTGCTACAATGAACAGAAACGGAGTGAGCGCAGATGATATAATGTATCTTGATATGTTCTATGAGTATAGAGATATGCTTGCAGAAGGACGAAAAAAAGCCGAAATTCGGGACTTTCTTTCAAACAAGCATAAATTATCAGCCTCAACAATAAAAAGGATCATAAAACGTCTGAATGATGAATATAAATTATAGTTTTAATGGCTAAGTATAAACAAAAGTCCCGAACCAATCAAGGAACGGGGCTTATTATTTCTCTCATTTCAGCCTTTGCCAAAGGAGAAAGTTCTTTCATATAATTACATTTAAAAGCAGCTGATTCCAGGTCAAGCACATTATAACGGACGCCGGAACGTAATTTTCCATCAGCATCTTTATATCTCTTCACTATTCCAGCTTTTACCCATTTAGTAACATTTCCTTTGCCATACCGGATATGCGCCTGATTTTGAGATATAAATTGAGATTCTTTAAAGGAGTTGATCCGTTCTTTTTTACGACCCAGATTTTCTGCAAATTCTACTAGCTTAAACAGCAATTCTTCGGATATGGCTACAATCATATATATTTAGCAATGATTTCCTCAAATTTCGTTTCCGGCATCTTTTCTATTACTGGGAGCATCACATCAAGATACATACAATTAGCAAAACGAAAGTTTCCCTTTACTATATTCAACGTACGCACCTGTCCAGCAAACTTGTACAACCCATCGAACAAATAACGGTGTATGTCACACAATCCCTTTACGGTTCTCACCTCAATACGATCTATATCTCCAGTTTCAAACAAGGCATGAGCTTTTGCAAAGCTCAACTTATCTATTTCATTTGTATTCATACCCTATTGCATTATGAATAAATATCTTTGTAAAGAGGCAATTTCGGCCTCAACAACAAGTTTTTGAAAGGCTTCCGGCTTATTCTCTGTATGAGATTCTTCCAGTGCTTTATAATAACTTATTTTATCCTCATTGCTACCTTTTAAAGTAACCAATGTATACCCATTCCGTAAAAGATAAAGATTCATCAATAAACGTGACGTTCGCCCGTTTCCATCAATAAACGGATGAATACGTACAAGTTCGTCGTGAAGATATGCGGCTATAAGTACCGGATGTACTTTTTCTTCCTCCATCTGCCGGTACTTTATCATAAAATCCTCCATTTGTTTCTGTATTAAATAAGGTTGTGGCGGCATGTGGGTACTACCGGAAATCATAACGGGAACGGTGCGATACCGCCCGGCATTTTCACGATCTATTCCGTGCAAGATAAGAGCGTGTATTTCTTTGATAGTGCGTTCGCTTATCTCTATATCCTTCTTCGCTATATCTTTGATATAATCAATAGCCTCGCTATGATTGATAGCCTCCAGATGTTCACGCATAGATTTGCCGGATATGGTAACTCCTTCATTTACTACTAGGGCAGTTTCCTGTAATGTAAGGGTATTGCCTTCGATTCGGTTACTTTCGTAAGTGTATTCTATATCTAAGGCATCCTGTATCTTTTCCAAAGCATCTTCTGGTAATGGACGTAAAGCGGATAACTCTCCTTTGAGTGTATCGGCTTTATCTAACAACAGTTTTAAATCTTCATTCATGACTATTCTACTTTGATATTATAAAACGATTTCCCCACTTTCTATTCTATCCAGTAACCGGGACAAATCCGGTACACTATTTATATTGTAATTGGTATCTCTTATGCGGATTACTCCAATAATACCATCGGAAGAAGAAGGTGCAAACAGCTCTGTAATATCAACCTCTAAAGCATTGGCAATCCTTTCCAGTGTTTCAAGCGTTGGATTTCCATTGATAGCCCGGCTTAAACTTTCTTGCTTAATACCCATCTTTTCCGCAAGCTGGCTCACTGTGATGCCTTTTTCTTTACATACTTCTTTTATTCTCATGATAATGACATTTTAAGTTATAATTCAATTTATGTGCAAATATAGGAATAAATAACTCAAAAGTTATATCTCATAGTTAAATATAGTTTAAAGCATCATTATTTTTCATTTAGACAATTGCAGTTATGATATTAAGAGTTATATTTGCACTATAATAATAACAATAAAAGTTATAAAGATATGGCACGTTACGATTTAAGCAAGATAATGAAGAGAGCGCACAACCTTTACAAGAACGCTCATGCAAAGTACCCGACATTCACCGATGCACTCCGTAAATCTTGGAAAACAGCAAAATGGGAAAAGTCCATAGCAGAAAAATGCAAAGCAATCGAAGAGGAAGAAAAAGTACATGAAGAAAAGGCACGTGAGAAAAGAGAGCAGGCCGCTATTAGTTCGGTTCTTTTTCGTGCACAAATCGAAGCCGACCGGATCAGAAGAGAAGCGGAAGCCAAAGCGGAACGCATGAAAGCCGAGATAGCAGCACGCAAAGAGGGTATCTCTTATAATGAGTATCAGGACCGTATTAGTCGTGCAATGGGGTACGGATGTGGGTTGTATTGTGGTGATTGATTATTAATCGGATGGGGTCGTAAAACGCTACCCCATCATAAAATATACACTATGACAGAAACAAAGGTCTACAAGCTCCACGAGAGCAAGCAAGTAGAGGATATTACTACCATGCTAAAGATAGAAGGAATAAAGCATAATGTATTCGAATACGAAGAGTACACAGCAATAGAAGTGACCGGCACACCATTAGAAATAATAAGAGCCTCCACGATATACCAACAGGTTACAACTCTTAAACTATAACGAGATGGAAATATTGATAGTATTAGGTTGCTTGTATACCGGATATCGTTTTTTCAAGAAGCCCGGAGAGCACTTCTTTGATATTTAATCAATTATGAACGCTACACTAATTATTTGTATCATCCTTCTTGCTTTCTGCGTATGGGATGAAATGTTTAACGATAACAACAGGAATCAATCAATATAAAATATAACTTTAATAACAATGGAAACAATTGACTTACAAAATTTAATCACAGAGAAAAATGTAGAATTACAAGAATTCATTAAAGAACAAATGAGAGTGCACCAACTTAGTAACTTATCAATAGACGAAAGAGAGCTAATGATAGACACTCCTGTAATAAGTACAAAGCAAATGATTGATACTTATTATTCCACAATTCAACGTGTAGTAGTTCGGATAATTGAGTTAGAAGGCAAGAACGAGGTATGGAATAAACGCCAAACTATCATCATGAAGAAGGTAGCAAAAAAAGAAAAGGAATGTAAGAGAATAGAGAAGAAAGCCCGAAAACATGAAAGATATAGCCGGAAACTCACACAGGAATATAACAGAAAATATAATACTAATATATCGTGATAACATTTAAGTCAGGGGGCTTCGGTCCGGCACATTAGTTGACGCCAATCAACAAAGCCACCCCGGTAACAATACGGTTGCCGGGTTTACATTTAAAAGAATCCGATTATGAATATACATCAAACATCACCACGGCCCGATTGCATCCACTTCGCCAAATGCGGTGAACGGTCTATAGCTTATTGCCGAAGATATGGCGCACATGAGTGCCTTTCGTGTCGGCTGGTTAAACGGAAGCCCAAAAACCGGGTTATAGTGGACGGAGTAGAACGGAAGAGATGCACACATTGCGGCAAGGTTCTTCCCCTTCGCCGCTTCTATAACCGGACAGTAGTACGAAACGGCAAAAGCTATCATTTAAAAACGTCATGGTGTCGGCTGTGTATGTCCGGTGCTCAATGCGAAAGGAACAAAAGAAAATTAGCCGGGTCCAATTTTGGTCTCGGCTGAATATAAAGCAATAACTTCTTAATTATAATCGATTATGAAAACAAGAATCATTATTTGTAATAGTCAAGACTTGTTCTGACATTTGTTTTACTATCGGACAAAAAAACTGTCAGATGTTTGTTGCGAAGTTACACAAGTTTCATCATCCTCACAACCGAATGAGATTTTATCCTGCTCATTCGGTTTTATCATTTCCTGATTTTGCAGTTGATACTTTCTTGCCACAGCGATTCCTTCGATAAAAGTTTGCATGGGCGTTTTCCCGAAACAGTACTTTCCAGAGTGTGTTCTTTGGGTATTGTAGGAGTTCATCCACATATCAAGGTCTGCTTGCAGCTGTTCGATAGAGGTATAGATTTTCTTTCTGAATGCAATAGCATAGAACTCATTCTGCACGGTTCTGTTAAATCGCTCACATATACCGTTTGTCTGAGGGCTTTTCGCCTTAATCTTAGAATGATCAATGTCTTCCACAGCCAAATACAATTCATACTCATGATTTTCTCTGTTTCCGCAGTATTCTGTTCCTCTATCTGTTAGCATACGCATCAGTTTCAAGTCATGCTGCTCGAAAAAAGGAATAACCCTATCGTTAAGCATATCGGCAGCAACAAGCGCATTCTTTCTGTCATACAACTTGGCAAATCCGATTTTGGAGTAAGTATCAATGACGGTCTGCTGATAAATGTGTCCCACACCTTTGATATATCCTACATAATAAGTGTCTTGGGCAAGTAGAAAACCGGGATAATAAGTTTCTATCTCTCCATAAGCCTGCTTTTCTTCTTTTGCTTTTTCCAATGCCGCCACTTGGTTCTCATCAAGGATAATGCCCTCTTGTTCCACTTTGGCTGACAATGCTTTCAGGCGTTTCTGGAAGGTCTCCATATCGTGCCGTAGCCAAATGGAACGCACTCCGCCCGGCGAAATAAGAATACCTTTCTTACGTAGCTCATTGGATACACGGACTTGCCCCAATGCAGGATTGTCTATCGCCATCTGTACGACTGCCTGCTCGATGTGTTCTTCCACACGGTTCTTTATGACAGGCTTACGGCGAGAAATCTCCTGCAAGGCGACTTCACCGCCTTGTTCATACAACTCTTTGAAACGATAAAAACTGTCACGACTGTAGCCCATAATCTTACAAGCACGTGATACGTTTCCTAACTGTTGGGAGAGTTCAAGCAATCCCAGTTTGTTCTTGATAACCTTTTCTGATGTTGTCATAACTTAATCTGTTTTCTGTTACAAATTTATTCTTTTTATACGTAACTGTCAGATTAAGTCTTGACTAATTCACATTATTGCAATTAATTTTGCTTTCCGAATAATTCTAAAGCCAAATCATGATCTATTACAATAGTTCTCCCTCTTTGTTTTATTGCCTCATCTAGTATTCCCGATGATTTTATTTTTGAAGCATGTCGCTTTGTGCAGTGTAATAAATCGGCCAATCCCTGTAAACCATATACATATCTTTTTTCTTCTATCTGTTTGATTTTTGAGATAAGGCTGGTTATTAGTTCTTTTAAATCTCCTACTGTTAAGTCAATTAGGCGAGTGTCGTCTGAAAATCTTCTTTCTATTCCTATCATAGTATTATTTATTAAGTTATAAATCAATCTCCAACAATTGCTTTTTCAGCTCTTTTCTGATTATTTCCTATTTAAAATGGCATCAATATCAGATTGTCTATAAAGCCTTTTTCCTCCAACTTCTATTACACGTAAATATCCATTTTTATTCCACTGATATAATGTGCTACGGTTGACATGCAATAGTTTTGCGGTTTCATTGGGAGTAAGGTATTCTTTGGGTTGCTTTGTTTCTAAAATCAAACGTTCTATATCATCTTTTGACTGTTGGAGAAGATAATCTGCAAATTCTTTTAGCTCCTTGATCGTAATCGTTATGGAAATATTTAAATCGCTTTCCAATAAATCTTGTAATTTCATAATTTGTTGATTTTATATTAAATTGCTTTTGGCTATTTTATCTACATCTGTATTTTTTGAAGACACTTTAGAATGTTTCCACTCTCAACAGCTTCCATAATTTCATACAGTTTGTAGTATATATGTCCTCTAGGTTCGGAAATTTCGTCACCTTCTTCGTTTACCATTGTTTCAATACCAAATTGATAAGGGAATACTAGTTTCCGTTTCTCTAAATTTTTGATAACTCTACGACCAAAACGTCTTTCTGCATCAGACCTGCAGATAAGAATCTTTTTGTTTTTGAGGTTTGCATTCCTTTCATTCCTGTATGCTTCAATACCTAATTTAATACCAATCTCAATGGCTTGCTTAATAATCGGATCTATTTCCATGTTTTTTTCTTTTTGTTAAGTGACAAATGAGCGAAATAACAGGGAATATTTATGCTTAGGAATAATTGGAATGTAGTTAATCCAGGAAAGAAGTAAAACCTAAACTAATTGTAATTAGAGACTTGATAATATAAATTTAGAAGCATAAATAATACTAGCTGTCTATTATTATAATCTTGGTAGCATAGGTTCATCAATAGGTCTTTTATCTAAAATGCATACCGGGCAAATTCTAAGAGAATTGAATTTTTTATCAAGTGCCTCCATAATATTACTTTCTGTGAGTTTCCTTGTATGAGTACCGTGTGATGTATATGTACAGAATAGGTTACCGAATAGTCTAATCTCAATAGGGGCTGCTGAATGGGGGTATTGATAGTCACCGTTATTGCCGAAATACGCAATAATAATTTTGCCATCAATTAACGCTTGGCAAGCATCTTTCTTGTTTATCATGAGATAAAGTTTTTTGAATTTGTTTTTAGTGGATGGAAAAAATTATAAGCCAAATCTTTTTAATTGTTTAGGAGTAACCAATGGGGATGATTTCAAAGCTCCAATAATGAGTTCTAAATCTTCATTTGTTAATTTCCCACATCTTCCTTCTCCTTCATATCTGTCTATAAAGTTATCGGCTGTAATTTCTTTGAGTTCAGCACAGCAGACAAAACTATTCTTCTTTAGGAATGGATAGTCGCTGACATTTATTGGATAGTGCAGATCCTGTAGTTCTTTCGAAATATTGGTATTGATATTACTATTAATAACAACAAAACCGATAAGAGCATTATTTGCTGTTTTTCCTACGATAATGAAATATTTGTCACGGTCGTTGTCGCCTTTATTTTTAGGAATTATTCCTTCTTTTGGGGTTAATCTCATTTTAAAGACATCTCCCTTATTTATATTAGGTAAAACAAGTTGCGATTTTTCTTTATTGGATAAAATATCAGCAATAGATGCTCCCATGTCTTAAAAAGCAAGTTTGTTAATCTCTTCGTTTTCTTTGATATATTCTATCATGCTTTCATTTGCTCCACCTGCTTTTGCCATTAGAATTGCATCCATAGGATGTGCTTTTTGTTTTTCCCATGCATTTCTCCATGCTTCATCGTGAGATTTTGTAGACAGAGTATCTATATCAACATTTTTATTTTCTTTTATAGAAGCATCAAGGCAGTCAATATCTGATTGCGATAATTCTTCCATATCTGGTAATTCTTTTGCACTCAGTATAAAATAATATGCGGAATCTGGAGATTCAATGGAATTTGAAATAATTGATAACGGTGAATTATTAACGGCAGTAGCTTGTTTGGTCGCTACCTTTATCGCATCAAATAAAACAGAGGGGACAGGTCCTTTAGGTAGTGCACAGAAAGTATCTTGAATGATTCTTCTGCCATATTTAGCATAATGAGCTCTGTCCGCAAAATATAGTATTTTGAATAAATGAAAATAGTCTATTTCGTCACATTTGTTTATGACGTATAGTACCACAGCTTTTAATTTAAGCATTTCATCTATCGTTAATTCCTTTATTTTCATTCCTTTGCTCTTTTTTTCTGATGCAAATATAGCATGTTTTTATTGTTTTCTTTATCTCATTTTATCTTATTTCGCTTTTTTATAGTCGTTTTTTACTCGAAATATGCCGTAAAACATAAAAGTAATAGTACTATAATGTGGGACTTTCTCACGTTGTCCTATGTCGTTTTACTTGAATAACGCTTGTTTAACGCTCGTTTTCGTGTTTTGTTTGTGTATAAGCGTTTTTCTTTTATTGGGCGGACATACTATCATCCAAAAAGAGAAAGCCCTAAAACCGCAATCCCTGAAAGGAATACGAGCAAATAAGAAATGCTGCCTCATCTCACGACGAAACAGCATAAGCGCACAAACACAAAACAAAAATATTAATGAATGAATCAAAAATAGCTTGCAACCAACTTAAAAGGATAGTCCATGATTCCAACTACAAAGATATAAATTTCTATCAAAACGGATCCGGCTCTTCTATCAATTCCACAAGCCTTGGGAAAGTATCGCTATACCAAACAGGTAGTAACGTGTCCGGATAATCAATGCGTGTACTATTCACTCCGTACTTTAATCCTTTTAAGGATATTGCTTTGACAAGGCTGGCAAGGTGGTATGATGAAGTAGATAAATCAGGGTTCCTCACCTTTGGAAGGGTCGCACGTTCTATACAAACACATTATCTGAATATAATCAATTTCTTTGAAAGGAGGGCAACCAATGCCGCAGCAGAGTCATTCAATGCTAAAATCAAAGCATTTAGAGCACAGTTCAGAGGAGTAAGAGATAGAGCTTTTTTCTTATATAGACTTGCTAAATTATATGCTTAAATACAAAATCCCTCAGATTGTTACGTTGACCC
>OGYN01001291.1_pt1 | contig 20700 bp, 15 predicted proteins | sample 1576551 | NCBI WGS metagenome assembly OGYN01 (sample SAMEA3541589, study PRJEB24748) | human gut metagenome | biome: human gut; feature: human-associated habitat; material: faeces | place: China | collected 2012 | reverse complement strand
GTCGGAGTATTTGTCAATAAAGACTGCGGCGAGGTCGCACAATTATTAAATGAAGGAACCATTCAGATCGCTCAGCTTCATGGGCAGGAAGATGAGGCATATATAAAGAAGTTGAAAAGTCTGACAGACCATCCGGTGATGAAAGCGTTTTCGATTCAGGAGAAAAAAGATCTTGATGCGGCGGCAGCGAGCAGTGCAGATCTGATTCTTCTCGATCACGGAAAAGGTGGAACCGGCAAGACATTTGATTGGAGTCTTTTGGAAGGCTGGACAAAGCGGCCGTATTTCCTCGCAGGAGGACTGAATCCGGAGAACATACCGGAGGCAATACAGCGAATACACCCTTGGGGAATTGACCTGAGCAGTGCAGTGGAGACAGATGGAAAGAAAGATCGTGAGAAAATTCTTCAAGTTGTGAAAACTGTGAGAAATTTTGAAAGCAGTAAACATTTTTTAGAAAATAAAAGAGTATACAGGTGAATGAATAAATTTACCAAAACAATAGAAACAAGAAAGAAGGAGAGACAACCATGACAAAAGGAAGATACGGAATCCATGGTGGACAGTACATTCCGGAGACACTGATGAATGCAGTGATCGAATTGGAAAAGGCGTACAACTACTATAAAAATGACAAAGAATTTAATGACGAACTGAATACATTATTAAATGAATATGCAGGCAGACCGTCTCTTTTATATTATGCAGCACGTATGACAGAAGATCTTGGCGGGGCGAAAATTTATCTGAAACGAGAAGACCTCAATCACACAGGTGCCCATAAGATCAACAACGTGTTAGGTCAGGTTCTTCTTGCAAAGAAGATGGGAAAGACAAGAGTGATCGCTGAGACCGGTGCAGGACAGCATGGGGTTGCAACAGCGACAGCAGCGGCTCTGATGGGAATGGAATGTGAAGTTTTCATGGGAAAAGAAGATACAGAGCGTCAGGCATTAAATGTATACAGAATGCGTCTTCTCGGAGCACAGGTACACGCGGTTACAAGTGGAACTGGTACTTTAAAAGATGCTGTTTCGGAGACGATGCGTGAGTGGACAAGAAGAATTGATGACACACATTATGTACTCGGATCCTGTATGGGACCGCATCCATTTCCGCAGATCGTGCGTGATTTTCAGGCAGTTATATCTAAAGAGATCAAGGAGCAGATCCTTGAAAAAGAAGGAAAACTCCCGGATGCAGTGCTTGCCTGTGTCGGCGGTGGATCCAATGCGATTGGTGCATTTTATAATTTCATTGAAGATGAAGGCGTGCGCCTGATCGGATGCGAGGCGGCAGGACGCGGCGTGAATACAGCAGAGACAGCTGCAACGATCGCGACCGGTAAGCTTGGAATCTTCCACGGAATGAAATCTTATTTCTGTCAGGATGAGTACGGACAGATCGCACCGGTTTACTCAATCTCAGCCGGACTGGATTATCCGGGAATCGGACCGGAGCATGCAGATCTTTATGATAAGGGAAGAGCAGAATATGTAGCAATCACTGATGATGAGGCAGTCGATGCATTTGAGTACCTTTCTAAATTAGAAGGAATCATTCCGGCGATCGAGAGTGCACATGCAGTTGCATATGCAAGAAAGCTTGCGCCGACAATGGGAAAAGACCAGATTATCGTAATTAATATTTCAGGACGCGGAGATAAGGACTGTGCAGCAATCGCACGTTACAGAGGGGAGGATCTTCATGAGTAGAATACAGGAAGCATTTAAAGGAAAGAAAGCATTTATACCATTTGTCACATGTGGTGATCCGGATCTTGAGACAACAAAACAAATCGTCTATGAGATGGAGAAAGCAGGGGCGGCGTTGATCGAGCTTGGAATCCCATTTTCCGATCCGACAGCAGAAGGACCGGTTATACAGGGAGCAAATCTGCGTGCGCTGACAGGAGGCGTGACGACAGACAAGATCTTCGATATGGTAAAAGAAATCCGCAAGAATACACAGATTCCGCTTGTTTTTATGACATATGCAAATGTTGTGTTCTCTTACGGAACAGAAAGATTTCTTGAGAAAGCGAAAAATGTCGGAATGGATGGTCTGATTCTTCCGGATGTTCCATTTGAAGAGAAAGAAGAATTTGACATCGTGTGCAAAAAGTACGGAATCGATCTGATCTCATTGATTGCACCGACTTCTCATGACCGAATCCGGATGATTGCAAAAGAAGCATCGGGATTCGTATATTGTGTTTCCTCACTTGGTGTAACAGGAACAAGATCTGCGATCACGACGGACATCGGAGCAATGGTGAAGCTTGTAAAAGAGGAAAATGATATTCCATGTGCGGTCGGATTCGGAATCTCCACTCCGGAGCAGGCGGCGAAGATGTGTCAGAGCGCAGACGGTGCGATCGTTGGAAGTGCAATCGTTAAGTTGTGTGAGAAATACGGAAAAGACTGCGTGCCGTATGTTGCAGAATATGTAAAGAGTATGGTTGAAGCTTGTAAATAAGTGAAAGGGATCTGGGATTCGAAATCCGAGTATTCTTTTGATGTTACTGTTCACACGGGAGTGAACAGTAACCTTTTGATAACAATAGGAAAATACCTCTTTTGATAAGGAGCTAGATGTGGTATCATAGATATTAGATTTGTTGCTTGATCTATGATACGAATCCGAAAGGAGAATACGAATGAAGAATCGAAAACAGCCTTTATTCAAAAGCTTTGGCTATGCCTTTGAAGGAATCTGGACAGGGATTTCAAAAGAGAGGAATATGAAGATTCATTGCCTTGCAGTGATTCTTGTAACAGCAGTTGGAACCTTTGTAGGATTAACACCGATGGAATGGTGTATCTGTCTTCTCCTTTTTGGAATGGTGATCTCACTGGAACTTGTGAATACGGCAGTGGAAGCTGTTGTCGATCTTGTGACAGAAGAGAGAAAGCCATTTGCTAAGATTGCGAAGGATACGGCAGCTGGTGCAGTGCTTTTTACGGCAATCATGGCTGTGATCATAGGGGGTATCATATTTATACCTCATTTCATTGCACTACTGTAATGGAAAGAAAAGCAACCAGAAAGGAAAACAAAGAGATGGATGAGAATAAAGTAATTGTCAGTACAGAGATGAAGCAGACATTGGTGAATCTGCGAAATCTCGAAGAGATTTATGTGATCATGTCAGGGGTGACGAAGATGCCGTTTGTCCTCTGTGATGAAGAGACATTTGATGACGAGGTTCTGGTTTATTATCAGGAAGAGTCTGCAAAGGAAAAGGCAAAGACGCTTGCAGAAGATCGTTATCATGTAGGAATTGCCAAGATTGAAAAGAATGCCAGGCTTGGATTTTTTACAAACCTGTATACAATGGGCGTGAATGCACTGGCAGTGAATGTTGGTACAGAGGAGGAGATCAGGGTTCAGCTGGAACATCTTGTAGTTCGTAAGAATAAGGAAGAACTGCCTGACGGAAAGAAACTGATCGAGAATCCGGAGCTTCATCTGACAGCAATGTATCTGATGCAGGAGATGCACCGCAATATCGGACCGGAGATGCCGGAGAATGTGAAGGAACTTCAGGAAGAGATGATGGCGCATTATAAGAAAGGAACCTTTATCGTAGGAGTTCAGGAAGATAATCAGGTTCCACTTCTGAGACAGCCGGACGGAAGTCTGTATCAGCCGATCTTTACAGATATGATAGAATTTACCAGATTTGCACAGGGCAAGAAGATGAAGACAGCAGCAATCCCGGCGGATAAGATTCCGGAGATACTGATCCCGGATGCAAAGGGAGTTGCAATCAATCCATTTGGTGTGAATGTACGTCTGGATATTACAAAAGCAAATAAGCAAAAGCCAGAAGCGTAAAATGAAGAGAAAATAATTTAAATCAAAAGAAAAACTTTAATTTACTAAAATAATCACTAAGTAACATATTCAACAAAAAAACAGGATAAATATTGTTGAATATTACAGATTGACTGTTGGAAGTGAGTATGGTTATACTATACGTGGTTAAAAGAGAAAAGCGCACGATAGAGTGTTACTGGTAAAGCAGGCATAAACTATCCTTAATAAGTTCACCAGATAAGGTGGACTTGGTTATTGAGGATTAGTTTATGCCTTTTTTGCGCATTATAGTATAGGATAAGTAAGTTGCAGAACTGTGCCAGCACAAGAAACTATGGGATGCGTCAACTCTATAAGAAATGATACTAGGAGGATTACAGATGAAAGACAAGATTTTTGGAGTATTGCAGAGAATCGGAAGAAGTTTTATGCTTCCAATCGCAATTCTTCCGGTAGCAGGACTTCTGCTTGGAGTAGGAAGTTCATTTACAAATGCAACGATGATTGAGACATATCATCTTCAGGCAATTTTAGGCGAGGGGACAATTCTGAATTCCCTGCTCACAATTATGAGCAAAGCGGGAAGTATTATTTTTGATAATCTGCCGATCATTTTTGCTGTCGGTGTAGCAATCGGTATGGCGAAGAAAGAGAAGGAAGTTGCGGCACTTGCGGCAATGATCTCTTTCTTTGTAATGAATGCAACAATGAATGCCATGCTTCTGATCCGTGGAGATCTTCTTGCAGACGGAACGCTTGGAGCCGGAGTTCTGGAAGGAACTGTGACAAGTGTCTGCGGAATCCAGACATTACAGATGGGTGTATTTGGCGGTATTATCGTTGGACTTGGAGTAGCAGCACTTCATAATAAGTTTTACAAAATCCAGCTTCCGAATGCACTGTCATTCTTCAGTGGATCAAGATTTGTTCCGATTATTTCAACATTGACTTATGTGGTTGTCGGAATCGTACTCTATTTTGTATGGCCAACAGTTCAGAATGGAATCTATGCACTTGGCGGACTTGTAACAGGAACAGGCTATATTGGAACATTGATCTTTGGTATTATTAAGAGAGCGTTGATTCCATTTGGACTTCACCATGTATTCTATCTTCCGTTCTGGCAGACAGCGGTTGGAGGAACAATGGAAGTTGCGGGACAGCTTGTACAGGGCGGTCAGAATATCTTCTTTGCGCAGCTTGCAGATCCGTCCACAGTACATTTCAGTGCGGATGCGACAAGATATTTTTCCGGTGAATTTATTTTCATGATCTTTGGTCTTCCGGGTGCGGCACTTGCAATGTATCAGTGTGCAAAACCGGAGAAGAAGAAACAGGCAGGCGGACTTCTGCTTTCTGCAGCACTTGCATGTATGATGACCGGAATCACAGAGCCACTGGAGTTCTCATTCTTGTTTGTAGCACCGATCCTTTTTGCGGTACAGGTGATCCTTGCCGGATCTGCTTATATGATCGCGCATATGTTAAATATTGCAGTAGGACTTACATTTTCCGGTGGATTTATTGATCTGTTCCTTTTCGGTATCCTTCAGGGAAATGCTAAGACAAGCTGGATCAGAATCATCCCGGTTGGAATTATTTATTTCTTCTTATATTATATCATCTTCCGTACTTTGATTCTGAAGCTGAATCTGAAGACACCGGGAAGAGAAGATGATGATGCGGAAACGAAGCTGTATACAAAAGCTGATTATAAAGCAAAAGTAGATGGAAATGATGCAGATTCTGAAAATGAAATGACACCGGAAGATCAGAAGAGCGCACTGATCACAAGAGGACTTGGTGGAAAGAAAAACATTTCTGATGTAGACTGCTGTGCGACAAGACTTCGTTGTACGGTAGTAAAGCCGGAACTGGTAAATGAAGATGTCTTAAGAATGACATCCCCATCCGGAATCGTAAGAAAAGGACAGGGAATCCAGGTGATCTACGGACCGGCTGTTTCTGTGATTAAATCCAATCTGGAAGATTATCTGGAGAAAGCTCCGGATGTGGAATATCTTCCGGAAGAAAATGAAAACAGCGCAGAAGAAACGAATAAATGTGCAGAAACAAAAGATGAAGCGAAGAAAGATGAGAACAAAACTGTTGCAGCCGGAACTGTAAAGAAAGAGCTTTGCTCTCCATTCACAGGAGTGGCAGCACCGATCGAAGAAGCGTGTGACGAAGCATTTGCAGGGAAAATGATGGGAGACGGTTATCTGGTTCGCCCGGAAGAGGGAATGGCTTATGCGCCGGAAGATGCAACTGTATCTTTTATCTTCCCATCAAAACATGCAGTTGGTCTGACTAGTGATGACGGAACCGAATATCTGCTTCACATTGGCGTGGATACTGTAAATCTGGATGGAAAAGGATTCGAAACTTTTGTAAATGACGGAGATCGAGTAAAAAAGGGTGACAAACTGATAGGTTTTGATATAAAATATATCCAAGAGCATGCAAAATCCGATGAATGTATGGTTGTATTTACAAGTCTTCAGGAAGGTGAAGAGATCAGAATGTCTAAGAGCGGAAAAGTAGAGAAGCTTGAGAAGACAGCAGAAATCGTAAGCTTGAATTAAGAGAAAGAAAGAGAGGCTCCGGGGGGATGTATCGAGTCATTAAAGTTCTGAATAATAATGGGATTCTTGTATATCATGTTGAGACAGGGAAGGAGATGATCCTTCTTGGAAACGGTGTGGGATTTGGAAAGAAACCTACAGAACAGATCGAGAAACTTCCCGGAGCCAAAGTATATTCTCTTGTCACAAGAAGGAAGCAGGAGTCTGTTCTGAAAACGGTCAATGGAATCCGCCCGGAGTTTATTGAGGCAACAGGAAAGATCATTGAAGAAGCAGAGAACGTGTTTCAGAAGATCAATCATGAGATGCTGCTTCCGTTGGCAGATCATATTGCGCTTGCAGCGAAGAGAGCGAAGGAGAACCGCCAGCTTCCGAATCCATTTACACCGGATATCCGTGTGTTGTTTGGAGAGGAGTATCAAGTGGCCCTGAAAGGGCGGAAAATTATACAGCAGCTGACAGGATATGAAATCTCAGAGGATGAAGTCGGATTCATTACGCTACATATCCATGCAGGCCTTTCTGATGAGGCAGTATCCCAGACTCTGGATGCGACCAGGATTGTAAATGAAGGGATTGCCATGATTGAACAGGAATTTGATCAGAAGCTGGAGAGCGGCTCACTTGGATGTACACGTCTGATGAGTCATATGTATTATATGATTCTGAGAACCCGTAAGGGTGAAGGGACGAATGCAGACTTTAATGATTTCATTTTTCAGAATTACCCAAGGACCGGAGAGGCGGCGAAGAGAGTGTGTGACTATATGTCCAGACAGCTGAAACAACCGGTCGCAAAAGAAGAGATCGGATTTCTTGCAATCCATATCCAGCGGGTTATCTCGCCGGATACGGTATGATCGTGTGCTCTTGAAATACTGTATACTATGAGATATAGTAGTGGATAAGAGCGAAAGGGGAATCCGCAGAATGTATAAGATTCTAATCATAGAAGATGACCTTGTGATGGCAGGGGCAATTAAAAAAGAGATGGAAGCGTGGGGAAATGAAGCACGTTATGTGGAAGATTTTGCAAAGGTTCTTGAGACATTTGCAGAGTACGGTCCACATCTGGTGCTTTTGGATATCACGCTTCCTTTTTATAATGGATACCACTGGTGCAGCGAGATCCGTAAGATATCGAGCGTTCCGGTGATCTTTATCTCTTCGGCAGCGGATAATATGAATATTATCATGGCGATGAATATGGGCGGAGATGACTTTGTGGCAAAACCGTTTGACTTAAGTGTACTGACAGCGAAGATTCAGGCTCTGCTGAGAAGAACGTATGATTTGTCAGGAAAAGTGCCGATGTTGGAACATAAAGGAGCAATCCTGAACCTCTATGATACAACAATGACCTATAATGGAGAAAAGATTGAGTTGACAAAGAATGAATTTCGTATCTTACAGACATTGATGGAGAATAAAGGACGCGTGGTCAGCAGAGACACGCTGATGACAAAGCTGTGGGAGACAGACAATTATATCGAAGAGAATACATTGACAGTCAATGTCGGAAGACTTCGGAAAAAGCTGGAAAAAGCGGGACTGGAAGGCTTTATCAAGACGAAAGTCGGCGGTGGATATATCATCGAGAAGGAGTAAAAATGTTTTTACAATATTTGAAAAGAATCCGCTTTGTGCTTCTGTGGAGTTTGCTGTGTGCGGGAATCTTTTTTCTGATTTTTGTGTTGGAAGAGATTAATCTGAAGGCAGCGGTTTATCCGACAGTGTTGTGTCTGGCATTTGGATTACTTTTTCTTCTCTGTGGATATTTGCGGTATAAGAAAACCGGGCAGAAGCTGGAACATTTGCTGCAAGGAGAAGGACCTTATGAGGATTCACTTCCGGTGGCACAAGATGGAATTGAGTCAGGATATCAGGAGCTGATCAGAAAAGAAGAACAACAGCAAAGAAAAGAACATGCCAGATGGGAGAAGTCCGGTCAGGACATGGAGGACTATTATGCAACCTGGGTGCATCAGATCAAGGCACCGATTGCTGTGATGAATGTATTACTCCAGCAGGAAGATACCGAGACGAATCAGAATCTGAAAGCTGAACTGTTCCGGGTGGAGCAGTATGTGGAGATGGCACTTGGGTATGTGCGTCTTGACAGTGGCACGAAGGATCTGGTAATCGCACAGTATCCTTTGGATGAAATTGTAAGAAAATCAATCCGTAAATATGCCGGCCAGTTTATTCGAAGGAGAATCCGTCTGATCTATGAAGGGACAGATCAGATTGTTTTGACGGATGAGAAATGGCTTTCGTTTATCATTGAACAGCTGTTGTCCAATGCAGTGAAGTATACGCTGAAAGGAACTGTGACGATTATTGTCAGTGAAGAAAAGAAACTGACGGTTACAGATACCGGAATGGGGATTGCACCGGAGGATCTGCCGAGAATCTTTGAAAAAGGATATACGGGATATAATGGAAGAATGGAACGGAAATCAACGGGAATCGGTCTGTACCTGAGTCAGATGGCGGCAAAGAAACTTGGGCATCAGATCACGGTTGTGTCGAAGCTGGGGGAAGGCAGCAGTTTTACAATAGATCTGGCAGAGTATCCGTTGAGAGCAGAGTAAATCACTAAATCACACAGAGAGAAGCAAGTGACAAATTTGTCACATCAGACAGCTGGAATGTCACAGAAATCAATGTCGGCATTCTGGCTGTATTGTTATACTGAGGATGTTGAAAGAAGAGGAGGTCGTAAGAAATGACAGTTTTGGAAGTAGAAAATTTGAAAAAAATATACCGTCCGCGTTTTGGCGGTAATCAGGTACAGGCACTCTCTAAGGTAACATTCTCAGTAGAAGAGGGCGAATATGTAGCAATCATGGGAGAGAGTGGTTCGGGGAAGACGACATTACTGAACATGCTGGCAGCATTGGATAAACCAACCGAAGGGGAAGTTTATCTGGATGGAAAACCGTTATCTGCAATCCGTGAGAAGGATCTGTCCAAGTTCAGGAGAGATCATCTTGGGTTTGTATTTCAGGATTTCAATCTTTTGGATACATTTAATCTAAAGGACAATATCTTACTGCCATTGGTACTGCAGGGAGTTGATTACAGGAAAATGAATGTCAGGATGATGCCAATCGTGAAAGAACTTGGAATTGCAGGACTTCTGGAGAAGTATCCCTATGAGGTGTCAGGAGGACAGAAGCAGCGTGCAGCAGTGGCGAGAGCGCTGATCACAGATCCGAGACTGATCCTGGCGGATGAGCCGACCGGGGCACTCGATTCGAAATCAACGGATGAATTGCTCGGGGTATTTGAGCGGATCAATCAATCGGGACAGACGATCCTTATGGTAACACATTCTGTCAAAGCAGCGAGCAAGGCCGGGAGAGTGTTATTTATTAAAGACGGAGAAGTTTTCCACCAGGTATATAAAGGCGAACAGACAGATGAACAGTTCTATCAGAATATCTCAGCGACACTTACAATGCTTGCGACAGGTGGTGAGAGACAATGAAAAGTGGACTTTATCTGAAACTTTCCGTTAATGGAATTAAGAAAAATAAGAAGCTGTATCTTCCGTATTTGATCACTTGTATCTGTATGGTTATGATGTTCTATCTGATCGATTATCTTGCAGTGAGTCCGCAGTTTGCCCAGATTAAAGGTGGGGATACTATGCAGATGATCCTTGGATTTGGTTCCGGTGTGATCGCAATCTTTTCTCTGATCCTTCTGTATTACACAAATTCATTTCTGATCCGCAGACGACAGAGAGAGTTTGGACTGTATCACATCCTTGGAATGGGAAAAATTGACCTTGTAAAAATCATGGTTCTTGAGAATCTGATCATCAGTGTTCTGACGATTGCAGGAGGGATCGTGGGAGGAATCCTGTTCTCTAAATTAGGGGAACTCTTGGCAGCGAAGATACTTGGAAGTAATGCCGGACTTTCTATGAAAATCAGTGTTCCGGCACTTGTGGCTACAGCTTTGTTATTCCTGGTCATTTTTGCATTGATCATGCTTCGAATGATCGTGTCCGTCTATCGGTTAAAACCTGTAGAACTTTTAAGAAGTGAGAAGACAGGGGAGAAACCTCCGAAGGCAAACTGGATCTTTGCAGTACTCGGGCTGCTTCTGCTTGGTGTGGCTTATTATTTATCTCTGACAATCAAAGATCCACTTGTAGCGATGATCTGGTTTATGGTTGCCGTCGTGCTGGTAATCCTTGCAACGTATCTGTTATTTATTGCCGGCTCGGTCACATTTTGTAAAATAATGCAGAAAAAGAAAGGATATTATTATAAAACAAATCATTTTGTTTCACTTTCATCCATGATTTACCGTATGAAACGAAATGGGGCAGGATTAGCGTCTATTTGTATTCTGTCCACAATGGTTCTGGTTATGGTATCTTCGACAACCAGCCTGTATCTGAGTATGGAACATGGCTTGAATCTTCGATATCCGAAATCTGTCCAGATTGAGATGTACACGAAACCGGAGCAGACGGAAGAAATGAAAGAGAATCAGAATGGACAGATTATAGAGCTTGTACAGAAGGTTTTGAAAGAACATAACCAGACCGCGGAGAATCCGGAGAATTACCGGATGCTTACAGTCAGTGGAATTGTTTCAAAAAATGAAATCTATTTTAATCCGGAGAATGCTCCGGGAGTCAATGAAGTGAATACATTTGATCATTTAAAAATGTTCTATGCTATGCCGTTGGAAGCGTATAATCGGATCATGGGGACGAATCTGGAGCTTGCTCCCGGGGAAGCGTATCTGTATGCGAAAGATTCCGATTTCCCCTATGATCAGATCACGGTGGAGAATTCCGGGACATGGAGGATTAAAGGACATTTGGATAAAATGATTTCAAATGGAAATAATATGGCAAATATGAACAGCAGCTTCTATCTGGTGTTTTCCGGACTGGAAGATATAAAAGCTTTGGAAGAAGGAAATGTTTCCGTTTACGGTGTCAATGGTTCTTATGAGAAATGGTACTACAATTTTGATCTGTCCTGTGGAGATGAAGAGCAGATCCAGATTCAAAACGAGATTGACAAGAAAATCAATGCATTGGCTGAACAGGAATCAGAGGAATCAGATACCCTATTTTTTGGAGCTTCTACAGACAGCAGAGCCGCATCAAGAGCTGATTACCAGGCTTTATACGGAGGTCTGTTCTTTCTTGGAATCCTTCTTGGAGTCGTATTTATTCTTGGAATGGTGTTGATCATTTATTATAAACAGATCACAGAAGGCTATGAGGATCAGGAGAGGTTCCAGATTCTGATGAAAGTGGGGATGACACAGAAAGAAGTGCGTCAGACGATCAATTCTCAGGTAATGACAGTATTCTTCCTGCCTCTTGTGGCTGCCGGAATTCATACGGCATTTGCATTTCCAATGATAGAAAAAATGGTGCATCTGCTTGCTTTTTCTGACAGAAAATTCCTGATTCTGGTGACAGTGTGCTCCTATTTAGTATTTGCATTATTCTATATCATTGTCTACATGGTGACTTCGAAACAGTATTACAAAATTGTTAGCGGAAAACAGGAAGAAAGTCTTTTTTCTTAATTCAAAGAGTGATAGAATAGAATTATCAGAAAAAGGAGGACTTGCTTATGATGGATCACACAATTATTACAATTGGAAGACAGTTCGGAAGTGGCGGTCATGAAGTAGGAAACAGACTGGCAGAGAGACTGAACATTCCTCTTTACGATCATAATCTGATTCGAATGGCAGCAAGAGATCTTGGAATTTCGAACGAAGATGCTGGAAGAGTAGATGAGACGAGACTTGGAAATGTGTTATCAAGCTATTATATTGGAATGGGTGATTATACTACATTTATGCTCAGTCCGGAAGTGGAGAAACCATTAAGTGATCAACTTTTTGACGCACAGTCAGCAATCATCCGCAAGCTGGCGGAACGCGGACCGGGAATCTTTGTTGGACGCTGCGCAGATTATGTTCTTGGGGATTATTCAAATGTTGTGAATACATTTATCTATGCTTATAAGGATGATAGAATCAATCGAATCATGGATATCTATAAGCTTTCCGAGAAAGAGGCTGTAGATAAGATTAAGAAGATTGACAGAGAGAGACGCCTGTATTATGAAGGTAGAACAGACCGTAAGTGGGGAAGTATTGATGCGAATGCAATCCTGCTGAATACAAGTCTTCTTGGAATCGATGGTGCGGTAGATGCACTTGAGGCGATTTATCATAAGTGGGAAAACAGATAACAAAATAAGCAGAAAAAATGAAATAATTAACAAAAAGTAAGAGGGTGTCGTTTAGTGCGACACCCTCTTTGCTACGTCTTTATTCTGGAATCTGTATTTATTTCATCATGTCGGCAAGAATCTGATTGACTTCTTTACCATCAGCTTTGCCTTTTACCTTCGGCATGAGTTCTTTCATGATCTTACCTTTATCCTTTGCTGTAGGAGCATCGATACCAAGATCTGCAAGAACGGATGTGATCACTGCTTTGATCTCATCTTCGCTCATCATCTTTGGTGCATATTCTTCAAGAACAGCAAGACGCTTCTGAGCCTCTTCAATCAGATCTGTACGATCTTCAGGTGTCATATCAATTGTTTCTTTTAACTGTTTGATTTCTTTTAAGATTACCTGTCCTTCTTCCTCTTCTGTCAGGTCGGCACGTTTGTCGATAGCTTTATTCTTCAGAGAGGAGAGCAGAAAGGAAAGTGCGGCTTTTCGTTCTTTGTCTCCTGCCTTCATTGCAGCGACCATAGCGCTTCTGATTTCATCAATTTTGCTCATTTTAGAGTCCTCCTTATAATTTAATATGCTTGAAATAGTTACAATTATTGAAAAGAGCGGATTGCTCTTGATTCATAAGATAAATTTTAGCAGATGGTGGTTTATATTGCAAGAGTGCACTCTGTTTTGTGAAAATGTATGAAAGAAATGCATGAAAAGTATAAAAAATCAGAAAATTTACGAAAAGCAAAAATATAGGTTGACAACATTGGGCTCGAGGAGTAAACTACGTGACATAAAAGCAAAGGCGCTTTGAGAAGCAGATCTCAGAGTGCCTTTTTCTTTTAATAAAATATGGTACCTATAGATTTGCCGCGAACAGCAGCAAGTCTCAATGACACAAAGGCGTGTCTTACAGAAAGAACCGATTCAGGGGGATGGTTCAACGAAACTGTAAGATACGTCTTTTTAGTTTCTAGGTATGAGGAGGAAGTAGTATGACACAAGAAATTATTACTCAGATTACAGACACAGTCGGAACAGAAGTGTTCGGCATCTGGTTCCTGATCGGAGCTGCATTTGTATTCTTTATGCAGGCAGGATTCGCTATGGTAGAGACAGGATTCACTAGAGCAAAGAATGCCGGTAACATTATCATGAAGAATCTGATGGATTTTTGTATTGGAACAATCGTGTTTATTTTCCTTGGATTTGGATTGTTACTCGGGGAAGATGCACTTGGCGGACTGGTAGGAGTTCCAACACTTGGAATCTTTACAGATTATGCAAACTTTGACTGGTCTAATTTTGTATTCAACCTGGTTTTTTGTGCGACAGCAGCAACAATCGTATCAGGAGCTATGGCAGAAAGAACAAAGTTTCTTTCCTATTGTATTTATTCCGCAATGATCTCCGCAGTTGTGTATCCGATTGAAGCACACTGGATCTGGGGAGGCGGATGGCTTTCACAGCTTGGCTTCCATGATTTTGCAGGATCTTGTGCAATCCACATGGTAGGTGGAGTAACAGCATTTATCGGAGCTGCAATGGAAGGAGCCAGAATTGGTAAATTCTCAAGAGATAAGAATGGAAAAGTAACAAAAGTCCACGCATTTCCAGGACATAACCTCGTAATAGGTGCTCTTGGATGTTTCATCCTCTGGTTTGGATGGTATGGATTCAACGGTGCGGCAGCAACAACAGGCCCACAGCTTGCATCTATCTTTATGACAACAACAATCGCACCGGCAACAGCAACCGTTGTATGTATGATCTTCACATGGCTTCGTTATGGAAAACCAGATGTGTCTATGTGTCTGAATGCATCCCTCGCAGGCCTGGTAGCAATCACAGCACCTTGTGATGTGACAGATGGATTAGGAGCACTGATCATTGGAGCAGTTGCAGGAGTTCTCGTAGTATTTGGCGTTTGGTTCTGTGATAATGTAGTGCATGTAGATGACCCGGTTGGTGCCGTAGCAGTTCATTGTTGTAATGGTATCTGGGGAACAATCGCAGTTGGTCTTTTTGCAACAACAAATGCGCCGGAAAGCACACTGAAAGGTCTGTTCTACGGCGGTGGATTCGGACTTCTCGGAACACAGCTTCTTGGTGTAGTAACAGTTCTTGCATGGACAGTTGTAACAATGACAATTATCTTCAAAGTAATTGATATGACAATCGGACTTCGTGTTTCAGAGGAAGAAGAGATTGTTGGTCTGGATTCCAAGGAGCATGGTCTTGCATCAGCATATGCAGGATTCAGCATCATGGATATTACAGAAGGTGCAATGAATGAAAATGAAAACACAGATCTTGGTGTAGCAGATTATGACGCAGCATCTCCAATCCAGAGAGCAGCAGCTGTACCTGTAGCCGGACCGGTAGATGCAGATACAGGAATGCACAAAGTTGTTATTATTGCAAAACTTTCCAAGTACGAGCGCCTGAAAGCAGCATTGAACAATCTTGGTGTTACAGGAATGACAGTGACTCAGGTTATGGGATGTGGTATCCAGAAGGGTGCCGGCGAGAAATACCGTGGAGTTGAGATGGACGTAACTGTTCTGCCAAAGGTAAAAGTAGAAGTTATCGTTGGAAATATTTCGGTTGAGAAAGTCATCGAAACAGCATCCAAGACACTGTATACAGGACATGTCGGTGATGGTAAGATCTTTGTATACAACGTGCAGAAAGTAGTAAAAGTACGTACAGGAGAAGAAGATCTCGAAGCATTGAAAGATGTAGAATAATACTTGATTAAAAAGAAATAATCTCCGAAATGAGGTGAAAAACCTGATTTCCCGGAGATTATTTTTTATGATTATTGAACAATTTTTTAAAGAATTTTTTTTATAAGTAAAAGAGTATTCTTATATATTATTATATTTAATAAGTAGAAACAGCGTTAAAATCGACACAGGATGGTAAAAATGACCTAAAAATTTTTTAGGAGATTTTTTGATTTGAAAAGAAAAATGTGAAAAAAATACTATTTTATGTAAAGAGAGTTAAATAAATATAAAATTTTTCTTTAAAAACCTAAAAAAATGTGATATAGTGTAATACAAACATATGATATTGAAATTCAGGAGGGAAAATTAAGAATGAACAATTATATGTATCTGGTTCCAGTTGCAGCTGTCATTGCTCTTCTTTTTGCAGCGTATCTTGCAGCAAAGGTTAGCAGACAGGATGCCGGAACAGAAAGAATGAAGGAAATTGCCGGTGCAATCGCAGATGGTGCACGTGCTTTCCTGACAGCAGAGTACAAGATCCTTATTGTATTCGTAGTAGTACTTTTCGTACTGATCGGATTAGGAGTAGGTAATTGGGTAACAGCAGTTTGCTTCGTAGTTGGTGCTCTGTTCTCAACAATCGCAGGTTACTGCGGAATGACAGTTGCTACTAAGGCAAATGTCAGAACAGCTAACGCAGCTAAAGAGAGCGGAATGAACAAAGCTCTTTCCATCGCATTTTCCGGTGGTGCCGTTATGGGTATGTGTGTTGCTGGACTTGGTGCACTTGGTGTCAGCCTTGTGTACATCGTAACTAAGAATGTAGATGTATTATTTGGGTTCAGCCTTGGTGCTTCTTCCATCGCATTGTTTGCACGTGTTGGTGGTGGTATCTATACAAAGGCAGCAGACGTTGGAGCTGACCTTGTAGGTAAAGTAGAAGCAGGTATCCCGGAAGATGATCCGCGTAACCCGGCTGTTATCGCTGACAACGTTGGAGATAACGTAGGTGACGTAGCAGGTATGGGAGCTGACCTTTTCGAGTCTTACTGTGGATCTCTGATCTCAGCACTGACACTTGGTGTTGCAGTAAGCGAAGTTTCAGGAGTATTATTCCCACTTGCAATCGCAGGATGTGGTCTGATCGCTTCTATCCTTGGAACATTCTTCGTAAGAGGCGGAGAGAACACAAATCCTCAGAAAGCTCTTACAAAAGGAAGCTATGCTTCTTCAGCAATCGTAATCATTGCTTCTTTAGCACTTAGCTGGGTGCTTTTTGGAAACATGAACGCAGCAATCGCAGTTATCGCTGGTCTGATTGTTGGTGTTATCATTGGTAACATCACAGAGTACTACACATCAGCAGATTACAAACCGGTTAAAGGAATCGGAGAGCAGTCTGAGACAGGTGCAGCTACAACAATCATCAGTGGTCTTGCAGTTGGTATGAAATCAACAGCTATCCCGCTGCTTCTGATCTGTGTTGGTATTTTTGTTTCTTATAATGTATTTGGTCTGTATGGAATTGCTCTTGCAGCAGTTGGTATGCTTTCTACAACAGGAATCACTGTTGCAGTTGATGCATATGGTCCGATCGCAGACAACGCTGGTGGTATCGCAGAGATGTCCGGTCTTGATGAGTCCGTTCGTGACATTACAGACAAGCTTGACTCTGTAGGTAATACAACAGCAGCTATGGGTAAAGGATTTGCTATCGGTTCTGCAGCACTTACAGCTCTTGCGCTGTTCGTATCTTATGCAGAGACAGTAGGTCTGAAATCCATCAACCTTCTTGACTACAAAGTAATCATCGGTATCTTTATCGGTGGTATGCTTACATTCCTCTTCTCAGCATTCACTATGGAGTCTGTATCTAAGGCTGCATATTCAATGATCGAGGAAGTTAGACGTCAGTTCCGTGAGAAACCAGGCATCATGAAAGGTGAAGAGAAACCTGACTACAAGTCATGCGTTGCTATTTCTACAACAGCAGCACTTCACGAGATGCTTCTTCCAGGTCTGATGGCAGTTATCGTTCCTGTAGTAGTAGGTGTTCTTCTTGGAGTTGACGCTCTTGGCGGACTTCTTTCAGGATCCCTCGTAACAGGAGTTCTTATGGCGATCTTCATGTCAAATGCAGGTGGTGCATGGGATAACGCTAAGAAGTATATCGAAGAAGGAAACCACGGCGGAAAAGGTAGTGAGGCTCATAAGGCAGCCGTTGTTGGAGATACTGTAGGAGATCCGTTCAAGGATACATCAGGTCCGTCCATCAACATCCTGATCAAACTTATGACAGTTGTATCACTTGTATTCGCTCCACTGTTCCTTTCTATCGGAGGACTTCTGTAATACTTTTGTAATCCATATATGGATGACATTAAGAATATAAGTTGAAAGAAAACGTTCTCCGGGGATTTCCCCGGGGGACGTTTTTTTCTGTGTTGCTTTTACTTGTTTTATTATATAACTATAAAACTGGCTTGTATAAATATTTTAAAACTGGATATATCTAACAGACCAGGGCGCTGATATAATAAGGCGGTATGTTGGGAAAATTCACTTACAAGTCTGACATTATCCGTCAGGTAATTACTCAACATAAGAGATAACAAACAGGAGATTTACAAAATATGAAAAACGAAAGTATCAGCACAAAGAAAATCGTAATGACTGCATTTTTTGCAGCTATTATTTATCTGGGAATCCAGTCTTTCCGTATTCCGCTTCCGGCGGCTGTCGGAACACCATTTCTGCATTTCGGACACATTTTCGTAATGCTTGCAGTATTAATGCTTGGACCTAAGCTTTCAACTGTGGCAGGAGTTCTCGGACTTCTCGTCTTTGATGTATTGAACGGTTATATTCAGGCAATCCCGAATGTATTCGTCAGCACAATTATCAAATGTCTGCTCGTGGGCATGATCTTTCAGTCTCTGAAGAAAAAAGCTCAGGGAGATGCGAAGAAGGAATATGGTTATGCAGTCCTCTGTGCGGCTATCTATGGAGTTACGAACATTATCGTAGACTTTATCTGGTCAACCGTTGAATTGGTCGTTCTCGGCAGTTCCTGGAGCGCAGCACTGGCGGCAGAGATCACATCTATCCCGGCTACAATCATTAATGCAGGATTTACAGTAGTAGGAATCGCGATTCTGTATGTGCCGGTGAAGAAGGCTTACAAGAGAATTCTTGGAGCATAAGGAATCAATGAGTATAGGAAGTCAATGCCATAGTACGTATGCCTGATAATCAAAAAGGAGAATTATTAAGTTGGATATTGCAAAGATACAGGAGTTATTGCAGGAAGCAAAACTTGACGGATGGTTATTTACAGATTTCCAGGGACATGATTTTATCACAAAAGAGTTTCTTGAGCTTGGAAATCGTTTCTGCACAAGAAGGCTGTTCTATTTGATTCCGGCGCAGGGCGAACCGGTGAAGGTGCTCTCAGCGATTGAACCACTTCTTCTCGAACATCTACCGGGAAAGAAAATATTATATCAAGGGATCGAAGGACAGAAGAAAGTGCTGTCAGAATTATTGAAGCCGAGCATGAAGATTGCCTGCCAGTACTCTCCGGGTGGAAATGTCCCGACAATCAGCTCTATGGATGCTGGCCTGATCGAGTATCTTAGAACTTACGGAATCGAGCCGGTTACAAGTGCAGATCTGATGCAGCACTTCGGTGCAGTACTAACGGAACATCAGATAGAGACACACCGACAGGCAGGAGTTATCATACATAAGATCCTTACTGATACGTTTTCTTGGATCCGAGAGAAGATAGATTCGGGAACTTATATTGATGAGTATGCAATGCTTCAGAAGATGCAGGAGTTGATCAGACAGGAAAACATTTATATGGATTCTCCGCCATTTTTCGGTATTGATGAGCATGCTTGTGATCCGGGATATGAACCGAAGGAAAATGGTTCGAAGCAGATTTGTGAAGGCAGCCGTCTGATCATAGATATCGCCGGCCGTCTCCCTGAGGAAGATGCGGTATATTATGATGTATCCTGGTGCATGAATGTCGGAGAGAAGATTGAACCGGAGTACAAGAAATGGTTTCAGATAGTATATGATGCGCGTAAAGAGGCAAGACAGTTTATTCAGGCAAGATTAGATGCAGGAGAAACAGTCAGAGGATATGAAGTGGATCGAAGGCTGAAAGAACGGTTCGAACAGCTTGGATGTGCCCAGTATCTGATGCACCGGACAGGACATAATATCGGTCACAGATGTCATGGAATCGGAGCAAATTTGGATGATTATGAGACACATGATGACCGCTGTTTGCTTCCGGGGACGATGTTTTCCATAGAACCGGGACTGTATACAGATAAGTATGGTGTAAGACTGGAATATGATGTTCATATTACTTCGGAGAGAGAAACGAAAGTGTATGGACCGGTGCAGGATGAGATTCTTGTGATTTGATCAAGGGTAAAAGGAATATAGTTCACCATAGCTTCAAACTATGACAAACGCATAAATTTATATATTTTTCAAAATAAGCATGGAATGATAAGATGATTGCAGATAAAACGTTACTGTTCACACGATGTGCGACCAGCAACGCATCTCGCCATTTTAAATCGCCTTTGGCGATGGGGCGAGATGCATTCAAGCCAAAACATGCATCCTCCGTGTCAATCAGCGAAGTGATTGACACGGGAGTGAACAGTAACGATAAAACATCACTTACAAAAATAAAAGGAGAATTAATTTATGAGCAAATATCAGACACCATGCAGATACGATTTTGTGGGAAGTTTTTTGAGACCGGAAGAGGTTAAAAAAGCGAATGCAGATTATCAGGAAGGAAAGATCAGCGAAGCAGAAAAGAATCAGATCATTGATAAAGCAGTTACAGAAGTTGTAGCAAAGCAGAAAGAGCTTGGATTTCATGTGATCACAGACGGAGAGTTCAGAAGAACTTACTGGCATCTGGATTTTATGTGGGGATTTGAAGGTGTCGGTCATGAACAGACCGGCAGCGGGGTACAGTTTGATGGAGAGCTGGCATCACTGGAAGATACTTATCTGACAGGAAAGATAAAGGCAAAGGCGCATCCGTTTGTAGAACATTTCAAATTCCTGAAACAGTTTGAGGATGAGAACACAGTTGCAAAGTATACAATTCCGGCGCCGGCGCAGATGTTCCAGCAGATGATTATTCCGGTCAACTATAAAAATACGAGAAAATATTATGAGACAAACAAAGAACTGATCCACGACATTGGAACAGCTTATCAGGAAGTGATCCGTCAGTTCTATGAAGCGGGATGCAGAAATCTTCAGCTTGATGACTGTACCTG